>Ga0315298_1001946_pt1 | contig 36623 bp, 36 predicted proteins | sample WHS_1_MG_FD_203077 | JGI IMG/M metagenome (GOLD analysis project Ga0315298, IMG submission 203077) | Extremophilic microbial mat communities from Washburn Hot Springs, YNP, Wyoming, USA - WHS_1_MG | ecosystem: Environmental > Aquatic > Thermal springs > Hot (42-90C) | place: USA: Wyoming...
AACACCAAGATCAAGATGTTGAAACGAATTTCTTATGGTCTGAGAAATGTGGATGTCTATTGGAGAAAGATGCTACTGGGGTTTGCACCATCTCGAAGCTATTTCCACACAATTTGACAAAGAGCCAAATCACCCTTGACACTCATCCAACACAACAGTTATACTTCACTTTCAGATGGACGGGCCATTAGCTCAGCTGGTTAGAGCACGGTCCTGATAAGACCGGGGTCTGTGGTTCGAATCCACAATGGCCCATGGGTCATGGTAAGTGTAATCTTATCAGCATGGGCGAATTCACCCAGTAAAATTGGTACCGCTCCCATCCTTCCCCATAGCGTTCATCGAGCAGGACGGGTCAATTCTCAATCAACTTTAGCTGCGAGGAAAGTAGCTCATCGCCGTCTTGCTGAAGCTTGCCTGCCAAAAATATCGGCCCTTACTTACGGTGAAGAACAACCGGCGGATGTCTGTGATCTTGCAGCCTAGGCTTCGATTATGGCAAGTAGAACCATACTCCAGTAAAGCTTGCCTGCTTGCTACGCTGCGACGAAGCCTGTTACAATGGGGGTATCAGGCCACGTAATGTCTGTCCAATTTGACGCGGCGGAGGCAATGTCTAGCGGAGCTTCCAAATAACCTAAGGAGATAGCACATGTCTGAGAAACAAGTTCTATTCGAGAAAGGCGAGGGTATCGGGATTATCACTCTAAATAGGCCTGAGCGGCTTAATGCGGTCACACCAGAGATGCGAATGCTTTTGATGGAATTAATACGCGATATTATTTACGACGATGACATTAAGGCAGTGATTCTCACCGGAAAAGGACGGGCATTTTGCAGTGGCACCGATGTCTCCAACTTGGGCCGGACTCCAGAGGAAGAGGCAGCTGCTGAGGAACAGAGAAGACAGAGCGCCAAGAGAACGATCTTGCCAGACACGTATCCGTTACCTGACTGGACGTTCACAAGAATTCCCAAGCCCACTATCGCTGCTATTAACGGTCCGGCTGTAGGAATGGGCGCCGAGTGGATTGTCCAATGTGACATAAGGATTGCTTCGGAAAATGCCCGTATTGGTTGGATTTTCCCTTTGAGGGGGCTCTGCCCTGACTACGGTTCCGGGCCATACCTGTTGCCCTATATCGTGGGATTGAGCAAAGCGCTGGAACTTATGTATTCCGGCGAGATAATTGATGCATATGAAGCAGAAAGGATAGGTCTGGTAGACAAGGTGGTACCGCCAGAACAACTGATGTCGACAGCAAAAGAGATGGCACGCAAGCTTACCCGAGGTGCACCTCTAGCAGTGAAAGCAGTCAAAGAGCTAGTTTATGGCTCGCTGCAGTGGACCCCGAAGGTACACCATATTGAGACACGGGTTCGTTTCCGTACTCTGAATCAGACGGAGGACTGCAGAGAAGGCATTAGGGCCTTCTTGGAAAAAAGGGCACCCGTCTGGCGGGGAAAATAAACCCTGCACCGCATACACTCCGTGCGTAAACCTACTCTTCAACCTTGCTCTTTGTGTGCAATGCCCCAAGCTCGTTTTCTGTAGCCGCAGGAGCAACTACACACCTTCAAGCCCCACAATACCAACGAAAATAGCACAGCCAGCAGGGGCACCACCTAGATTATGGGTTAATCCCAGCGTCGGGTTCTTGATCTGTCGAGAAGGTTTTCCAGGGATAAGCATTCTATCTGCTCGGCCCTGCAATTGGTTATACATCTCGTATAGCATCCGGATGCCGCTGGCGCCGATAGGATGACCAAAGCATTTTAGCCCGCCATCCGGCTGCACTGGTAGCTTACCATCCAGGTCAAAGAAACCATCCTCAATATCTCGCTGCACTTTACCTCTAGCGCTGAAGTCAAGATCCTCCATGGTAACCGCCTCAGTTATTGAAAAGCAGTCATGCACCTCTGCCATGCTTATTTGCTCGCGAGGATTGGTTATTCCAGCCTCTTTATAAGCTGCTTGGGCAGCCCTCACAGTAGCCTCAACATGTGTGTAATCAAATTTGGTGTTGAAATTCCCATCATTAGGCGCCATGGCGATCTGCAACGCCTTGACAAACATTGGCGGTTCCTTTCCCCTTCGCAGACTCTTTGCTATTGTCGGTGTGGTGATAATGGCAGCTGCAGCACCATCGCTTACACCGCAGCAGTCGAACAGCCCTAAAGGCCAGGCGATGATAGGAGCGTTAAGAATCGTATCCATATCAACTTCGCGCTGGAAGTGGGCTTTCTTGTGGCGGGCACCATTGACATGGCTTTTCCACGACACACGGGCAATCATATGCTTGCCTTCCTCATAAGTGAGCCCGTAGCGGTGAAAATATGTGGTCGCCAGCATAGCAAATTGTGCCGGTGGTGGGCCAGCAGCACCGGCCATCATACCGTGTCCCGGACCAGGAATACTGCCATCGCCCAACCCGCTGATGCCGCTGTCCTTGAACTTATCTACACCAAGTGCTAGCACGATATCATAGATGCCGGCGGCAACAGCGTAGCAGGCATTTCTGAATGCGTCTGAAGCAGTAGCGCATGCATTTTCCACTCGAGTGATCGGAATATACTGCAACCTGAGAGGTTCGGATAATGTCATGCCAGTAGAGCCAGTAGTAGTACCGAGCCAAGCCGCTTGAATATCTTTCGGCTCTATGCCAGCATCCTCAAACGCTTCATAGGCTGCTTCTACAATCAGATCATCGAGGCTGGCATCCCACCGTTCACCGAACTTAGAACACCCCATGCCGGCGACAGCAACTCTATCTTTTATACTTCCTGGCATTTTTGTCACCTCCCTAACTATGAGCGCTGGCTTACGTACCTAAGATTGTGTCATCAATCTCTTACTGGTTTGCATTTCCAGAAGTAAACATTGGATCCCGGCGCTGCCCGTACCTTCCGGAACGTCATCTCTACTTCCATCCCAACTTTACATTCCGCCGGATCACGATCGACCATGTCAAATAACCCTCGACCACCACCTTCAAAATCAATTACTGTTCTGGTTGCTGGCGGGTCAATCCCCCCACCAAGATAGTCATGGCTAAAACTGACCACCCTACCTTTCCTGTCAGCAAAACGGTAGGGCTCAAAAGTGTCCTTAGCCTGACATTCAAGACAGACATGGGCGCGCATTGAACTAGTTTTCATATACAACTGCACAGTGCCGCACTTCAAGCACTTTACGCCATACAATGGCAGGCCTAATCTCCGTTCTCTCCATTCTGCCGCCATTGACACTGCACCGCCGGCAGGGCGAGAAAGCGGAGCTAGCGCCACCATTTCCCGCCAGCGCAGGTATTTATTGTAATTGTCAAGTTCTCCCCTTATCTTGAGATGACCTTTGATGCCTCGTCTTTGACCGAGCTTGCTAATCGCCTCAGTAGCTCGTAAGACCACAGCATCACAGCCATTACCCCAGTCAACCAGCAAGAACCTGTCACCTGGCTTGGCCTCCTCTAGGGCAGAAACAAGGATCATCGGCGCAAGCGCTGCTCCCGTGTTACCGACCTTCTCAAGCAGCGGATCCTGAACCTGCTCAGGGCTAAAGCCCATGGCTCTAGCTAAAGCAGCATGCGTCCTAGTGTTAATGCCATAGACGCAAGCTTTTGTAATGTCTCTAGCCGTCAAATGGAGTTTGTCGAATAGAGATTTTACCGTTTCCACCGGCGTCACAAGATACCCCGCGTCCCGACCGAACCTGTCTTCCCATGAACGGATGAATCGGTCACCTTCAAGCCGCCAATAGTCAACCATGTCGTCCGAAAAAGTATAGCTACCCTCGATCTCAGCTATTGTGTCGTCGTCCCCAACAAGGAAAGCTGCTGCACCGTCCCCGAGTATTTGCTCGTCTTCTCCTCCAGCCCCCGCCATGCGCATGTCCGCAATCGCCACCAGAACATTCTTCAATGACCCAGCTTTTACCGCATCCATGGCGGATAACAGTGCACTTGTCCCTGCTCTGAGACAGTTCGCAAAGTCGGTATTCCGAGCATCTCTGCGGCAGTCAAGCGCGTCGGCCACTATATTGGCATTCAAGCGCTCAGTATAGGGAGCAGTTGTACTTGCAAAGAAAACAGCGTCGATTACTTTCGGGTCGATACCTTTAAGACAATCTATGCTAGCTGCCACTGCCATTGTGATAGAATCCTCATCGATTGCAGCAACCGCTCTCTCACCCCGTCCTCCTGCGGTACCCCAGGCTGCGCTGATCAATTGTCTAGACAATCTCCTGTACGGAATATAAGCCCCAAATGATTTAATGCCGGTCACTTTATCCTCCTTTACTTGCGATATCTCTCAGCCTCTGCTCGACATCTTGTAGCCTGTTACCGCGGTTTCGTGCACTGCTATCGCAATGATTGTATTTGGAGATACATGCGAATAAGCAAACGTTCTGTGGTGACCGTCATGAGGTTCACTCTTATGCTGATAAGACAGCCTCCACGATAGTTGCACCCCCATTTTGTAAGGACCAGTGCATGCTATTGAAATCAACCCCGACCTAAAGCAGCAGGCACAATTATATTACCCCTCAGCCAAAGACTGTCAAATGACCATGCATGTGTTGCTGGGCTGTAGCCAAAAACCAAGGGGTTGCTGCCACTTTTTCACACGAGGTATCCCTTTGACTCCGGTCAACTGTTGATTATTCTTGCTATTTTAATTCTCCAGTTCGATCTCAAGCCCCACGAGAATCCTACATACCATGTTGTAATAGGCAATAACCGTGGTCAGCTCGACGATAGCACGATCACTAAGAAAAGTTTTCAATTCTTCAAAAGTCTTGTTGTCTATCTTGCAGTCCTTTGTAAGCTCGTCTGTATACGATAAAACTACTTTCTCTTCTTGGTTAAATCCTGAAGGAGATGCCTCCTTAAACAGTTGGTCAATCTGTTCTTGACTAAATCCAGCTTCGAGAGCCAATGGTATATGCTTGGTGACCTCATAGTTAGCTTGTAAAAGATAGCCGACCCTGAGGATAGCTAGTTCCCGGAGTTTGGCGGACAATTCTTCACCCTTGAGAATTGAGTTGCCCAATCTTATGAAGTTTCGACCAATCCAGGGGCAATGCGCCATTACCTTGAACAAATTAAGAACTTCGGAGCCCTGGTCTTCAAGCCTCTGATAGACCTCTTTCATCAAGGGATGCACCTGATCTTTTTCAACAAAGCTGACGCGAGCCATTATTGCCTCCGAATAGCAAATGTTCCTTACATGATTGAAAGTCCGCCATCTACACAGATAGTCTGTCCGGTAATGAAAGAAGACTCGTCGGAAGCTAGAAAGAGTACAGTGTAAGCCACTTCCTCCGGTCTTCCGTGCCGTTTCAATGGCACACGTTGCTCGATAATAGCATCACGCTTGGCGCCCATCAGAGAAGCAACCATAGGAGTGGCAATATAGCCAGGAGCCACACAGTTCACTCTGATATTATACTTTGCCAGCCCTACAGCAAGACACCTTGTTAAGGCAACCACTCCCGCTTTGGAAGCGGCATAAGGGTAATTATAATGCCCATAGAACGCAGCCATGGATGCATTGTTTACTATGGCCCCTCCGCCATTCTTGATCATTTCTGGAACCACATGTTTACAGGTTATCAGTATACTCTTGAGGTTAGTACCCATTACTCTATCCCAGTCCTGCTCTGTTACCTTGAGCCCTGCCTCACCAAGGCCTATGCCCACATTGTTAAATAAGATATCTATCTTCCCGTACGTAGAGATTACCTGTTGCACCATATTTTGAACATCTGAGTTCTTAGTAGCGTCTGCTGCTATTGCTATAGCTTGACCATGCTCTTCGCTTATTGCTCGAGCTGTTTCCTCTGCAGCCTCCATGCGCACATCAACGCAGGCAACCTTTGCACCTTCTCGAGCGAATAGGATAGCAGTAGCCTTGCCGTTGCCCATACCCGGCCCTATTGAGCCAGCGCCCATTACTATAGCTACTTTATCTTTTAATCTCGCCATTTATTTCCCCTCTTCAGTTTTAGCCTCAAGCATACTGTGTCTAGAGATATAGTGTCAAGCAGAATGCTTGAACACTCCCGACCTCGTTTACTAAAGCATCGAATGAACAGTCTTATTTGACATCGTAAGGCTTAAAGAATTACCATTATAAGCAGGTAAGAAACCGACTAATAGGTAGAATGATGACCCTGGTTCAGGTGGAGAGAGGTCTTCCTAGGAAAGTGAGGCAAACAGATGGGTTCTGTGATCCCTCAAACGTTGTATTTTGTGCTAATTGGGCTTGTCCTTGTTTTAGGCCTATTACTGGGCTATTTTGCCAGACAGATACTAGCCAATCAGCAGCTTCGAAAAGCCCAAGATGAGGCAAAACGGCTACTCGATGAGGCGATAGCCACTCATGAGGAGATGCTCAAAAAGGCCAGAGAGGAGGCGGTCAAAGTCAGGGCTGCCGCCGAGGCCGAGAGCCGTGAGCGTCGCTACGAGTTACAAAGGCTAGAAAGACGTTTTGCCCAGAAAGAGGAAAAGCTCGAGCGCAAGTTGGAAGCCCTGGAACGACGCGAACGCGCGCTGTCCAACCGAGAGAGAGAGATAGAAAACATCAGGGCCCAGCTTGAGGAAATAAAGAATAAACAGATGCAGAGGCTTGAGCTTATATCAGGAATATCAAGTGAGGAGGCAAAGCAAGAGCTATTGAAAGCCATCGAAAGTGAAGTTCGTGAGGAAGCATGTCGTCTTGTACGAGAATGGGAAGCGCGTATAAAGAGCGAGGCTGAGGAGAAGGCACGGGAAATCTTGGCCGCAACTATTCAGCGCTGTGCTACAGATGTGGTTTCAGAAACAACAGTTTCGATTGTACCACTTCCCAGTGATGAGATGAAAGGACGGCTCATTGGCAGGGAAGGGCGTAACATAAGGGCGCTGGAACAAGCAACCGGGGTTGACCTAATTATCGACGATACCCCTGAAGCGGTTACAATATCGAGTTTTGACCCATTGAGACGCGAGGTGGCCAGAATTGCCTTACAGAACCTAATACTTGACGGACGCATCCATCCCGCAAGAATAGAGGAGGTTGTAGAGAAAGCTAGGAACGAAGTTGAATCGATAATTCGCAGCGAAGGCGAAAGGGCTGCTCATGAGGTAGGAGTGATCGGTCTGCACCCCGAGCTAATTCGATTATTGGGAAAGCTGAAATTTAGAACCAGTTACGGACAAAATATGTTAACTCACAGCATAGAAGTTGCACACTTGGCTGGCATGTTAGCTGCAGAACTCGGGGCTGATGTCGGTCTAGCTAAAAGAGCTGGACTATTGCACGATATCGGCAAAGCGGTGGACCATGAGGTGGAAGGCACGCATGCTGAGATAGGAGCTAATTTGGTTCGACAATGGGATAGGTTTCCCGAGGTTGCTCAGGCGATCGCCGAGCACCATGGCGAAACCGGTACTACCAGCGTGTTAGGGTCCATCGTAGCTACTGCTGATGCCATAAGCGGATCGAGGTTGGGGGCACGCCGCGAATCGCTGGAGCAGTATTTGAAGCGTATTGAGGCTTTGGAGAATGTCGCCAAGAGCTTTCCTGGGGTGGAGAAAGCCTTTGCAATTCAGGCTGGAAGAGAAGTGCGTATCATGGTCAAGCCAGAGCAGGTCGATGATCTTGGGGCCATGAGGCTGGCTCGTGATATCGTCAAGAAGATAGAGGAAACTCTAGAATATCCGGGGCAGGTGAAGGTTACCGTGTTGCGGGAGGTCAGGGCAGTGGACTATGCTAAGTGACGAAAGGGGCTACATTGCGTATTTTGATGATAGGGGATATAGTGGGCAGGCCTGGCAGAAAGGCAGTAAGGCAGTTTCTTCCAGGCCTGTTTCGTGATTACCAGCCTGATTTGGTGATAGCCAACGGCGAAAATTGTGCTGGCGGACTCGGACTCACCCCTGACACCCTCGAGGAGCTTCTGGGCTATGGCATTGATGTCGTAACCACTGGCAATCACATATGGGCTAAAAAGGAGATAATTCCTTGCCTTGACAGCGACCTGCCTGTTCTTCGGCCACTTAATTTCCCTCCAGGTGCACCGGGACGTGGCTATTTGGTGGTCAAAGGAGTGATTGTTGTCAACCTCATTGGACGCGTCTTCGTGGGTCAATATGATTGTCCATTTCGAGCCACAGACTCGTTGTTGGCTGAGGTGTGTGCTGCAACCAAAGCTATCGTCATAGATTTTCATGCGGAGGCTACATCGGAGAAGGTAGCATTGGGTCGATATCTAGATGGTAGAGTAAGCGCTATATTTGGGACGCACACCCATGTCGGCACTATAGACGCTCAAATTTTGCCGCGAGGGACGGCTTATGTATCTGATGTAGGCATGGCAGGCCCAATAAACTCAGTGATAGGCGTTGACCCCGAACTGGCAATTCGGAATTTTCTCACCGGTGTACCGCATCGTTTTGCAGTGGGCGAGGGACCAGTCGCTTTAGATGCCATTCTTGTCACTATCGACAGTGTGACCGGAAAAGCCAAAGATATACAGCGTATCAGACGAACCGAGGAGTAGATGAGGGCGGATCTTCACGTACATACTAATGCGTCAGACGGTCGGTTGGACCCACAGGAAGTTGTCCGTCTGGCAGTAGAGATTGGCCTCAACGCTATCGCTATCACAGATCATGATACCGTCGGGGGCATAGCCGCGGCTCTAGAGACAGCACGGGCCTTTACTTCGTTTATAGTGATCCCCGGGGTCGAGATCAACACAGATGTTCCTGATGGAGAGGTTCACATACTCGGCTATTTTCTCGATTACACGGATGAGAGGTTGGAATCAACCTTACAAAAACTGCGCAACGCACGATGGGTACGGGCCCAAGAAATGGTGACTAAATTATCCAAGCTCGGCATGAACATTGAGTGGAGCCGTGTTGAAGAATTAGCGCGGGGCAAAGCGATATGCAGACCTCATATAGCCCAAGCTTTGCTAGAGAAAGGATACATCAGCTGTGAAAAGGAAGCCTTCGATAAGTATATCGGACATGGTGGCCCAGCCTATGTGGAGAGGTATAAATTGTCTCCGGTAGAAGCAGTGAAATTGATCATTATGGCGCGAGGCCTCCCGGTGCTAGCTCACCCGGCTGATATAAATGAGCTGGACCATCTAATTCGAGAGTTAAAAGAAGAAGGCCTAGTGGGCATAGAGGTATACTACCGTGATTATGATTCAGCAACAATCAACAGATTGCTTGATATCGCCAATCGCTATAGTCTTATAGCAACAGGCGGCACTGATTATCACGGCTTTAACGATGGAATTGAAGTCATGATGGGAACAACAGTTACTCCACCGCAATCGCTTAATCAGCTATTTGCGCTAGCAGATCCTCAGATTTTGGGGTTGTTGCCAGCAGCAAATTACGTGCTAAAATCCTTGCTAACCAAAGACTAAGCTCGAACGTCCTATCCATAAGAAAGGAGGTAAATCGCCATGCAAGTAGAGGCCTTCCGTGAGATCTTTTGGGGTATTGCTTTCGGTCCACTTATCCTGTACCCACTGGGGATAGCGGCCCTCGCCATTTTTGCATACGCCATATATCGGCGCTCCTTGCTATGGAGGCTGGGTAAACCAGAAAAAAGATGGGACAACCTGGGGAAAAGGATCTGGGACTTCATTGTTACCGCGGTGGTAGATGGCTTATTCCACAGGCGATTCTTTCGAGAGCCGTACCCTGGGACAATGCACTTTCTAATATTCGGTGGTGCAACCATCTTGCTATTGGGAACCGCCCTCGATGTGATAGACCACTATGTCTTTCATTTCATCTACGGCAACTTTTATCTTGGCCTGAGTCTTGCCCTAGATCTGGGTGGCTTAGCCATCCTGATTGGTGCCATTATGGCAGCAGTTAGGCGATATGTCCAAAGACCCAAGAGACTGGAGACTGTACTGGACGATGCTGTGGTGCTCAGCTTCATATTTATAATTGTGCTCACTGGGTTTTTCGTTGAGGGATTCAGAATGCTTGTTGCCATACCGCACGGTATGTCACAGCCTGAGTTTTATGCTCACCCTGAATGGTCAAGGTGGTCTTTTGGCGGCTATTTCATAGCCGGATTATTCAGCAACGTTTCCGAAAACATCAAGCAAACTGTCTATGTGTCTCTTTGGTGGTTCCATACAGTTGTGTCTCTGGGTGCAATCTTTTACGCGTGCATATCGTTTGACAAACTGACGCACATTATTGTCTCACCAGTTAATGCCTTCTTCCGCAGTTCAAGGCCCAAAGGTGCGCTGGCGGCAATAAACCTGGAAGAAGCAGAAAGCTTTGGCGTTGGAACAATTGAGAATTTCACTTGGAAGCAACTCCTTGACCTCGATGCTTGCACGAACTGTGGCAGGTGTCAGGATAGATGCCCAGCTTACCTTACCGACAAGCCTTTATCTCCGCGAAAGCTAATTCAAAACTTGAAGTCTCACTGGCTGGAAAGAGGCAAAATTTTGCTCAGCTCTGCTGAAAAGAGCGCTAGTAACAATGGAAACAAAGCACTGATTGGAGACGTAATTACGGAAGATGAAATATGGGCATGCACTACCTGTCGTGCTTGTCAGGATATATGCCCTGTATTCGTCGAGCACATTGACAAGATTGTTGATATGCGTCGCAACTTGGTTCTTGAGCAGGCAAAAGTACCCGAGACCGGAGAAGCTGTACTGCGATGCATTGAGGCTAGAGGGCATAGCTGTCGAGGAACAACATTCACCAGGGTGGACTGGACCTCTGGACTGGATGTTAAACTCCTATCCGAGAACAGAGATGTTGACCTAATTTATTATGTGGGCTGTGCAGCTGCTTTAGAAGAAAGAAGCATGAAGATAGCAATATCGATGGCAAAAATTTTGAAGGCAGCGGGGGTGAATTTCGCTATACTTGGGTCAGAGGAGACTTGCTGTGGCGAGCCAGCCAGAAGGCTAGGGAACGAATATCTTTTTCAAATGCAGGCTATGAAAAACATTGAGACGTTTAAAAATTACGGCATAAAGACCGTAGTGACCAGCTGTCCGCATTGCTTCAACACTATCAAGAACGAATACCCACAGTTTGGTGGTGAGTTTGAGGTAATCCACCACACCCAACTTATCGCCAAGCTGATAGGAGAGGGAAAACTTCGGTTGGCCAATAGAGCCGACGGAAGGGTGACTTACCACGATTCTTGCTATTTAGGGAGACACAACGATATTTACGAGCCGCCCCGACAGGTGCTGTATGCTGTTTCGCAATCCAAGTTGGCAGAGATGAAGCGCACACGGCGTAATGGTTTCTGCTGTGGCGCCGGCGGTGGACGCTATTGGCTAGAAGAACGAATTGGCAAAAGGATTAGTGAAGACCGGATTGAACAGGTGCTTGAGACTGGAGCTGAACTTGTAGCTACTGCCTGTCCCTACTGTTTGCAGATGTTTGAAGACGCAATAAAGGCCAAAGGGGCCGAAGAGTCACTCAAGGCCATGGATATTGCTGAGATAGTTGCAGCACAGCTCTCGTGAGGTTAAATATCTTTGGAAGTCACAGGGACAGTGAAAGTACGGCACAAAAATTCTAGTGCCGCATGGCTCTTACATGGAAGTCAAGTAATTTCTTCAGCTTTTCAGGAGAGCTGCTCTTCATCATAGCCTCCTCGAGGGTAACCAGCTTCTTCCTCACAAGGTCAGCCAAAGCCTGATCCAATGTCTGCATGCCCTCAGCTGCACTTAACTGCATTACATTGTGCAATTCATAGGTCTTGCCCTCACGGATAAGGTTTCTTACCGCCGCATTAGCAATCATGATTTCAAAAGCGGCAACTCTGCCTTTTCCCGAGGCCCTTGGTAATAATGTCTGCGATAGAACTGCTTCGATAACCTGGGAGAATTGCAGTCTAATCTGCTGTTGCTGGTTAGGAGGGAAAATGTCGATAATGCGGTCAACCGTCTGCGGTGCATCAGTAGTGTGTAGCGTACCCATGACCAGATGCCCAGTTTCGGCAGCTCTCATAGCCGTGCTTATCGTCTCAAGATCACGCAGCTCTCCTACAAGTATCACATCGGGATCGTGTCGAAGTGCATGAACTAAAGCTTGATCGAAGGATTTGGTGTCTGTGCCTACTTCCCTCTGAGCAATAATGCACTTGATATTTCTGTGCAAATACTCAATCGGGTCTTCGATCGTGATGACATTTCGGGCAAGCGTTTGGTTCAGATGGTGAATCATAGCAGCTAGTGTAGTGGATTTGCCGCTACCCGTTGGACCTGTGACCAGAATAAGCCCTCTGGGTTTAAGAACAAGTTCCTTGCAAACCTGTGGCAAGCCGAGTTCGTCTATCGTGGGCACTTCAAATGGTATCATGCGAAAAGCGATACTTAGAGTCCCCCGTTGCTGTAAGACATTAACACGGAAGCGGGCAAGTTTGGAAACGCCGTAAGCAAAATCCAACTCTTTGTCCTGATAAAACTTTTCTCTTTGCTCCGGCGTAGTGATCTGCTTGAACACATTTTCAGCATATTCAGGCGTGACCGGAGGCAAATCAGTCTGTGGCACCAAGTTACCATCGATCCTGAATACCGGGGGAACAGGCACTCTTATATGTAGGTCTGAAGCGCCCTTTTGCTTCATTAGCCACAATAGGTCAAGTATATCCATGATGATATCCCCCAGTTATTTCTGTGTTGTTACAGTGGCAACGACAGGAAGGTGGTCTGAGGCGAGACTCTGAGGCACCAGCACATCCAAAACTTGTAGATCGCTCGATATCCAGATGTAGTCTATACGCCGTGCCGGAGCATCGGAGCTAAATGTCAATGGCGGTGCGATGAACATTACTTTCGCCGCATCAACGAGGCCAGCTCGTCTCAGAATGTTGATTTCAGAGCTGTCAGGCTCCGCGTTGAAATCACCCATGATAACTGTTCTGTCCAAACCGTTCCAGAAGCTTACAATAGCCTGTGACTGAAGCTGCCGGATGGCCGTACCCCCTTCGAGGTGATGGAAGTGCGTTCCAATCACCTTAATTGTGTCGCCACCGCCCAAATCTATAAGAGCCACAACGAACCCTCTTCTAATGAATAAGTCCCGTGTCGGAAGTTCGTGCTTACTGAATGCGATGATGGGATAGCGGCTCAGGACAGCATTCCCCCAAAATGGGTCGGCTGTTGGTCCAAAAACATATGGCATCTTTAATCTCTGAGATAACCACGAGAGCATATCAACGCGGCCGCTCACAAGCCATCCTCTGGAAACCTCCTGTAATGCCACAATATCAGGATTGCTATGCTCGATCACAGTGGCAATTTGTTCTAAGTCAAGGTGACCTTTGGTGTTGAAACCATTGTGGAGGTTATAAGTCATGACCCGAATGGGGTAACCATTGCCTTGTACTGGCTCAGGTCGTTCCCAAGTAAGATAATTGGCAACGGGTAATAACAAAAGCAATAGCGCAAAGGCGGGAGCAAGCCACAGTTCTCGCTCGCCTTCCAACCGCCAACCATTGCTAAGAAGTGAGGCAACAGCGCATATTGCTATTGCGCCACCTGCTAGAGGTTCGAGGATTGCGTTACTGTAAAGTAGTTTCATGTCATAGACAGAATAGTATGCAAACACAAATATCAGTAATAGCAATATGCCTGTGGCACTGGCTATAGAGGTCCGGCTATCCTCTCGGGGAGTCCTAGCTAGGATGATAGCAATGAGCGCGCATGCTAGCACTTGCCCCAAAAGAAGAAACAGGCCGGCTAGCAAAGCTATTTTCTGCTGGGTGAACACCAATGATACCGTTAGAACCACACCCATAAACAATCCCCAAAACCAAGACAATGTCTTCAATCTGGTCAGAAACCACACAACAATGGTCAGGGCAATAATCTGAGCCCCAAGCACTACCGTGAAGGCCGTTGGTAGTTGCCAATCTGTAATTGCGGCTAAGCGTGGGATATTTTGGAAAATTATCAGTTCCAAAAACAGGAATGGTCCTATTGCAAGCAATGCGTATGACCGAAAGGATACAGCCCCGATCCTGCCTTCCTTTGGACCAATTACAACCCTGTCTTCCGTAGTTTTGTCTTCGACTCTTATTCCAAAGAGGAGTAAAAACTGGGCCAAGACCAGCATCATTGCTAGTAGGATTGGAGCTAGTTTGGCCTGCCAAATAGGATCATAAGTGGCAAAAATACCTGTCATGGCGCTATCAAGGAGAAACCCTCCCAAAATACCGAGCACAAAGTAAGATGCCCGACGGGTGATCCTCTGCCAAGCAACGATGAATATAAAGAAAAGCATGGTACCTATGATAGCCACACAAAGGTTGAACAGCGGTTCGCCCCACCACAGTTGGACATATAGGCGCGTCACAGGTATGCCTCCAGCTGCTATTATCACTAGGCGCCATTTCCCCAACATTTTTTCCAAAGGGATAGCCAGAAAAGCAGTAAGAAAAATAGCTAAACCAATAAGGCCCAGGAGAATCGAGTTAAGTCCCATCCGGTCGCCGAGTATCCAGAACATCCCAGGTACCAGTACCCTCAACAATTGGAGACCAAACGCAAAAGTGAGCGATCCGACCCCCACATCAGCTAAGAGCGGCTTACTGCCCAGCCATCTCAAATATCTTGAGAACATTTACCATCTCCCACTGCCAGAGTTACCGACTTCTGTGCGCCGCTAATTGCTGGCTTTGGTGACAAATGATACGGCTAAGGGCAATATGTGTCAAGAGAGACGACAGGCCGTAAGACATCGTGTGGCTCCCGAGGTAGGATTCGAACCTACGACCAAGCGGTTAACAGCCGCCCGCTCTACCACTGAGCTACTCGGGAAGATATATACTCCGCATACCTTTCAGGCAGCAGCTACTCACACTCGTCGGTATCAGACGGTGCCTGAACGAGCGAAAGTTATTATAGCACTAAAGGTGCAGGGCTACAATACAAACGCAGATCGGTTATATCCGGTCACTGTCCCAGTTTGGTTTCAGCTATCCGCGTATAGACCGCCCCCGATGACTGCAGTTGGCTTCTCATCAGACTCAACGCAGTGACTAGAAATCGATGACTAACACGGGGTGACTTTGTCGTGATCAGTTCCCTGAACTCGCGTCTGTCAGCAGGCGAAATGTGTTCACGGAGGCGTGCCAGTGTCAAATGAGGAGTGAAAGCTCGAAGCTCCTTAGCAAACCCAACGCCAGCAAGCCCATCCTCCAAACTCGTCTGTAAAGCTCGCAGCTTATCTATATCTCCATCAACTCCTATCCAAAGGACGCGAGGGTTGTTCAGGTTGGGAAAGGCACCGATATCCCCGATCTCCAATTCAAACGGACTGTAGGTGCGACTTATCCGATCCATCACAGCGACCACATCATCTATTTTTGTAGGACGTATGTTGCCCAAAAACTTAAGTGTAATATGAATATTGCTTGCCGGCACCCACTTGACAAAGTCGTACCGAGGTGACTTCAAAATGTTCTGAATTTGCTCCAGTTTTGTCGTAACTTCAGCGGGCAATTCTATAGCTATGAAAGAGCGAATAAGAGCATTATTGGCTGTCACTAGACTACCCTTATTCCATCATAGAAAGCAGCTTCAAAGCATTGGTTCGGAAAATCTTCCTTCTGTCCTCAGGGTTTAGCTCAACTGTCTCAATCTGCTCAATTATACGTTTCGGTGACATGAGCGGATAGTCACTTCCAAACAATATCTTATCGCTGCCAATAATCTCTGCCACATGCTTGAAAATTCTTGGCTGATACAAGAAGGGGGTAGCTGCAGTATCAAAGTACACGTTGGTCAAGGACTTAGCTACCTCGGGCATCAAGGCATAAAACGGTAGACCACCACCCCAGTGAGCACAGACTAACTTCAATTCCGGAAAAGCGAGTATAAAGGGGTAAAGAATATCTGGTCTTATATTTCCCTTTCCGAAATACTCATGGCCTACAGGCTCTGAGGCATGTGTCAGGAGGATCAGTCCATGTCTTACAATTGCTTCTACTAAAGGTTTCACTAAACCGGTGTCCCTAAGGTCAAAGCCCTGAATATCTGACCTTAGTTCACCGATACCTTTTGCTCCGCTTTTAGCACACCGTTCTATTTCTTTTACCGCCATATCGCCTGCCAAAGGTTGGACAGCACAGAAACCGATTAGGCGCTTGGGATACCGCGCGACAGCGTCCAGAATATAATCATTTGTCACCACACATAGCTCATGAGTTGTCCAGCCTAGGTTAAGAATTACTGACTTGTCTATACCGTGCTCATCCATACTGGCGATGATTTCATCAGCTGTTGCCAGCTTTGCTTTCGGCTGAGAATATAGCGATGAGAAACAGGCATCATGCAGATATTCTTCGCGTCTTTCTTTTATGGCTGGAGGCACGACATGAGTATGAAAATCTATGATCACAACGGGCAATTATAATCAAGGGCGGCCACAGTTCTCAAGAGGCACGCGTCTACATGGACAATTATCAGCTCTCTACCATATAATTTAGCTACTGTGCCAATCCGTTTCGACTTGTCCGTATCAGAGCTTGAACAAATGGCCAAGCGATTACGCCGTCATGTTATACTGATGACTGCGACTGCTGGCAGCGGACATCCCGGTGGCTCATTGTCAGCTGCAGATATTGTTACTTGTCTCTATTTTAAAGTTATGCGCCATGATCCGACCAATCCGAAATGGGCTGATCGTGACCGCTTTATATTGAGCAAGGGACATGCCGCACCTATACTTTATGCTGCTTTGGCTGAAAGCGGTTATTTCCCGATTGACGAACTTTGCACATTGAGAAAGCTGGGCAGCCGCCTCCAAGGACATACAGATATGACGCTTACACCTGGTGTAGAAATGTCGGCAGGTTCGCTGGGGCAAGGGTTGTCCTTTGGTATCGGAGTGGCACTCGCCGCGCGGCTGGACAATCGTGACTATCACGTGTATGTTATGTTGGGCGATGGTGAGTGTGATGAAGGTCAGGTATGGGAAGCCGCCATGTTTGCCGCACACCATAAAATCGACAATTTGACCGCCATAGTCGATCACAACGGCATACAACTCGATGGAACCTGCTGTGAGATAATGAATTTGACACCATTGGCCGATAAGTGGCGGGCATTCAATTGGAGTGTCATTGAAATCGATGGTCATAACATCAGTCAGATTCTAGCTGCGCTACAAAATGCCAGGGAAGCGAAGGGGCAGCCTGTTGTGATTATAGCTCATACAGTGAAGGGGAAAGGTGTCAGTTTTATGGAAAATAGTGTTGACTTCCATGGAAAAGCCCCGTCCCCTGCGGAGGCTGAGCAAGCCCTCAAGGAACTGGCATGACAGCATATGCTGAACTCTCTACGCGCGAAGCATACGGTAGATTCCTTGTCGAACTAGGCAAAAACAATAGTGATATCGTTGTTTTAGATGCTGACCTATCACGGTCGACGATGACCAAATACTTTGCGCAGGCATTTCCCGAAAGATTTATTCAATGTGGCCTAGCCGAACAGAACATGATCGGTATTGCTGCAGGGCTGGCTGCCTCTGGGAAAGTACCATTTGTAAGTACATTTGCCGTCTTTGCCGCTTGCCGGTGTTTTGACCAAGTGAGAGTAAGTATTGCTCAGCCGGGGCTAAACGTGAAGATTGTGGCCACTCACGGAGGCATTACTGTAGGGGAGGACGGTGCCTCACACCATGCCATAGAAGATCTAGCCCTGTACTGCGCTTTGCCTGGATTTACAGTAATCGTGCCTGCTGATTCTATTGAGACTATCAGAGCTGTGGAAGTTGCCGCTGTCACAAAAGGGCCATTTTACATAAGGTTAGGTCGACCTAAATTCCCGACAATTTACAGCAGTGACTACCGCTTCGAGGTCGGCAAAGCAGTGACCTTGAGGGACGGTGATGACGCTACTATAATAGCTTGTGGAATCATGGTATCTAAAGCCATCGAGGCAGCAGACAGGCTCTCCAAGCAAGGTATAAGCTGCCGAATTCTAAGCATGCCCACGTTAAAGCCATTGGATAACTCCAGTATTGTCAAGGCAGCTGTGGAAACAGGTGGCATTGTGGTAGCTGAGGAACATCTACTTGACGGCGGGCTCGGCAGCCGAGTGGCACAAGTAGTGGCGAGCAATGCTCCAGTGCCAATGCAGTTTATCGGACTCAGAACATACGCAAAATCCGGCAAAGCGGAAGAGCTTTTAGAACAGCATGGATTGACTGCCAGTTCTATAGAAGAAGCAGTGAGGACAGTTATTTCCAAAAAGTCTCGGCTTTAAAGCTTTGTGGCAGACTACCACCCGCTAGACAGCTCAGCCACCACCATAGCCCACCTTGACCTCATCACCTGTCACTAAGACGGGGACAATGCCTTTGCCACCCGACAAGCGCATCACCTCACGTAATGCGTCTGGGTTATTCTCGATGCTTATTTCCTTGTATGTTATCCCACGCTCCTCCAGGTCTTGTTTTGCTGCAGCACAGTAAGGACAACCTGGTTGAGTATAGATAATAACCTTTTGTTGGTCTTTTGTAACATTTCTCTTTTCTTCAAGTTCATACAACTTTTCAATAACGAATTTGACATACTGGTCACATTTATCGCGCCAGATCCCAGAAGCTTGGAACTCCTGATATGCACCCGGCCTTGAAAAGTCCACCCCCACCAGCTCAAAACAGGAGATAGCACCAAATCTTTGTAAAAAAGACTTGACCAGTTCAGCAGCATCCTCGCGGGCATTAACGCGTCCTTGCTTTGCCCTCTGTTTCTCATCAGGGGGACACCTGTAGTGAAGCCCCAGATAAACGGCTCCAGCTGATAGAGCACCACAGGGTGCACGTTGTTGCCCTCCTATACCTCCAGTGAAAGCAATAGCAGCCCATAAAAAGTCCGGATTACCCAGATTGTGTGCTTCCCACATAACCTGCAGGACTGCGGGCCCTCAGTGGTAACCCCGGTGCATAAGTTCGGCGGCTCGCTCTTTAGCTTCGTTACACGCCATCATGTTTCGTCCTCCTCAACATTGATACCTGACATGGATACCTGTGGAGATCGGATGTTCCTCGGGACATTCGGCCTGAAATCCATCTCACATCACCCTCGTGCCGAGGGAGGGACTCGAACCCACACCTCCTCGCGGAGAGCGGATTTTAAGTCCGCCGCGTCTACCATTCCGCCACCTCGGCGGAGAAATGGAGGCGGCGAGCGGATTTGAACCGCTGAATAGGGGTTTTGCAGACCCCCGCCTTAACCACTTGGCTACGCCGCCACTACCCCCAAATCAAAAAATGGAGCGGAAGACGAGATTCGAACTCGCGACCCCCTCCTTGGCAAGGAGGTGTTCTACCGCTGAACTACTTCCGCTCTTTAATTATTATAACAAACAGTTTCTGCACCTTAAATGGTGCCGAGGAGGAGATTTGAACTCCTACGGGCTTTCGCCCACCACCCCCTCAAGATGGCGTGTCTACCAGTTCCACCACCTCGGCACCTGTCTCATAACTCCGTCTTTCCTCTGGCACTTACGCCAACATTTTGTCTCTATGGCAGGGGTGGCAGGACTCGAACCCGCGGCCTGCGGTTTTGGAGACCGCTGCTCTACCAAGCTGAGCTACACCCCTATACATAACCTTTTGCTCTGTCACACTTTTCGGAAGTACCCCTGGGGCGATTCGAACGCCCGACACGCGGTTTAGGAAACCGCTGCTCTATCCAACTGAGCTACAGGGGCATAGCCTCACCGCCGTGTTTTCCTGATGACAAAGCCCTCAGGAGTGACATACTTTTCCACGCTGATCGCAGGGCGTGGCAATACAGTATCCTCTTCCTTGTAATCGCTCTCAAGCTCTCCAGACAATACTGGCCTAACGGATTCTTCTACTGTTGCCCCTGCTTTAACCCCTGCCACCGGGGGAGCAACTTTCTTTGACCTTTTTCTCAACTCAGCTAAAGCACTATCAAGGTTGGCTAGCAGTTCATTAATTCTGCTTTCTACAAGGGCGTTGGCTTCCTCCGAAGCCAAACTTTCCAACTGTGCGATATACTCTTGCAACTTTTGGCTGTGCTCCTCAAGTCTCTTAATCTGCTCTGCCAGCTTCTTGGCCTGAGCCTGAATTTCGGGAATTTCAGAATCGAGCAGCGCCTTTATTATGTTCTCTACCAGATCTCTTCGTTGCTTCTTAGCCATCTAATAACCTTCCTTATGACTCAATAGCAAAAATTTTGGATGTCCGCAAGTCTGTCGTTCAGTGACCATCTAGATTATAACAGTGGTATTTTACCAACGCAACCTACAGCCGGCTTTTAGCCAAGAGTTAAGGAAACGGCCTCGAAAAAGTGCAAGTCAGTACATCTCTATATCCCTTACAGCTGGCTTGCGCCGTGAAACGCTGTTATGTTAAAATTAGTTTTGGTCCAAGTTTTATCAAAGGAGGTTTACCATGAAAGTAGAAGACATCAAAACTGTGGGGGTAGTAGGTATGGGAGTAATGGGGCGTGGCATATCTATATCGGCCCTGCTTGCCGGTTACAAGGTGATCGGCCGCGATCTCAACGATGACATTCTTGCCAAAGCCAAGGATGACATGATTAATGGCCGGTTTGGTATGAAGGGGGCAGTCGAGCGAGGCAAGATAACCAAGGAGCAGATGGATCAGGCTCTAGCGAATTTAACCCTAACTACCAAGTTGGAAGACCTCAAGTCAGTGGATCTAGTAATAGAAGCAATTGGCGGAGCAAACCCCGGACAACTCGAAAACAAGGACCTCAAACTTCAACTTTTCAAGGACCTTGACGGGCTGGTGAAGAAGGAAGCAGTATTTGCTAGCAATACGTCTTTCTTTACCATAAGAGACTTAGCAGCGGTTACCAATCGCAAGGACAGGTTCCTTGGACTCCACTTCTTCAGTCCGGCCAATATCATGAGACTGGTTGAGGTCATCTGGACACCGGAGCTATCAAAGGACGTGTTAGAAGCTTGTGTTGAGTTCTGCAAGAAGCTAGGTAAGGTTCCCGTGAAAGTAAAAGATATGCCCGGTGACCTTGGCCATGTGGGCAATCGTATCTATACTGCGATAGGGCGAGAGGCCAGGCAAATTCTAGAGGAAGGCGTTGTGGAGAAGCCAGAGGACATCGATACTATAATGACGTTGGGATTCAACTGGCCTGTAGGTCCTATGGCGATGGGCTTTGGTGCACGCGCCGGTTGGAAGTAGATTGGCGACATACTGGACAGACATCTGACAATCAAGAGTGGTGCCAGAGGATGTGTGGCAGGCACCACTCTTGATTTTTGCCAAGGGCATTAGCTATACTCATAGGCCTGAAGTAATTTCCCGTATACTGTAAGCGACTGGCGCAGCGGTTGTAATCATGAAGATAGCTATAACAGGCAAAGGGGGGGTGGGTAAGACTACCCTAGCAAGTCTTTTGGCATGGGCATATTCCTCTGAAGGCAAGAGAGTAATAGCCATAGACGCCAACCCTGATGCCAATCTAGCTGCGGCGCTTGGCGTGGACAGGGAGGTGACTGCCTCCATAAAGCCAATTGCTGAACTGAAGGATCTGATAGAAGAAAGAACCGGCGCTAAGTCCGGTAGCTATGGCTCCTTCTTTAAGTTGAACCCCAAAGTTGATGATCTACCAGAGCGTTTCTCTGTCCGTATCAATGGCATTAGATTGCTTGTGATGGGCACAGTCAAAAAAGGCGGTGGCGGTTGCATGTGCCCGGAAAGTGCATTGCTCAGAAGCTTGATTAGCCATCTAGTCCTAGGCAGGTCAGAGGTAGTGATAATGGATATGGATGCAGGCGTGGAAAATTTAGGGCGAGGTACCGCGAAAGCAGTTGATGCTTTGCTAATTGTGGTAGAGCCGGGCCAAAGGAGTTTCCAGACAGCCCGGTCAATACGCGAGCTCGCCAAAGACCTAGGAATTAGAAAATGCTACATAGTGGGGTCCAAAACCCGCAATGAGGAGGAACGCAAATTTATTGCTGATAACCTCGCTGATTTCGAAATCCTGGGTTTTATTAATTACCACCCCGATGTCGCCAAGGCTGACAAGCTGGGAAAGGGAGTTTTTGAGATTGCCAAGTTAGCTTTCGATGAAGCCAAACAGATTAAGCACGAACTGGAGCAAAAGGCGGGTAAAGTGCAGAAATGATGAAGAAGACAGTTAAAGACATAGATGTCAACGGGAAGAGAACACTGGTCAGAGTGGATTTCAATGTACCTCTAGATGCGAAGTCTGATGCCATTACTAATGACAGCCGAATCAGAGCTGCGTTGCCGACAATAAAGTACTTGGTGGAGCACGGTGCCAAAATTATTCTCTGTACCCACCTCGGGCGTCCTGATGGAAAGGTTATCGAAGAGCTAAGAGTCAAGCCTATTGCCACGAGACTATCTCAATTGATTGGGAGACCGGTGCAGATAGCCCCCGATTGTGTTGGCCCTGAGGTGGAACAAATGGTAAGCAGACTGAAAGAGGGAGACATTCTGCTTCTTGAAAATGTCCGTTTCCATTCTGGAGAGGAAGCTAATGACCCCGCTTTTGCTAAGGCCCTAGCAAATTTGGCTGACATCTACGTAAACGACGCCTTCGGCACCGCGCATCGTGCCCATGCCTCAACAGTAGGTGTGACCAAGCATCTTCCGGCGGTTGCCGGTCTGCTGATGGAAAAAGAACTTACGACGTTGGGCAAATTGCTCACCTCGCCCGAGCGCCCCTTCGCCGCGCTCCTTGGTGGCGCCAAAGTCAGCGATAAAGTCGGGCTGATCCAGAATATATTACCCAAAGTCGATTTCTTATTAATCGGTGGCGGTATGGCATCCCTATTCCTTAAGGCAAAGGGCTGCCCAGTGGAGGCTTCGCTTGTCGAAGTCGATAGAATGGAAACGGCAAATTCGATAATCGCAGCCGCCAGCGGAAAAAAATGTAGCTTGCTGTTACCCGTAGATGTGGTGGTCACCACCAATCCTCAACTGGGGACTGTTGACAAAGTGGTCTTGGTCACCGAGATATCACCTGGCGATTACATAGTCGACATAGGCCCTCAAACAGTACAAAGGTTTTCACAGGAATTGAGAAAATGCCGGACAATCTTCTGGAACGGTCCTATGGGAATTTATGAGACCCCCGCTTTCGCTCAAGGAACAAAGGCGATGGCGGAATTACTGGCCAGTCTTGATGCAACAACAGTAATAGGTGGTGGTTCCACAGCAGAAGTTGTCGAAGCCCTAGGACTGGCAGACAAAATGACCCATGTTTCTACAGGTGGCGGTGCCAGCTTAAAATTCCTTGAAGGTAAGGCACTTCCTGGTATTGATGCCCTACTGGACAAGTAATATGCCGCCCGCACTGGAAACTCTACAAGAAATTAGTATCTCTTCCCCGAGCAAAATAGTAATGCTGGTGATTGACGGTCTGGGTGGGCTACCTGACAAAAAGACAGGCAAAACAGAGCTTGAGACCGCGTCTACTCCCCATCTGGACGCGATAACCAGCTCTGCAGCCTGTGGACTAATTGACCCTGTTAGTCCTGGCATCACACCAGGAAGTGGCCCGGCGCATCTGGCACTGTTTGGCTACGATCCCTTCAGGTTTTTTATCGGTAGAGGCGTGCTGGAAGCACTTGGAGTTGGTTTTGAGCTGATAGAAGATGATATTGCAGCTCGCGGCAATTTCTGTACAGTGGATGAGAACGGACTGATTATCGACCGCAGGGCCGGGCGCATAAGCACGGAGAAATGTGCCGAGCTGTGCTCGCTGCTAAGCCAGATTAACTTGCCGAGGATAGAGACCTTTGTCCGGCCAGTAAAGGAACACAGATTTGTTGTAGTGCTACGTGGCAAGGGATTAGTCCCGGAACTAAGTGATACCGACCCTCAGAAAGTTGGCGTCCCACCGTACGCAGTGTCTTCTGAGAAGCCAGAAGCTGCCGCCACTGTGAACATAGTCAATACATTTATTGAGGAAGCGAAAAAAATCTTGAGCAATCATTATCCGGCTAACATGATCTTACTCAGAGGGTTTTCTCGGCTGCCACTCATCCCACCGATGACTGAAATCTACAAGCTAAAACCTGTAGCCATCGCCAAATATCCTATGTATAAAGGGTTAGCGAGACTCGTCGGGATGGATGTGTGCAGTATCGATGGTGACTTTGAAAGTGCACTGAATGTCCTCACAAATTGCTACCACCTGTATGATTTCTTCTATATACATGTTAAGGATGCCGATAGCGCCGGCGAGGATGGAGATTTCAAACGTAAAGTTCATGTCATCGAGCAAGTTGACAGGGCTTTTCCCAAATTGCTTGCTTTGAGGCCAGACGTAGTAGTAGTCACTGGCGACCATTCCACACCTGCTCTGCTGAAGGGGCACAGCTGGCATCCCGTCCCAGTTTTGATCTACTCCCGGTGGTGCCGGGCTACTAAAGCAAGAAAATTCTGTGAGGCATCCTGCGCCTCTGGAGAGCTGGGAAGAATCTCTGCTCTTGACATAATGCCCCTCGCTATGGCGCATGCGCTAAAATTGAAAAAATTTGGAGCCTAGGATTTGCGGCAACCTTTGATCGCTGGAAACTGGAAAATGAATACTACTCTGGCTGAAGCGGTCGAATTGGTTCAGGCCCTGAAGCCGGGACTCGATGCTATTGCTGGAGTGGGGAAGATAATCTGCCCCCCGTTCATCTCCCTGGCGACTATTAGTAAAATCCTTGAGAACACATCGATAAAGCTAGGTGCCCAGAACATGCATTTCGAGGATAAGGGTGCCTACACGGGTGAGATTTCGCCATTAATGTTAGTCGGTCTGTGCCAATTTGTGATCATCGGTCATTCAGAGCGCCGGCAATATTTTGGAGAAACAGACGAAATTATAAACAGAAAGATTGGCAAAGCTTTGGCGTATAACATAACGCCCATTTTATGTGTTGGTGAGAGCCTAGAGGACAACGAGAAAAATCGAACAGAAGAGGTACTCACACGACAGATAGAGGCTGGTTTGAACAATTTGTCGCCAACCACTGAGTTAGTGATTGCTTATGAGCCAGTATGGGCTATCGGCACAGGCAAGGCAGCTACAGGAAAGATGGCTGGCAATACCATTGCTTTCATACGTGGCTTATTATCGAAGATGTGGAATGGCGACATAGCGAAAAGAGTGCGTATACTGTATGGTGGAAGTGTGACCAGTAGCAATATCGCTGATTTTGTCTCCAAGCCGGAAATAGATGGTGCTTTGGTTGGGAGTGCCAGCCTAAAACCCGAAGAGTTTCTAAGCATCGTCAGGCAGACGGCAAACATTAAGCTTCGAACTTTTTCATGAAGTGCCTCATCGCCATCGTCGGCCCCACCGCGGTTGGTAAGAGTCGACTTGCTCTTTATCTGGCACAGCATCTCGGTGGCGAAATAGTGAATGCAGACAGCAGACAAGTCTACCGTTATATGGACATCGGCACAGCAAAGCCCAGCAAAGAAGAGCGCGCCATGGTTCCACACCACCTCATCGATGTTGTTAATCCTGACGAGACTTTTAGTCTGGCTATTTACCGTCAATTGGCAGTACAGTCTATTAGCGAGATCCAACAAAAGGGTAAAGTTCCCTTGTTGGTCGGCGGTTGTGGCCTATACGTATGGGCGGTAGTAGAGGGATGGCAAATTCCAGCGGTGCCACCGAACCCGGAGTTGAGGCGTACACTTGAACAGCGTGCGAAAGAAAAAGGGGTTGATGAGCTATTCCGGGAGTTGCAACAGGTTGACCCGGCCGCTGCGACCAAGATAATGCCTGCTAACCTTCGTCGTATCATAAGAGCTTTAGAAGTATATTTGGTATCAGGTGAGCCCATATCCAGAGGATGGAGAAAGACACCACCATCATTTCCCATCCTTATTGTGGGCCTAACACTGCCGAGGGCCGAGCTTTATCGTCGGATTGACGCAAGGGTCGATGAGATGATAAAAAGCGGGCTGGTGGAAGAAGTGAAAGAACTCCTAGATAGAGGTTACGGACTGAATTTGCCGGCTATGTCCGGAATCGGCTATAAGCAGATCGGCATGTACCTGCAAAATATAATTGGTCTCGAGGAAGCCATTCAGCAGATAAAGTGGCAAACTCACCGGTTTGCTAGACAACAGTACGCCTGGTTTCGCCCAAATGACCCCAGAATCCACTGGTTCAACGGTGAAAACAGCGAATTGCGCGGCAATGTCGTCAGGTTAGTAGAGGCATTCCTTAGTCGGGAGTCAGGATGACCTTTGCTAAATTGCAAGCAACTGGAAATGATTTCGTGGTGATTGATGCCCGTCACTTGAAAAAACAATGGGCGAGCTTAGCCAGACAGATATGCCATCGCCATTTCGGGGTCGGCGCCGATGGACTTATCCTAGTAATGCCTTCCAAGACTGCAGAGGTCAAGATGAGGATGTTCAATCCAGACGGCTCCGAGGCAGAAGTCTGTGGCAACGGTTTGAGATGTCTCGCCAAATATGTTTTTGAAAAGGGGTTGGTCAGGGGCAGGGAATTTAGGGTGGAAACACAGGCAGGCATCAAAACTGTGCGAGTTGCCGTGTATAGAAAGAAAGTAAAAAGGGTGAAAGTCAACATGGGAACCCCTGCGTTTGCGCCGGAAGATATCCCGGTGAGCAGAGACTCCAAAAATTTTGGCAATAGTAGACTTGACATAACGCCTATAATAGATTATCCTTTGAAAGTAGATGACGTAGAATTGTCTGTTTCGCTAGTCTCGCTGGGCAATCCACATGCAGTTATGTTCACAACCGAGCCAGTAAGTCGTTTCCCTTTGGCTCTAATAGGGCCGAAAGTTGAAAGCCACCCATTGTTCCCGGAGAGGATAAACTTTGAAATAGCAAGAGTTCTGGATGAAAGGACGATTGAGGTCAGAGTGTGGGAACGTGGTGCTGGAGAAACATTGTCTTGCGGAAGTGGTGCTTGCGCCGTGGCGACAATTGCTAGACACAAAAGGCTCGTGGACAAACCAGTTGACATTATACTACCAGGCGGAAAGCTCTCTGTTACATGGGCAGAAAGTGGAGAAGTTTTGATAAATGGACCAGTTGAGGAAATTTTTATCGGGCAATGGCTGAAATGAAGCTATCACAGAGGCTAGGAAGGCTGCCTCCGTATCTTTTCGTTGAGATTAACCGAAAGATCGCAGAGAAAAGGGCACGGGGGGAAGACGTCATCAGTTTTGCCATCGGCGACCCAGACATGCCAACACCGCCACACATTGTCGAAGAACTCTGCCGGGCAGCAAGAGACCCGGCTAACCACCGGTACCCTGAGACATCGGGGCTTCCTGAACTCTGCGAGGCCATTGCCCATTGGTACCAGCGACGCTTCGGTGTTGAACTTGACCCCGTGAAAGAGGTGCTTCCGCTAATCGGCTCCAAAGAGGGTATCGGGCATATGTCCTTTTGTTTCATCGACCCCGGCGATGTGGCTTTGCTACCTGACCCTGGGTATCCGGTATATTTCACCAGCACATTGTTAGCTGGCGGTGAAGTCTACTCTATGCCGCTGACAGAGGAGAACAATTTCTTACCTAGCTTTTCCAAAATCCCTAGCGAGGTGTTGGAGAGGGCAAAGCTATTATGGCTTAACTATCCCAACAATCCCACAGGCGCGGTGGTTGACCTGGACTTTTTCAAGACAGCGGTGGACTTCGCTCAAGAGCACAAACTGGCTATATGCCATGATGCTCCATATACTGAAGTCTGTTTTGACGGTTATTCCGCCCCCAGCTTCTTGCAAGTGCCAGGTGCTAAGGAGGTAGGCGTTGAATTCCACTCGCTGTCAAAAACATATAACATGACTGGTTGGCGAATAGGAATGGTGGTAGGAAATGCACGGATGATCGATGCCCTATTTCGCTTCAAATCGAACTTGGACTCAGGCATCCCCCAAGCCATACAGCATGCCGCCATCAAGGCGCTTACCGGTCCTCAGGATTGTATTGCCGCGCATAATGCAGTGTATCAAGCACGCCGCGACAAGCTTTTGAGCGCTATCAAGAAAGTAGGACTTTCTGCCAAGCCCCCTAAAGCCGGCTTCTACGTATGGTGCAAAGTGCCCGAGGGGTATACCTCCGCTCAATTTGCTACTGAACTTTTGGATAGGGCAAATATAGCAGTCACCCCAGGGCCAGGTTACGGTGCTTTCGGCGAAGGATATGTCCGCTTTTCTTTAACTCTACCTGACGAGCGCCTAGAAGAAGGTATCGAACGATTAATCAAATGGGGTGAAAACCGCTAATCATTTGACATAATATCTATAAAAGCAGGATGTCAAAAAAAACCTTACTCGGTACTAGCAGCGAAATAGAGAAGGCCCTTTTGGTTGGTGTCGAAGTTAAGGGATCAGAAGACAGATGGTCCCTCAATGACTCGATGGAGGAACTGCATCAACTAACCTTGGCGGCTGGTGCCGAGGTGGTCGGTAAGCTTACACAGAGATTGGAAAGGCCATCCCCGAGTTACTACATAGGGGCAGGCAAGATAGAGGAAATCATCGCACTGAGACAGACCTGCCCCTACACAGTGGTGATATTCAATGATGAGCTATCGCCCAGACAGCAAAGGAATCTCGAGGACGTTTTGAAGGTGAAAGTCATCGATCGTACAGCGCTAATACTTGATATTTTCGCCAAAAGAGCCCATACCCGTGAGGGACAATTGCAAGTGGAACTGGCCCAACACCGCTACCTCTTGCCCAGGCTGGCAGGGCAATGGAGTCACCTAGAACGGCTCGGGGGTGGCATTGGAACGAGAGGTCCAGGGGAATCCCAGCTTGAGACCGACCGACGCCTTATCAGACAACGCATCCATCGCCTAGAGGAACAACTCGAAGCGGTGAGGAGACACAGAGAACTATACAGGCAAAAAAGGAGAAGAAATCAAACCCCGGTGGCAGCGTTGGTTGGGTATACCAATGCCGGCAAAAGTACACTCTTCAACGCACTCAGCAGGACGAACGTCATCGCCGAAAACAAGCCTTTTTCCACGCTTGATCCGGTCACGAGGCGCCTGACTAGCCCCGATGGGGTGACATTCTTACTTACTGATACAGTCGGCTTTATTCACAAACTGCCACCGTCCATAATCGCTGCTTTTCGTGCCACGCTTGAGGAACTCCAAGAAGCAGACCTAATCCTCCATGTGGTAGATGTGACACACCGGAACGCCGCAGACCAATACCGCACTGTAGAGGACATTCTCAATGATTTAGGTTTGAAGGACAAACCACGTCTCTTGATAATCAACAAGATCGACATTGCCCTGCGCAGCCCAGAGGACGTTCTGAAGCTACCTCCAGACCTAGCCCAGACAGAGAGCAGCGAAATATTTCTAGTTTCCGCTCTCAAAGGTTGGTACCTCGACCGCCTTCTCAATGGTATCGCAAGGCGGTTACGAACTGCTTCAGCAAGGGTGGTAGTGTCGCACAATGTATCTTTTGCGACACGGGGATAGCGTCTATGCCGATACAAGGCACACCACCTGAAGCCAGACTGAGTTCACTCGAAAGTCTTGTTTCGGACTTTCTTGAGTATATGGAGGTCTCTCGTGGGCGTTCCCCGCTGACTGTTCAGCGTTACGCTCATTATTTGCGCCGATTCTGCGAGTGGTTAGGCGGCAACTTACCTAATGCGAAGATCGAGGATGTTAATGTCGATGCGGTGTCGAAATACCGAATATACTTGGCGCGACTGCGCGACAAGAAAAACAGACCTCTCAAAAGATCAACGCAGATCTGTCATCTCGTCGCACTGCGATCCTTTTTGCGCTATCTGTCGACGCAAAAAGGCTTGAGTACTCTCACCCCGGACAGGATCGAGCTGCCAAAACAGAGTGCGCGTTCAGTATCCTTCCTGAATCAAGAGCAAATAGAAAGACTGCTTGATGCACCGGAGGTGTCCACAAACGTCGGCTTGAGAGATAAAGCAATTCTGGAGACCCTGTTCAGCACAGGGCTCCGAGTTTCAGAGCTGGTTCGACTCAACCGTGATGAGATAGATCTGGAACGCAGAGAGTTCAGCGTAAGGGGTAAGGGAGACAAGGTTAGAGTTGTTTTCCTTTCGGATACAGCAGCCGAATGGCTGGAACGCTATCTACGAACACGCAAGGATAATTTCAAACCGTTATTCATCAGATACAGCGGTAGCATAGATCCAAAATTTAGGGGGGAAAGAATGCGCTTAACCCCCCGATCTGTCCAGCGAATTGTGGAAAAATACGCTCGTATTTGCGGTCTTCCTCTCGAGGTGACACCACATACCCTTCGGCACTCGTTTGCTACCGATTTGCTCATCAGCGGCGCCGACCTACGCTCGGTCCAAGAAATGCTCGGCCACGAGAGTATCCGAACAACTCAGGTCTATACTCATGTGACCGATAAACACCTTAAAGAGGTGCACCGAACATATCATAGCCGCTACAAACAACAACCAAGGCTAGAGCCATGAGACTTTATGTCAACTAGGCCACGAGGCAAGGTTTTTCGTGTGATGGCTGCTAACGCGGACTGCTGCTTGCTACTGAGTTGGTTGAAATTTGCTGACCACTTTACTGAGAAACACACTGGTTATCTCGGGGTCAAATTGAGACCCAATTCCATTTTCTAGCTCAGCGCACGCTTGCAAACAAGACATTGCTCTCCGGTACGGTCGATCTGAGGTCATCGCGTCATAAGCGTCCGCCACCGCCAAAATTCTGGCAGCCTTTGGAATATTGGTGCCCGATAGCCGGTCGGGATATCCGCTGCCATCGTAGCGTTCATGGTGATGCCGGATAGCCTGTAGTATTTCGTTGTCGGTTATTACTGAGCGCAGAATTTTCTCCCCCAGTTCGCTGTGAGTCTTCACTATTTCATACTCATGCTTCTCTAACCTACCAGGCTTGTTTAGTATTGACTCCGGAACGCCTATTTTGCCCACGTCATGCAGGATACCGGCAAGCCTGATTCTCTCCACCTCTAACCCGCTGAGACCCATAGCTTCAGCAATTTCCACCGCCATTTTTGTAACTCTCTCCGAATGACCACTGGTATAGACATCCTTAGCCTCCAAGGCGTAAACGAGCGACTTTACTGCGCTGAGAAATGCTTTGTGGATCTTCTCTGCTTGTTCCCTAACCTTCTGCTCCAGACATAGCTGGTATTTCCTGTTCTCCAATAACAGCCTTCTTTTCTCCAGCGCTCTGTCCACACTCAGCACCAGAACATCAAAGTCTATCGGCTTGACAATAAAGTCACACGCCCCTTTCCTCATACAATCAATAGCGATATCTATGTCGGCAATTACGGTCACCATGATAACGGCAACATCCGGATATTTGGTCCTTATTTCTTCCAAGACGTCAAGGCCGTCCTTTTGGGGCATCCGTATATCTAAAAGCACAAGAGCGAAATCTCCTTCCGCAAGCATTTTCAAGGCTTCGTCACCACTATCAGCATCGGCACACGCCAGCCCTCTGTCGGTGAGCTTGCGATGTATCATTTCCCTAATTAAAGGCTCATCGTCGACTATGAGAACCTCTGCTCTATTGCCCGGTTGTGCCTTAAAGGATGCATCCGCAGGAAAGGACACCCCGATAGCCTTTTTCTCGGACTGATCCACAATCAGCATTGAGTTACCCCCTGCTTGCCAGTCATCCCCTCATGCCTCCTTCTCTACTCTAACTTAATTAGTTGCCTGTTGTCTACTGTGCTATCGCTGTCCCTATCGCAGGTAGTTCGACAAAGAATGTCGTCCACTGGCCAGCTTGGCTATGGAAATATATCCTGCCACCATGTGCTGCCACGATCCCGTGGCAGACACTCAGCCCCAACCCCACACCCTTGCCTACTTCTTTGGTGGTGAAAAAGGGCTGGAAGACCTTGTCCGAAATACTCTCAGGGATCCCAGGACCATTGTCCGATATGGCTATTGTCACATATCCTGCCCTTAGCCCGGTTGCTATCACAATCTTGCCCTTGTGATTCAACTCGCTCAATGCCTGCTCAGCATTGACAAGGATATTCAACACGACTTGTTGGTAATCAGCAAGTATGCGTGGTAATCCTGGACTTAGATTCATTTCTAGCTCGATGCCATTTGCCTTCAACTCATAGCTGCGCAGTTCTACCGTTTTCTTAACGAGATCATTTATGTCCACAAGCATCTTCTTGGGATGATCTTGACGAGCAAACGTCAGCAATCCCCCCACGATTTTTGCAGCTCTCTGCCCCTCGCTATAGATTTTTGCGAGATCATTTTTTGACCTCCGGCGGAAGGTCAGTTCTCGCCATCAATAACTGGGCGTAACCTATGACTCCTGTGAGCGGGTTATTCACCTCGTGGGCTATTCCGGCAGCCAGCTGTCCCACCGAGACAAGCCTGCTTGTTGCGATTACCTGCTGCTCTAATAGCTTACGGTCGGTGACATCGCGCATTAAGACTCTAAACCCAACCATGTCCCCATTCTCATTCCGTTTGGGAAACAAGTAAGTCTCAATGTACCTCAAGGTCTTGTCTTCCCGTACTAGACGGCATCGAAACAAGGCGGATGGCTTACCTGATTTATATAGTTGCCTAGCCCATTGATAGACGGAGCCGACATCATCAGAATGCCTATAACTTTGCCAGTGTGTCCCGAGAAGTTTCTCCCAAGGATAACCGAGTATCAGGCAGGTTGTTTCATTGCAGAATACGATATTGCCTGACAGGTCAAGCTCCACATATCCCTCATGCATCTCCTCCAGAATCGTGCGGTACTTCGCTTCGCTTTCAGCAAGTGCCATCTGTCCTTCCTCTATTCTTGCCAGCATCGAGTTAATGGTATTAGCAAGCTCTCCTATCTCATCGTCACCAGTAACTGGCAGACGTTCCGAAAGATTCATTTCCTTGCCAATACGTACGGCAGCGTAACTTAATTTGGCTAACCTGGCAAGAACCATCCTGTCAAGGAAAACGAGTGCAATCGCAGCACAGACAAAACCACCGGCCAAAATATACAGCAGGAACAAACCTCTAGCCATACGAGCATAGGTATAGATTTCTCTCGGTATATCAGCCTTCACGACCAGAGCCGGCCGGTTATAAATGTCCTTGATCAATGCATATGCCGAGATGGTCTGGCTATCGCGCTCCTTGACAAATATAGGACTGCCTTCTACATCTCTGGATAGCACTTCTTTGAACCCCTCCAATGTATCACTGCTATCCACGCTGACTATGCTCAGGCTCGTTCCTCCTTGCTGAGAGAGACTCTCCAGCGTCTGAAGATTGAGCAACATCCCCATCACCAGTGCCCCCTGAATAGGCCCTTCTCGTTCACTTGTAAGCACGGGGCGAGAAGCAACCAACACCGCACCTTCGGGAACCACCAGAACACCCTTAACACTGCTTTCTAAAGCAGTATGGTGCACTAAAGAGCTGGATGGCAATAAATGTTTGGCTAGCCCGTCGGGGATAGATGTCTCCACCCTCCTTTCAAGATCAAAGCCCTTGGCGAACACAATTTCACCAGACCTGTCGGCAAACACCAAAAAGTTTATTCCTAAAGTTGTAAATGTGCTATCAGTCAGGTTTGTCTTTACATAGTTTGCGTTGCCACCCTGAACGAAGGTATAAGTGTCATCCCAGCTGGCCCAATCACTTACTGTGACATCTAAAGCCCGAAGTCTATCCTCTAGAGCAAGCAGAACACGGTGCATATAGGAGATCGCATATTGTCTGTCCAACTGAACAGACTGTCTCATTAAGAGCAGCTGCGATGTAGCGCAGACCAGACCAACAATCACAATAAGCGCACACGAAGCAGTAATAACGCTCTTTACACGTAGACTCAACAACAGCCCTCCGATCTCTTCATCCCTGTAAGAACCTATGTCATAGGAGTATACTTCTGTAGATATAACACTCGCGCATGGTTGTATCACATTCTATGCAATCTTGGCAAGCGCCGGCGCGCTACGACTAAATTCGATTTCGATTCCGTATGACCAAATGGCTACTCCAGCTAAGACTAAAGTCACAGCTGCACTGGCGAGTATTATGTCAACCATATCTGAGGTGGAATCACTCAAAAAAATCTTTTACAATGTCTAGTGGATAGTCCGAATCGGGGCGCTACTGCGTATGTCTGTCTACGACGTTCTCATTGTGGGCGGCGGACCCGCTGGACTAACTGCGGGGTTGTATGCCTGCCGCGCCGGATTAAAGACACTGCTAGTCGAACGCTCACTGTTCGGTGGACAGATTGTCAATGCACGCCGGATAGATAACTACCCTGGTTTCCCCGACGGGATTGCCGGATTTGAATTAGCTACGCTCATGCATCAGCAGGCAATTAAATATGGACTGGAGACCATGAATACTGAGGTCACAGGCGTAAGGCGAATGGGCAACTTCATTACCAGCACAACTTCGGGTGATTTTGAGAGCCAAGCCTTGATAATCGCGGCTGGTTCAGAGTACCGGCGCTTAAAAGTACCTGGTGAGGAAAAACTGCTCGGGAGAGGCGTGTCTTATTGTGCCACCTGCGATGGGTTCCTTTTCCGCGACGTGGATGTAGCAGTTGTCGGTGGTGGCGATACCGCTTTGACTGATGCGCTCGAATTAAGTCAACATGCCAACAATGTCTATGTGATACACCGCAGAGACGAGCTTCGGGCTGCGCAAGCGTTGCAAAAGCAGGCTTTTCAAAAAAAAGGGCTCAAATTCATTTGGAACACCGTTGTTGAAGAGATCTTGGGAGAGGATAAGGTGACAGGAATCAGACTGCGCAACACAAAGACGGGAGAGCTATGGACATTGAACGTAGCAGGTGTATTTGTTGCCATAGGACTGGAGCCGAATAGCCGTGCCTTTGCCAACATAGTCAGCCTAGATGACGCTGGCCACATTGTTACTAACGAACTTATGGCAACATTTACACCAGGCGTTTTTGCCGCGGGTGATATCAGGAGGAATTCACCGCGTCAGGTTTCCAGTGCTGTCGGTGACGGGGCTACCGCTGCCCTTTCTGCATTCCGCTACTTACGCCAGGAGCGCCAGCCCCTCATTCATCGGCCAACGTAGAAAGAAAATGCAGTACCTGGTGGGGAAGCGGGGACTCGAACCCCGACGCCTTGCGGCACATGATCCTAAGTCATGCCCGTCTGCCAGTTCCGGCACTTCCCCGTGCGGAATATAGCCCTACCACCTTGAGCCAATACCACCACAATCAGGACAAATCTTTCCAGTCCCACCACTAAATATACGGCCAGTACCTTGGCACAATGTGCAGGTCACCGCAGAACTTGGTACAAGGTTATAGCCTCTCTGATTACATACAGGGCAGGGCTCAACGGTCGTTTTGTCATGACCGGCTATGGCCCCCTGTCCTTTACAATAAGGGCACCGCTTCCTTATCACCATCTAACAATACTCTTACAACACAATACCACCACGAGCTAAAAAGGGACCACTCTGGTTGTCCGTCGCCAGACCCATCTGTTGGCACTTAGTGACCTGAGTTTATCGTAAGCCTGGTCAATGTCGATCTTAAATGCTTCAGCCACTTGGTTCTCTGTGGCACCCTCCGTACGCTCCAAGAACTCCAGTATGCCAGCGTCCAGTTCTTTTCCCAACCTCCTTAACCCCGGTATTGCCTTCCGACCCAAAGCTGTCAGCACATATACATCCATCGCAACAACCCCACCTATACCCGATTTTACAATTTTCCATCCCGCCCTAGCAAACACAGGAGCAGCAAGGGGGAAAGCTCCCCTGCTTTCCACAACACCGCTCGGCTCCAAGGCCTTAAAGCTAGAGCTGACGATTCTAGTCATATTTCATTAGCTATCTCAGATGCGAAGCTATATAAGAAGAGTTCAATTGCAGCAAGTGGAGCCACAAACACGCGGATTGATTTGAACTTTTGCTCAAATCTGTTATTATAGACTGCGCAAGGAACCTTAATCTGGGTGAGAAAAAGTACACCTCGGGAGCGTATGAGTCCCGGTGGACTTCGCGGACTTCAAATCCGACGGGAGGCATTTAAGAAGTGCCTTCGGTGGGTTCGACTCCCATACGCTCCCGCCACTTATACCTCCAGGATCAATCGGATATTGAATCGTCACGAACTATCAGCCGGTGAACGCCGTGTGGCATAGCGGGATGGGTTGAACCTGCAGGTTGATGCTTTTAGCACCTTCAGAGCAGGTACCAAACAAGTACCCAGAACAACAAAGCTACAAAAATGAAGCCACTCAGCAGATTGATGACCTCTTTATTCATAAGTGCCCGTCGTGAGTCGACTTGCAGATATCCAACCTGAGATAAGCGCATTATACCAAGGTAACACTCGTCGCCCATCCTGAGATATAACCCATAATATTTGGCAGCTAAGTCAAAAACAAAAAGCAGCCAGTGACGATGACAGAGATAAGGATCATGCCATCAATCAGAGCGCCACTGAATGCCATGAGCAGCTTCTTGTCGCCCTTTATTATCGTCAACAGTTTTCGCGCTGCGTTCATCGCCTCCTCCCTAAGATTCTACGGTAGTATTTTTGCATATCATGTCGCTGCTAGCATGGTGCATCCGTACCAATTTATGGCAGTTGTGTAGTACCAATGGCTTAATGTTACCT
>Ga0315298_1001948_pt1 | contig 36614 bp, 29 predicted proteins | sample WHS_1_MG_FD_203077 | JGI IMG/M metagenome (GOLD analysis project Ga0315298, IMG submission 203077) | Extremophilic microbial mat communities from Washburn Hot Springs, YNP, Wyoming, USA - WHS_1_MG | ecosystem: Environmental > Aquatic > Thermal springs > Hot (42-90C) | place: USA: Wyoming...
GCGGAAGTGGTTCTTTTGGCGGGCCGGGGCGGGTTTGCGAGAGAGTGTTCTTGATTCCATCCGCCAACGCATAGAACCGAAACGGCGGAATACCGAAGAACCGTTGTGAGATGATCAGCAGCTTCTCGTAAAGGATGCGGAGTTTCATCTTTTGCCCAAGGAAAGTCGCCGCAAAGTACGCCGCCGCTGTTACCAGTACGACTAAGTTCTTCAATCGCTGATACTTCCTCACGCGGATGTCCTCCAGGTTGTAGCTCTGTTTGAGGAAGCGAAACGTCTCCTCCATTTTCCATCGCGTGCGATAGATGCGCGCGATCCACCATAGTGATTCTGAGTCCCGCGCTCCCTCCAGCGCGTTCGTGAGCAGGAGCATCGGCTCCTCTCCAAACCCAGCTACCACCACCAGGTACCACGGTTCCTGGCGCCCCACCAGACGAATCGGCTCAACGCCGTAGCGCAGATCGTAGGTCTTCTCTTTCCCGTCCTCAACTTTGACGACCCGCACTTGATAGCGCCGCCGGCGCCTCGCGCCAAGCTCGGCTACACTCCGGCTCACATTCTTTCGGTCGATGACGAAGCGCTTCCCGGTGGAGCGGATGACCAAGCGCTCGTGCCGGTCCAGCAAGGGTTCCAGCCGTTTCTTTCGATCGCCGCCCCCATCCTCAAATTACGCGATAGGCGATCTTCTGTTTTGATAAGTGGAATCTCTGCTTTCAAGCTGCGCGCGATGTGACTCCGCTTCACATCCTGACTGGCTTGGATACCGAACAGCATCTGGCCGACGAACTTCTCCAACGGCCGGCTTAGTCCTTCGCACCGTTCCGAGGAGAACTTCGTCAGTTGCGCTTTCCATCGTGATCGCAGTTTGCTATCTCGCATTCGGGGACGGCTCCGGTGGCTGGTTGAGTTCTTCGCAAAACCCTTCTACCACAGCTTTCGTCCCCTACCACTTCAGAATCCAGGCCATCTGCTGAGCCGGAATCACTTAGCGACACTTGCCACTAAAATCTGAGGAAACTCCTGACGATTCGAAGGCGCATCGGGGCACAGTCCCGGATCTCGAACGCCGGCGTCGATCCAAGCCCTGCGTTGTCGAGTTCACTCCGTCCCACATTATTCCACCGAGGAGCATGCGCCGTACGGAGGCGGGCGCGTGTCGCGGCGGCTGCGTCAACAGCGGCGGACGCGGGGGAGCGGGCCGCCCCGGCTAATCATCCGTTTATCTAATACTGCTGCCGATTATGTTTTGTTTGATTAATATTCGGACTCTGTCATAATAAAGCCATTCTTCCAGCCGCAACCGGTGTACGAGCCGGGGCGCCGCGAAGGTTCCGGCAGCGGCTCGGAGATTGCCATTCTCAACAACCCTTAGGAGATCAGATGACCACGACGTCATATGTAGATCAAGTCCTCGACACCGTGAGGAAGCGCAACGCGGGCGAGCCGGAGTTTTTGCAGGCCGTGACCGAAGTCCTGCGGTCGATCACGCCGGTGCTGGACCGCCACCCGGAATATGTGGAGTCGCGCCTGCTGGAGCGCATTGTGGAGCCGGAACGCGTCGTCATGTTCCGCGTTCCGTGGCTGGACGACCAGGGGCAGGTGCAGGTCAACCGCGGTTTCCGCATCCAGTTTTCAAGCGCCATCGGCCCCTACAAGGGCGGAATCCGTTTCCATCCGACCGTAAACCTGGGCATTCTGAAGTTTTTGGCCTTCGAGCAGGTCTTCAAGAACTCGCTGACGACGCTGCCGATGGGCGGCGGCAAGGGCGGTTCGGACTTCGATCCCAAGGGCAAATCGGACGCCGAAGTGATGCGTTTCTGCCAGAGCTTCATGACCGAGTTGTACCGGCACATCAGTTCGGACACCGACGTACCGGCGGGCGACATCGGCGTGGGCGGGCGCGAGATCGGGTTCATGTTCGGCCAGTACAAGCGCATCCGGAACGAGTTCACGGGCGTGCTGACGGGCAAGGGCCTGGCCTGGGGCGGTTCGCTGATCCGGCCGGAGGCGACCGGCTACGGCTGCGTGTACTTCTGCGAGCAGATGTTGAAGACGCGCGGCGAGGATTTCAAGGGGAAGACCTGCCTGGTGTCGGGGTCGGGCAACGTGGCGCAGTACACGGTCGAAAAGCTGAACGAACTCGGCGCGAAGTGCCTCACGCTGTCGGATTCCGACGGCACTATTTATGACAAGGACGGCATCTGCCCGGAGAAGCTGGCCTGGGTGATGGACCTGAAGAACACGCGGCGCGGGCGCATCAAGGAGTACGTCGCCAAGTTCCCGAAGGCCGAGTATCTGCCCGGCAAGCGGCCGTGGGACATCCCGGCGCAGTGCGCGTTCCCGAGCGCGACGCAGAACGAGATCAACGGCGAAGACGCCAAGACGCTGATCAAGAACGGCTGTTACGTGGTCGGCGAGGGCGCCAACATGCCGACGACGCCGGAGGGGGTGGAGCACTTCCTGGCGGCGAAGATCCTGTACGGCCCGGGCAAGGCGGCCAACGCGGGCGGCGTGGCGACCTCGGGGCTGGAGATGGCGCAGAACTCGATGCGGCTGAGCTGGACGCGGGAGGAAGTCGACGCGCGGCTGAAGCAGATCATGACGTCGATCCACACGGCGGCCTACGAGACCTCGAAGGAATACGGGGCTCCGGGCAACTACGTGATGGGCGCCAACATCGCCGCTTTCGTGAAGGTGGCCGACGCCATGCTGGCGCAAGGGCTGGTGTAAGAGCCGGCGGCGAAAACCAGGCAGACTCTGATCTCCGAGCGGGCGCCCCGGTTGGCGGGGCCCGCGGCGGGGCGGACGGCGCAGCGGACAGGGCCGTCCGCGCCGCGTTTTTTTACCCCCGTGGCAGGAAGTATACTAACACTCGGGCCCCGTGCGGGGCCCGAAGGCCGGGACACAGCGATGAAGCCGCCGGATCTGCGCGACAAGCTCCGATACGCCTACGACCCGCAGGTTCGTGGTTTTCACAACCTGATGGCGTGGCGGGTGCGCACGATCCTGATGGTCTCGAATCCCTACGAGTCGTTCAGCATGTCGCGCGACTCGTCGCTGACGCAGGAGATCTACGGCGCATCGCAACTGTTGCACCTGCAAAACGTTCCGCAGATTCTCACGGCCCTTTCCGGCGCCGAAGGGCTGAGCATCTTGTCGAGGGAGCGGTTCGACCTGGTGCTGGTGTCCAGCGGCCTGCCCGACATGGACACGGCCGAGTTCGGCAGAAGGGTGAAGGCGATGCACCCGGACCTGCCGGTGGTGATGGTGGTGTTCGACGGGTCGTGGTTCGACCAGACCTACTGCGGCGCGGAGCCCGAGGGGATCGACCGGACCTTCGCCTGGCGGGGCACGGCCGACGTGCTGCTGTCGATCATGAAGTTGGTCGAGGACAGCCAGAACATCGACCGCGATCTGAGCCTGGCGTCGATCGGCACGATTCTGGTCGTCGAAGACGCGGTCGAACACTATTCCACTCTGCTGCCGCACCTGTATTCGATGCTGATGCGGCGGACGTTCATGCTGGTGCCCGACGGCATCAACGAAGCCGACCGGCAGGTGCGCACGCGGGTGCGCCCGAAGGTGATCCTGGCCAGGACGTTCGGCGAGGCCATGGCGCTGTTTGAGAAGTACCGGACGTCGCTGCTGGGCATCATCTCGGACCTGCACACCTTCCACGACGACCGCACCGACCCGGAGGCCGGACGGCGGTTCCTGCGCTACGTGGCCGAGAACGAGCCCGGGATTCCGATTCTGATCCAGTCGTCGGAGCCGGACATGGAGCAAGTGGCCAACGCCGTCGGGGCGCGCTGTCTCGCCAAGCGGAGGGCGGACATGCGGACGGGGATCGAGCGGTTCGTACTGGAGGACATCGGGTTCGGCGATTTCGAGTTCCGCCTTCCAGACGGCGCGCCGGTGATGCGCGTCTCCAATTTGTGGGAGATGGAACAGGCAGTGCGCGGCGTTCCGGAAGAGTCGCTGGTGTACCACGTCAACCGGAACGATCTGTCGCACTGGTTCCGGGCGCGCGGCGAAACGACGCTGGCATCGGTGCTCCGGCCCATCACGCTGGCGGACTTCCCTTCGGTCGACGCGCTGCGCGAGTATCTGGTTAACGCCATCGCCATTACGCGGCGGGAGAAGTATCGGGGGGCGATCGCCGACTTCCGCCCGCCCGAATTCGACCCGGGCTATCCGTTCCTGGTCGTGGGGCGAGGGTCTCTGGGGGGCAAGGGCCGCGGGCTCGCGTTCATGTTCCGGCAGCTCAGCCAGTGGTCCATGGAGGACGGCATCCAGGGCGTTCCGGTGCGGCTACCGCATACGCTGATCATCGGCGCCGACGAATCCGACGCGTTTCTGCGCGACAACGGTATTAGCGTTCCGCTGCTGGAGGGGTTCGCCGACGAAGACGTGTTGTGGAATTTCGCCCGGGGCGAGATTGGGGCGCACCTGCGCGAGTGTCTGCGGCACTATGTGACCCGGATGAACGTGCCGCTGGCGGTGCGGTCTTCGGGGCTGATGGAGGATTCCCACTCGCAGCCGCTGGCGGGGCTTTACGCCACGTATATGTTGCCGAACAACCACCCGGACATCGAGGTGAGGCTGCGGCACCTGGAAACGGCGGTGAAACTGGTGTACGCGTCGGCGTACCTGGAGCGGCCGCGCCGCTACCTCGAAGCGATCGGGCAGGACGTGGGCGAGGTCCGGATGGCGGTGATCATCCAGGAAGTGGTGGGCCGGCAGCACGGGCGTTATTTCTATCCCGCTTTTTCGGGAGTCGCGCAGTCCCACAATTACTACCCCGTCTTCCAGATGAAGCCGGAGGATGGGGTGGCGACGATCGCGCTGGGGCTCGGCAAGCAGGTGGTGGAAGGGGGCGACGCGGTGCGCTTCTGCCCGCGCTATCCGCAGGTGTTGCCGCAGTTCCGGTCCCCGCAAGAAGTCTTGAAGGTTTCCCAGCGCGAATTTTTCGCGCTGGACCTGGAACGCAGCGAAGCCGACCTGCTGGCGGGAACCGACGCCACGCTGGCGCGGCTGGACCTCGCGCAGGCCGAAGCCGATGGGATTCTGGGGCTGGTCGGCAGCGTGGTGGACACCGAAGAGGACCGGGTGTACGACGGGACGGGGCGCCACGGCGTCCGCGTGGTGACATTCGCGCGGATCCTCAAGCACAAGGTCTTCCCGCTGTGCGCCATTCTGAACGAGCTGCTGGAGAGCTGCCGGCGGGATCTGGGGTTCGCCGTCGAGATCGAGTTCGCCGTGGACCTAGACCCCAGCCCGGAGGGCAAGGCGGAGTTCTACCTGCTTCAGATGAGGCCGCTGGTGGCGCTGCGCGAGCGGTGCGACACCACGGCCGAGGCCATTGCGCCGGACAAGCTGCTGTGCCGCTCGACGCGGGTGATGGGGAACGGGCGCATCGAGGGCCTGCGCGACATCGTGTACCTCGACAGCGCGAGGTTCGACCGGGGGCGGAGCGCCGAGGTCGCCTCGGTGATCGCCGCAATCAACGACCGGCTGATGCGCGAGGACCGGCGCTACCTGCTGCTCGGGCCCGGACGCTGGGGCTCGTTCGATCCCTGGATCGGCATTCCCGTGACGTGGCACCAGATATCGGGGGCGCGCGTGATCGTCGAGGTGCCGGCCAAGGACCTGCCGATGGAGCCGTCGCAAGGGACGCACTTCTTTCACAACCTCACGTCGGCGGGGGTGGGGTACTTTTCCCTCAGTGGAGCGAGCGACAAGGAGTTTGTCCGTTGGGAGTTGCTCGCCGCCCTCGGCGGGGAGGAACTTGGCGCCGGGGTGCGGCACGTGCGGCTGGCGCGTCCGCTGTCGGTGCGAATGGACGGCCAGACGCAGCAGGGAGTGATCTGGTTGCCGTGAGGCATCCGAGCGGCGCCACGTCCGCGCCGCGTTCGTCGAAATAGCATTGACCACAACAGGAGGTGGCGGTTCGTGGGAGCGGCGGAGGTTTCCCCGAGCACCGGTCTGCCGGGGCTCGATCGTATTCTGGAAGGGCTCTGGGAGGGCGACAACGTCGTCTGGCAGGTCGGCGCGATTGAAGACTACCTGCCGTTTGTGCGTCCGTACTTCGAGGAAGCGGTCCGGCAGAAACGCAAGTTCGTCTACTTTCATTTCGAGCGCCACGTCGAGTTGATTCCGCCGCACCCGGGCGTGGAGATGCACCGGCTGGACCCGTCGGTGGGCTTCGAGACGCTGACGGCGGAAATCGCACGCTGCACCCGGGAGGGAGTCAAGGAGATGATCAAGCAGGCATTCCGGGCGGAAGTGCCGGGCGTGATCCTCTCGCGAGAATACACGGAAATGAATCTCGATAATCTCAGCGGTGTGGGGGATGCGATCCGGGAGCTTCGATTGAGGACATGACGAGCGAAGGGAGGCGCTCCGGTTGAGACCGCATTTCTGGTTGGCTTTGCTGCCAGCGCTCAGCGGCGCGGCAGACCTAAGGGGAGTGATCGATCTGCACGTGCATGCGGCTCCGGACGTCATGGCCCGTTCTGTGGATGGGATCGACGCCGCGCGGCTCGCCCGCACGGGCGGCCTCCGCGCCATCGTTCTGAAAAACCACTACGAGCCAACGGTGTCTTGGGCGCATTTCGCTGCCAAATCGATATCCGGCCGCGAGGTCTTCGGAGGAATCGCGCTGAACCGTGCCGTGGGCGGCGTGAATCCAGCAGCCGTAAGTAGGATGGCCCAGGTGCGCGGTGGAAGGGGACGGGTGGCGTGGATGCCCACTTTCGACGCCGAGAATCACGTGCGCTATAACGGCGAGTCGAGACCGTCGGTTGCGATTTCACGCGCGGGCCGCTTGCTGCCGGAGGTATTGGAAGTGTTGGACTTGATCCGGCAGCACGGGCTCCTCCTGGCTACGGGTCACTCCACGTTGCGAGGAAACATCGCGGCCGAATTCCGGGCGCTTCTGGACGCTTGGCCGGAAGCCGTGTTGGTCTATGTTCCGGCTTATCCCAAGCTCGGGCGGACCGTCCGCAACGGTGAGTTGTATGTAGATGGGCGCCCACTGGCCGAGACCGCCTTCGCGCAGGATCGTCTGAACCCTTCGCCGGAGGGTTCGATACCCAACCTGCTCGTTCGCGGCGGTTGCCGCTCAGTCGCCATGGCCCAAAGCGCCGGTCGCTTGCCGGATCTGATTGCGCAAGTGGCGGCGGGCGCTGTCGTCGTCTGCGACGGACAGGTGGAAGCGGATTTGAAGTAAGCGGCATCCGCAGTTGCCGCTGCCCGAAGACCGTTGCTTGCCGCCGGAACGGGCGGTTTTTCAGGCTACTGGATTCGCGCATTGAGTATCGAAGGCCGTGTTGCTCCACGCATCCCGAAGGTGACACGCTGTCTCCTGGTGAGCGGAAGCATGCACCCGGCCTCGCGCGAACAGGTGCGCGTGGCCCAAAAGATGGGAGTGTGGGCGACTTGTCTGGCTCTCGATCCGCGCCACGATGCGGCCACCGCCCAATTGCCCGTCTCCAGGCTCTTGACCAGCCGGTGGTGCGTCCTCACCACCCCCGAAATAGAGGTTGGCCCCCCGGAACTGGTTTCGTCACGGTTGGCGGCCATAGCTTTGCGCGTGTCTCAGGAGGCGCACATCGACGGCTTGGTCGTATTCGGCGGCGACACGACAGCGGGGATTTTGACCGCTTTCGGGGCTGGTACTGTGGAACCGCTGGGAGAGATCTTGCCCGGAGTTCCGGTCTCGCGTGTTCGCACCGTGATGCAGTCCTTGGTTTTGGTGACGAAGGCCGGTGGGTTCGGATCGCCGAACGTTATCCCGGCGATCAGCGGAAAATTGATAAAAGAAGGTTTGATATCGCCTGGCAGGGTGTGGCCTCCTCCGAAAGCTTCATTCGGGCGCTGGACCTCGCCGCGAAGCTTGTCCGCCCACCCCATTGACACCGCCGATCAGAGTGCTACATTCGATTTCGGGCGGGAGAGAGTGGGGATTTTGGGCGCCCGCCCGGAGGGTGGATACCTCACTAAATCACCGCGGGAGAGTGTCGCCATGTTGGAAGCAGCCAGACGATGCATCGTGATCCTGTGCGCGCTTGCCGGCGTTGCCTTGGGGCAGGAAGTTCGCGCCACGATCACCGGTCTTGTCACAGACCCCAGTGGAGCCCCCGTCGTAGGGGCAACCGTTGTAGTGACCAATGTTTCGCAGAACGTTTCGGTGTCGGTGACCACGAATGAGAGCGGCAACTATGTAACGCCGTTTCTTGCGCCCGGGGAATACCGGCTGACCGTCGAACAACGCGGGTTCAAGAGGTTTGTGCGGGAAAACATCGTACTCCAGACGCAAGACAAGTTGCGTTTGGACGTCAGGCTGGAGATAGGCCAGTTGAACGAAAGCATTACGGTGCGGGAATCGGTGTCCCTGCTTCAGACCGAGACCGCCACCCGTTCGCAGGTCATCGCCAACGAATTGATCAGCCAGTTACCCACGCAGGGGCGAAACCCGTTCCAACTTGCTTGGGCGGGCGCAGGCGTTATCAAAGCGGGCGATTGGCGTTACTTGCGCTCCTTCGATATCGCAGGCACCAGCGGCGTCTCCATCAATGGAGGCAAGAACAAGGAGAACGAAGTTCTATTAGACGGCATTAGCAACGTCCGCGCGGACCGGACGGTGATTCACGTGCCCACCATGGAGTCCGTCCAGGAATTTAAGGTTCTGACGAACACTTACGATGCCCAGTACGGACGCACGGGCGGCGGCATCATCACCATTGTCACCAAGTCCGGCGGGAATGAATTCCACGGCGTGTTGTTTGAGCATTTCCAGAACCACAAGCTGAACGCCAATACCAGCGAATTGAACCGCGCCGGACAGCCGCGCGCGCCGTTCCACATCAACCAGTTCGGCTTCCAGTTGCAGGCGCCGGTATATGTCCCGAAGGTGTTTGACGGGCGAAACCGGCTCTTCTGGATGCTGTCGTATGAAGGGATGCGGCAGCGCACGGGCGATCCCGGCGCAAGTACGTTCCCGCTGACGGAGTGGCGAAGCGGGGACTTCACCACGCTCTACAACGCCCAAGGCCAACAGGTGGGGATCTATGACCCTCTAACCACCACCCGGGATGGCTTGCGGCAGCCGTTTCCCGGCAACCGACTTCCAGCCAGCAGGATTAACCCGATTGCAGTGAACGTTTTCAAGTACTACCCATCTCCGAACTGGCAGGGAGAAGGCCCCGCGCACGTGAACAACTATATTTTCCGGTCGCGCTGGAACTGCGGTTTCGACCAGTGGATCGGACGCACGGACTTCGTCCTCAACTCGAAAAACACCTTCTATTTCCGGTATGGGCAGAATCCGTTTTCCGAATACCGCGCTTTGGTGTGGCCCACGCCCAACGTAGCCGAGCCCACTGGCAACGCTCCCTTAATGCGGAACGGACGGAACTGGACTTTCGACTGGACATCTACCGTGAGCCCGCGCTTCACGTTCAACTTGCGCGCCGGGTTGAGCCGCTGGGAGGAGACGACAGGCAACACCTACGGCGCCGGTTTCGATCCCCGCAACCTAGGTTTCGATCCCGCCTTGGTCAGCCAGTTTTCCCGGCTTCAGTTCCCCCGTTTTGACCTCGGAACGTATCAAGCGGCCGGCTCGGACCGCTTGCTGAACACGTCTACCAATGACACGTATAGCATCCAGCCCAACGCCGGATGGGTGGTGGCGCGCCATTACATGAAATTTGGGTTCGAGGCGAGGCAGTACAAAGATAATGCGGCCAATCCGGGAATGGCTAGCGGACGGTATAGCTTCGGTAAGAACTGGACGCAGGCTAACGCCCTGCGGGCGGACGCCGTATCGGGTAACGAAATCGCCACGTTCCTGCTGGGGTATGTAACCAGCGCCAGCGTCGACCGGAATATCGATCCGACCTACTTGCACCGCTACTACGCGGGCTTCGTGAACGATGACTGGAAGCTGACGCCCCGGCTTACGGTGAACCTCGGCCTTCGGTGGGACTACGAAGGACCGAACTACGAGCGCTATAACCGCATTGTCCGAGGCTTCGACTGGAATGCGCCCAGCCCCATCGCCGCGCGGGTCACCGGGCTGACGCTCAAAGGCGCGGTCCTGTTCGCCGGCGTGGGAGGCCAGCCGCGTTATGTTTTTGAACCAGACCGGAATAACTTCCAACCGCGCTTGGGCGTGGCTTTCCGGCCACGCGATCACTGGGCGGTCCGTGGCGGCTACGGGATCTACTACCTCGGCCAGAACGAAAACGGTTCAACCCAGGGCTTCAGCCGGACTACTACGGCCACGGTGAGCACCGACGGCGGACTGACGCCGGCGGTGACGCTTACCAACCCCTTCGCCAACTTGCCGGGCGGGCGCTTGTTGGACCCCATCGGATCGAGTCTGGGAGCGGCCAGCTTCCTCGGCGAGAGCGTGCCCGGCCAGTACTTCAACCGGCCGTTGCCGTACTCGCATCAGTATTCGATCGATATCCAGCGTGAATTGCCGGGTCAGGTGCTGATTGAAGTGGGTTATGTGGGCAACGCTATCCGCAAGCTGCCGGTTAACGTGGGGCTCAACGCCATACCGGCTTCCGAGCTCGGCCGCCGCACGCCGGCAGGAGTCATAGACACCGCCTATTACACCGATCGCGTGCCGAACCCTATGGCGGGCTTGATTCCTAACAACCCGACGTTAAACGCCTCGACGATTCCGCGGCAAAACTTACTCGTGCCTTTCCCGCAGTACTCCAGCGTAAGCCTCAATAACGTGCCCATCGGCAAGATGCGCTATCACGGGTTCCAGTCCAAGTTCACCAAGCGTTTCTCGCGGGGCTTCAGCTTGCTGGGCAGCTACGGCATTATGAAAAACCTTGAGCAGGTATCGCTGCTGAATGCCCAGGATTTCGTTCTTAGCCGTCCTGAGGACTCGCGGTTGGAGAAGCGTTCCGCGGGTCAGGTGGATATCCCGCAGAAATTCACGGTTCTGGGACTGTATGAGTTGCCTTTCGGCAGAAAGAAAGCTTTCGGCGCTAACTGGAGCAAGGGCATCGACTGTCTCCTGGGAGGCTGGCAGTTGAACTGGGACATCACTTATCAGCGCGGGTGGGTCGTGAGCTATCCCAATGCTAAGCAGGTGCGCCCGGGCAGCGCCAAACTTTCCAATCCAACGCCGAGCCAGTGGTTCAACACCGCGCTATGGGATGACCCGGCGACCGGACGGCGGGTTTCGCGTCAGGAGCCGTTTACGCTCCGGGACTTTCCGACGCTGTTCGGCGACGTTCGCTTCCCCGGATACAGGAACTGGGACGCTTCGGTCTCCAAGTACTTCCCACTGCGGGAGAGGATGAAACTCCAGTTCCGCATGGAGATGATCAACGCCTTCAATCATCCGTGGTTTTGCAACATCGCTTCGGTGGACGTGACCGATCCGCGTTTCGGACAACTCGAAGTCACGCAACGCAACTTGCCGCGGAACATCAAGCTGGTGCTGATGCTGCAATGGTGAAATCAGTCGCCGTTTGACTGCTCCAGCAGCAAGGCGGAACCCGAGAGCGCCGGCGGTGCGCAAGGTGGCTATGCCCCTTTTACGAACGCTACAGCACAACTGCGACGCCAAAGGCTTTGCGCCTGGTGGCGCCGGGACGGCCCCGTTCTGGGCATGAGAGCCCCCTCACCACTCGGAATAAGGCGTCCCTTCGAGGCTGATCTTGTCTGACCCGCTGCGTACATCGAAAATCCCGGGCTCCGACTGGTTCACGCTCGTCATCGCGTCTTCCATGATGATCTTCCACGTTTGATCGGAACCAGTGATAGGGTCTTCGGGAATCTTGCGCAGATAACCTTCATTCACCAGTTCTTGAAGCGACTGCGGCGCTTTGCCTTTGTCGTAGGTGTACTCGTCAATGACCGTCCGCAGCGTGAACAGATTATTTTTCAGCACGGATTCTTTGGCGCGGATCACTGATTTCTGGTAAATGGGGATGGCAATCGACACCAGTATGGAGATGACCGTCATGACGATCATCAACTCGACCAGCGTAAACCCGCGCCTACCATTCCGAATAGGGAGTGCCATCCGCCGCCTTTTCCGTAGTCTTCGTGTAAACGTCAAAAACGTTCTGTCCGCCCCAGGTGGTGGATTTCGGGTCGTCGAAACTGGATCGTAAGCCCCAGTCCGTAGAGTTGGTGAAGGGGTCTTTCGGAATGCGCCTTAGAAACCGCACCTTCCCTTCGATTTGACCGGAGGCCTTTTCTCCTTCCACCAGCACTTCCAACGTCTTGGGCCAACCGTCAGTTCCCAGTTCCACCGGGCCCAGTTTGTTGGCGTCTTTGGCGTCCTTGTACTTATCGATAGCTGTCCGGATCTCCCGCAGCGCCCAGCGCAGCTCCCTCTCCTTTTCTCGCCGCACCTTCATTTTGGCCATGGGAACCGCCATGGCGGTGAGCAAGGAAAGGATGGTGAACGCCACGATCAGCTCAATCAGCGTCAGTCCCGATTCTCCGCGCCATTTCTTGCCCATAAGCCGAATTCTTACTTCACCAAGATCGTCGCTTCGGGCGCCGCCACCGGAATGGGCTCCAAGCGAGAGTTTTTCAGTGGCGCATCCACCACCGTCACCTTGGATGCGCCCGGCCCTATGGCTTGAAAAGCCAAAGTGATCAGCACGCCATTCCCTTGAACGCCCGTCGAACCTGGCATGCGGTTCAGGTTGACCGCCACTTCTCCAATGTCATTCTGGATGTTGCGGGTGAAAATGACGTTTTGGCCGTCCAGCGAGAACAAATTGCCCCGTGTCACCTCATTCAGCCGCAAAACCTTGGGATCGAACTTCAAACGCAACGGCGCGCTGAACAGGTCCGCCGCGTTTTCCACCTCCACGGTGACCATCACCGGCGAGCCCAGCGCCGCCTGCGGCGCGGACACATTCAGAGTCAATTTCGGCGGCGCCGCTGCGGGTGGCGCCGCAGGTTTACTCTCGGCGGGCGCCGGAGGCGTCACTGCCGGCGCTGGCGGCGCAGGTTCCGGTTTGGCGGGCTTTGGCTCCGCCGCCGGAGCCGGCTTTTCCGCCATCCGGTTGATGGAGATCTTCACTTGCTGATCGGTTCCTGTCGCGATCGCCTTCAAGTTGTTCTCGGTGAACTCCGGCGAGCGTACAATATGTGGAATTAGCGCGATCATTAACTCGCTCTGATTTTTCTCCGTGCTGTTCGAACCAAAAATGCTGCGCAGCCCTGGAATGCTCGCTAGTCCCGGAATTCCAGAAAGCGATTTGGTGTCCTGATTCTGGATCAACCCGCCGATCAGAGTGACTTCCCCCTCCTTGACCCGAATGTCATGCGTCATTTTGCGCTGCCCAATGACCGGCTGAGACAGGCCCCCCACATCCACGCGATCACGAACGCTAGAGATGTCCAACTCGACATGCATCGATACCTCATCATTAGGATGGACTTTCGGAGTTAGCGTGAGATTCACGCCCACGTCGGCGAATTGAAATTGCGTGCTCACCAGCGGGCTAATTCCCACGCCTCCAATTCCCGGCTGGAAGCTTCCCGTGGCGTAGGGGTACCGATCCCCTATCTTCAGCTCGCCTTTCTGCCCCTCCACTGTCCGCACCTGGGGACGTTGTAGGACACGCGTGGAGCGATCGGTCAAAACCGCCTGGAACAACGCCCCGGGCAAGGTCACCGAAAAATCGTTGGTTGAAATGCGGCCCAGCCGCGCCAGGGAGATGGCGGACTGGGCTGTCGTGCTGGCTGTGGCGCCATACGTCGACCCATAAAGGCTGCTGGATGTCGTATTGGTCGCGTTGGAGCTGGAGCCGGTGGTCGTATCGGTCGCTGACGAACCCGTCTGCCCTCCAAACAGCACGGGATTCCGGGGTGTGAACTGGACAGGAGAACGTAACCCGCCCACCGTACTGCCCGAAGCCAGCGCCGCCGCCAGATCCCGTGTCCGGGAACGGTTGACTTCCATCACGAACACATCCACGACGACTTCGGATTTGGGTTTATCTAAGTCCTGCGCCAGTTTTTCGACCAGCGCTACTTGATCCGGCGTGCCCCGGATGATAATGGCGTTTAAGGAGTTGTAGGTGAACAGCCGCCGCGCCTCCACCACAGAGCGCAGCGCAACCGAAATCTCTTGTAGTTCCTGCGCCGTAGTAACGTTTTGCAAATAAATCACTTTCGCCACCTGATCCTCGTAATCACGGCGCTTTTGAATGTTGTCTTGGGTTACGAATATGACATTGCTCGCCAGCGGTTTCCAGAACGATTTGGTGAGGACAGCAAGGTAGTCCAGCGCATCCTCAATCGTTGAATTCGAAAGGTCTACGCTGAAATTGCGGGAACCTGCTTGCTGGAGATAATCCGGGTCGAAAACCACGTTGATTCCACCCAATTTGGCTACCGTTTCAAAGAGCACTCGCGGCGGCTGATTGTTCATCTTCAGAGAGCTGATCTGCCGCGTCACCGGTTTGAGCTGTGGAGCGCCGGCGTAGGTGGAAATGCGCTCTTCCAACTCCTTTTTGGCGAGTTGCGCCGGTGTAAGGGCCCGCTCTTCCGGCGTAGAAGGCGGCGCGCCCGGTTCCGCCGCTTTCTTCTTCTCACGGGCGATCATTTGGTAGGTGCGCCTTAGTTCCTGCTCGGCGATGGTGGATCCTGGATCGATCGCGTAGGCGCGCTGAAACTCGGCCAGCGCTTCTTCTAACCGGCCCTCGCTGCGCAGCTTCTGCCCGGCGTCCACGCGCGCCTGCGCGGCTTGGAAGCGCACGCGCTTTACCGCCATAGAGTACTCAGGGTTATTCGGGTCTTCGGCGTAGGCTTTCTCGTATGACTCCAGAGCCTTCTCCAGTTCCTTGCGCGACTCGAGCGTTTGGCCTTCCCGAAACAGCTTTTCTCCTTTGCGGCTGCGTCCGGCTGCCTCGGGAGCGGCCAGCACAACCACCAGAAGAATCGCCAGGAGCTGTCGTAATATATTGAAATGGCGCATGTTAGTGATTTTTAGCCCACTATGCTACAATCGGGAAAGCCAGTAGCCCGGCATCTCCACATTAGGGATTGACGGTGCTTGCCCTCCCAGCGTGGAGGCGTTTCTGATACGACCGTGGATGCGCCGATTCAAATCTTGAGCGATAACCGCCATGCCGCCCACAACTATCACCTGTTGGACCGGTTCGAGGCAGGTCTCGTTTTGACGGGCACCGAAGTGAAAGCGGCGCGCGCAGGCAAGGTTCAATTGAAAGATGCCTACGGCGAAATCGATAAGGGGGAAGCGTGGCTGGTGAACGCCCACATCAGCCCATACACGCATGGGAATATCTATAATCACGACCCCCTCCGCCGCAGAAAGTTGCTTCTGCATCGCCAGGAGATTCAGAAGCTCATCGGCAAGACCAGGGAACGCGGGCTTACGCTGGTGCCCACTAGGATTTATCTGAAAAAGGGGCGGATCAAGTGTGAACTAGCCCTCGCCAAGGGCAAGAAGTTGTACGACAAACGCGAAGCGGAACGCCAGCGCGAACAGCGCGACGAAGCTCGTTCCGCTCTCAGGAGGAGCCATCGATCATGAGAATCACCGTAACGGAACAGCCTTACCCGGAAATTGAAGCCGGCGCTCTGGCGCTGATGGCTTTCGAAGGCGAAACAGCGCCGGCCGCCGGCGGAGCTTGGCTCGCCGGCTTGCTCCAAACCGGTGAGTTTTCGGGCAAAAGCTTCGAGACTGCGCTCGAATACCACCCCGAAGGGCTCAAAGCCAAGCGGCGCCTCGTAGTGGGAGCGGGTAAGCGTAGCGCCTTTACGCCCGCCGAAATGCGTAAGGCCGCCGGCGTAGCGCTGCGCGTGCTCAAGCCGAAGGGTGTGGGCACGGTGGCCTGGCTGCTTCCGGAAGAGTTCGCCAAAGCGGAGTTTGCCCAGGCAGCCGTAGAAGGCGCCATTCTTGCGGATTTCGAGCCCGACCGGTATAAGACCAAAAAGGAAGAAGCCAAGACGGTCGATGCATTTATACTGGCGGCGCGGGGAGACTTTGCCTCCGCCGTAGAGCGCGCCCGGATTGTAGCCGAAGCTCAGAATTTCACGCGAGAACTGGTTCATGAGCCATCGAACCGCCTAAATCCAAGCCTTTTGGCTGAGCGCGCCCGCGCTATGGCGGCTGAATTCGGGCTGGACTGCGAAGTGTTGGATCGCGACCGCATGAGGCAGTTGGGTATGGGCGCGTTGCTGGGGGTGGCGCAAGGAAGCGTGGAGCCTCCCGCCTTGATCATCGTCCGCTACCAACCCAATGGCGCGCCGGAGGATAGCCCACATTTGGCGTTAATCGGCAAAGGAGTTACCTTTGACAGCGGCGGCATCTCCATCAAGCCATCCGAAGGTATGGAGAAGATGAAATACGACATGGCGGGCGGGGCCGCCGTTCTGGGAGCCATGCGCGCTTTGGCGCAGTTGAAACCCTCGATTCCGGTTACGGCGCTCGTCCCCGCCGTCGAGAACATGCCGGGGGGACGCGCTCAGCGACCGGGCGACATCGTCACGTCGCTGAGCGGCAAGACCATCGAGATATTGAACACGGACGCCGAAGGCCGCCTCATATTAGCGGATGCCATCACCTACGCAAAGCGTCTCGGGTGCACCCATCTGGCGGACGCCGCAACCCTCACAGGAGCCATTGTCGTGGCTCTCGGTCATTTTAATGTCGGGGTCTTTTCCAATGATGACGGCTTGTTGGCGAAGGTGATGGCTGCCGCTCGCGCAGCCGGCGAGAAAATGTGGCCGATGCCGCTCGACGAGGAATATCGCGAACTTCTCAAGACTCCTTTCGCCGACATTCAAAATATCGGCAATCGGTGGGGAGGAGCGATTACTGCCGCAGCGTTCTTGAAAGAATTTGTCGAGGATACGCCTTGGGTTCACCTCGATATCGCCGGCACCGCGTGGCTGGAGGAGGCCAAGCCGTTCCTTCCCAAAGGTCCGTCAGGAGTAACCGTGCGGACCTTTGTCAACCTGGCCATGGACTGGTAAGCGCGCCTTATAGCGCAGGCGCGTACTTTTTCCTCACCAAGAAAACGTAGGCCGCTACGCCGGTCAACAGAAAGAACCAAATCGCTTGCATAGGGGCGTGATAGCTGCCGGTGGTATGTACGAGCCATCCTGTCAGCAGCGGGGCGACGACCCCTGGCAAGTTGGCGGCGCAATTTTGCACCCCTACAATCCGCCCTACTGCTGCGCCCGGCATCAACGTTTGCGTGAGCGCCCAGTAATTCGCGGTAGTAAGTCCCAACCCGCTTAAGGAAAAAATAGCAAAGAACAAGGCCACCGCCTGGGAATTGGACATTGCGCCGATGACCTCCGTAGAAGCCACAAGAAACCCGGCGATGGTGAACGCCTTGCGCACGCGCACTGGGTCAGCCCCGCGCTGAATTATGCGGTCCGCCGCCCAACCAGCGAGCGTAGCCACCACTGCCATCCCTAGGAAACTCGCCGTTGTGTAAATCCCCGTTTCCTTAAAATCCAGCCCCCGCTGATCGACGAAGTAGGACGGCATCCACGTCAAACAATAGTAAACAAAGTACTGATAACAGAAGGTGCCAATGATGGTTCCCCAAATGACGGGACTTTGCATCACACGCGCGAATGAAATGGCGGGCTGAGCTTTCGATGTTGCAGCCGCCCGTTCGCGGTCCCGGTCATCGTCGCGCACCAGCATGAGCCAGGGCGCGAGCCATACCAAACAGCCCAAACCCAGAATCACGAACATGAGCCGCCAGCCGTAGGCGAGGATCAGCCAAGTAGCCAGCCATGCGCCCGCCGCGGGTCCCAGCTTCGCCGCCGCCATGTAAAGCCCGATGGCCGTTCCTCGCTGGTGTTCTGAACAATTGAAACGGATCCACCGCATGCCCGCCGGAGTGATGACCGACTCCCCAACCCCCAACAGCATACGGAGCCCGAACAACTGACCCACGCCCGAAGCCAGGGGCGTCAGCGCCGACAGCAGGCTCCAGAAGAAGAAACCCACCGCGTAAGGAATTTTGACGCCGTAGCGATCTACAAACCACCCCGCTGGAATCTGAAGCGCCGCGTAAGACCAAAAAAACGCCGAGTTCAGAGCGCCGCGATCCCGATCCGTAAGCTGGAAGTGCGCCTTGAATTCCGGCAGCGCCAGCGCCATCGACAGGTTCACGCGGTCAAAGTACGCCACCATCATGCCGAGGCAAAGCAAGGCGATGACCGCCCAGCGCCGGGCAGGTGTTAGAGGTTGCAAATGAGGATCCATGGCGGAACGGAAACAACGTACCACACCTGGCCACACCCGCGTTGGGTGTGGAACCGTCTCCCACGGATCATATACGCGGCTCGCTGTTACGAGGCGATCTTTCCGCCACGCGGTCGTAGGGAGAGACGAACCTGGCGGCGCTTACCCGCCTCTTCATAGCGTCGCTTTTCGTCCTCGGTTTCCGGAATTACAGGGGGCACTGGGGTGGGCGCGCCGTTCTCGTCCAGAGCGACGAACGTCAGGTACGCCGAAGACGTATGTCTCACCACGCCGGTGGTCATGTCCTCCACAAAAACTTTGACGCCCACTTCCATGGAGGTCCCGAAGGCCCGGTTTACCGATGACTTCAAGACCACGAGCTGTCCGATGTGAATAGGACACAGGAAATTCATGTGGTCAATTGACGCGGTGACGCAGGGGCGCCGCGCATGGCGCACGGCCGCCAGGGACCCGGCAAGATCGACCAGATGCATGACTTTGCCGCCCAAGAGATGCCCGAGCGGGTTGGCGTCAATAGGCAGAGCCAGCTCCGCATATTCCGACATGGAAGCCTTTACCGGCTTGCCGCTCGTTTCCATGCTCATATCGAATTGGATGCGTTTCCCCTCTTTCGCCACTCAGCTTCTACAAACGCTCTTGCCTGCCATTGCACCGGCTCCGGCGCTCCGTTCGCCAGAACTTCGGCTCCCGATCCCAAACGTAATTCGCCGAACGCCGCCGGCGCATACTGCGATTCGGCTACCCAAATCACTCGCCATTCGCCGTTCGCGGTCTTGCGAAGCGTATAGCGATAAGCGTCCACCTTCATCGTTTCGGGGAACCAGGGGCAGCGCGTCCTCGCATAGCCGAAGTTACACACTTCGCGAATTCTGTGCGCGTCGGGCGCATGCAGCGTCTCTCCGGCGGCGCACCAGCCATAGTACGGCGCCCCGAGCGGCACGCGCGGCGCAGGTTCCCAATCCGCGGCCGGCTTAGTGGGACGGAAAAACGGGCACGCCATCACGGTTATACTAGCATGCAGAAGCACGCGCGCTATGGCGAATCCGCGACTAGAAACCTTAAGACAACTGCTGGCGCAAAACCCCGGCGACGCCTTCATCCGCTACGGGCTGGCGATGGAGTACGTGCGCGAGGGCGATTTGCCGGCCGCCATAGCGGAATTCCGTACTTTGCTCGAAAAGCACCCGGATTACGTGGCGGCTTATTACCATTGCGGTCAGGCGTTAGAAAAAACCGGAGACATTGAAGGCGCGCGCGCCGTTTACCAAGCCGGAATTGACTTGTGCACGCGGACCGGCGATACGCATACGCGCAGCGAGCTCCAGACCGCTTTGGATATGCTCGGATAGCCTAACCGCCACCAGTCAGAACGGCACGTCGTCGTCGGTTACGCCGTGGGGCAGTCCGGGTTCGTCCTCAGCGGATGGCGTGCGGGGTTGAGGACGTGCGGCGTTGCGGGGCGCCGACGCCATCCCGCCGCGGGGCTGATCATAGTCGGCGGCGGCAGGGACGTCTGCCTCGCGCGCGCCGCCGAGCAGGATAATGTCGTCCGCTACGATTTCGGTAACGTAGCGTTTTTGCCCGTCTTTATCCTCGTAGCTCCGGGTCTGGATCCGGCCTTCAACGTACACTTGTTTGCCCTTGGTCAGATAGTTCGCGATGTTCTCGCTGCGCCAGAGAACCACGTTATGCCAGTCTGTCTCCTCGCGCCACTCGCCGGTTTGCTGGTCTTTCCAGCGCCGGGCGGTAGCCAGAGGGAATGTCGTCCGGGATACGTTATTCGGCGTAAATCGGGTCTCGGCGTCTTTGCCCAGGTTCCCGAGGAGTATCACTTTGTTCACGCTTCGCGAAGCCATACTGCAAGCACTTTAGCACGATCCTGGGCTCAGCGGCGAGGGCCCCAGGGCCGCGCCTTCGCCCTGCGGCTGGCTGACGTCACCCCGCGGCCTCTTCTCCCCGCTTATCGACTTCCAGCCGCGCTTCGAACGCCAAGCGCTGCGGCGAACTGCGGCCGGATCCCGCGCTCTCAATCCTCCGGGATATCGAACCGGACCAGTTCTTCTTGAAAACCTTTCGTTTTCCATCCTCCGTAAAGGATGCCCGCGCCGAGCCAGACAGCGCCCGCAGCCTTGGCGACTGCACCTAGATTCAGCCAGATGAGCAGACAGGTCAAACACCCAAGCGCAGGACAAACCAAATAACTCCACGTGCGGTTGCGCCGGCGAATCCAGTAGTGCGCGACCACCGCAGCATTGACGCCCATGAAAGCGACGAACGCTCCGAAATTCAGCAACTCCGCTCCCAGCTCGTAGGTGAGCACGAAAGCGCCAGCTAACACAATCGCGCCTAGGAGCAGCACGTTGTAGCACGGTACGCCCGTCGCCGGGCTCACATAGCCGAAAATCTTTTTCGGAATGGCGTTGTCGCGCCCCATTCCATAAAGCAAGCGGGAAGCTCCGGTAAGTGCGCCTGTTCCGGAGCCAATCGTCGCCACCAGCAGCGTCAGATTCACCAGGTGCATCAACCAGAGGCCTCCTGCGGCGCCCGCTACCTCCACGAAAGCAGTGTCGGGATCCCGGAACTGGCAGCCCGGGGGCCAAACTAACTGTCCGGCATAGACTTCGAGCGCAGAAAGCAACCCGATGATCCCACACGCCAGCACCGTGCCTACGAGCACGTTGCGCCGCGGATTCTCCACCTCTTCCGACAAAGTGGAGATACCATCGAAGCCGATATAGGTCAGCACCGCCAGAGAAGCCCCGCGCAGCACCCCGCCGGCGGAAAACGTCGCGGGGTCATAAAGCGGCTGAAGCCAGTTCACGGGCGCGCCGGCGAGTCTCCGCACAGTCATGGCGAAGAACGCCGCCACCACGGCGAGCATGATGACGGCCAGCGCCTCATTCGTCCGCGCAGTCGCCCGGATGCGGCGCAGATTCAATCCGGTGAACAACGTCGCGAAAAAACAGAGCCAGAATGCATAGGGCAAGGCCGCCGTGACCTGAAGCATAGACTTCGAACACCAGATCGTGCAGATGACCGGATTGAGGACATAATCCAGCAACATGCTCCAACCGGTCAGGTATCCAAGCGCAGGGTGCAACTCCTTGCCGACATATGTGTACGCCGAGCCGGCGCTGGGATACGCCCGCGCCATGCGTCCGTAGCTAAGCGCCGTGAACGCCATGGCGACAAGGGCCAGGAGAATGGTGGTCGCCACATGCCCACCCGCTTTGTTGTACACAATTCCAAAGAGCGGCATGGGGGCTGTCGGCTGGATCAGAATGATGCCGTAGAAAACGAGGTCCCACAGCTTCAGGCTACGGCGGAGATGAGGTTGGGCAGTCGGAGCGCTCATGCCGGCATCCGGCGTCAAGGACTATTGTGCCACGGACGGAGAGAAATACCACTCATGGCCCTGAATAGGCTGGGCGCATTTTAAGACCTGCGATTTTTGCGACAGCATAAGCTTCGCTGGGGGCCCCATGCGCTCCGGTGAGAAGACTCCTTCCCCGAACCCGCTGAAGCGCGTGTTGCGGGTGGAGGCAGGCTGCAACCGCACAAGCGAAGCCTCATCCGGGAGGGATTCGTACCAACTATGGGCAGACTAGCGAGAATTTGGCGGGTTCTGCGATCTCGAAGCGCGGGCGCGGAGAATCCCTCGCTTATAACTGCGAATTGCCATAATGGTTCCGGCGGCATAGTCATGCGACGGATTTGGACCGTGGTTCGACGGTGGATACGGGAAAGATTCCGCCACCGCATCACTCTGGCAGGGTTTTTGTTCAGCCTGGCCACCTCCCTGGTGGGTGCAGCCGCGTTCTTGTCCGCCAACAACTTACTGTTTCTGATACTGGCCACCATGCTGTCGACGTTGCTGGCGGCGGGCTTCATCAGCAAGCTATCCTTAGCCGGACTGGAGGTGGATTTTGTCGTTCCGGACCACGTTTCCGCCCGCCGCAAAATTCGCGCTCGCATCCGCGTGAGGAATCAGAAGCGCTGGATGTCCTCGTTCTCGATTCATCTGGCGGGCTCCCCTGAAACCGGATTGGCTCGCAATCTCTATTTCCCGTCCATCCCGGGGGGAGCCACCGTCGAGGAACCGGTGGAAGTGTGTTTTCAGAGGCGAGGCCTTTACAGAGGATCCAGCTTCCGGTTCTCTACTCGCTTTCCATTTGGCTTTTCCGAGCGCCGCGTGGACGTGTCCTTAGGAGGAGAGTTGCTGGTCTATCCCGCGCTTGAGCCACACCCCGCTTTCGAAAGCCTTATAAACCGGATCACTGGCGAGATCGAACAGCACTTTAAGGGGCGCAGCCACGACTTCTATCGCATACGCCCTTACGAAGCCGGAGAAAGCGCCCGGCATGTGGATTGGAGAGCCACTGCTCATACGGGAAGCCTCCAAGTACGGGAATTCGCCCGGGAACAAGAGCATCTGGTCGAGTTGTTCTTCGACCTGAATGTTTCCTACGACCAAATGGAGTGGTTCGAACGAGCCGTCGAATGTGTCGCTTATTTTGCGTGGCGCATCTCGGAGCGCGGCGCTCGCATGCATATGCGGACGCAGAACTTCGACCACCGGCTGCCCGAAGAGTGCGATATTTTCACCATTCTGAAGTACCTCGCCTTGGTGGAGCCGGCGCCCGGCGCTAGAACCTTAGAGCCGGTGGGCGCAGGCGCTTATCGCGTCGTGGTCACGGCAGATCCTGACCGCGCCGCCCAGTGGGGATGGCTGGATGCCCATATCGTATCGACCCAAGAGCTGGGCGGGTTCCCTACTTCACCCAAGCATTACGCCTGAGAGGGCAGTCCGCGCCGCAAAACAGGCTTCTCCCCTGGCTCGCGCGGGATAAAGAAGTCTTGCCACCGAAGTTGCAGCGCCTCAGCCACTTCGAGGCCGTAATCGCAGCGCCGCAAGTCGTTGGGCCCGCCGTTATTCGTGCCCATGGTGAACTTGAGGCCGGCTTGTTTGGCAAGCCGCAAAAAAGCAAGAGAAGGCAGGCGATAGCGGTCGTTGATTTCCAAGGCGATGTCGTTCTTTTTTAGCGCTTCGATGATGCGCTGCATGCGCGCGGGCGTCCAGAGCTCGTCATAACGCTGTGCGATGGCTTCCGGCAGGAAAGTCGGATTAACGTAAATGTCGATCGGTTCGCGTTCAAAGATGCCCACCGCCCTCCGCACCAGAGTTTCCATGAACTCTTGAGCGTCGGAAATCTCGCCGACTTCCTGCTTGATCCACAGTCGCATGCGGCGCCCACGGTCGTCGGTCCACGTCATCGAATCCGTGAACACATAGTCAAACATGGCGACGGTCTGAGGAGAAAACATATTCACCCACTCGCGTCCTTCGGCCTGCATGGCGAGGAACACCGGATAACGCCGGTTTTCTTCCAGGAACCGGCGGGCGGAAGCATCGTCCTGAACCGGAAAGCCCTTGCCGCAGTTGATAGCCACGCCGTAAAAAATGCCTGTGGCGCGCGAACGGCGCAGCAACTCGTCCATGGTGAGACCGCCCTTGAGGTGCGCATGGTAATCGACCACGGGGACATTGGCGGCGCTGAGCTGGATGATCTGCCGGTACTTGCCGTCCACCTCAGGCGAGGGTTGTTTGGGAAGATGATCCGGAAGCGGGCGAACACGGAGGCTACGGAACAGAACCGTAGATCCCGCATCGTGCCCTTGCAGCGCAAAAGCGCCGTGGTCCAAGAAACGGCCTCGCCCTGACGCCAACACCGGTGGATCCGGCTCAATGAAATCGACCGTCAACACATCGTTTACCCGGACCTGCACGTTGTTGGCGCGCACGGCGACGTAGAGCTTGAACCATTCGTTGTCTCTGACTAGCGGACGGTAAATGTTCCGCACTCCATAGAGTGAGCCGGTTTTCTTATATTCACGGTAGCCGCCCTCGCCGGAATGCGTGTTGGCTATTTGCACTTCAAAGCCTTTCTGGAGCCAGCCCGTTCCTTGATATTGGGTATGGAAAAAAATGCCAGAATTCGCGCCGGGGCGCGTCATCACTTCGGCTTCCAGCTCAAAGTTTCGGAAGTCGCCGCCGCGCACGGGCCCTACGTAGAAAAGGTGCGAGCGCGGTCCTGCCGACATCAGGCATCCGTCCACGAGTTTCCACGTGGTGGGATTTTCATTCGCCTTCCACCCGGAGAGCGTGCGGCCGTCAAATAATGGGATCCACTCGTCGCCGGAAGGAGCTAACGCCATTCCGCCCAGCGTTAGAAAGGATCGTCGGGATAGTTCGTCGGGCATCACAGTCCTTTCCAGAATACCGCGCCTGCCGCCGGCCCGGCGCATGAAGGGAGGCGCGAGCCGGCCCCTCCGCGGTTGAGGGACTCATGCGCTCAGCGCTCTCATCGCTTGGCCCATAGCATGCGCAACCCGTTGAAGACCACGAGCAGCGTCGCCCCCATATCCGCAATGAGAGCCATCCACAGCGTGGCCCGCCCCGTAACCGCTACGACAAGGAAAGCAAGTTTCAGCCCCACGGCGATGGCGACATTCTGGCGGATCAATCCTACGGCCCGCCGGGCATGGCGGATAGCAAACGGCAACCGGAGCAAGTCATCCGAAAGGATGACAACATCCGCCGTTTCCAGCGCCGCATCCATAGCGTGCCGCCCGAACGCAATTCCCACATTTGCAGCAGCCAAAGCGAGGACGTCGTTTACGCCGTCGCCGACCACGGCTACCTTGAAACCGCCCTCCGACAAGGCTTTCACTACTTCGACTCGCGCCTCCGGAGTCAATTCAGCGTGGATCTCATCAACGTTCGCCGCCGCTGCGGCTTCGCGAGCCGCTTCCGTGGCGTCGCCGGTCAGCATGGCAACGCGCAGCACGCCCGCCGCTTTCAACTCACGCACGGCCTGAGCGGTTTCCGCCCGTAACGGGTCGTCATTTTCTCCCGGGCAGCCCAAAGTCAGGACGCCGTTTTTTTCGAAAGCCACGACTCGAACGGCGGCCAGCTCTTCCAAAAACGCTCCACCTTTCACGAGCACACCCCGGCGCGCTGCGGACGCCAGCGCCGCCGCCACCGTGACAGGCGTGGAGATGACCAAAGCGCACGGGCACGCTATCAGAAGAATCACCATGCCCTCGTGCAGCCATCGTTCCCAAGCGCCTCCCGCTAGAAGCGGCGGACCGGCCATCACCAGCAGCGCCAGCGCCAGAACAGCGGGCGTATACATGCGCGCAAAGCGTTCCACTGTCCGCTCGCTGGGAGATTTGCGGCGCGCGCTTTCGCCCAACATGCGCAGAATGCGCGCCATGGTCGTGTCCGACGCCGGGCTGGCAGCGCGGATTTCAAGCATTCCTCCCATATTCAAAGTCCCGGCATAGACCCTGGAACCTACCGCCTTGGGAACCGCAACGGACTCGCCGGTGAGAATCGCTTGATTCACCGTGGACTCGCCAGCAAGCACCTCTCCGTCGCAAGGGATTTGCTCGCCAGGCCCCACCCGCACCAAAGCTCCTACAGGCACACGCTCGACGGGCAAAACGTGGTCGCCATGGGCGTGAATGACCGTGGCATGTCGCGGCGACATTTCAAACAGCGAGGCAACCGCGTGGCGGGCGCGCGCCAGACTCCAGCGCTCGATTCTTCCCGCCAGCGCAAACAGAAAGGAAAGCGCCGCCGCCTCCGACCACTCGCCTAGGAATCCCGCGCCGGCTAAAGACAAAGCTACAAGTATGTTCAGGTCCGGCCTGCGATGCCGCACGGAGACCCAGACTTTCGGAACAAATGGAAAAAACCCTGCGGCTATGGCCAGTAAATAGCAGGCGAGCACGACCGGCGGCTGCGAGTGACTTTCTTCTGAAACCCAAGCCCGCCAGCCGCCTCCCTCCGCTGCGACCCGTAGAATCGTTCCCGCGAGGAGAAAGAGGCCGCTTACCAGAGTCTGCCAATCGGGCCATTGGTCCTTCCAAGCTGCGGTTCGAGGGGGCTCCGCCCACGGCTCCGCGCTCATGCCCAGCCGGGCTACTTCGCGGCCGATATCATCGGGAGCGACACGGGCCGGGTCGTACTCTACGTCCATGCGCGCCTGCATTACGTCGAAATGCAACTCCGTGATGCCTGGAACTTCACTCAAGGAACGACGCAGCAGGCTCACCTCTTCTGCGCAGTCCATGCCATGGATGCGAAAGACGGCCCGGCGGCGGGGAAAACTGACAGTCATCAGACGGCTCAATGTTCCATTGTCCGACAGCCGCCTCCCGCCGCGGAGGCGATTCTTGTTATAAGAGGACTAAGATCATGTCCGGCGAACATCCCATCCACGAGGCGCATGCGCACATTCATGGGCCCGGCTGCGGTCATCAAGCTATCGAACATGACGGCCACACGGATTATCTCCACGACGGCCATCTGCACCGCATGCACGGAGACCATGTGGATGAGCACAGCATTGAAATCAGCGAGCGCAATCCGGATGTTTGTACGCCGGATTTTCTGTGCGAGGCGCACTCCCCGGGCTGTTCTCACGGTCCATCGTGCGGGCACGAGGCGGTTCCTCATGGCGGACATACCGACTACTTGGTGAATGGCCGCCTACACCATCCCCACGAGGGACATTGCGACGACCACGGTCCCATTCGCTCTAGCTAGCTCAAGAATTTTGCGGCATCCTTGGCGAAATACGTCAGAATGATGGAAGCGCCCGCCCGTTTAATGGCCGTCAGCGATTCCATCATCGCGCGCTCGCGGTCCAGCCAGCCGTTGCGAGCGGCGGCCACAATCATGCTGAATTCCCCGCTTACCTGATAGGCAGCAATCGGCACGGGAAAGCGCTCATAAGCCTTTGCGATCAAGTCCAGATAGGGCAGGGCCGGCTTCACCATTAGGATATCGGCGCCTTCCTCCAAATCCAGTTCCATTTCACGCATAGCTTCCCGGGCGTTGGGTGGATCCATCTGATAGCTGCGCCGGTCACCGAACTGTGGCGCTGACTCCGCCGCCTCACGAAACGGACCGTAGAAACAGGAGGCGAACTTGGCCGCATAGGAGAGAATGGGCGTCTTCGCATAGCCGGCTTCGTCCAGAGCTTTCCGAATGGCCGCCACGCGCCCGTCCATCATGTCCGACGGCGCAACGATATCCGCACCCGCACGGGCGTGGGAGACTGCGGACTTCGCCAACCACCCGAGCGTGATGTCGTTATCCACATCTCCGTCCACTACGCAGCCGCAGTGCCCGTGGCTCGTGTACTCGCAGTTGCAGACATCCGTGATCACCACTAAATCCGGAATTTCCTTCTTGATGGCGCGAACCGCCCGCTGCACGATTCCATCCGGGTCGTAAGCGCCGGAGGCTATCTCATCTTTGGTTTCCGGGATCCCAAACAAAATCACTCCGCCAATGCCCAAACTGGAAATCTCCCTGCACTCCTTCAGCACCTGGTCGATCGACATCTGATAGTTGCCGGGCATCGCTTGAATCTCTCTCTTCACCCCCTCGCCCGGGCACACAAACAGCGGCATGACGAAGTTTTCCGGTTGTAGGTGCGTCTCACGCACCAGCCGCCTTAGGGGCTCCGATGCGCGTAAGCGGCGTAATCGTTGTACAGGGAAGGCCATACGTAAATTATGGCAAACCGTGGCCGGCCGGAGCGCTGAACGTCATGCCGGAACCACGTAGAATGGGCATAGAACCATGTGGCGGCTCTGGTTCGCATTCTTGCTGGCGACAGCGGCGTTCGCCGTTAACATCCGGCTGTACTTAAAAGACGGCGACTTTCACATTGTCCGAGAGTACAAGGTGGAAGGAGATCGGGTGCGCTATTACAGCGTGGAACGCCAAGAGTGGGAAGAAATCCCTCTGGATCTCGTGGATCTGAAAAAGACCGAGGTGGAGATCCGCGCCCGAGAGCAAGCCCAAAAAGAGGAAGCAGCCGCCATGGACGCTGAGGAGAAAGCGGAGCGAGCCGCCCGGCGGGAAATCGAGCGCGTACCGCTGAACCCCGGCGTGTACCTCGTGGACGGCGAAAAGCTCATCTCTATGAAGCAAGCCGAGGTGAAACTCGCCTCCAGCAAAGGCCGTTCGGTGCTCAAAGTGCTAACGCCGGCGCCGATCGTCCCCGGCAAGGTCACTGCGGAGTTGGATGGCGAAACGTCAGGGACGGTCCTCACCAACCCGAACCCGGAGTTTTACATCCGCCTGCGAACGGAGGAACGTTTTGGCATCGCCAAGCTAGCCAAGAAAAAGGGAGTGCGCATCGTCGATCAAATCAGCGTCGCGCCCGTCACCAACGAAAAATTTGAAGAGATCGACTTGATCGAGACCTTCCGCCGCCACGTGGACGAAGGGCTTTACAAGATATGGCCTCAGAAACCGCTGCCGCCAGGAGAATATGCGGTGGTCGAGTACACGGAGGGCCAGGCGAACATTCAAGTTTGGGACTTCACCATTCGGTGACCCCGGATTCTCTCCCCGCGTTATGATGGGCGGCGAGGGAGAACGCCATGAACCGCCGCACGTTTCTTGCCGCCGCGCCGGGCGTTGCGCTGGCTGCGCCACCTGCGCCCGCTTCCCAGCCGTTGCCCCGGGTGGGTTTCGCCGAACGGGACATCACGCCTGAGATCGGAATGGAACAACCGGGAGGATATGGAAAAGTATTTCACAAATCCTTTCATGACCCTTGCAAAGTTCGCGCCGCGGTGTTCGACGACGGCGTCACGGTAGCCGCCTTGGTAGGCGTTGATGCGCTGTTTCTCCCCCGACAGACCGTGCAGTCGGCCAGAAAAAGCATTGAGTCGCGTTGCGGCATCCCGCCCTCCGCCATTCTGATGGGCGCTTCGCACTCCCATTCCTCGGGGCCCGTAGGCATGGTTCAGCCGGGACAGTACGACCACGCATCGCCACTGGTGCGACAATTGGCCTACGAAAAATCATCGGCTGCCGATGCTCGGTATCTAACGAAAGTAGAAGCTGAGATCGTAAACGCAGTCTGTGAGGCCCACGCCAAGCGAGCGCCTCACCGGGTGGGCTTTGGCGCGGGCGTCGAAGACAAGGTGGTTTTCAACCGCCGCTTTCTCATGCAAAACGGACTGACCGTCACCCACCCAGGCAAGATGAATCCGGGCATTGTTCGCGTCGCCGGTCCCATTGATCCTACAGTCACCGTCACCGGAGCATGGGATGCTCGGGGCAACCTCACAGGCTGCGTCGTTAACTATGCCTGTCATGCCACCACCAACCCCGGCGGCATTTCCGCAAACTGGATTGCTTATTTAGAAAGCACAATTCGAGGCGTCTTCGGATCCGGCATTGTGGTTGTCTTCCTCAATGGTTTCTGTGGCGACGTAACCCAGGTGGACAACCTATCGCCCTACGTGAACCCTCCCGGCGAAAAGTGGGCGCAGATCGTCGGTGGGCGCGTGGGCGCGGAAGCAGTCAAAGTGCTCCACTCCATGTGGCCCGGCGATTCCTGCAAGGTAGCGTATCGCCAAAAAACAGAGATGTATCCCCGGCGTTTACCAGACCCGGAGCGGATCAAACGCTGCCTGGCGCTGGTGCAGCAGGATCCTAAACAAGTAGGCATGACGGAGTGGACTTTCGCCAAGGAGATTCTCCTGCTGGACGCACTGGCCGCGAAAGAACCCCGAGTCGAAATCGAGTTGCAGGCCATCCAGCTCGGCCCGGTGGTGTTTCTGGCGGCGCCGGGAGAAATGTTTTGCCAGTTGGGGCTGGAGCTACGAAACAGGAGCCGGTTTCCGCTGACGGCGCCTGTGGAGCTGGCCAACGGTTGCGTGGGGTATGTCCCTACGGAAGAGGCCTTCGGACCTCACGGGGGCGGCTATGAAACGCGGCTTACCAGTTACAGCAACCTCGAAATCGCAGCGGGCGCGAAAATGGTGAATGCTCTCGCGGAACTTGCCGCCGGCCTGTCGCCGGCGCCGCTTCCGGAACCTCCCAAAGCGCCTCCCGCGCGTGAGGTGTGGCCGTACGGCAACGCTGCGCCGGAACGGTCATGATGAAAGCCGGCGCCGCAGCGGAGTACACTTGGGTGAGGACCCTTGGGTCCTATTTGCCGGCCTCAGTACGAGGCCCGCAGGTCAGGAAGGAGAAGGAATGCCAGAATCTCAGCACATAGATCGCCGCTCTTTTTTGCAGAAGACTTCGGCGCTAGGCGCGGGCATGAGTCTCGCGAACCGCGCATTCGCCCGGCCAGTGCAAAAGCCAGGGCGCGTGATCGGAGCCAACGACCGCATTAATGTAGGCGTCATCGGCGTAGGCGGACGCGGCACTTATGTCGGGCGCGCGTTTGGCGTCGTGGGGCAGGAGTCAGCCAATGCTCAGGTGATCGCGGTTTGCGATGTCTACCAAAAACGCATCAACCAGAACAAAGATATGCATGCCACCAAGTTCAATACGAAGGTGGATGGTTATCTGGATTACCGCGAATTGATCCGCCGGCCGGATATCGACGCCGTGATTGTCGCCACGCCGGACCACTGGCACGCCACCATCGCCATCGAAGCGATGAAGGCGGGCAAGGACGTCTACTGCGAAAAGCCCATGTGCCACACGATCGAGGAGATCAAGGCCATGATCGAAACCGTAAAACAGACTGGGCGCGTGCTGCAAGTGGGCTCGCAGACCACCTCCGGCGATCAGTGGCATAAGGCCAAGAAAGTCATCGCGGACGGCATGATCGGCCCCATGATCATGAGCCAGGGGTCTTACCACCGCAATTCTCGTGAGGGAGAGTGGAACTGGAAGATTGACCCGGCTGCCGGTCCGAATGCGAAGGGCGAAGATTATATTGACTGGAAGATGTGGTTGGGGAAGGCGCCCGCCCGGCCGTATGATCCAGACCGTTTCTTCCGCTTCCGCAAGTACTGGGATTACTCAGGCGGCATCGCCACCGACCTTTTCTTCCATGTGGCGGCGCCTATGAATATTTGCTGGGGTCAGCCGCAGTATCCTTACAAGGTCATGGCGGGAGGCGGCATCGTCATTTTTAAGGACGAGCGCGAGGTGCCGGATACTTTCCATCTTATCGGCGAATATCCTAAGGGCCACTCCATCGTGCTGAGTTCCTCGATGGCCAACTCCGAGCACATCCCAGGGCTGATTCGAGGCCATCACGGCACATTGATCATGGTGGAGCACGGCCAGTTCGAAAGGTATACGCCTTACATCACAGTAAAGCCCGAGGTAAAGGTAGTCGACGAGGAGTACAAGGCCAAATGGGGCGCCGACCCCATTAAAATCCCGATCGACAAGGAAGATCCCCTCGAAAAGCACATCAAGAACTTCCTGGAGTGCATGCGCACCCGCCAGAAGCCCGTGCTGGATGTGGAGACCGCGGCTTGCGCACAGGTATTGATCACTATGGCGGTGCAATCCTACCGCCAGGGCAAGATCGTTTACTTCGACGAGAAGAAGTTCCAGGTAGTCGATAAGCCCCCGGCCCAGGCGTAAGATAACGCCGGATGGCGGATCCGGGCGCCCGTCAGAGCCGCCCGGATCTCGCTTCTTGCAATGTTTACGACCTCCGCAACGCGATGCCGAGCTCTCGGAGTTGCCGCTCGGGCACAGGCGCCGGCGCGTCACACATGAGGTCGGTGCCTTTCGCGGTCTTGGGAAATGGAATGACGTCCCGAATGGAGGATTCCCCCGCCAGAATCATCACTAGCCGATCCAAGCCCAATGCAATTCCCCCATGCGGCGGCGCGCCATATTCGAGCGCCTCAAGCAAAAAGCCGAACCGCTGCTTGGCTTCTTCCGGGGTGAAACCCAGCGCAGCAAACACTTTGGCTTGCACATCCCGGCGATGAATACGGATCGACCCGGAGCCTAGCTCTACGCCGTTCAAGACGAGGTCGTAAGACTTGGCCCGGCAATGGGCTGGATCGGACGCGAGCTTGTCAAGATCTTCGTCATGGACGGACGTGAAGGGGTGATGGGCCGCCACCCAGCGGTTCTCGTCTTCATCCCACTCAAACATAGGGAAGTCCACCACCCAAAGGAAGCGGAAATCCTTTGGGTCCAGCAGATGGTGACGGTCGTTGTACTTTTGGGCGGCAAACAGACGCAATTGCCCGCAGGCCTTATACACCTCCTCCTCCGGGCGATGCCCCGCAGGCTGACCCTGCCATCCAGCCAGCACTAGCAGATCGTTTTCTTTGGCTCCGGTGCGCTCGCGTACTCTTTCCATCTGCGCCGGATAATCGCGCTCTAGACGTTTGACATCATCGAATACGCGCAAACGGCGATCCTGCCCGAACGCCTTAAGCTCGTCTCGTTCTTTCCGGCTCGCAACGCCCACCTGGGGGATCCGGATCGCCACCAGCGGCAGTCCGCCGGTGGGCAAATCTGAACCAGCAAAAATGTCGTGGACAGGGTGAAACGGAGGAATTCGGAGATCGGGCTTATCGATCCCGTAGCGCTCCATGGCCTGCCGGTAGCTCATGCGCGGAAACGGCGCCTCGACTTTATAGCCCGCCACTTCACACACGCGCTGAATGAGCGGCTCGATCACCTCAAAGATGCGCTCCTGTTGCGGAAAGGACATTTCGAGATCGATCTGCGTGAATTCCGGCTGGCGGTCTGCTCGAAGATCCTCGTCACGGAAGCAGCGCACGATCTGGAAATACTTCTCGAAACCACTGACCATCAACAACTGTTTAAAGATTTGGGGGGACTGCGGCAGCGCGTAGAAGCACCCAGGCTGAATGCGGCTAGGCACCAAAAAATCCCGTGCGCCTTCCGGGGTGGAACGCGTCATAAAGGGCGTCTCAATTTCCAAGAAGCCCCGTTCGTAAAGACATTCCCGAACCACCAAAGAAATCTTGGACCGCAGAATGATGTTGCGCTGCATTCGCGGGCGGCGCAGATCGACGTAGCGATATTTCAGCCGGACGTCTTCGCTCACTTCCACGTGGTCTTCCAGCGGAAACGGCGGAGTGCGGGATTCATTGAGCACCCATAGCTTGTCCGCCACCAGTTCGACTTCTCCGGTTTCAATGTTGGGGTTCACCGTTTCCGGCGAGCGTCTCTGGACGACGCCTTCCACGGCTATGACATACTCGGAGCGAAGCAGCTCGGCCTTGGCGTGAACCGATGGTTCCAGATTCTCATGGAAAACCACCTGGGAGACGCCGTCGCGGTCCCGCAGGTGAATGAAAATCACGCCGCCCAGATCGCGGCGGCGGTGGACCCAGCCCATCAGCAGCGCACGCTGTCCCGCGTCGGAGACGCGCAGCTGGCCGCAGGTGTGCGTGCGGCACAAGTCCCCAAGAAAATCCAGAGGGACGTTGGTTGATCTTTCAGACGCTTCTTGCATATCCAAACCGTTCAAACAATTCGACGCGCGAGACCGCGCGCTGTTCACCCGTCGCTAAGTCTTTTAAGGCGTACGTATGGGAGGCCACTTCGTCATCTCCCACAATCAGCGCATAGCGCGCTCCAGACTTGTTCGCGAGTTCCATGGCTCGCTTCAACTTGCCGTCAAAAACCATCTCCACCGTGCAACCGGAGCGGCGCAGGCTGCGCACCAGAATCGAGCAGTGGCGGAGGGCAGCTTCTCCCAGCGGAGCTACAAACAACTCAGGCGCGACATTCACCGCGTTGCCCGGCGATTGTTCCACCGCCATCACCAAGCGGTCTTCGCCAATGGAAAATCCAATGCCCGGCGCTGCGATCCGGGAGCCGAGCGCCTCAGCCAAGCCGTCATAGCGCCCGCCGCCCAAAATGGAATTTTGCGCTCCCAGCGCCCCGTGTAGGACCTCGAACGTGGTTCGCGTATAGTAATCTAGACCGCGCACCAAACGCGGGCGAATCTCATAAGAAATCTCGCGATCGCCGAGATATTCGCGCACCTTGTCGAAATGTTCCCGACACTCGCCGCACAAATGGTCGAGGATAGATGGCAGCGCCTCAATAACAGGTTGGTCCTCAGGAACCTTGCAATCCAGCACTCGCAACGGGTTGGTCTCCGAGCGGCGGCGGCAGTCCGAGCACATCTTCGAGACCTTCTCTTTCAGAGCTTCACGAAGCCTCGCCACGTATGCGGGGCGGCACTTGGGGCATCCGACCGAATTGAGCGCTAAGTGCGAGCTGCCGATGCCGCAGCCCTTAAGGATCTCCACGACCATTTCGATCACTTCCGCATCCAACGCCGGCGAAGCGGATCCGATGGCCTCCGCGCCGATTTGGTAGAACTGCCGGTACCGTCCCTTCTGCGGGCGTTCGCGCCGGAACATGGGACCCATGTAATAAAGCTTCTTGATTCCCGGAATCTGGTCCAGGCGGTGCTCGATATACGCGCGGATTACGCTGGCCGTCGCTTCCGGACGCAACGTAAGCGAGCTTCCGTCCCGGTCGAGAAACGAGTACATCTCCTTGCCGACGATGTCGGTCTCTTCGCCGACGCCTCGTGCAAACAGAGCCGTCTCTTCGAGAATCGGGGTGCGGATCTCGTGGTAGTTGTAGGCTCGGAAGACTTGCCGCGCTACGCTCTCCACGTGATTCCAGACGCCGCTCGAAGGCGGCAAAATATCCCGGGTGCCTTTGACCGCTCGAATCAACTTGGTTCTTTCCTGTAGATCTGCCGCAGCTCGACGTAATGCGCGGCATTGATGCGAAAGCGTTCTGCCTCCTCGGCGCTGACTTGGCGCCGAATCTTGGCGGGCACTCCCATCACCATGCTGGCGGGGGGAATTTCCATCCCTTCCGGCACCAGCGCTCCCGCCGCCACCACGCTGCCAGAGCCGATCTTAGCGCCGTTCAACACAATGGCGCCGATGCCGATCACGCAGTCGTCTTCCACCGTACACCCGTGCAGCACGGCGGAGTGCCCGATGGTGACGCGGTTACCGATCAGCAGCGGAAAACCGCCAGAGTCGACGTGCAGAACCGCATTGTCCTGCACATTGGTATCCTCGCCCACGCGTATGTAATTCACGTCGCCGCGAGCGACCGCGTGAGGCCAAAAACTGGAGCGTTCACCAACCACAATGTCGCCAATCAGTTGCGCGCTCGGATCAATGTAGGCTGATGACGCCACCTTCGGCAGAATGCCGCGAAAGGAGCGTATCATGAGCTGCTTTCCATCCAATGTAGCATATGCGCTTACACAGGCCCCACCGGATTCCGGCCGGACGAGATTTCCCGATGGATCGCCGCCGCAATCTGTGCGCCGTGAAAACGCCCGTTTTCAATAAAAATTTCGTTGGTGTGCATCCCCGCCACCAACACGCCCGCTAGGTAAATGCCCTTGCGCTCGCTTTCTAGGGTTTCTGGGTTGGTCTTTGGGCGCTGCGTGAGCGGGTCGAGCGTAATGCCGTGACGGCCCAGAAATTCCAAGTCCGGGTGATACCCGGTCATCGCGAACACGAAGTCGTTCCGGAGCTGCAACACGCCCTCCGGCGTTTCCACAACCAGGTGGTAGGGATGGATTTCCGCGATCCGCGATTGAAATAGAGCACGGATCTCGCCGCTGCGGATGCGGTTTTCAAGATTCGGTTTGATCCAGTATTTGACGCTGTCGGAAATCCCCACGCCGCGGTGAATGAGGGTGACGCGCGCGCCACTCCCATACAGTTCCAAAGCCGCGATCGCAGCGGAGTTCTTCGCGCCCACAACCGCCACATCACTGTGGGAATAGGGGTGCGCTTCTCGGTAATAGTGAAACACCTTGGGCAACTGCTCGCCCGGCACGTTCAGCAGGTTCGGGCGGTCATAGTAGCCCATCGCTAGCACGATCTTTCGAGCGGCATACGCCCTGCTGGCGCCGTACCGGTCCTCGGCATGCACGGCGAAAGCCCCGTCATCGCCCTCGATGCGCGTCACCCGTTCATACTGCCGTATGTCCAGCTCAAAATACTCCGCCACCCGCCGGTAATACTTCAACGCTTCGGTGCGCGTAGGCTTTTCGCCGAGAGACGTCATCGGAAGCCCCCCGATTTCGAGCAGTTCCGGGGTGGTGAAAAACACCATGTTCGTAGGGTAGTGGCAGATCGAGTTGACGATACAACCCTTTTCGATCAGGATGGCTCGCAAACCCCGCCTTTTCAGCTCAATGCCACAAGCCAGCCCGGTGGGCCCGGCTCCGACGACAACCACGTCACAAGAAGTCACAGCAGCTCCCGGATCAACTCCGGCACGCTCGCAATCGCGTCCCGCAAAGCGCCCACGTCTTTCGCGCCTCCTTCAGCCATATCCGGTCGCCCACCGCCTTTCCCTCCCGTTTTCGCAGCCACCAAGTTGAGCAATTTCCCGGCGTGGATTTTCCCGCTAACTTCCTTACGCACCGCTGAGATGATGCCGCCCCCGCCCGAGCCGAGCACCACGACATCTACGCCCTTCGCACGCAGCCAGTCCGCCGAAGCGCGTAACTGCTGCCGGTCC
>Ga0315298_1001950_pt1 | contig 36594 bp, 32 predicted proteins | sample WHS_1_MG_FD_203077 | JGI IMG/M metagenome (GOLD analysis project Ga0315298, IMG submission 203077) | Extremophilic microbial mat communities from Washburn Hot Springs, YNP, Wyoming, USA - WHS_1_MG | ecosystem: Environmental > Aquatic > Thermal springs > Hot (42-90C) | place: USA: Wyoming...
GTGATATTCGCCCCCATATCGGCGGCCGAGCTCGTGCAGCACGTGGGCGCGGCCGCCTCCGCGTACTCGGTGGCCTCCGGATTCTCCTTCCTGGAGGGCAAGATCGGCGAGCGCGTGGCCCCGGACTGGTTCTCGCTCATCGATCACGGGCAGATAGTGGATGGGGTAGGGAGCAGGTCGTTCGACGACGAGGGGGTCCCGACCCGCTCCACAGCGATAATCTCGGGCGGCGTCCTCAGGACCTACCTACACAACACGACCACGGGGGCCGAGTTCGGGACCGGCACGACCGGGAACGCCGGCATCATAGAGCCCGGGCCCTGGAACCTCGAGGTCTCCCCGGGCGACTCCAGCGTCGAGGAGATGGTGCGCGAGGTCCGCAGGGGCCTGATGGTGACGAGCAACTGGTACACCAGGTTCCAGAACTACAGGACCGGGGACTACTCCACGCTGCCCAGGGACGCCTCGCCGTTCATAGAGGGCGGCGAGATCAGGTGCTCGGCCCGCGGGATAAGGATCAGCAGCAACCTGCTCAGGGACCTGGGGAACGTCTCGATGGCATCCAGGGAGCGCCGCTGGGTCAGGTGGTGGGAGGTCGAGGTCCCCGTGCTGACCCCCTACGTGCTGGTGCGCGACGTCGGCGTGACGTCAGCCTTCTAGCGTTTCCTCCGGATACCTCGAAGAGCACCTTCATCCAGCGAGGCTCTTCAGCGAAGTCAACTACGAGAGGGGAGGTGGATTTCGGGGAGGGACGCCAACGGGGTGGCGCCCGTGGAGGCGGCGTGATCCCCGGGATCTCGGGAACCCTGCCCCTCGGGGCGGGAGGAGTCCAGACCGTGGGGCGCGCGGCATCAAGCGCTCCCGCGCGTCGCTAACGCGAGCTCATTCCGCTTTAGACGAAAATTTGTTCGCCCAAACATAAACTTATATCCTGGCGCGGCCGCGCACTCCCAATGCGCGAGTACGACAGGTACAGTTGGTACCTGGAGCAGTTCGGGCCCGAGGGCTACGAGGCCTACGAGGAGCACGGCCAGGGCGATTAGCAGGGCTCCCCGAGCGCGGCCTCGACCGCCATCTCCGCGGCCCTGCCGACGACGTCAGCGCACCTCTCCACGTCGCCCGAGGAGTGGAGCTCCTCCACCTCCCGGGGATCCCTCAGGTCGTAGGACCTCCCCAGCAGCCTCCTCTGGATGTCCCTGCAGCTCAGGGACCCGAACTCGGAGCGGAACTCGTTCACTAACCGCGATCCCACCTCCAGGATCGGGCGCTCGGTCTCCGGGGTCGCGCGCACGAGGCCGCGCCTCCCGCGCACGTATCCGAGGACCATGAGCGCCCCTATGAGCGCGCCGCACGTCTCACCTGTGCCCGCGAGCCCCCCGACCATTGCCATGGAGGCGCGGAGCGCGCCCTCGTCCTCTATGCCGAGGGCCCTGAACGCGCCCAGGAGCGCCATGGGGCCGCACCCGAAGTACTTGAGCTCCAGCTCCCTCGCCAGCTCGCGCGCCCTGCGCGGGGCATCGCACCCCGCGGATCCGCTCCCGGCCCGGCTCAACGGGCGCAGTGGGGGAGTGGGCGTATTTAAGCCGTGGCATGGGATCGAGGCGCTCGGGGGATGTCGCGCCTCCGCAGTTCGGCCTGCGGAATACTTCTGACCCCCTCCCCGCCCTGAAGGGCGAGGTTTGTTTTTATATCATGTGAGCGCGGAATGGTTCCGTGCGCGTGGATGCGCGCGTGGCGGACGTCGTCTCGAGGTCGCCCAACGCACCGCTGCAGCTGGACCCGGGCGCCGCGGCGATAGAGGCGGCGGTCGCGCTGGCGCTGGCGAGGGAATCCATCGTCGTGATCTCGACTTCGCCGCCCAGGATAGTAGGCGGCTACGGGATCATCGCGCTGATCAGGGGCGCCGATAACCCGTGGACCGCGCTCTACATGACTCGCGCCGTGGACGTCTCGTGGACCCCCGTGTACGCGCGCCCCGACGAGCAGATAATCGACGTCGTGGACAGGATGAGATCGTCGGGCCACTACAACGCCCTGGTGATGGAGGGCGACCGCATCTCCGGCCTCCTGACAACGCTCGACCTTGCCAGGTTCCTCCACTCGATCGGCGCCCTGAGGGGGAAGGCCCCGGTGGGGTCCGCGATCGTGGGCATCGACCCCGATGTGTCGCTGGGAGCTGCTATGGGCTTGATGATCGAGAGAGGGCTCAGGAGGCTGGCTATCTCGGGCACGGATTTCATGGTATCCGACCGCAGCCTGATGAGGGGAGCGCTCGACGGAGGTTTCCTCCTGAGGCTCAGGGACGATCCTGTGGGAGCGCTCTCCGGCCCCGTCTCGGGATACGGCTACATGCTCGAGAGGCCGGCCGTCCTCCCCGGGGGTGCCGATGCGCACTCGGCGTTGGATATACTCCTGAGGTCGAGCGATCGCGTCCTGGTGACGGATGATCGGGGAACGGTGATCACGCCGTGGGATCTATCCATCAGGTACCTCCTGTCGGATCCTCGATCGGCCAGCGCGACCCCGAGGCCGCTGGAGCGCGCGGGCGAATCCGGCCCCGCGCCGCCCTCGGATACGGCGGAAACGTTTATATTATGTGCAATAACACATAAAGGCGGGGTGATGGGGATGTGGGGACCCATGAACGGGAGGAGGGGCCGCGGGTGGTGCGGCGATCCCGGATACTGGCCCGGCCCGTGGTACGGCCCGGGCTGGGGCCGCTGGTGGCCCCACGGCTGGGATCCGTACCCGGTGGCCGGCCCGTATCCAGCGCCCGGACTTCCGCAGCCCGACGTCGGCTACCTCGAGGCGTACGCGAGGCAGCTGGAGGACGAGCTGTCCAGGGTCAGGTCGAGGATCGACGAGCTGAGGAGGCAGTCGAGGGGGTGATCCGAGGTGCCCTGGTGGGCTCCCTGGCCCCCCTGGCGCGGGATGTGCTGGTGGGGGCCGTACTGGTGGTATTACTACCCGTGGCAGCCGCAGGTGGAGGCGGCGTACCTCGAGGCCTACGCCGCGGCCCTCGAGGCCCAGCTGGCCGCGGTCAGGTCCCGGATAGCGGCCCTGAGGGGATCCTCGGGCGCTCCCTGAAGCCGCGGCGCCCGCGGCCATAATCCTTCATCCTTGTCTTTCCCATAGCCCTCGAGGGATCAAGATCTAGTCCGGGGACGCCGGCTCCTCGAAACTCCCCTGCGCACCGCCAGGCATCGACCGCTGCGCGGGGGTGCGGCCGCGGAACCGCGATGAGGGCTCATCGACGCGGGGCTCGGATCGCCACCGGGGGGAGCTGGTGCGCCTGGACGGGCGCATCCACAAATCCGCCGCTCGCCGCACCCGCGCGCCCACATCCATGGGCGCACAGGACGCACGCATATTCACCGTTGGGAGGCCCGGACGCATCGATCCGCCGCGCCCGCCGCGGGAAACGCGATGATGGATGCGATCGGCGCGGACCTGAACCGGCTGCCCATGACGCCCGAGGGATCCTGACGGGGGCTTCGAGTGGGAGGGGCGCGACCGATCCAGCGCTTCACAATGGATCCTATCCAGGCCGGCAACGATGCCGGCCTGATAAAACGGCAAACCTGCCCTTCAGGGCGGGGAGGGGGTCAGGAAACTGGATTCGGTAAACATGGAAAACATTTTATATGGCGCCGCGGTGCCGGGCAACATTGGGCGAGACGGGATCCGGCGCGGTATTCCTCAGATTCAACGTCGAGGTCGTGGATCACTTCTGCGAGCACAGGAGGGGCGTCGAGGAGACGTGCGATCCAGCGGTGCTGTCGGACAGGTTGAGGGGGAAGAAGGCCGTGGTCATAAGGGGTATATACGATCAACAGCACCTCAGGATTTACAGGGAGGCCGCGCTGAGGGCGGGGCTGAATCCGCTCCTCGTGCAGGTGGTGGATTACAGGTGGAGCCCCTCGACGCTCGAGACGGTCGTCGCCGCCCTCCAGGCGGCATGGGTCGCCGACAGGGCGCCCGCCACCGAGGAGAGCGTCGGGTACACCCGCAGGGAGTTGATCACCGGGAAGATCTCAACGTATCGGAGCAGGTCCGATCGCCCGGTTTACATCGGGGAGGCGTGCGGGGATCTCTACAGGGTGTGCGACGTGTGCGAGAGGTCCTGCCCGCATGGCGCGCTCAGGATAGATAGGGAGGGCAGGCGCGGGGTCCAGATCGACGGCGAAAAGTGCGTGAACTGCGGCCTGTGCGCCGCCGCGTGCCCCATGGGCGCCATCCAGGTGCCGAACTACCCGGATTCATCGTTCGTCAACGCCGGGAGGGTGAAGGGCGACAAGGTCGTCTCGTGCTTCAAATATGAGGGCGAGTCCCTGAAGGTGCCGTGCGTCGGGGAGCTGGGCGCGATAGACCTGCTGTCGCTGAGGGCGGGCGGCGCGGTCACGGTGCACTGCCCGGATCCCGGATGCCCGCTCTCCCAGGACCTCTCGGCAGTCAGGTCCACGGTCGAGGCCCTCGGGAGGCTCTACGGCGGGTTCGCCTTCAGCCAGGGGGCGGCGGCGCAGGTCCCGCAGAGGCCTCAGGGCGAGCCCCAGATATCGGCGCAGCTGTCGTACAGGAGGCCCCAGATCCTGAGGTCGCTCATCGACGCGGGGAACGCCGCGGTCCTAGGGGCGAGGGAGGCGCTGGTCGACGTCGACGCGTGCACGCTGTGCGAGAACTGCGCCAAGTGGTGCCCCACGGCCGCGCTGAAGATCGAGAGGGAGAGGGAATCGGGCCGCACGCGGCTGACCTTCGACCCGCGCGCGTGCGTGGGCTGCGGCGTCTGCGTCAGCGTGTGCCCCGAGTTCAGCTACGAGGGCGGCGCCAGGCGCTCGGCGATCTCGCTGGTCGAGCCGAGGTCCCTCGAGCCGAGGGTCCTCGCGGAGGACTCGAACGTCTACTGCAGGGTCTGCGGCGCGCTGGTGGGCACCCGGAAGTCCCTGGACAGGGTCAGGGGGACCCTGGAGGCCAGGGGCCTTCGCGTCGACGAGGAGTGGCTGGAGAGGTGCCCCAGGCACAGGTTCGAGTACTCCGTGAGGAGCGCGGCCGGCGGGGGATCGGACCAATCGCCCTTCAGGCCCAGGAGGGGATCCCGGTGAGCTACGATGTGGATTACAAGGTGATGTCGCTCCTGATCGGTGGGCCCAGGTACTGCGACAGGGCGAGGGAGCTGCTGGGCGGCGTCAGCGACGGGCTGCTCAGATCCCTAGCGCTCCGCGTCGTCGAGGCGTGCTTCAGCGGGGATTCGGACGCCGTGAGGACCCAGTACACATCGTGCTTCGTGAACGACTACAAGGGCGTGCCGTGTCCGCCGTACGAGTCATGGTATAGGGAGGGCCGGCTATACGGCAGGGTGGTCCACGAGCTGTCGACCTGGTACAGGAAGCGCGGGGTCTATCCCGCGGCCCTCCCGGAGGATCACGCGTCCGTCATACTCGAGTTCGCGTCGTTCCTGTACGCCTCGGGATCGCCGGAGGACGCGGATCGCTTCGTCTCCGAGCACGTGATCTCCTGGATGGGGAGGCTGGCGTCGGACGTCCTCGCGAAGTGCGGCGGCGAATACGCGGCGGCTCTCGGGCGGCTGCTGTCCGCGTTCATCGATCGCGAGGCCTCCAGGTTATCCGGCCAATCGATGGATTCCTGATTTATTGATATGAATTCTACAACAAATTTTCATATAATTAATAAAACATATTATGCTTCCCCGGATTGAAAAGAAATTCCGAAAAAGAAATAATGAGCTACCATGGGAGTAGCGCGCGTGGGCGGTAGAGCCTCCGGGCCGGGCGGATCCAGGCTCGAGATTGACAGGCGCGATTTCCTCAAGCTCTCCGGGGTCGCCGCGGGGTCGGCCGCGCTGCTGTACGCGGCCAAGAAGTTCGGCATGGGCTTCGACTTCCTCTCCCTCACGCCGCAGGGGTACAATGTGGGGACCCTGCAGCCGAACTGGACCTACGCGACCGTCCCAAACATATGCAGGATCTGCTCCTCGGCATGCGACATCCTGATCACCGTGGAGAAGTCGCCCGACGGCTCGTACGTCAGGGCGATTGAGATCGACGGCAACCCCCTGTCCCCGTACAACAAGGGCAAGGTGTGCGCGAGGGGCAGGTCGGGCGCGTTCCTCACGTACAACAAGGACAGGATAAAGACCCCGCTGATAAGGACCGGCCCGAAGGGGACGTGGGCGTTCAAGGAGGCGACGTGGGAGGAGGCAATACAGTACATACTCAGTTTCATGGAGCGGAACAACGTCCAGCCCTACGAGATAATCCTGGGGGGCGGCGCCATCCCGTGCGCCAACTACAGGCCGGAGCTCATCCCGTTCATGTTCGCCTCCCAGATACCCAACATGGCCGGCAGCCCCATGCAGCCGTGCATATTCGGGGAGCACCTGGGGATAAACCTCACGTTCGGCACGTTCGACATACACGGTTCCGACCTGATGGACGACTTCACCCACTCCTCCCTGATAGTCGTCTGGGGGGATAACGGGAACCCCGCCGGGATCTTCGTCAACAGGGGGCACAGGCTCGGGGAGGGCCTCGCGAACGGGGCCTTCATGATAACGATAGACCCGAGGCAGAGCGAGGCCGCCTCCAAGTCGGACCTCTGGGTGCCGGTGAAGCCGGGGAGCGACCTCGCGGTCGCAATGTACATAATCAATTACATAATCAGCAAAGGCTACTACGACTCAGACTTCGTCAGGTACCACACGGACCTGCCGTTCCTCCTGGTGGACGAGGGGAACGGCCTCCTGAAGCCCCTCGCCGAGGAGTACCCCGACGGGACCGTGAAGGCGTTCATGGTCTACGACGAGATCAGCGGCTCCATAGTCAGGGTGCCGCCGTTCACGAACACGAACATGTACGACGTCAATGGGAACAGGATAATCCCGGCGCTCAGCCCGCAGGGCCTGACTTACGAGGGGCGGCCCGTGTACACTGCGTTCCAGAAGCTCGCCGAGCGCGTCTCCGGCTTCACGCTGGACTACGCCTCGAAGGTGGCCGCCGTGGATCCCTCGCTCCTGGAGGAGGTCGCCCACAGGATGGCCACCATGAGGCCCATGGACATAGCCACCGGCCAGAAGGGCCAGTGGGGGAGCTACACGACCCAGTTCAGGAAGGCCGTCGCGACCATAATGGCGCTGACCGGGAACGTGGACAGGGAGGGGACCTGGGTCTACTCCGGCGTCTACAGGGAGAGCATGGAGGCGCTCGTGGACGCGTACAACTCGTCCGTGCGGAGCGGGACATCAAGCCCCGGGATACTGATCCAGAGGCCCGAGATATTGATGCAGGTGCCGTACGTGACGTTGCCGGGCCTGTCGCTCAACGCGCTCGCCACCATCTTCGTGTTCAGCAACCCGAAGTTCTGGGTCCACGGGTACCCGGCCGTCAACGAGATACTCAACCGGAACCTGGTGAGCCAGGGGAAGAAGCCCGCCGCGGCCTTCACGCTGTTCTCCGACGCCGGAGTGTACGAGGCCGTGAAGGGCCAGCTGACGTGGAACGGGTCCACGTACAGGCCGAAGGCCGCGTTCTTCTACGCGGTCAACCCCGCGAAGAACTTCCAGGAGTCCGAGTGGAAGGAGATACTGTCCAACCTGTTCGTGGTGATGATAGACATCCTGCCTACCGACACCGCGCTCTACGCGGACGTGATACTGCCGGACGCCACATACCTAGAGACGCAGGACCCGATAACGGACGAGTCGGCGGCGCCTGATTACTACTTCAGGGCGAGGACCCAGGCGGTGCCCAGGGTCTTCCCCCAGGCCATACCCGGGCTCGACATATTCCTGATGCTCGCCGACCGGATGGGATTCCTCGAGCAATACGTCGCGCAGCTGGCCGCGGGCAACGGGCTGCCCTACGACGCGCTCCTGGCCGCGGTGCGGAGCAACTTGCGGAAGTACGCGGGCTACCTACAACGGTACGGCGCCTACCCGAGGACCGGCGGAATAGCCGCGGACTCGTTCTGGCAGGTCCAATCCCAGCTCATAGCCAGGGAGATGAACACCACGCCCGACGAGGTAGAGTCCCGGCTCAGGACCCAGGGGGTGATCATCGATAAGACTTACGAACAGTACAGGTCGGAGGGGAAGCTCATACCCTACGGGATGCCGGCGGCGACGCCCACCGGCAGGATAGAGGTCTACAGCACCCTCCTCTACTACTACGTCGTGAAGAACTATGGGTACGATCGGACGTGGGATCCGCTGCTGGCGTGGGTCCCGCCGGACTGGAACGCCGGGTACGCGGTCGAGCCGGGGGTGTACACAGCCCCGTCTCCCCCCTACAACGACCCGATGTTCGAGCCGACCCCGCCGGAGTTCTTCATAGATTACTTCAAGATACCCCCCATAGCCTACACGTTCATGGCGGACAATCCGATGACCTACGCGATAACGGCGGACGGATATCACAAGAATATCTACCAGTACATCTGGATGAACCCGCGGTCGGCCTCGGCGCTCGGCCTGCGCGAGGGCGACTGGGTGGCCGTGGAGAGCGTCCTCTCCGGGGCCAAGATAATCGCCAGGGTCCACCTGACGAACTGGATAAGGCCTGACACCGTGGGGGTGCCGGAGCCGTGGGGGCAGAATAACCCGGCCCTCACGTACGCCACCAGGGCGCTCGACAGCTTCGGGAACAGGGCGGTGACCACGATGTGGACCAAGTCCTACGACCCGCTCACGAGCCACAGGATGAGCCAGCAGCAGACCGTGAAGGTCAGGGCGGCCACGCCGGATGAGGTATCGGAGTACACGGCGCTCGCGACGGCCACGACCGCGCTTCCGTCCGAGGAGGATATTCAACCGGACACGAGCCCCACCGGAGGTGAGCCGTCATGAGCGCAGTCGCTCAGCAGAACCCGATGCAGGAGTTCGGGAACACGTCCCCGTGCAGCAAGTGGGGGATGGTCATAAAGGTAGACCAGTGTCTGGGGTGCATGGCCTGCGTCGCCGCCTGCGCGTTCGAGAACCAGACCCCGTTCTGGGAGGAGCTCTGGAGGACGCACGTGGAGGACCTGGAGCTGGGGACCTACCCGAACGCGGAGCGGATGTTCGTGCCGAGGCTCTGCATGCAGTGCGAGAACCCGCCCTGCTACTACGTTTGCCCCACCGGTGCAACCCAGATAGTGGACGGGGGCATAGTGGTCGTCGACGAGTACAAGTGCATGGGGTGCGAGTACTGCGTGGAGGCATGTCCGTACGGCGCCCGCTATATGTTCACTTACGAGGATATACAGAAAGCGAGGGAGTACTACGGGGACAACGCAATACACGTGGTCCCGCACGTCGACAAGTGCACCTACTGCTACGGGACGGCCCCGGACGACACCCACACCCCGGCGTGCGCAAGGACGTGCGTCGGCGGCGCGAGGGTGTTCGGGTGCCTTGACGACCCCAACAGCGAGGTATCCCGGCTGGCGGAGACCGGGCAGGCGGTCGCGCTCAACCCGCAGTTGAATGTGCAGCCGCACACGCTATATGTATTGAGCAAGAAGGCGAACGGAGGCGGTGATTGAGATGAAGATCAGCAGGAACAGGGCGGCGACGCTGGCCTTCACAATACTCTTCCTGATAATAGGGGGAGCGCTGATGTTCTACGGGCTGAGCTTCAGCATCCCGAACGACGCGCCGGTCAGGTGGGGCCTCCTGGTGATCGGCTATGTGTTCTTCGGGGTGTTGGGGACGGGGGTGAGCACCTACAACTCACTCCACAGGGCTTTCCGGTGGGGAAAGCAGGAGGAGAACCCGCTGCGCGCACTCTCCTCCAGGCTCGAGTGGCTTGCGCTGGCAGCGCTCGTGCCCGGCTGGATAATGGTGTTCGCGTCGGTGTACAAGCCGCTGGAGACGATGTACATCTACACGAGCTTCAACCCGTTCTCCAGGATAGCGTGGAACGGGGTGCTCTACCTCCTGGTGGGCGTGGGGATAATACTGAGCATAATAGCGCTCATGGGGGAGAAGAAGGAGACGGACAGGCCTGCATGGAACAAGCTGATAAAACTGATAGCCGCGGCGGACATAGGGATAATACTCTACACGATAGCGGTCGACCTGATGCTCGACGCGAACTTGGGCGCCGTCTTCGGATACCTCTCCACCTGGGTGCTCGACTTCGGCGCGTTCTTGCCCGTGATGTACGTGGTGCTCTCCTTCTACGGTGGGATAGCCATCCTGTCGCTCGTCAACTACGCGTACTGGGCACTGGGCTCCCGCGGTGAGAGGGACGCAAACGGGGAGTGGGTGAAGCCCGTCGCGAGGGATGGCCTGATAGCGACGCTCGTCCTCTCCTTCATGTTCTCGTGGTGGATGTGGATAATGATGACTAACCAGGAGGCGTGGCCCTGGACATCGCTGCTTTACAGCGGTCCCTACTTCAAGCTCCTCTGGGACGCGATAGTTTTCGCGGGGCTGATAGTACCCATAGTGTCCTACATTGCCGCGACGTTCAGGGGGAACCGCCACGCACTGCTGATCGGGAGCATCGGATCCCTTGTGGGGATGTTCTCCATCGTATACGCATCGGTCATAATACCACAGGTAATAACATGGTATTACAGCAACTCCCCGATTTCGCCCTCAAACTCCATATGGCTCTATGAGCTTAGGACGATGTTCAATGGCGCGTCCCCCTACTCGCTCCTGCAGTTCACAATAGTGCCCCACGACCTCTACATATTCGTCGGAGGCGCGATATTCTTCATAGCCATGATGGGCCTGGGCGCCCTCATCCTCCCGCTCGAGGAGGACGAGAGGCCAAGGCACTGGTTCTTCAGGTGATCTGGCGGGCGCGGGACGAGGTCGAGGAGAACGTTCGAGCGCATGCATAACTGGCTCTCCGCGTTCACGTCCATGCACGACTTCGTGTTCGAGAACGGGGATCTGGGGAGGCCCCCGCTCGGGTGAAGGGAGGAGGGGATGCCCCCGTGGCTGGACGGGCTGCGCCCGATCTTCTCGCTCGGGTAGGGGGTGGGCTTAAGGTAACGGAGCCAAATCGGTTCGCACAATGCTTAAGTAAGACAGGGGTAATCACAAGTATGATGGAGGTGGAAAGGTCAATTGCTAGGTAGCGCTACGGATTTAATCATCATAATAATAGTGGCGGTGGTGCTGTTCGCCGGCGCCAGCAAGATACCTGAGCTGTTTCACTCCCTGGGCAGGGCCGTGGGGGAGTACAAGAAGGGGAAGATGGAGTCCGAGATGGAGCTAACCAAAATGATGCAGGAATCCCCGACCTCGACCCAACAGTCCCCATCGCCCGCGGCCCAGGGGGACGAGAGGGTCAGGCAGCTCGAGTCCCAGATAGCGGAGCTCCAGAGGCAGCTGGAGGAGCTGAAGAGGGGGAGCGGGAAGTAGGAGCGCCGGTGGGCCATGATAGGGAGCCTCACCGACACCCTGATAGTGATAGCCGTGGCCATACTGCTGCTCGGGGGGGAGCGGGACATCTCCGGCCAGGTGAGGGAGCTGGGGAAGTTCCTGGGGAACCTGAGGAGGTCGGAGCAGGAGTTCAGGAGGGAGTTAATGAGGGAGCTGAACGTGGAGGAGCTGAGGGGGATCGGGAATGAGGTCGCGAGGGGCGTGGCCGGGGACGTAGGGGCGGAGGTGAGGGCCTGGCCCGCCCGCGCGCGCCCGTACGCCGGGCAGCCCACGGCGCCGGACGACCCGCGCGTGAGGGAGCTCGAGGAGGAGGTGAGGCGCCTCAGGGAGGAGGTGGAGGCGCTGAGGTCGGGGCGGGTGAGGGGCGGGGATGGCCAGGGCCGAGGTCAGGGAGGAGGGCCCGGAGGCCGAGCGCAGGCCCCTCCTCTCCCACATAAACGAGCTCCTGCGCAGGCTCAGGAGGATACTGGTGGCGCTGGGCGCCACGTTCTTCCTGACGGCGGCGTTCGACGTCAGGGGTGTGTCGCTCTACGGCGTCACGATACCGGTGCCCTACCCCAGCATATACGATAGCGTTTCCAGCCGCCTGATAAGGACGTTCATATACAACGAGCTGCCGCCGGGGCTCCACCTGATAAACATAAACCCGTTCGATCCGCTGTTCGCGTCGCTCTACGTATCGCTCTTCCTCTCACTATTCGTGGCGATACCCGTGGCGGTCCGCGAGCTCTGGGAATTCGTGTCCCCGGGGCTGTACAAACACGAGAGAAATGCAATAAAGTACGCTATGCTGCCGGCGTTCGGGCTCTTCGCCGCAGGCTCCGCGTTCGCGTACCTGGTCGTGGTCCCCCTGATGATGGAATTCATGTTGCACTACACGCAGGCGCTCGGCGTGGAGCCCACGCTGAGCCTCAGGGCATTCGTGAGCATGGTCATCTCGCTCACCGTGGCGACGGGCGTCGCCTTCGAGTACCCCCTGGTCATGGGCGCGCTCACGTTCCTCGGCGTCGTCGGCGCGCGGACGTGGAGGAGGAACTGGAGGTGGGGCGTGCTCGGGGCGTTCATAATTGCATGGATAATATCGCCCGGGACCACCGGCGGGATAATGGAGACGGTGATAGGGCTCATACTCTCCGCGCTCTACTTCGTCGGGGTGGCCGCCGCCTATATGATTGAGAGGAGGCGCAGGCCCGGGCCAGGCTCGTATGCGGACCTGCGGTGAATCCGCCGTCCTCGAGGACGGACTTCCTGTTCGCGAGCGCCCTTGCACCGCACGGGGAATGGGAGAAGAATCCCGTCGTGCTGCGGCTCCAATGCGAGTTTCCGCCCTCGGCGCGCGAGAGGGATCCGGCGCCGCGGACGCGACCACGTAGCAGGGGGTGCGCACGCGGCGCCTACTTCGAATTGTTCTTGTTGTACTCCTCCCACACGAGGCTCTCGACGAGCATGAAGTAGATCCTGGTGGCCAGGGGCATCCTGGGCAGGTTGGACTCTATCGCGTCCACGAGGAACGGCACGGCCCTCCTGGAGGCGTGGATCCTGAACCTCATCGGGAGATCCGGGTCCTGTATGACGTTGATCTTCTCCCTGAGCTCCTCCGGCGCCCTCTCGCGCGCCTGCTCCTCTATCTCGCGGTACCACCTGCTCAGGACCTCGGGGTCCAGGCCGTCCTTCAGCCCCTCTATCCTCCCCACGAGCGCCCTCAGGACCTCGTCGAGCTCCCTCCTGAGGTCCTCGATGCTGACCCTCTCCTCGCCCTCCTCGGGGTTCCCCACGTGCTCCTCGATGCCCCGCGCGCCACTAATCGGTTGTTGTGGATGGTCATTGCTGCGGAGCTCAACGGGCGTTGACAGGGAGGGATGGCCCGCCCGAGGGGCGCGATGCGGCTGGCGCCGCGGCCGGGATTTGAACCCGGGTCACCGGCTATCCGCCGGTCCGCGGCCGTCGACAGGCCGGCATACTGGGCCAGTCTATACTACCGCGGCTCAACGGCTCCTCCTCGTGCGCTCTTATAAGGGCATCGCCGCACTCGGCGGCGTCGGACCCCGTCCGGCGATGCCCCCTCGAGCCCAAACCCCTCCCAGGGCCGCGGCATTCGGCTGCCTCGTCCAGCCGCTTTCCAGGTTCCCGCCCTCGGGCGCGAGTTCATATATGGGCGATGAGCGCGGGGGCCAGTTCCCAGGGCCCTCAACGATCGTCTGACGGCTCGACCCTTCCTAGGCGCATCGGGCCGCGAGCTCCATGGTTCCCAGGGGGCGATCGCGGGCGGCGCGCGGCTCCTCAGAGACATGCCCGATAAATGCGGATGGGCTGCGCGGGCCATATCGGGAGGGGGTCCTCCTGATCCGGGACGGATCGGCGATCGCGCGGAACCGGGCCGAGGCTCCCCTCGGATCTGGGATCATCGATCGGCTCGAGGCGACGGAGCCGGTGCCGCGAAGGCAAAATTAATTAATGGGCGCCTGCCATCAGACCCCCGGCATTGGCCGCGAGGAGCGTAATGCGTATTGATCGCGGATCAATCTGATTTCGATAGCGAGGCCAGGGGCGCGACCGCGGGCGAGGAAAACCCGGATGACTATGCCGACCCGGTGGAGGAGGAGGCAATCAGGACCTACAGGTGCAGGGCGTGCGGCGCGACGTTCTCGAGCCGCAGGGAGCTCGAGATGCACTGGAACAGGGCGCACTCCTCGTGGAGGAGGAAGAAGAGGAGGCGCCGAAGCCTGACCCCTCCCCGCCCCGAAGGGCGGGGTTTGCCGTTTTACTATCGCCTCTTGAGCACTCCCGAGAGGCGCTCCATGGCCTCCCTCAGGTTCTCCATGCTGTTCGCGTAAGATATCCTCACGTTCCTCGAGAACCCGCCGAAGGGCTTCCCGTCGGTCATGCTGACGCCGGCCTCCAGGGCCCTCTCGACGAAGGCGGTGGAGTCCGGCTCCGAGTCCGGGAGCTCCGGGAACACGTAGAATGCGCCGCGCGGCGGCTCGAGCCTGAAGCCCAGCGACCTGAGCGCGGAGACGATGAAGTCCCGGCGGCGCCTGAACTCCTCGACCATGGGTCTCGCGAGCCTGTCGGCCTGGGGGAGGAGCTCGGCGGCCGCCTTCTGGGCGAAGGCCGGGGCGCAGGTGGCGGAGTGCTGCTGCAGCTTCGTCGCGGCGTCCACTATCTGCCTGGGGCCGGCCAGGTAGCCGAGCCTCCACCCGGTCATCGCGAACGTCTTGCTGAAGCCGTTGACCACGACCACCGTTTCCTCGCCGCCGGGCAGGCTGGCGGGGCTCACGTGGGTCCCCTCGTAGAGGATCTTCTCGTAGATCTCGTCGGATATCACGATCAGCTTCCTCCTGGAGGCGAGCTCGACCAGCCCCTCCATGTCCTCCCTGCTGAAGACTGCGCCGGACGGGTTGTTCGGGCTGTTCACCACTATCGCCTTCGTCCTGTCGGTGACCAGCCCCTCGATCGCCTCGAGGTTCAGGCCGTAGCCGTCCGAGGGCGGGGCCTCCTTGACGACGCCGCCCGCGACCGAGACCATCTCCCAGTAGCTGGGCCAGGCCGGGGTCGCGATGATGACCTCGTCGCCCTCGTCGAGCAGCGCCATGAACAGGTAGAAGAGGGCCTGCTTCGCGCCCGGCGTGACCAGCACCTGGTCGGCGGTCACGTCGATGCCGCTGTCCCTCCTCAGCTTCTCGACGATCGCCCTCCTGAGCTCTGGCAGCCCCTTGCTGGGGGTGTAGTGGGTGTAGCCCTCGAGCATCGCGCGGTAGGCGGCGTCCACGACCTCCCTCGGCGTCGGGAAGTCCGGCTCCCCCACGTCGAGCGAGATCACCCTGACGCCGCGGGCCTCGAGCGCCTTGGCCCGCTCCATCATCTTGAGGGTCGCCGACTCCTTGAGCCTCGTCACCCTCGAGGAAAGCATGCCGCCGCCGCCGCGGCGGCGCCCATAGATAAACTGAGTGCCCTAGAGGCGGCCGTGGCTGAGGACCCTCGCCGCGGTGATCACCGGGTGCCACACGGGCGACGTGGCGGGCGAGTAGCTCAGGTCCGCGAAGAAGGCGTCGTCGATGGTCATCCCCCTGCTCACCATCGTCGCCACCAGGTCCAGGTAGCCGGCGGCTATCTTGTCCCTGCTGACTATCTGGCCCCCGATTATCCTCCCGCTCCCCCTCTCGACCGTCAGCTTGATGTGTATCGTCTCGTAGATCCCGTAGTACTCGGCCGCGCTCCTCGTGTTTATGAGCTTGGACTCGAAGCCTATGCCCTCCTCCCTGGCCTGGGCATCGCTCAGCCCCGTCCTGCCCACGTAGTAGCGGAAGACCTTGGTCACGGCCGTCCCCACGACCCCGGGGAACCTCAGGCTCCTCGGCGACACGGCGTTCGCCCCGGCGACCTGCCCCATCTTGTTTGCGGGGGGCGCCAGCGGGATCCAGACCCTCTTCCCGGTCACCAGGTGGGTGGTCTCCACCAGGTCCCCGGCGGCGTAGACGTCCGGCTCGCTCGTCTCCATGTACTCGTTGACGTCCACGGCGCCCGTGGGGCCCATGCGGAGGCCGGCGGCCTCCGCGAGCTCCGAGTCGGGCCTGACGCCGACCGCCAGGACGACGGCGTCCGCGGCGTAGCTCCCGCCCTCCGTCACCACGCGCCTCACGCGCCCGTCGCCCTCGAGGCGGACGAGCGGCTCCGATAGGTGGAGCTCCACGCCGTTGGAGCGCAGCTCCTCGTGGATTATCTCCGCGATGTCGGGGTCCACCGTCGTAGGCAGCACGTGATCCATCGCCTCGAATAGGAGGACGCGCTTCCCCAGGGAGCGCGCGGCGTCCGCCATCTCGAGCCCTATGTAACCTCCCCCGACCACTGCCACCGTCCCGGCCGCGCTCAGCCCCTCCCTCAGGGCGCGGGCCCCGTCGGGGAGCCTGACCGTGAAGACCCCCTCGAGGTCGACGCCCTCGACCGGCGGGACCGCGGGCCTGGCCCCGGTGGCCAGTATCAGGCGGTCCCACTCCTGGTAGCTCGCGGAGCCGCCCTCCTCCACCCTCAGCCTCCTGTTCCTCAGGTCGACCTCGGTGACCCTGGCGCCAGTGCGCACCTCGACGTTCCTGCTCCTGGAGAACTCGGCCGGCGTGTACGTCTTCAGCATCGAGCTGTCGCCGACGATCCCGCCCACGTAGTACGGTATCCCGCAGGGCGCGTGGGTTATCATCGACCCTGCCTCGAAGATGGTGATCCGCGCGTCCTGGCTCCACTTCCTGGCCCTGGCGGCGGCCGAGGCCCCGGCCGCCCCCCCGCCCACTATCGCTATCCTGAGCGTCATCCCCCGCGCGGTCGAGGGGCGCCGGATTTAAGTCGACTCCCCGAATCCGGGCGCAGGGCGGCTCCCTCCAGCATCGCCCCCACGAGCTGGAGCGCGCCGGGGCGCAGGCCGAAGCGCTCGCTCATGGACCTGAACCTGACCGCCAGGCGCAAGAGCCTGATCGCCGTCCGGAAGTCCCTGCGGCCCCTGAGCAGCCGGTCCAGGAAGACCTCCCCCACCTCGTCGTGGAGCCTGAAGGCCGAGCGGATCGACTCCCCGTACGAGTCGAGCGATCCCCCCCTGATCGATGATATGAGCACCTCGGCGCTCTGGAGGCTCGGGACTATCCCCTCCCCGGTGCTGGGGAAGACGACCCCGGCGGCCTCCCCGACCGCCACGACGTTCCCGGAGCGCAGCGGCACCGACATGCTGGGGCTCGCGAGGCGCACGGGGCGCCCGACCCTCCTCAGGACCTCGTCCGGCGGGTGGGCGCCCAGGAACCTCGCCAAGTGCTCCGCGTGCCTGTGGTACAGGTCGCCTGAGCCCACGTGCGCCCTGTTCCCGGACAGGGGGAAGAACCAGAGGTACCCGGTGAGCCCGGGGAAGACCTCCGCGTAGAAGTCGTCGAGGGGCATCTCGCGGTACCTCACCATGTACTCCAGGGTGGGTATGGCGAACTCGCGCGACGGCCTGCCCACCAGCGCCCTGTGGAAGCCGGTCGCGTCCACGACCAGGTCGTAGTCGCCCGGCGGGGATCCCCTGGGGACCCGGACGCCGAACCTCACGTCGCCCCCGCGCCTGAGGTCGGCCAGGAACCTCTCCTTGTCGAACGTCGAGAGCCCCGTGAGGGGTATCTCGAGGACGCGGTCCCCGAACCTCATCGTGAAGTACCTGCCCTCGTGCAGTATGTACTCGTCGAACGAGAGGCCCGCCCTCGAGGCGAACTCCCTCATGGGGGCCTTGGGGGCGCCCCAGGCGCAGATGGACCTGTAGTCGGCCTCGCCCTGAGCCTCGAACGCAGTCACCCGATGCTCCCCGGAGAGCATCCTGACCAGGTAGGAGCCGGCCACGCCGGCCCCGACTATCGCTATCCTCAATTCGTATCCCCACCCATCGCTGCGCCCTCGGCGGCGTGAAACCGTTTTAAGCGATTCCCGGGTCCCGAGCACGTGAGCTTCGGCGAGCTCTGCTCGGTCCTGGAGAGGTCGGCTTCGATCAGCAGCAGGCTGATGAAGGTGGCGCTCATCGCCGAGTACCTGAGGGGGCTCGAGGGCGAGGACCTGGAGATAGCCGCGAGGTTCATGTCCGGCGACGTGTACCCGCGCGGGTCCGGGCTGGACGCGGGCGTCGGCCACAGCATGCTGATGGAGGCGGTCGCCGAGGTCACGGGGGCCCCGAGGGAGGGGCTGCTCGAGGCCTACAGGAGGCACGGCGACCTGGGCGAGGCGGCGCGGGAGCTCATGGAGGCTAGGGGTGGGGGCGCCCTGGCCACGCTGGTCCAGGCGGAGCCGCTGAGCCTCAGGGGGCTGTACGGGGAGCTCACCCGCCTGGCCAGGACCTCGGGCGAGGGGTCGTACCAGAGGAAGCTCTCCAGGGTCAGGGGGCTGCTGGCCTCCTGCAGCCCCCTGGAGGCGAAGTACCTAGTGAAGCTCCTGCTGGGCGAGCTGAGGACTGGCGCCGTGGAGGGGGTGGTGGAGCAGGCCATAGCGGAGGCGTTCGGCGTGGACCTGGAGGAGGTCAAGCGCGGGAGGCTGCTCACCGGGGACATGGGGGAGGTCGCCGAGCTCGCGAGGCGTGGGGAGCTCGGGCGCCTGGGCGTGAGGCCCTTCAGGCCCCTCGGGTTCATGCTGGCCGAGGCCCTCGCCTCCCCCCAGGAGGCGGCGGAGAGGTACCCGGGCAGGGAGCTGATAGCCGAGTACAAGTACGACGGGATAAGGGCGCAGCTCCACGCCTCGGGGGGCGAGGTCAGGATCTTCTCCAGGAGGCTCGAGGACGTGACGCGCAGCTTCCCGGAGGTGGTGGAGAGCGCCAGGGGCCTCGACGCGATACTGGACGGCGAGGCGGTGGCCTTCAGGGACGGGAGGCCCCTCCCCTTCAGGGAGCTGCAGAGGAGGCTCAGGCGGAAGGACCCCCGGGAGCTCATGGAGGAGGTGCCGGTGGTGTACTTCGCCTACGACGCGCTCTACGTGGGGGGAAGGTCGCTGCTCGACGAGCCGCTGAGGGAGAGGAGGCGCGCCCTCGAGGAGCTCCTGGGCGGGGGGCGCGGGTCCATCGCGGTGAGCCCCCGGTGGACCGTGAGGAGCGCGGGCGAGATAGCCGAGCTCTTCCGCAGGAGCCGGGCGGAGGGATACGAGGGCCTGATGCTGAAGGACCCCGAGTCCGCCTACGAGCTCGGGAAGAGGGGGTGGAAGTGGATGAAGCTGAAGGAGGAGCTGGACACCATAGACGCGGTGGTCGTCGGCGCCGAGTACGGGCACGGGAGGAGGGCGGGGCTGCTGTCCGACCTGATATTCGCGGTCTGGGATGGCGGCGAGCTGAAGGTCGTGGGCAAGGCTTACTCCGGCCTCACGGACAGGGAGATAGAGTGGATGACGCGGAGGCTCAAGGAGCTCGAGGTGAGGGACGAGGGCCTGAGGATCCTGGTGAGGCCGGAGATAGTGGTGGAGGTCGCGTTCGACTCCGTCCAGGAGAGCGACAGGCACCCGGGCGGCTACGCCTTCAGGTTCCCGCGCATAAAGTCCGTGAGGCTGGACAAGGGCCCCGAGGACGCGGACACGATCGAGAAGCTGAGGAGGCTGGCCGAGATCTCCAGGGCGAGGGCCAAAGCCAAATAGGACCTCGGGGCGCGCGGCCGGCGTGGCCGGCCGGCTCTGGGCGGGGGACGAGGGGGGCGGGCTCTACATGCTCGAGTCGCGCGGCGGCTCCCTCGTGGTCTACGGCCCCGTGCCCAGCTGGGCCGCCCACCTCCCCGAGCTGTCCCTGGTCGTTTACGCGGCGGTCGCGCTCGGGTCGATAGCCGCGGGGCTGCCTCGCGTGGCCCTGGCGTCGATGGCGGCGGCCCTCGTCGGGGTCCCGCTGCTCGCCATGGCCGTGAGGGCGCGCTACGCGAGGGGTGGCTCGGCCGCGAGGCTGCTCTCCTCGGAGGGGCTCGAGGGGGGGCTCGTGAGGCTGAGGCTGGACGTCGAGGGGTCCGGCGACCTGACTCTCTACGCGCGCGAGAGGGACCTGAGGAGGCTCCTCGGGGTCGCCGGGGGCGGCCGAGCTCGAGCCAGTAGAGGCGCTCGGACTCCGCGAGCGCGCCGGCTGGGCGGCCGGCGTCCACGACCGACCAGGGGCCCTCGCCGCGCCCGCCCAGCGGTGCTGTCAGGGCCCCCAGGTCCATGCCGCACTCGGCGAAGGCGCGCCCCCAGGGGAGCCCGCGGGCCCTCCCCTCGATGGGGCAGAGCATCTCCGGCCCTCCCCTGGATATGGCAGTCTGGACCCGCGCGAGCCTGGGGCTGTAGTGGTCGACCTCGATCCCCGCCGCCCTGAGCGGCGACTCTATGGCGCGGATCCTGCGCTCCAGCTCGCCCTCGCCCTCCATGCCGGCCCACTGGAGCGGCGTGTGGGGCTTCGGCATGAACGGCGTCAGGCTGACGGAGAGCCTGAGCCCGGTGGCCCTCCGGAGCTCCAGGACCTCGCGCGCCGTCTCGGCGGCGGAGTCGGCCGGCTCCCCGGGCAGCCCCACCATGTAGTACAGCTTGAGGCCCCGGATTCCGGCGGACTCCGCGAGGGAGGCGACCCTGAGCAGGTCGCCGCGCGCCCAGGGCTTGCCGAGCGCCCTCCTGAGCGCGCAGGCGCCGGACTCGGGCGCCAGCGTCAGCGTCCGCTGGCCCAGCCCCGCGATCGCGCGCAGGCGCCCCTCGTCGAGCGAGTCCAGGCGGAGGGAGGGGAGCGACGCCCCGGCGCCGAGCCCGGAGACCACCTCGAGTATCGAGTCGGCCTTCGGGTGGTCGAAGAATGAGAGGCTGTAGAAGGTCACCCTGTCCACGCCGTTGGCCGGGAGCCCGCGCTCGATGATCGAGCGTATCTGGTCCAGCGGCCTGTCCACCCTGGGGAAGTACAGGTTGCCCTCCATGCAGAACCTGCAGAGCCTGGAGCAGCCCCTGCTCGACTCCACTAGCAGGCTCCTCCCCCAGACGGCCTCGGCGCCCAGCGGCTGGATCTGCGCCACCGGGTGGAACTCCGGCGGGAGGTCCAGCGAGCGCGCGAGCCTCACGCGCTCGACCCCCGCGGAGAAGAAGCCGTCGCGGCCGGAGAGGACGTCCGCGGCCGAGCGGGGGTCCGAGGAGATGGCGTCCGCGAGCTGGGGCAGCAGGGGCTCCACGTCACCCACGGCGACGAGGTCGGCCACCTCGGAGATCGGCATCGGGTTGGCGGCGGGCGCGGGGCCCCCCACCACGACCAGCGGCCTCGACCGGCGGGCGGACCTGCGGACCTCGATCCCCGAGGACAGCAGCATGCGGACGAGGTTGGCGTAGTCCAGCTCGTAGTGCACGCTGGCGACTATGACGTCCATCGAGGAGAGGCGGCTCCCGAACTCCAGCCCCGCCGGCGGGCCCTCGCCGAGCACGAACCTCTCGACCGAGATCCCGTCGCGCGATCCCAGGTAGTAGTACATTGACTGGTAGGCCAGGCTGGCGAGCGACGCCTCGTAGGTGGATGGGTAGAGGAGGCCGACCTTCACGTGCCCCGGGCCCCCCCTCCTGCGGATCGCGTTCATCTCCCTCGGGCGCAACTGCGCATGTGTGGATCCCCCAGATGATAAAGTGGACGGCAGACCCCGCCCTCGAGGGCGGGGAGGAGCCGGGGCGGCCCCGACGGAAGCCGCGAGAGGTTAAAGCGCCGGGGCGGCCCCGAGGGCCACGTGAGGGCATGGAGGTTCGTCCTGGGCCATCCCGCGCTCCTGCTGGAGGGCGAGGCCAGGACCCTCGTGATATCGGACCTCCACGTGGGGCTGGAGGAGGAGCTGCGCCGCGGCGGGATCTTCCTGCCGCCGCAGACCCGGAGGCTGATCGACAGGATCCTGTCCCTGGCCGGCGAGACCGGGGCCCGGCGCCTGGTGCTCCTCGGCGACGTCAAGCACACGGTGAGCGGGGTGAGCCCGTACGAGCTCCAGGAGCTGCGCGAGCTCCTCTCCGCCGTCGCGGCGGCCTTCGACGACGTGACGATAGTGCCCGGCAACCACGACGCCGGGCTGGGGTCGATGAGCCTCGGCCCCGTGAAGCTCGCGAGGCCGAGCGGCATCAAGCTGAGGGCGGGGGGGATCACCGTGGGGCTGGCGCACGGCCACGCCAGGATCGACGAGATAGCTGACGCGGACCTGGTCGTTGTGGGCCACAACCACTTCTACGTGAGGGGAGGGCCCGGGTCCAGCTACCCCGTGTGGATCAGGTGCGCGGGCTGCGGCCCGAAGGAGATGATAGTGATGCCGGCGTTCAACGAGCTGCTGGGAGGGGCGGCGCTGGAGGAGGGGGAGCCGCGGGGCCCGGCCATCAGGGCCCTGATGGAGAGGGACGACCGCGCCGAGGTGTACACGCTCGACGGGTACTACCTGGGCACGCTGAGGTCCCTGAGGTCCGGGCTGCTCGTGGACGCCGACGCCCGAGGGATCGCCCTCGGGACACCAGGGTGACGCTGGGCCTCCTCGTCCTCAGGGCGTCGATCTTCGAGAGCAGCTCCGCCCTCAGATCCTCGAGGCTCCGGAGGTCCCTGACGATCCGCCCCCCGCTGATGAGGGGCCTCAGGAGCGGCTCGTAGCCCTCGGGCGGCGACCAGCCGGCGGGAGCTATGTAGTCGTGCATGGTGGAGCGGTTCCTGAACACGTCCTTGGCGCCCGAGAGGTCGCCGCGCTTGGACCTCGGCCTCAGCCTGCCGTCCGGCCCCTCGACCTCCACGACCTTCATGTTGAAGTCGATCGAGGGGGCATCGGACACGCTCGTCCCTATCCCGAAGCCGTCCACGACGTCCGAGAGCTCGGAGACCTCCCTCTCGTCTATCCCGCCCGACACGAAGATCTTGACGTTCCTGCCGCCCCTTATGTTCAGCTCCCACCTGACCTCCTCTATTATCTTCCTCCACTCGCCCCTGCGGCTGGACGGCGTGTCGAGCCTCACGCCGTAGAGCCTGTCGCCCAGCGTCTCCAGCGCCATTATGGATTCGGTCTTCTCGTCGAACAGCGTGTCCACGAGCGCTATCCTGGGCGCGTCAGGGGGAAGCGCCCTGTCGAACGCGAGCCAGGCCTCCCTCTGGTCCTCGTAGCACAGTATGAAGCTGTGGGGCATGGTGCCGGAGGCGCGCACGCCGAGGAGCTTCGAGGCCACGGTGTTCGAGAACCCGTCGAAGCCGGCCATGTAGGCGCAGCGCTCCACCAGGGGCGCGAGCGCCGGGTGCGCCCTCCTAGTCCCGAAGCTCAGCAGCACCTTGTCCCTGCCCGCGAGCAGCCTCAGCCTCGCCGCCTTCGTCGCGATGCCGGAGGCGGAGCAGAGGAACCCGAGGATCGCGGTCTCGTAGCGGGCGAAGTCCGCGTACCTCCCCCTTATCCTCATTACCGGCTCGTAGGCGGCGGTCCTGCTGGCGGTCTGGAATATCTCCCCCTCCTCCATGGCCCACGCGTCGACCGGCAGCCCCTCCAGGAGCTTCGCCACCTCGTATATGCCGGCGACCACGCCCCACTCGTCCTGGTATGGCAGCTTCCTCGTGTAGATCTCGACCGTAACCATGGGGTTCCGGCCGGATTCCCTCAGGGCCCTCTCCACGTTGAGGAAGTACTGGTCGGTGACCTCGCCCGACTTTATCTCGTCCTCGCGCGCTATCCAGAACTTCCTGTCCGCCAGGTCCCCCACGGCGTCGCCGAGAGCGGCGCGGGGCATATTTAAACGCTGAGCGCCGCCACGCGGCCCGGACAACCGGCCCCGGCGCTCGCGCCGCGGGGAACTCCGCGCTCGATGGCGGGGGATGCAGGGCGGCTGAACGGGCCGCGCCCGCAACGCAAATATCAGGGGATGAGCCCCCGAGGCGCGTGGCCAAGTACGACGGCATAAGGGGACAGGAGCTGCTGGAGGTGGAGGAGAGGGACAACGAGCTCATACTCATATTCCGCGACAACCGGTTCCTATTCGTCCGCGTCGAGAATGGCAAGCTCGTCGCGGAGAGCGTCCCCGAGCGAGGCGCGAGGAGAGCTCGGCCGCGGCCTCCCTCAGCGGGACCACGAGCTCCTCGCCGGGCCCCAGCTTCAGCCTGACGGTGCCATTGGACGCCTCCCTCGGGCCCGCTATGACGAGGACCTCGTACTTGGCTGACGCCTCCCTGAACGCCGCCTGCATCCCGACCTCGCCGTCGTGCAGGGGGAGGTGCGCGGGGATCCCCCCGCTCCTCAGGGCCTCCGCCACCCTGAGGGCGTAGCCCTCGGACCCGGACGGGTAGACGATCGCCACCGCCGGCCGGGGCGCCGCGCGGGACCCCCTGGCCCTCAGCGCGTCGATGGTCCTGTCGACCCCTCCCCCCGCCCCGGTCGCGCCGGAGTCCGGCCTCCCGAAGATGCGCGTCAGCACGTCATATCTCCCGCCGCCCACGAGCGATCCCAGCTCCGGGTGCTCCCTGGACCTGGCCTCGAAGACGAACGACTCGTAGTAATCCAGGCCCCTGGCGAGCCTCGGGTCAACGCGGTGCGGCACCCCCACGCCCTCGAGGATCGACACCACCGCCGACAGGCGCTCGGTCAGCTCGTAGTCGCCGGACTCGGCCCTCCGCATGACCTCCTCGAGGACTGAGGGGTCGTGCCCCTTGGACGCGTACTCCTCCAGGACCTCCTCCCTCCTCCTCCGGTCCAGCTTGTCCAGCGCCCTGAGCGCGTCCTCCACGGCCCCCGCGTCGGCCCTCCCGCCCGAGGCCTCGACGATCATCGACTCCGTGAGCTTCCTGTCGTTCAGCACGAACTCCGCCTCGACCCCGAGCCTCCTCAGGAGGTCGTGGGAGAAGGCTACTATCTCGGCGTCGGCCAGGGGGGACCTGGGGCCGAATATCTCCACGTCCCACTGGTAGAACCACCTGTACCTCCCCCTCTGGGGCTCATCGTACCTCCAGACGTCCGCGAACGCGGCGAGCCTCGTGTCCTTCGGGAGGCTCCTGTCGGAGCAGTAGTACCTGGTGAGCCCGACCGTCAGGTCGAACCTGAGGCCGACCTCCCTCCCGCCCTTGTCCACGAAGTTGTATATCTCCTCGCGGATCCCGGGGCCGCTCTTCGCCTCGAGTGTCGAGAGCAGCTCCAGGGAGGAGGGCTCCATCATCCTGAAACCGTGGAGCGCGGCCTCCTCCTCGAAGGCGCGGCGCACCTCGAGGAGGAGCTCGTACTCCTCCGGGGAGTAGTCCCTGAGGCCCCTCGGGAGCCTCAGATCCGTCAACTCGACCGCGCCTGCCTCCCGGCGAGCGCCGAGAGCTCCGCGAGCAGCGCCGAGAGCTGGAGCTCCGGGTTCGAGCCCTGCCCCAGCCTGTAGTCGTACTCCGCGAAGAGCCTCGCCACCTCGGCGTGGTCCAGGTCCTTGGCCGCCATGGCGTCCTCGAACGCGAACTTCAGTATGTCCCTCTCCTCCATCCCGTAGACCCTCATAAGCTCCAGTAGCCTCCTCCTGGCGCCCGCGAAGTCCCCGCCGATGGCCGCCTGGACCATCTCCCTGACGGAGGCGCGCCTCCCGGTCCCCGCTATCGTGCGGACCGCCTCGACCGTCACCTTCCCCAGCGCGGCGGCGGCCTGGAGCTGGTTTATCGCCTGGCGCATGTCGCCCTGGGTGTACTCGTAGATCATGCGCAGCGCGTCCTCCTCGTACTGGCAGCCCTCCGCCCTGCAGATCCTCTCCAGGGCCGAGACGACGTCGGCCTCGCCGAGCCTGACGAACCTGAAGACGGCGCACCTGCTCTGTATGGGCTCTATTATGTTCGACGAGTAGTTGGCCGTCAGGATGAACCTGGCGACCCTCGAGGACTCCTCCATTATCCTCCTGAGGGCGGTCTGGGCGTCGGACGTCATCTCGTCCGCCTCGTCCAGTATCACGAGCTTGAAGGGCACCCCCTCCCTGAGGTCGACGTAGCGCGTGAACGACTTTATGCGCTCCCTCACCACGTCTATCCCCCTCTCGTCGGACGCGTTGAGCTCCAGGGTGAAGTCCCTCCAGGAGTCCCCCAGGACGGTCCTGGCGACTATCATGGCCACGGTCGTCTTCCCGGTCCCGGGCGGGCCGGCGAAGAGCAGGTGGGGCATCTCCTGCGGGCGCGACAGGAGGGCCCCGAGCCTGGCCTTGACGTCCTCCTGGTCCACCAGGTCCTCCAGCCTCCTGGGCCTGTACTTCTCGACCCACATCAGCTCGGCCTCTGTCGACATCCTGCCGCGGTACGGCCCGCGGGGCCTTTAACCCTTTGGCCGGCCGGGCACCGGCGGATCGGAATCGCTCGGGCGCGTTGCCGACCTCCCATCACTTCGTGGTCAACGCAGATATACCAGATGGTGGAAAGGGGATCCAGTGCCGGCATCGGGTGAGGGGGTGGGGAGGATGGGAGGGGGCGCGGCCTGGCTCAGGTCGGACTGCACGGTCAGGCTGCGCTCCCTGGTGCTGGCGTCGCTGGCCGAGCAGTCGCGCGTGAGGGCCAGGTCGGCGCTGCCGGCGATCCCGGCGGCGGGCCTGGGCCCGCTGAGGGAGGGCGAGGACCTGGAGGTCCCCCGGATCCTGGGGCTCGCGCTCATCGCGGCGGGCGCCGCGGCGCCCGCCGACGAGGGCGTGGAGGTCGAGCTCTACAGGGCGCAGGGGAAGGAGAGGGCGGCGGCGCAGTCCGGCTCCCCCCAGCTCTCGCAGCTCAGGCCCGGCTTCTACAGGAAGGTGGCGTCCTCCCTGGCGGCCATGGAGCTCGCCGGGATGGGCGAGGCCGCCCGCAGGGCCCTCTCGGTCTACCAGGACCTGATGACCCTGAGGCTCCAGAAGGTGGCGAGGTCCCTGGGCTACACGAGCGTCCCCGCGTCCCTGCCCAACGCGACGGACGAGGAGAGGGCCCTCTTCGAGTGCGCCTCTGCCATCTTCAGGCGCTGGAGGGAGATAATGGAGGGGGTGGACCTGGTTGGAGGTCGCGTACACTAGGGAGAAGCTCGTGGACGTCCTGGAGTACTTCCTCAAGTCGCACGAGGGCGGGAAGTACCGCGGCCGCATATCCCAGATGTCGGTCTCGGGGTCCAGCTCCCTGGTCATAGACTACGAGGACCTCCTCCGCGCGGCCCCGGACGCCGCTTCGATCCTCCCGGATAACCCCGACTTCTTCCTGGACGCGGCCAAGGAGGCGGCCCTCAGGGTCCTCTCCGTCGAGGCGCCGGAGTGCGCGGAGCGCGCCAGGGATTACCTGAGGGTCAGGATCAGGGGTTACCCCGAGCGCCTCCCCCTCAGGAGCATAACGGCGGAGGCGCTGGGGAGGCTGGTCACGGTCAACGCGATGGTGGTCAGGACCTCCCAGGTGAAGCCGATGGTGATCGAGGCGGTCTACAGGTGCCCCGCGGGCCACGCGATACCGGTCCGCGTCACCGGCAGGAGGCTCCAGCCCCCGGAGACGTGCCCCGTCTGCGAGGCCGAGCTCGGGGGGTCGGGCGGGGGGAGGAGGGGCAGGATCTACAGGAGGTCCGACTTCAAGCTGGACCAGAGGGCGTCGAAGTTCATAGACTACCAGGTCCTGAGGCTGCAGGAGCTGCCGGAGGAGCTGCCGCCGGGCCAGCTCCCCCACTACGTGGACGTGGAGGTCACGGGGGACCTCGTGGACAGGGTCCGCCCGGGCGACAGGGTCGCGGTCACGGGCACGGTCAGGGCCGAGCCGGAGTCGGAGGAGAGGAGGGCGGGGCCCGCCGTCCCCCTCGCGATCTTCGACACCCGCCTGGAGGCGAACTACATAGAGGTGATAGGGAAGGAGCCCGAGGAGCTCGAGATAACCCCGGAGGACGAGGCCGCCATACTGAGGCTCTCGAGGGACCCGGAGGCCTACTCGAAGCTCGTGCGCTCGTTCGCGACCTCCATAAGCGGTCACGAGGAGGTGAAGGAGGCCATACTGCTCATGCTCGCCGGCGCGCCCCAGATAACGCTGCCCGACGGGGCGACCATACGCGGGAACATAAACATCCTCCTGGTCGGGGACCCGGGGACGGCGAAGAGCGAGCTCCTGAAGTACGCGGCGAGGGCGGCGCCCAGGGGGCTCTACACGACCGGGCGCGGGTCGACCGCGGCCGGCCTGACGGCGGCGATCGTGAGGGAGAAGAACGGGCTCATGGTCCTGGAGGCGGGCGCCGTCGTCCTGGCGGACAAGGGCCTCGCCGCCATAGACGAGTTCGACAAGATGAGGCCCGAGGACCGCGCGGTCCTCCACGAGGTCATGGAGCAGCAGACGGTCAGCATAGCCAAGGGGGGCATAGTGGCAACGCTTAACGCCCGCACCTCGATACTCGCGGCGGCGAACCCGAACCTGGGCAGGTACGACGAGGAGAAGTACCTCTACGACAACGTGAACCTCCCCATACCGCTCCTCACCAGGTTCGACCTGATATTCGTCATCAGGGACGTCCCCCAGAGGGAGAGGGACGTGGAGCTCGCCAGGCACATGCTGCGCGCCAGGTCGGAGGGTCAGAGGGAGGCGCCGCCGGTGGGGTTCGACATGCTGAGGAAGTACCTGGCGTACTCGAGGCGCCTGGAGCCCAAGCTGACGGACGAGGCCATGGAGGTCCTGGTCGAGTTCTACGCCGACCTGAGGTCCAGGGCCCCGCCCGAGGCCATCGCGATCACGCCCAGGCAGCTGGAGTCTCTCGCAAGGCTCACGGTCGCTCGCGCCAGGCTCCTCCTGAGGGACCGCGCGACCAGGGAGGACGCGGAGGCGGCCGTGAGGCTGATGAAGATCTCCCTGAGGGGCATGGGGATAGACGTGGAGTCCGGGGAGGTCGACATGGGCGAGCTCTACGGCTACCCGATGAAGGAGAGGAACAGGATGAAGGTGGCGATAGAGGTCATGAGGAGGCTGGAGGACCCGAAGACCGGGCTGATACCGGCCAAGCAGCTGATACAGGAGCTGGCGGAGAAGCTCGAGGTGGACGAGGAGGAGGCGAGGAGGCTCGTCGAGAAGCTCTGGCGCGCCGGCTACATGTACGAGCACGAGCGCGGGTACTACAAGAGGACGTCTGCCTGAGGCCCCCCGACAGGTTAAATGGGGAGGGCAGCCCATCGGGGGCGGGCCCGTAGCTCAGCCGGGACAGAGCGCCGGGCTTTTAACCCGGCGGCCGCGGGTTCGAATCCCGCCGGGCCCGCTATCGATACGTTAATAACGCCGCCGGCGCCGTCGGGCCGTGTTGGCCTCGGACGGCTACTATTACTACTATTACTTCAGGCCCAGGTACAGGCACGGCGAGTGGCTGCACCTGCTCATAGGCGCGGCCCTGGTCCTGGCGGTGGGGCTGAGCTGGCTGGTCTTCTCCGTCGGCGCCAGCCCCATCGGGCTGGCGCTGGACGCCGCCCTGTTCGTGCTGGCGTTCCTGCTCCACGAGATGGCCCACAAGTTCTCGGCGATGCGCTACGGGTACTTCGCTGAGTTCAGGCTCCAGACGTGGGGCGCGATACTCACCGCGATAAGCGTCGTGATCCCGTTCTTCAAGATAGTGGCCCCCGGCGCCACCGTGATCTACGGCCCGGACGACCCCCAGCTGATGGGGCGGACCGCGATGTGGGGGCCCGCGACCAACATATCGATGGCGGTGGCGCTGATGGCCGCGTCCCACGCCGTCCCGCCCCTGGGCCCCTACCTCTCGCTGGCCGCCTACATAAACTCCTTCATAGCGTTCTTCAACCTGATACCCCTCGGGATCCTGGACGGGCTCAAGGTCCTCAGGTGGAGCAAGGGGATATGGGCCGCGGCGTTCGCGGCCTCCGTGGCGCTGCTCGCGATCTCCATAGAGGCCGTCCCGTAGGCGGCGATCGGCCCCGGGAGGGGGCCCCCTCCAGCGCGCTGACGAGCGCCGGCCGCCTGGCCTCGAGCGCCGGCCGCAGCCTCCTCAGCTCCCTGGCCTCCCTGACCTCCTCCTCCTTCCTCCTCAGCGTCTCCTCGTCGCCCATCCGCCGGGCCCCTATCGGCGTCGGCCTGCCGTCCGCGCCTATGGCCACGAGCGTCGAGCGGCCCTCGGCGACGCGGCGCTCCCCGGAGAGCCCGCGCGCCAGGACCTCGAAGGCCACCTCGAGGCTCGAGGAGCCGACGTAAGTCACGCCGGCCCTCACCTCGACTATGTCCCCCACGAATATCGGCCTCCTGAACGCGACCGCGTTGACGTTCGCGGTCACGTAGGTCCTCGGGGAGAAGTTGAAGGCCGCTATGGCGTTGAGCTGATCCAGGTAGTACAGCAGCCTCCCGCCGTACATGATCCCGGTGGCGGTGGCGTCCTCGGGCATCGACAGGAAGAGGCTCAGCCTCGGCAGGTCGCCCGCGGGCTCCTCCCTCCTCAGCAGGGGCTCGACGTCCCTCCTCCACTCGGCGAACGCGTCGTAGAGCAGCGCCTCCCACCCCTCCCCCCTCTCCAGCTCCACCCCGAGCGGCCTCGGCCTCCCGCTCCCGTCGACGCCCACGTAGATCAGCCTCCCGACGGTCGCGAGCCTGGCGCCCCCGCCCCCCTTGACGTAGGACTCCACAAGGACGGACAGGCTGGACCTCCCCGCGTTCACCGCCCACGCGCGGTAGACGAGGACGTCGCCCACCCTGACGGGCTCTATGAAGTGCATCCTGTCGAGGAAGCCCAGGACGACGTCCGACTTGGCGACGTCCATGGCCACGATCGTCCCCGCGTCCACCAGCCAGTTGAGCATGTAGCCGCCGTAGAGGACCCCCATCGGGTTCGCGTTGTGCGGCGCCACGAGCCTCACCATCTCCACCATGGTGTCCGAGATCCTCATGCCGCGATCGCGGTCCCATCCCGATAAAAGCTTAAGACCTCGCCGGGCCGCGCGGCCCCCATCGGCGTGATGAGGCATGGGGGAGGCGGGGCGGAGGCTGCGCCAGCCCATAGTGGTCGTGCTGGGGCACGTGGACGCCGGCAAGACGAGCCTGCTGGACAGGATAAGGGGGACGGCCGTCCAGGCGAAGGAGGCCGGCGGGATAACCCAGCACATAGGGGCGAGCTTCATACCGGCCGACACCCTGAGGTCCATCTGCGGCCCGCTCCTCAGGCAGTTCCGGTTCGAGGTCACGATCCCGGGCCTGCTCTTCATAGACACGCCCGGGCACGAGGCCTTCAGCAACCTGAGGACCAGGGGAGGGTCCGCCGCGGACCTGGCGATACTCGTGGTGGACGCCACGAAGGGCCTCGAGCCCCAGAGCTACGAGAGCATAGAGATCCTCAAGTCCAGGAGGGTCCCGTTCACGATCGCGCTGAACAAGATAGACCTGATCACCGGGTGGGTCCCGCACCCCGGCTCCCAGCTCCTCCAGTCCATAGGCTCCCAGCAGAGGGCGGTCGTGGACAGGCTGGACGAGGCCATATACCGCGTGGTCGGGCAGCTGTCCCGGGTCGGGTTCCGCAGCGAGGCCTTCTACAGGGTCAGGGACTTCACCAGGGAGGTCGCGATAGTGCCCCTGAGCGCCAGGACCGGGGAGGGGATCCCCGAGCTCCTCGCGATACTGGTGGGGCTGGCGCAGCAGTTCCTGAGGGGCAGGCTCGCCCTGGAGGGCGGCCCCGGGAGGGGGATAGTCCTGGAGATCAGGGAGGAGCCGGGGCTCGGCCACACGGCGAACGTCATACTGACGGACGGCGAGCTGAGGGTCGGCGACGAGGTGGTCCTCGGGACCAGGTCCGGGGCGATCGTGACCAGGGTCCGGGCGCTCCTGATGCCGAAGCCCCTCGACGAGATGAGGGACCCGCGCGACCGGTTCACCCCCATCGAGCGCGTGACGGCCGCGGCCGGCGTGAAGCTCTCGGCGCCGGGGCTCGAGGACGTCGTGCCCGGCACCCCGATCTACGTGGCGGCCCCCGGGAGGCTCGAGGAGCTGAAGGAGGTGGTCGCCTCCGAGGTCAGGTCCGCGATAAGGCAGGGGGAGGTCACGGGGGTCGTGCTCAAGGCGGACGCGCTCGGGTCCCTGGAGGCGATAGTCTCCATGATGGAGAGGCGCGGCATACCCGTGAGGATAGCCGACATAGGCCCGATAACGAAGAGGGACGTGATAGAGGCCTCGGTCGTCAAGGAGAAGGACAAGTACCTCGGGGTGGTCCTGGGGTTCAACGTGAGGCCCCTGCCGGAGGCCAGGGAGGAGGCCGATGCCAGGGGCGTCACGATCCTGCTCGACAGGGTGATATACTCGCTCGTCGAGGGCTACGAGCGGTGGGTCCAGGAGGAGAGGGCCAGGGAGGCGGCCCAGGCGTTCTCGCGCCTCACGCCGCCGGCCAAGATCAGGGTGCTGCCGGGCTACGTGTTCAGGAGGAGCAACCCGGCCATCTTCGGGATAGAGGTCCTGGCGGGCAGGATCAGGTCCCACGTGACGCTCATGGACGGGGAGGGGCGCGAGGTCGGCGAGGTCCTCCAGGTGCAGTCGGCCGGGTCCCCCGTCGAGGAGGCGAGGGCCGGGGACCAGGTCGCCATCTCCGTCAGGGGGCCGACGGTCGGGCGCCAAGTGAGGGAGGGGGACGTGCTCTACACGTCGCCCGGCCCCGATGAGGCGAAGGCCCTCCTCGAGAGGTACAGGGGGGCGCTGTCGGAGTCGGAGCTCGCGGCGCTGGACGAGATAATCAGGATAAAGAGGTCGAGGAACCCGCTCTACGCGGTGCGAGCCCCATACGCTTATTAATTTCCCGCCCGGAGGGCGCGCATGCCGGAGTTCCAGCTGGTGCTCTCGGACCCCAGGAGCGGCAGGTCCGTCAAGCTGGAGCTCAGGGACCCCCAGTCCAGCGTGCTCCTGGGGCTGAGGATAGGGGAGGTCGTGGACGGCTCCGCCATAGGGATCAGGGGCAGGTTCAGGATCACCGGCGGGAGCGACAGGTCCGGGACCCCGATGAGGCCCGACGTCCACGGCGGCGTCAAGCGTTACGTCCTGCTCTCCGGGCCCCCGGGCTTCAGGCCCAGGAGGAGGGGCGAGAGGAGGAGGAAGCTCGTCAGGGGGGACACGATAACCCCCGAGATCTATCAGGTGAACGCCGTCCTCGTGGAGGGCGAGCTGCCGGCGGCCCCCGGGGCGGGGGCGGGGGAAGGCCGATAGTTGCCCCCGGGCATGAGGATACCCAGGCAGCCCGAGGTGAACATAGGGACAGCCGGGCACGTGGACCACGGGAAGACCACGCTCGTGGAGGCCCTGACCGGCAAGTGGACGAGCGCTCACAGCGAGGAGCTGCGCAGGGGGATCACCATAAAGGTCGGCTACGCCGACGCCGCGGTCTACAGGTGCACCGGGTGCGATCCCCCGGCCGCCTACAACACCAGCGGCGAGTGCGATGGGTGCGGGGGCGAGCCGCGCCTGGAGCGCGTGATCAGCTTCGTCGACTGCCCGGGCCACGAGTCCCTGATGGCCAACATGCTGAGCGGCGCCTCCGCCATGGACGGCGCCGTCCTCGTGGTGGCCGCCAACGAGCCCATACCCCAGCCCCAGACCAGGGAGCACCTGCAGGCCCTCAGGATAGTCGGCGTGGAGAACGTGGTCGTGGCGCTCAACAAGGTGGACCTGGTCAGCTGGAGGGGGGCGATGGAGAGCTACGAGGCGCTGAGGGGCTTCCTCGAGGAGTACGGGTACGGCGGGTCCCCGGTCGTGCCCGTGTCCGCGCAGAGGAGGCTGAACCTGGACGCGCTCATCCAGGCGATGGAGGAGCACATACCGACCCCCAGGAGGGACGAGTCGAAGCCGCCCATGATGCAGGTCCTGAGGTCCTTCGACGTGAACAGGCCCGGGACCGAGCTGGGGGAGCTGAGGGGCGGGATCCTCGGCGGCACCCTCATACAGGGCGTCCTGAGGGTCGGCGACGAGGTGGAGCTGAGGCCGGGGATCTTCGATCCGGAGAGGCAGAGGTACGTCCCGATCACGACGAGGGTGGTGAGCCTGGGGACGAGCGCGGGCCTGGTCGAGGAGGTCAGGCCCGGCGGGCTCGTCGCCGTGGGCACCGAGCTGGATCCCTTCTTCACGAAGGGCGACCAGATGGTGGGCAACATGATCGGGCCCCCGGGCGAGCTCCCGGACGTCATGGACAGCATAACGATGGACGTGGAGCTGCTGCCCAGCGTCGTGGGGCTGGCGGTCCCCACGAGGATCGAGCCGATAAGGAGGGGGGAGCCCCTCAGGCTCAACGTGGGGACGATGGTCACGCTGGGCACGGTCTCCGAGATCAGGGGGACCCGCGTCACAGTGTCGCTCAGGAGGCCGGTCTGCCCCCCTCCGGGCGCCCGCGTGGCCATAAGCCGGAAGGTGGGCGACCGCTGGAGGCTCGTGGGCTCGGGCCGGCTGGTCGAGCGAGGGCGATGGCGGAGGACAGGGCCCCCCGCCCCATAGTCATGGACACGAGCTTCCTCGTCCAGCTATCGGAGCCCGGCGGGATGGCCGCGATGGAGAGGATCGAGGAGCTCCTGGGGGGCGGGCGCCCCAGGCTCCGGCTCCTGATCCCCTCCTGCGTCGTCGACGAGCTGCGGTCCCTCTCCCGGAGGCTCCCGGGGGCCGCGCTCGCCATGGAGTTCGTGCGCGGCGGGCGCCCCGGCATCGAGGTCGAGGTCGTGGAGCGCCGCGGCAGGCCGGACGACGCGGTGCTCGAGCTAGCCCTGGAGTCCCGCGGCGTGCTCGCGACCATGGACGGCGGGCTCCTCAGGAGGGCGCGCAGGATGGGGGTCCCGACCCTGACGCTGCACGGGGGGATGCCCGCGCTCACGGGCGATCCGGCCTGGCGCGGCCCCCCAAGGACACGCGAGCCATCCCGCCCCGAGGGGTAGGTTTCCCGCGCGCATAATATATAAAAGGCGCGGGGCCCGGCGGCCCCCCACGTTGTTTCAGCTGGTGGAGCTCGAGGACGTCGTGAAGATACCGCCCCGGATGCTGGGGATGGACCTCAGGAGGGCGGCCGCGGAGGAGCTCTCGAGGAAGTACAGCGGCGCCGTGAGCCCCGAGCTGGGCTACATAATCAGGGTGGTGGAGGTGGAGGTGGAGCCGGTCGGCAGGATAGTGCACGGCGATGGGGCGGTCTACCACCGGGCCAGGTTCAGGGCGCTCGTCTTCTACCCGAAGCTCCAGGAGGTCGTCGAGGGCGAGGTCGTCGAGGTGACGGACTTCGGCGCGTTCGTGAGGATAGGGCCGCTGGACGCGCTCCTCCACATATCCCAGATAACGGACGACTACCTGACGGTCGACATGAAGCAGGGGGCGATCGTGGGGAAGGGGACGGGCAGGGTGCTGAAGAGCGGCGCCAGGGTCCGCGTCAGGATATCGGTCGTCAGCATGGGGCGCGGGATGAGGATGGACAAGATAGGCGTGACGAGCAGGCAGCCCTTCCTCGGCGCCATAGAGTGGATAGAGGACGAGGTCAGGAAGGCCAGGCAGCCCGTCCAGGCCAAGTCCAAGTAGGTCCGGGGGTGGGGCAAGTGCCGAGGGAGCTCGCCTGCAGGGCCTGCAGGACCCTGACGACCGAGAGGGTGTGCCCCAACTGCGGGTCCGCGGACCTGACGGACAACTGGAGCGGCCTGGCGGTGATACTGGACCCGTCCTCGTCCGAGGTAGCCAGGCTCATGGGGGCGACGAGGCCTGGGAGATACGCTGTCGAGGTTCACTAGATGGCCCCTCGTCCTGGCGCCGGGTCTCGCCGAGGAGCTGCGGAGGCCCCTCGGCCCGGTGCTGGACGCGGAGGGGGCCCTGAGGGCGCTGTCGGCCGGGAGGCCCGTGCTCGTCGGGGACCGCGTGTCGGCGTCCCTGTGCTCCATGGGGCTGCGGCCGTGGGTCCACGTGATAGACATGAGGGAGAGGAGGGGCCCCGCGCTGCCCCCTCCCCCCTGCCCCTTCGAGAGGTCGCTCTCGGCCCGGAACCCCCCGGGCACCATAACGAGGGAGGCCGCCGAGGCGCTGGACGAGGCGATGTCGCTCGACTCGCCGGCGCGCGTCATCATAGACGGCGAGGAGGACCTGCTGGCGCTGGTCGCCATATACTTGGACAGGGGATCCATCGTCGCCTACGGGCAGCCGGGCGCAGGGATAGCGGTCGTCGACTCCTCGGACCCCGGGGCGCGCGCGCTGGCGGAGCGCGCCCTCCTGTCCATGGGCGGCGCCCGACGGGCGCGCAACGTTTTAAAGGTCCGGGGGCGCGGGCAGGCCGTGGCCCAGGGATCGGAGCGGGGGGCCGGCCCCCCGGCGGCCCAGCCGGAGCTGAGGCTCCTCAGCTCCAGGGAGAACAAATTGTTGGGCAGGATGGAGATGGAGTACCTGCTGCCCGGGGCGTCCGGGAGGCTGAGCAGGGCCGACCTGGTCTCGCTCCTGGCGGAGAGGCTCTCGGCCAGCAGGGAGGCCATAGTGCCGGTCGAGATGCGCCCGGTGACCGGCACGAACGACCTCCTGGCGGTCGTCTACGTGTACCGCGATCCGGCGGACGCCAGGAGGCAGCTCCCGGAGCATCTGTTCCTCAGGATGATGAGCAAGGAGGAGAGGGCGAGGATCCTGGAGGAGAGGCGCAAGGCGAAGGCGGCCCAGAGGGCTAAGGCGGGGGGCAGGTGAGCGATCGCGCGCCCGGATCCTTAACCTTATACGCGTGGCCCCCCCCTCCGGGGCTGTGAGGGGTCATCTCCTCGCGGCGCTCCCCGCGCTCCTGGCGCTGGCGCTGCTCCTCCAGGCGGGCGGCGCCGCCCCCAGCGCGCACGCGCTCCCGGCGGCGCCGGCCCGCGGG
>Ga0315298_1001953_pt1 | contig 36519 bp, 40 predicted proteins | sample WHS_1_MG_FD_203077 | JGI IMG/M metagenome (GOLD analysis project Ga0315298, IMG submission 203077) | Extremophilic microbial mat communities from Washburn Hot Springs, YNP, Wyoming, USA - WHS_1_MG | ecosystem: Environmental > Aquatic > Thermal springs > Hot (42-90C) | place: USA: Wyoming...
ACAATGCCTGAGCGGTGAGATGAAGCAAACCGCGCGTACCACTAGAGATCGGGGTGTAGCTTAGCCTGGTAGAGCGCTACGTTCGGGACGTAGAGGCCGGAGGTTCGAATCCTCTCACCCCGACCAAGGTTCTTTCGCAGAATCAAGGTCTTACAAATCACAAAGCATCACCGGGCATCACGAGAGATCACGGATTCTTTCGTAATTATTGGCCCGTGATGGCCCAAATTTGACCCATCGGCAATTGCGCGAGCACCACGCTTCACGACATAGCGTGTTCCGGCGTGATGGATCGTGATTCAATCGTGTTCCAGCCTGATGGTCGGAGCGCAATCGATGCGAAACCGAGCACTGCGCTGCTGAGCACCAACTAGCGTGCATGGCGTCGAGCCAGAGCCCCCCGCCGATGAAAATGGCGAGTACTACCATCAACGCCGCGGCGCTGGCATGAATGTGGCGTTGGGTGCGCCAGGTATCGATAATGGGGAACGTGAGTGCGGCGATCAGCGCTCCGCTCCAGGCGCCGACCACGATCCACAGCAACCATGCAAAGAGTGCGCTTTCGCTCATAGGTGAATCCCGTACGCCTTGACGAGCAGCGCCGCGAGGATCATCAAGGTCAACAGCAACAGCATCTTAAGGACAGCCAACTGGCTGCGCATCTAAGCCATCTCGTGTCGCATGCCTAAAGCACCTGTGGCACGATTCAGCGCCGTCACACTGGGATCGTCGGCACCTTGATTGCTGCGGCTGGGGTCTTCGCCATGGCCGAGAGTTCGGACTGCGAACAGGCCCAGGCCGATTGATCCAAAGACCATGATGGCCCATGCCCAGATTAGCCCGGTCAAGAGGCTCATGCTCATGCGCCCTCACCTTCCGCTTCATGGCGTCTGACCCAACCCTTGCGGTCCATCCAATCGCGAAGCTGTGTTTCGGACCTGGAGAGGGACTGCCGCCGTGCGATGGACAGCCAAGGGATACCGTACATGAGCACAGGGGTTTCCTTGCCGGCTTCCCAGAAGGCTCCCCACAGCTCGCGTAGCGTGTCTCGCAGGCCATTGCGGCCCATGAGACGCGCATCGATTTCAGCGGCAAGCCAAAGGAACAGGAAAAAACCAGCGGAAATGGCTGCTAGAACGGCTGTCGCTCCGAGCACGTGGGCGACAAGAAAATCCAAGGTGGCGCCAGGGTAAGGGAACATTTTTTAGACCTCGGGATTGTGATGAGGGCATTTTGGAATGAAACGGCAACGCTGACAACTCTGGTTGCAATGGGCGGGGGCGCAGGACGGGGGTGTCTGAAGTCCCCGGCCTGCTCAAGCAGCCCTCACGGGCCGGTCACAAGGTGATGTGCCCAGCGCGCCCTTCTGGGAGTTGAGCAGGGTACGCGCTGGACGCAGAGCATCCTTGTTGTCATCTTCTGATGGAGAGATGTGTGCGCGGCGAGTGAAGATTTTTACCTCGGCGCGCAAACGAATAACACGCCGCCTACCGTCGGCTCCGCCCGGTGCGTGCCCCGCTGCTGCCGCAGCTCGGGGGGCTGGTCTGCAGGAATCAAGTGGTCAAGCGGCGATGGCACACATTTGGCGCGTTATGCCTGCCTGCGCGAGGAAGGTGCCGGGCTGCGGTCGGGCTGTTGCGCGGCCGCCGCGAGATCGTCCAGGAAGTTCTGTGCGGCCTCTGCTTTGTTGCGCGCCTCGGCCAGTTCTTTCTGGTAATGCTCCTCGGTGTATCTCCTGCGGAATTTGCTGACCTCCGGCGCAAATTTCTCGACCAGCATCCCCTCCAGTCCAAGTCGTTCGATCCGCTTGAAGACCCGGATCTCTTCCTTGGCCTGTTTGATTTTTTTCTTTAACCGCGCCTGGCGCATATAGTCTCGCATGTACTCGGAGTGCTGCGCTTGCCAGGCCGCTTTGCTGGCTTTGCGCCGCCGCTCACGCTCGTCGGGTGACAGCCGCGGGCGCCCGGGCCCGGGCGCCCGCAACCGTGGTGCGCCATCCTTGCGATAGCCATGCGGCGCATTCGCCGCCCCGATGACGCTGATTTTCAGACGCTTGCTATCGATGACCGCAGCCATCCTGTCATCGAGCGTGTTCGCCGCGTGCAGATAGGTGATGTCGACCTCGCCCCTCTGCCCGATCCGGTGGATACGGTCTTCAGCCTGCTCCAGTGCGCTCGGCGTCCAGTCCAGTTCCACCATCAGCGCGCGCCGGGCGGCAGTCAAAGTGATGGCGGTCTGGGCCGCCTTCAGCGAGCAGATGATCAGCCTGGCTGCAGGGTCGTTTTGAAACTTCTTGATCGCATCCTGACGCGCCTGGATGCTCATATCTCCGGTAATCGATAAAGGCGACACCCCGGCGCCCGTCGCTGCGTCGACGAGCACCTCTTGGACTTCGAGGTGATAAGCAAAGACAACCAGTTTTTCGTCTTTAACTTTCTGAAGAATCCAGTCGATTGCCGCAGCAATCTTGCCGCTTCCAGCAATCTGCCGCAAGGCACCAATTCGCCGGATTGCCTCATGCCGATTGTTCTGGTCAAGACGCAATGTCTCCAGTTCTTCCTTTCCCCAGCCCAGCCAGGCCGCTGCACTCAGCAGCGCGGACTCCTCCGCGTCGCTTTGCCGTGTTGGATACCTCTTGCCCGCGGCAATGTTTTTTTTCTTTAACCATGCGTTCAAATCCTGTGTTGCCAGATCGTATTCCTCGCGATTGGTGATCTCGACTTGGAGAACGTGGCGTGCCTTTTCCGACAGATCGGGCAATACCGCAGACTTTTCGCGCCGCACGAAGCACCCCGTCTCGCGCAACCGGTTTGCGAGTTCGCCCAGATTGGCCGATCCGCTGTAATCCCAGAACGTGGAAAATGACATGGTGTAGGAGGTTGCCTGGCAGTACCTTGAGGCCATACGTTTGAACCCGCCAAGCGCTGCGAGCACGGACGGGAGCGCGGTCAGCAAAGTGAGCAACTCGGCCGGGCGGTTCATCACCGGCGTGCCAGATGCCGCAATGATGCGACCCACCGCGGCGTCACGGCAGAACTGCTTGACCGCCTGGGTCCGCACGGAGTCATGACCTTTCAGGTACTGCGCCTCGTCCGCAACCAGCGCCCTGGGATGCAAGGGCAGAAGGAGCTCGGCATGCTTGCCAAACGACTCATAATTAAGAATGACAAGGTCGGCATCCTTCAGGGGAACGCCTCGATCACGCTTGCCCACATTTCCTCCCGCCACGGCAACACGGCGGTGCGGCAGCCAGGAAGCTGCTTCGTCGCGCCAGCTCAGCAGGGCAGTCGCCGGGGCGATCACGATGGCAGGGAATGCGTGCAGGGCCTCGAGCCCGGCCAAGATCTCGATGGTTTTTCCAAGCCCTTGCTGATCGGCGAGGATGAGTTGGTGTTGTTCGACGATGGACTGCACCGCAACCCACTGATGGGGGAGCAGCCGCGCGGCCATGGCAGGCGGCAAAAGAGCGCGCAGCGCAGAGAGTTGATCCTCCGGCACGCTCAGGGCGCTGGCTCGGGAGAACCGCTCGCGCTCCAGGCCGGCCGCATCGGTATAGGCCGCCTGCAACTGGGCCACTGCCGTGTCCCGCGCCCAATGCAGACTTGACGCAATGCGCGAGTCGGGCTCCAGAGTTTCAAACCAGAGCAGCGCCTCACGAATCGTCCAGGAGCGCAGAGGGATGGCGATCGTGTTTGCATCAACCACCTCAAGAGCGTCGAAAATCAGCGCGTCCTGGTCAGGGCGCCCAGCCAGCGATGGCATGGACTTGAGGATGCCCCAGGCGTGCACGCCATGGAGAAAGAGGCGATCGCCCACACGCTCCACCTTGCGCATGGGCATGAGCGACGTCCACCCCGCGTGCGGCTTCAGGCTCATGCCCCACCGGCTGGCGATTTCTTCGACGGCTAGGGCATTTTCTGCACAAAGTGCGGCGGACCATGCCTGCGCTTCTGGGTCCCAGCTGCGGCCGATCAATTCACGACAGGCCGCCACGACATCCGCGTTGTAATTGAATCGCAGAATGATCCGCTGGGCAGACTCATCCACCCAGATGCGTCCAGAGACGATCTCCCGCATCTTCAGCCTGCCCGGCCCGTCTTCCTCGCCGAGACTTTTTTTCAATTCGAGTGCCATGGCGCCTATGGCAGAGACATTGACGGCGTCCTTCTCGAGCTGTTTTTTGTACTTAACAATCAGCCTGCAGGCTGCAAGCGCTTCCCGCGCAGACCAGGGCGTTTTCCACGCAAGCGCATGCCCCAGAGCAACATCTCCCATGCTGAATCCAGCGCCATCATCTGCTCTGGCGCCATCGCATTGGGCCGCCAGCCACTGGATCGCAGACATCGCCTGCTGTATGCCCTGCCGGGCTTGATTTTCGTTCTGGGTCATCGTCTGCGGAAGCAGTTTTTTGTCCTTAACGGATTAGAACCGATCTTGAAGCGGATTGCATTGATTGATGCAGGTACTGGGGGCGTCGCCAATGTGCCGCGCCGTCAAAGTGCGACATCGCTTGATCTGCCGCACAAGCCAAAACATCTCGTGATGCGCACCTATTTTCGATACGGAAACGTCACGAAGATAGAGCGAGGCTGCCGCTCTCGCCGTGATTGCCCAGCCCAGATTGCACCGCGGCGGCGCCGCCCGCCTCGCTGAGGCCTATCGCTCATCGCCCTCGCGTGGAAGCACCCGGATCCGGCAGATCGCCAACCCGAGCACGCGCTTGCAGTTCCAGGCTGACCAGCAGCCGCTCGATCACGTCCTGGCGCTCCACCCCCCACAGCAGGGCCAGAGCATCCAGACGAGAAATTGCGTCTTTGGACAGGAACACATTGACCTGCGACTTGGTCCCCTGCGCTAGGCGCTCACGTCGGCGCTGCTGGGCCAGGCGCACCTGTTCGCGGCGGCGCGTTTTGGGGTCTTCATCGTGATGATTGTCAACCATGTCGCGATTGTGCACGCTTTGCCGTGATGATTTAATATACAATCATCTTATCATCATTTTTAGGAGCTGGCATGTCTTACCGCAACAATCCAGAAGAACTCCGCCCCTCCGTCCAGGCGCTGGCCCGGCAGGTTATCCGCGATTGAGCAGATTGCTGACGGAACGCTCCAGCGCGGGCAAGTCGCTGTGGATCGTCCTCCAGACGATTTCCAAGTCCACCTTGAAATAGCCGTGTGCCACTGCATTACGCATCTCGTAGGCGAACGCAAGGGGCAATTGTGGATGGGCAGCAGCGAACTCCGGGTAGTGCGTCTCAATGTTGTGGCTGGCCTCGCCGATGATCTCGAAGTTGCGAATCACGGCGTCCTGCACGAGCTTGTTTCTCACGAACCCGTCCTCATCCATCCCCGCGGTGTATTCCGCGATGCGCGAGATCGCTTCGAGAATATGCGCCAAGTAGTCGGTCAGGCGTTGCTGATCTCGGCTCATACGGGCACGGCTTCGGCGAGCACCTTTGCGCGGAACTTGTCTGGCAGGGCCTTGGGCGTCAGCACATCCACAGGCACGCCAAGCAGTTCCAGCAGTTCGTGCCGGATGGCGCCGATGTCAAAGAGGGTGGTTTCCGGCGTCGGATCAATCAGGATGTCCAAATCGCTTTCGTCCGTGTCCTCGCCATGCAGGACCGAGCCGAAAACGCGCGCATTGCGGGCACGATGGGCCAACACGATGCGGCGAATCTCGGCGCGATGGTTTTGCAGGGCTTGCGAGGGCTTCATGGTTCCGCATTATCCCAGCTTCGCTGCCTCGAATCCCTGCCAAGGCTTCAGCGAGCACAGCCGCGGCTCACAGCCTTGGCCTTTTCTAGGTCCACGCACCCACATCGCGCTCGCAACGAGGCGTGAAAAGTACCAATGCCCCTCTAAATTGCCCATTCGAATTCCCGCAGCAACAGGCCAATACACGCTATCGCGCACTCGGCATCTTCTTCAAGCACGGGGCGCAGGTTTCGCGCTTGCTCCTCATGCGGTTTCCGGGCATGTAGCCGAGCAGGAATCTGCCCAGCCGCGACGACCGTCTCGACCAGTTCTGGCCGCAGGACGAGTTTCATCGCCGCGGGGATCAGCCTTTCCTCTGGCTTTTGTGCTTTCGCGTGTTTGCTGATCTTGTCGATCAGCCTCTGAAGATCAAGGTTGTAGAACGTATTGTCTCCGGTTCTGTCGGCATACCACGCAGCCAAAAGCCACTGCGCCGCGTCTCTTGCACGGTCCACGACAGATCGCGGGCCGGCCAAATAAGCGGCATCGACAAGCTCCTGATAGACCTGAGCCGCCTTGTTGCGTGCGACCGCAGGAACCTTATCGAGACTAAGCTCAGGCAACGCTCCGAGGCTGCTTCTGGCTTTGAGGGTGTGCAATAGCTCGTCGCCGCTGATTTTCTCGATGGAAAGAATTTTCCAGCGCGATTCAGGCGCACCGAGAAGGACTTGGCATGACGAGTATGGAGGACCACAAACAGGCGCTGCCAAGGGGTGATATGTGAAAAGCCGCCTGGGGAAGGCGCGACGGATGGCGGGTGACACACTCATCATTTCGCCACTCATCGGGTGCGGCAACGTCTCCACGGTCTGCGGTTGCGCTTCGTGCATCGGGCGATAGAACACGCCGCGTCGAATGCGGCTCGCAGGGTCGTAGGTAAACTCTCGAAACCAATAGCGCGCAGGATTGACCCGCGAGTGTGTTGGCATCTCGACAGTGTCTCCAGGTGCGACAAACTTCGCCTGGGTCAATATCGGGGTGGGCCAGATCGGATACCAGGCTATTTGCAAACTGCGCGAGAAGACGTAGCCAGTGTGTTCCTCGATGCCAATGGTGATCATGGCGCGGTCCTGGTCAGATTGATGGCGACGCCACCGTGCCGGGCAGCGCTTTCACGATCCGCACCGTCTCCACGCTCACCCGCACCACGCGCTTGACCAGATCGACGATGTAGCGCGGATCATCGTGCTCGGCGCACCAGTCGTTCGGGTCGTTGCGGATGCCGCTGTCCTTGTCCGTCGTGACCTGGTAGCGCTCCATGACCCACTCGATGGCGGGCTTGCCGTTGACGACATACCCCAAGGCCTCGGGCGGGATGCCTTTGAGGGTCAGATGGCCGTTGAAAACGATCTGCGTCTTGTCGGTCTTGCTCGGGTAGCGCATTTTCACCACGCCCCAGTCCTCGACGGTGGACGTGATGACCTCCTGCAAGGGGTAAGGCTCGATCGTTTCGTAGTGCAGGTGCAGACGGGCCAACTCGCGTCCCGCCTTGGAAAATGCCCAGAAGTCTTCCGCCGTCGCTGGTCGCGGGATGCGCGGCAGCATCTTGCGCAGATCGGCTGCGAACTTTGCCCGGTAGTCCGGCGCGTGCAGGATGCCGTAGACGTGGTAGAACAGGTCTTCCTTGGTGATGGTGTCATCGCCATAGGCCGCCCGGTAATCGGCCAGCGCCGCATCGGTGATGGCGTCGCGCCGCAAATAGCCCTCCATATCCGGCTGCGCCTGCCCCGCCCCGAAAAGCTCCCCATGACGCGGCTGCGCGTTGGTGGCCTTCTCGTAGACGTAGAGGGGAAAGCATTGGCCGTTGGCGAGCAACTGTACGTCGGGAATGGCATCAACGATCAGGGCTGTAAAGTCCTTATTCACCCCCGCCCCAGTCACCGAGATGGCGAGGTTGGGGTGGCGGGTTGAGGGGAAGAGTTTTTCTTTGAAATACTCGTTGAACTGCCTGTCGTAATAAAGCCACTCCTTGCTGAACGGACGATACAAGGCAACCCCGATCCTCTCAGTCTCAAAAGCTGCTGTTTTCACCCGCGCAAGTTGCGCGATCAAGCCTCGCGTCCACTTGATCTTCTTCGGATCGGTGTCGATAAGCCGCTGGGCCACCTTCTCAGCGTCTTTTCCCGCTGCACGGCATTGCTCTCCAAACGCGGCAACCTGGCTGTTGTAGAAGTCGATCATGCGCCGCATGTTGGCTTCCAGCGCCTGGCGCGAGAAGTTGTAAACCCAGTCGTCGCGGTTCGTCTGAACGCCGTTAGATCGGGTCACAAAAATCGCCTTCGGGTCATCGTTGAGCGCCACAAACCCCTCGAACTCGGGATTGCGCTGGTTGATCCAGTCGCCGACCTCGTTGGGCTGGAGCCTCTGCCAAGGGATGGCCTCGATGGAGCCGAATTCGGCGATCCGCGCGAGCTTCTCTTCCCGGTCAAGGTAGTCGCCAATGTCGTGATAGTTCAGCACGCACTCGCCTTGGTGCGACGGGTCTTTGACCAGCACCACGATGGCCACGGTGTTGCGCGAGCCTGCATCAAAGACGTTGCCTGCCTCCATGCGCCGCTGCTCGCCCTGGGTGCGCGCATTGCCCCGCAGGTTGAACACATACAGATGGCTGAACTCCTGCGTCAGGCATTTGCGCAGGCCGTCAGCGGTGTTGCCATCGATGAACGATCCGTTGGTCACGAAGGCCACCACGCCCTCGTTCTGGATACGGTCGGAGGCCCAGCGCAGCGCCTTGATCTCCGAGGCGTAGAGGCTGTTCTTGTTCGTCGCGGTGGATTGCGCCGCGTAAGTTGCCTGGATGCGGGCGTCGAGCTTGGGGTATTTCTGGTTCTGGTTGTTGTCGTTGGCGTTCTCCTGCCCGACCGAATACGGCGGATTACCCAGCACCACGCGGATGGGCTGGCGTTTTTGCCGTTCCACGCGCTCGGTGTTCTCGCGGGAGAAGTTGCCTTCCGTGTCGGCCTGATCGGACTCGTTCATCTGAAAGGTGTCGGTGAGCACGATGCCCTCGAAGGGCAGATACTGCCCCGCCTTGGCATGGAAGGCACTCTCGATGTTGACCGCCGCGATGTAGTAGGCCAGCAGCACGATCTCGTTGGCGTGTAGCTCGTGCTGGTATTTGTGCAGCAGGTCTTCGGGGCGGATCAGGCCCGATTGCAGCAGCCGCACCAGGAAGGTGCCGGTGCCTGTGAAGGGGTCGATGATCTGCACACCCCGGTCGCTGACGCTGGCCTGGAAGTGCCGACGTAGCACGGCGTCCACGCTGTGCAAGATGAAGTCCACAGCCTCAACCGGGGTGTAGACGATGCCCAGCCGCTCGGCCATCTTCGGGAAGGCGTTGTTGAAGAACGTGTCATACAGATTCTTGATCACGTCCTGGCGGGACTTGTCGCTCTTGGCGAGTGACACACGCTCGCGCACGTTGTCGTAGAACTTCTCCAGGCCCTCGACTTCGGCATCGACCTCGTGCTTGTCCAGCACGTCGATGATGCGCTGCATGGCTTGCGAGATGGGATTCTCGCGGGTGAAGGCATGCCCCTCGAACAGCGCATCGAACACCGGGCGGGTGATGACGTGCTGCACCAGCATGTCGATGGCCTCGCTTTCCTGAATCGAGGGGTTGATGTTCTTGCGCAGCCCCTTGAGATAGGCATTGAAGGCCCGCTCGGCCTCGCGCTTGACGAGCAAGGCGCGAATGCGGGCTTCCAGCCGCTCGGCAATCCTCGCTACATCCTTGGCCCACTCGCTCCAGTATTCCCTGTCGCCCAGTTTCTTGGGGATGGCGGCATAGACGGCCTGCTCGATGTCCTCGATGGGCACCAGGGGGAAGTCGATGACGGCCTGTTCCCCTGCCCCGGTGCCTGATGTGCCGTCGCCTTTGTTGCGATCTCCGCCGATGACGTTCACCCGGCGGCGAAATTCCGCCTCATCCACCAGGCGTTCATCGTGGGCACGCAGCGCCTTGATGACTTTCCAGATGCCTTTGAACTGCGCGTCGCCCTCGATGTAGCTGTTGTAGTCCTTGACCTTGGCCGAGGGAATTGCCACCGGCAGAATGATGTAGCCGTTCTTTTTGCCATCGGCCTTGCGCATGACGCGCCCCACGGACTGCACGATGTCCACGATGGATTCGCGGGTGTCGAAGAACACCACGGCGTCCAGCGCAGGCACGTCCACGCCTTCGGACAGGCAGCGGGCATTGGAGAGAATGCGGCATTCCCGCTCGCCCGTCTTGTCTTTGAGCCAGTCGAGTGCATCCTTGCGGATGGCGGCGTTCATGCTGCCATCCACATGGTGCAGGGTGCATTCCACCATGCCATGCTGTTCCGCGCCAGGGGAAGTCTGGTACATGCCCACCAGATCGGAGAACACGTCGGTCGTCTGCTGCGATGCCTTGATCGACTTGGAAAACGCCACGGCGCGGCGCATGGGCGCAGTGTCGTCGGTGATGTCTTGTTGGTTGCCGTCCTCGTCGATGGATTTCAGGCCCTGCTTGGACAGCCCTTTCCAGCTTCCGATGATTTTGGTGGCAAAGCTGATGTCCACGGCCTTTTTGTCATTGATCTTGTAGGCGGCGTTGTAGTGATTGGAAAGTCGCGCCATGCGGTCCTCGTCCACGGCGACGATGAGCACCTTGTATTCAGAGAGCAGATCGCGGGCCACGGCCTTGCCAAAGCTCAGGCGGTAGAACTCCGGCCCGAACAGGGCTTCATCGTCCATCGAATACAGCACGGCTTCTTTCTCTCCGGCCTTGGTCTTGGTCGCGTCGTTGTAGATGCGCGGCGTGGCGGTCATGTAGATGCGCTTGGCGGCGCGGATCAAATGGTTCTGATGCACCTTGGTGAAGTCCGACACGTCTTCGCCCGGCAGCGTCAGGCCCGTGGTGCGGTGCGCCTCGTCGCAGATCACCAGGTCGAACGCATCGAGCGCGCCGATGCGCTGCGCGTCGATCACGGTCTGGATCGACTGGTAGGTGGAAAACACCACGCTGCGCCGGTCGGCAGACACCTGCTGGAGGGCTTGGGCGAGCTTGGCGGCATCGGTCGTGGCGGGATAGGCCAGGTCGTGGGTGCGGATGTCCTCATCTTCCTTGCCGACCTTGGTGTCGGAGCAGACGACAAAGGCATGGAAGGGATTGAATGCCTCGGCGGTCCACTCGCGCAGGGTTTGCGATACGAGGTAGATGGATGGTGCCAGAAACAGGATGCGGCCCGCAGGGGGAACCTGTTTCTCGGCCAGGCGCAGGGCGGTGAAGGTCTTGCCCGTGCCGCAGGCCATGATGAGCTTGCCTCTAGCGTGGGTCTCAAACCCGGCCAGCACGGCGTCGATGGCCTCAATCTGGTGGTCGCGCAGGGTTTTCTTTTGGCGCAACACCATGTGCTGCGGGGTGTCGATGCTGAAGGCCGACCAGTCCACCGGGCTGTCGGCCAGTTCGTTGAGATACAGCGTGCCCACGGGCACACTCTGATCCTGGATCACGTCCTCGGCGTTGCGGCCCCATTTGTCGGAGGTGGAGACGATCAGGCGGTAGGCGAAGGTGTGCTCCTGACCATTGACCTGAAACACCTTGCTGGAATCGGCCAGGAAGGAGCTGACATGCTCTTTCTTGAGCGGCGTGCCGGGCTCGTAGAACTTGCACTGGATGGCCCAGTAATGGCCGGTGCCTTTCTCCAGGGCCACCAGGTCGATGCCGGTGTTGTCCTCTTTCCAGCGCCCCGGCCACTCGTTCCACATCCATACGGCATCGAGCCGGTTGGCGTACTGCGGATCGGTGCGCAGGAATTGCGCGATCATTTTCTCGAAGAGCTTGCCTTTCTGAAGCTGGTCTTGGGAGAGGCTGCGGAATTGCTGGAGGATGGTGTGAAGGGTGGTCATGCGTGGTGCCCGCGGCGGATTTGTATGTCTCTATCTGCAGCGTTTTGAGCGCGCTTGCGGATAAATGGTTATCGAGATGTCATCCTACAAAGCGACTGCGGGTCGTCACGGATTTCCGTATTTCTGAATCAGTAACTCGCGCACTGCATCGGCCATCTTCAACCCTTCCGCGGCGCAGGCGGCCTTGATCTTGCGATGGAGCCCCGCAGGAATGTCGATGGTCAGGCGCTTCATCTCGTCGGCGGCGGCGGGCGCGGCGGCCTTGGCCGGGGCGCTCACCCACGCATCGGCCTGGCGGGCACTGGGGCGGGGGGCGATGGACACTTTTTTGTTCATGATGTTCTCCTGAAATACAGAAATGCAGATTTACTGGTTTGCGTATTTCTGCATGATTTCTTCGCGTAGCGCCTCGATCTCGCGGCCGGCTGGGCCGTCCGGCTCGGCCTCGAAAACGGCCAGGCCTTGCGCGGCTGATTCGGCGAATGCGATGCGCTGGCAGACCGACGCATCGAGCGCTGGCACGCTATAGCTGGCTAGCGCTTCTCGCACATCGCGGCCAAGCGCAGTATTTACGATTCTGCGATTCACCGCAAATACAGAATGTAGGGTCGGCTTGTAGATGCGGGCTTCGTCGATCAACTTCACCACTTCCTCGGCCGCCCATACGTCGAGAGGCGACGGCTGAACGGGAATGATCACCAGGTCGGCGGCCATGATGGCCGATCTGGCCAGCTCGGTGACGCGTGGCGGGCCGTCGATGATGATGTGGTCATACCCCGCGCCGAGCTGGTCAACATCGCGGTGCAGGGTGGGTTTGGGCAGGCCGACCACGGGAAACAGGGGTTCGGCCTGGCGGGCTGCGGCCCAGTCAAGGGCGGACCCTTGCGGATCGGCGTCGATCAGCAAAACTCGCGAGCCTGCGCGGGCCAAGCTGGCGGCCAGGTTGACGCTCAAGGTCGTTTTGCCGACCCCGCCTTTCTGGTTCAAGATTGCAATTTTCATGATTTCTCCAATTGCGGAATTACAGAAATGAAGACCAAAGAAAGCCCTGGCCGCTGGGCTCGGGGCGGCGTTGATCGATTAGCGGCGCAGCCATAGGACCGTGCGCACCGCGGCGGCGACGGCAATATCAATCTCCTGTTTCAGGTTTGGAAGGGTTCCCCTGGATGTATTCACACAGTGGCGAAATGCCCCGGTTTTGCGCCGGGGCTGGTGGCGTTCAGCCCTTGCTCATTGCTCGACCGCGTCCGCCGCGGCCTCGAGCGCCTCGCGTGCGTGCTTGCGATCCGCGCCGCTCAGGTAGACGGGCGCCCAGTCATCGCCGTAGGTCTCGCGGAAGGCCATGTCAACCGCCCGATCGCGCACATCACGGGCGAAGTAGGGGTGGCCGACCAGCTTGAAATTGTCCTCGCCTCTGTAGTACAGGCGGTACCCATATTCCCCGGCCTGAACCTCCGCCGCGATTTCTGGGTCCTCCAAATCATCCATCAGCTGGTCGAACAGCCGATCAAAAGTTTCAGCTTTCATTGTCTTTCCTTTCATTCCATCTTGCCGCTGATCCGCGCGGCCCGGTACTGCGATTCACCGCCCAGCGAAATCGCTGGGCTGGTAGTTCAATCCTCACTGGGCAGCATCACCGTGATGCAGGGGCGGCCGTTGTCGCCCGGCCCGGCGATGATCTACTGTGCAAGCCCTGCCGCGAGTGCGCTCGCAACAACCGCGGCGAAGGCAAGCATGCCAAGACCGATGCCGAACGAAAAATGCAGCACAACAACGGTCAGCAGAAGGTAAAAAATGGAGAAAGCGGCTAGGATCAACATCTCAATTCCTTTCATTTGACAAGTGGGGGATTGCTGGCCGGGGGCGTTTCACCAAGCGGGCGTGAAGTCTGGCTGGAGCCAATTTCGGTCATGCTGTCGGCGTGGTCAGCCGGTGATGTGGACAGGGAACAGCCCGACGCCGCCTGCCGGGTGGGCGCGCATCACCGATCGCTGCGTGCCCTTCGCTATCTTGTAATCCTTGGGCGTCCCGGCCCATTCGGCCCAGCTCATCAGCACCAGTTTTTGTTCGGTGTTCGCCCCCTCATTGGGAGTGAGGGCCTGCGTGGACGGGGCGGCGCTCTGCGTGGTGCGGGGGGTGTTGAGGGTTGCTGTGTGCATGCTGGTTCTCCGGGGTTGTTCAGGTTCTCATCGGTCGGTCGGGCACTCACAAACCGACCTTTCAAGCCGGTGCCTGACACGACCGCAGGGAGTGACTGGCAATCAGGACAGCACGCGGCATGACAGGCGCAGCCTGGCGTGACGCTTGCAGAGGGCTTTAGCCCGTTCCTGATAGGCGCAGAAAGTCGTGTGCCCGACTGATCGTTGAGAACCGCCCGGCGGACGCGCACGCGGGAAACCTCACCCGCACCATGCATGGCTAAGCCCCGTTAGCGCCGCGCAGCGGCGTATCCCTCGGCCCGCCTGCGGGCCGGTAGGAAGTCCTGAGCGCCCCATGGGGCGTGCCTTCGGGGTTGTGGCCTGGCGCATCGCGCCTGGCCTTCCGTTGTCGTTTGGCACTGGTGCGCTTGCGCACGAGTGCTGTAGTGGTCTTGGTCTTCGCGATAGGGATGGAAGCCGGTAGGCCGAGACCCGCAGGGGCTCGGGGCGCAGCCCGACAGCCCGGCCATCGCCCACAAAATCACCACTCCGATCCACACCCCTGCAAACCCTTGCCACACAAGGATTCCGCAGCGCCGCCACCCAAGCCTTACCCACAGATTCTGTGGACAACCCGACCCCGGCAACCGCATCACCAAACCCGCCGCCTACCGGCTGCTCCAGCATCTCCAGTCCCCACGGCTACCGCCGTTCCCGGTCATGGCCTGCAAAGCCCAAAACAACCCCGCCACGGCCCTACTCCACGATCTCCCATGCCCCCTCAAGCACACGATCTGCAAGCCGCCCATTGAGAGGCAGAACCCCGCCATCCGGCATCAACACACACCCCGCAGACACAGACAACACCCGCCCATCAGACACCCGCCGCAGCTTGCGACACCCCTGCAACCTCGCGAGCAGATCACGAGACGCCTGCTCAGCCTGCAACGCCTGCGCATCCTGCCGCTGCATCTCGACGACGCCCCCAAAATCCAAATCCTTCGAGGCCATCGCCTTGAGATAGGCAAACGCATCCCGCGCCGCCTTGCCATCGAGATGCCGCCGCAACGCTTCCGACGCCACCCCAAGCCGCTTGCCCGCCGCGCTGTAGACCTTCATCAGCCCAAAGACCTGAGAATTCGACATCCCCAGCTTGCCAAGCCAAGCCACGTCCGGGGGCAACGCCCCCGGCGTGGCCGGCGTGGCCGTCGCTTTTGGTTTGTCTGCCTTGGACTTGTCCACAGGGGCCCCGCCCCTGGCGGGCTGTTCCTGCAAAGGTTGATCTTGTTGGTCCTTCGTAGAAGGGATAACAACACCTTTACTACCGTCTGCCAATTTGGCAGACCGCGCCTGACGGCGGGGCGTCAACAACCCCAGCGCCGACAGCGCCAAATCGGTCAGCACAACCCGGGCGGAGTGAAACCGTCCCGAGCGATTGCGCCGGTCCTGCTCCAGCACCTCAACCCAGCCCGCAGCGGCAAGCTCATCCAGCGCCCGATAAACCGTGCGCTCGCCCAGGCCGACGGCAGCGCCGATGGACGCCTTGAAGGCCCACACAGCCCGCAGGGAACGATACGCCGCCCTCACCGGCGCATGGAGGATCACATAGCAGAGCACGGAACGCGCCGAGGCAGAAAACCCACCCCACGGCACATCAGGGCCGCACGCTGCCACCACGCTGCAGGCCGCCACGGCCAATTGGTGGGGGAGTTTGAAATTCGGGAGAACCGCTTCGGGTTCCACAGACCCACTGCGGGCCTCGATGCATTGATCCACGGTGCTGCTCCTGACTGGATGTCGCACCGCCTTCCCGACGCCAATCGGGAGGGCGGAACCTGGCGGGGTTGGCGTACCGGGTCAGGGACCGGCGAGCCTTGCGGCTCCCCCACCAGGCCCGCCCAAAAGAGCCAACCTGGCTGCGCAAAAAACAAAGGCCGCGTGTCAAACGACGGCGCGGCCTGCTGCTTGCGCCTGACTCGGGACGCCAATCCCGTACTGCTGTACTTCTTGTCACCCCTGCGCACAGGGGAACGACTGATTTTGAATCTCAGACTTGCGGTCTGTTTTTTCTCACCCCTGCGCACAGGGGAATAACTCCCTGCAAGATCCTCCGGATCCGCCTTTTGTCTTTTCACCCCTGCGCACAGGGGAACAACCTACTCAGGGAACTCGGTTTGCAAACCGTTCATTCTCACCCCTGCGCACAGGGGAACAACTCGTAAACCGAATTATGCATGCGCCGGGCCCAATGTCAACAGTCAGGCGCTGGACTCGGGCCATCGCCGCTGGGAAAACGGTCCGCCCAGCGCTCCCGGATCGTCGCGCTGGGTGCCCCATCGGGCCCCAGCGACTCCAGAAAATCCACCTCGGCGCGCAGCAGCTCGCGCGTGTCATCAGGCAAGGCAAGCAGCACGCGCAGAACAGCCAAGGGGTACGCCTCACCGGGCGCGCAGGCGATGCGATGCCCGCGCAGACGGAGAATCCGGCCTGCCAGCACCAGGCGGAACGCGGCGCGGGGGCTCACATTGATCTCCCAAAGCGCCGCCTCAACTCGGCGCGGATGTTGCGTAATGCCCTCCAATCCGAAGCGGTAGAGGACACGATCACTGAACCTCTCGGCGTCGAAATACACCAATGCCCGCCCGGCAATAGCCGGGCGCGTGCTGCGGGGAACTCCCGCAGCAACTGGCGCAGAGGCTTCTTCATGCCGCGCATGAGACATCCTCTCGGCCGTCCACCTTGGCCTGCGCCAGGGCGAGCGCGGCGGCGATGACCCGCTCGGGCCTGCAACCGCCCACGCACCGCAGGTCATATCGCCCCTCGCAAAGCCTCACCTCCAAGGAGGCCGAAGATGCTCCCTGGTGCGCCGGGCACCGCATCAGCCAGTGCCCCGAGTCGATCGCCTCAGCGGCGTGCATCAAAGCCAGCAAAGAAAAACCATCGTCGTTGTTCATGAACATTTCTGCATTTCCGTAATTCAAGACATGCAGGCCCGGCAGAGACGGGCCGCCCGGTCACAGTGGCAACACCCGGGCCTTGCCGTCACGCCCGGCAAGCACCTGCACGCGCTCGCCCACGGCGAGCTGCACATCAGCCGCCTGCGTGATGGCAAGGACCTGGCCGCCATCCAGGCGAACGGTCACCAGAAGCCCCGCCTCCTTGGCCGCCGATCCTTCGAGCGCTTGGCCGCCCATCAGCCCGGCCAAAGCCCCCATCACGGTGGCGAGCTTCTGGCCATTGCCATTGCCGACCTGGTGGCCGATTGCGCCACCGGCCAGTGCGCCGCCGATCGCACCGATGCCAGACCCTTGGCCCGCGATTTCAACCGGGCGCAATGCGAGCACGGTGCCGAGCTGCACGGCCTGGACAGACTGGGCACCGGACACGGTGTAGCCCTGTGCGCTGGCCTGCGGTACGCCCGTACCGGTCATCGGATTCGTGGCGCAGCCGCCAAGCGTCAGCAACGCGGCGCAGGCGATGGAAAGAGAAGTGAGTTTCAGGGATTGCATGGTTTTCTCCGATTCGGTTGCACGAGGTGGTTTTTCATGGATGTTCCTTCTTGAGGTTGTGCGAGGGCGGTGCGCCCCCGCTGTTGCTATTCACGCGGGTGCGAAATCACCAGCCGATCGATGCGCCAACTTTGACCATCGCCGCCCCGCTTTGCCCGTTGAAACCGATGCCCGCCGACCAGTAAGCCGGGTGATCGTGGTACTGGAAGGCACGGGCGAAGGACACGCCCACGGCGCTCGCCGAGCCGACCCCTGCCATGCCTGCGGTCAGGCTGTAGCCCTTGGGACCGAAGCGCGGCGGCGTGCTGACGGCGGCGGCCATGGCCGCCACGCCGTCGGCGTGCGCATTGGCCTGGGACAAAATGCCGCTGGTGGCCTGGTTCACCATCCCGGCGACCTGACCGACCGTGGCGGCATCGCTGGGCGCGGTGCCCGGCGCGACGTTGGTGATCTGACGCTGCAGGCCGGTGGCTGCGTCGCCCACGGATACAGAGTTCGGGCGATTCGCAACCGACTGTGCGCCTAGCGCGACGGAGTTACTTCCGTTGGCTGTAGCGGCATAGCCCACTGCAACCGAGTTCGCGCCAGCGGCGTTGGCCTGATAGCCGATGGCGGTTGCCGGGTCGGCATTGGCGCGTGCGCCAAAGCCGATCGCCACGGCGCCGGCGGTCATGCCATCGTTGCTCGTGGGCGCGGTGATGGTCGCGCCCTGACCGATCGCGAGAGAACCGGCATATCCTGCCGATGCGCCGTCACCCTGGGCGACCGCGCCGGCGGCGGCGGTGGTGTTTGCACCGCAGACGATGCCGCCCTGGCCGTTGTATTTGCACAGGCCCGATGCTGTGGCGTTGTTGATGATGCTTTGCAGCGCCTGAATTTGCTGGGTGGTGTAGGTGTTGGCCGTGGTCACCGCGCCTGCCGCGGCGGCCTGCACCTGGCCGACGTTGGCGGCATCCGTTGCGGCCTGGCCAGCAGCGACGTTTTGCACCAGAGTTCCCGTACCACCGTTGCTGTTCAGACCAAGTGCGCCCGGCGCTGTGTACTGCGCCGAGTTGTTGGCAACGGCCAAGGCTTGCCCTGCCGTGCTCTGTGCGAAGCTCGCGGTGGTTTGCGCCGCTGCAGCGGCGCTGCCCGCGCTCTGCGCGGTAGCCTGAGCACTGGTCGCGGTCTGCTGCGCAGTGGTGGCCGTGGTTTGCGCAGCCGAGGCCGCTGTGGTGGCCTGGCTGGCGAGCTGATTGACGGTGTAAAGCTGGCCACCATTCACGGCATCGAGTGACCCGCTGGACACAGCACCATTGCCGACGTTCGTGAGCGTCACCGGACCGCCGTTGGTCTGCCCGCTGATCGCCCCGACCAGGGTCGCAGTATTGCTGGGTGTGCTCTGGGTCGCGCCGGTGCTGCTGGTGTACTGCGCGGCACCTGCGCTGCTGCTCACCCCGGCGATGGCGGCATTGAGCTGGTTGACATTGACCGCGCTGGTCCCAGTCGTGCCTGCCGACACGTTGATGATCTCTCGCGTTTGAGTGCTGCTGCCGACGCTCACCACGTTCGCCGCGCCGCCGTCTGTGCTGGCGTAGCCCAGCGCAACGGAGTTGATGCCCGTGGAGGTCGCCGCGCTGCCCAGCGCAGTGCCCTGGTAGCCCACTTGACCCACTCCGGGTTGATAACTGGCTTGGGCGCCTTGACCGATCGCCACGCTGTTCGTTCCTGACGCGAACGCCCCTTGACCGATCGCGGTTGTGTTATTGCCACCGGCGGTCGAGCCTGCACCGAGGGCAGTCCCCGACGGCGCCGCCACGGTCGAGCCCGCGCCGACCGCCGTGCTGTTGCTGCCACTGGTGGTCGCCTGGTAGCCAAGGGCGGTCGTATTGGCTCCACTGGTCGCACTGGCTTTGCCGCCCAGTGCTGTCGCGCCAGTTCCAGTGGCGGTCGCCCCCGCGCCGACGGCCGTTTGATATTGGCTGACGACATTTGTGGTCGCACCATTTCCGCTGGCCAGGTTGTTATTTGTGGTGTCCTGCTGGGTCACCCCGCCAGTGGCGCCGCTTGTGGTGCCGCCTGTCACAGCCCACGCGGGGGCTGCGGTGGCGAGCATCGCAATGGAGAGGATGGAGAGTCTGATTCTGGTATTCATGGATCGTCCTTTGAGATGCCGGGACGCCCCCGGCATGTGTATTCACGCGGGTGCGAAATTCAGAGCGGGGCGACGAGCTGCAGGCCGATGAACCCGGACCCGGATTGGGTGTTCGGGACGGCCAGCAGGTTGAGACCGAAGCCATGCGCCGTGCGCAAGCGCAGCACTGCGCCGGCGGCGAGCGGTTCGGTGGGCACCTCGGGGCGTCGATAGCCCGAGACCAAGCCAGCGGCGAGGCCGGCGCTGGCTTTCAAACCAGCGGGCAGATCAACGTGCAGGGGCGTCCAGACGCCCAGCATGTAGGCGGTTTCTCGGCGGTAGCTGTTGCGATAGAACCCGCCTGCGGCGCTCCAATCCTTGTTGAACTGGTACTCGATGCCTAGTCCAGGGTTGTCCTGATTGAGCTGGCGACGGGCCCAGGCTTCGGTGTGGACGCTCGTGACATTAATGTCGAGCGACCAGGGCGACGGCGGGGTGTCGGCGGCGCGGGCGGTGGCGAGGCTAACGGCCACCAGCAAGCCGGTGGTGAGGGTCTTGAGTGGGTGCATGCAAGCGCTCCGAAGAGTTGGTCTTGCATGTATTCACTCGGGTGCGAAATCGGCGCGGAGGGTGGTCGGTGGACAAGTGAGCAACCTTGGTTGGCTTGCGCGTCACTTGTCCACGGGCGGATTCACTGATTTCTGTATTTGCGATGAAGCAGAAAAAACCCCGCCGGAGCGGGGTGTGTGGTGCGGCTAGCGTCTAGCGGTTGCTGCGAAGCCAGCGAACTGCGCTGATTGCAGCGGCGATTGCGAAGGTCCCAGAAAGCGTCGCATAGGTGAAAAAGTGCAGCGCCGTGATGTAGGCGAGTCCCGCGATGCCGCCTGCGATCCAGAGGGACAAGGGGGCTCCGTGCTGAACGTCGAGTTGTTGTTGCATGTCGATCTCCTAATGCCGGTGCCGCCGGCGCGGGGTGGGCGGGCTGCCCTCACAAGACGAGCTTTGCCGGGGCCGGTTTTGAGCGGCAGGGGGCGTGCCAGGCTCGCCCTGGCGCGACACGTGCCAGCGCTTGGGCGCCGGGAAAGTCGGGGCAACCTGCCCACATCGCGCTTGCCCGGTTTGGGTGACATGCATCAATTGGCACACGCGGGGCGAAAAATGACCACGTGGTTTTGCTGACGATGTGCATCGGATGCAATGCTCACCGCCGACTGAACATGCGCGTCACGATCCAGACAGCGGCCACGCCGACGATGGCCACGGCGGCTGCGCCTGCCAGTGAAAGGTGGTGGAACGCCTTGAAAATGAAGGCATAGACCAGCCCGTGAATCATGCTTGAGATGATCATGTGGGCGATGTCGAGGTGGTGCATGTCATTCCTTGGAAGTGAGTTCGGCACGAGCGCGTGCGATGAGGCGGGGAAGCCAGAAATGCAAGTCCCTGCGAGCTCGCCGCTCGATTTCGGCTTTTTCCCGTTCGCACTGCCCTACATAGAGCTGCTGAAGTGCGGTGATGGGTTTCCCGGCTTTTGGACGCGGTCCAAGGGTCGCGTAGGCTGGCGGTATTGAAAGAGGCTTGTGATTCATGGGCTTGCTCCTGGATAGATGCGGAGTTGCCCCCGCTTCATGTCCTGTATTCACACAAGTGCGAAATTCAGCCACCCATCTCCATGCCGCCGTGCTTGCGGCTGGGAGATGCTGGCTTGGGCTGCGGAAGATTCACCTCGATTTCCAGACGTTCAGGTGCCCCCATCTGGGCGAGTAGCTCGCGCCGGTACTGGTCGCGCACGCCAGGGATTTCGAGCAGCTCACGGGCCTCGTTCCCAGCTTGCTTGGTCAGTTCCTCGTGGCCGCTTATGCCGCGCTCACGCAAGGCTGTAGCCTCATTCAGCAGGGCCTGAATGTGCCGGGCGTGGCCGTCGGCCACGCTGCCATGCAAGCCGGGTTCGCGCTCGGCGAGTTTCTGGCCTGCGCGCATGGCGGCATAAATTTCTGTTGTGCTGAAGTCGCGCGGCGGTTGAGGGCCTGGCTTGTTCTGTTGTTGCAACTCGGTGACGGCCTGGCGGGGCGAGCGGGTCGCTTGTGGCTCGGCCCTCTCGCCCCTGGCCTGCGCGCGCAGCTCCGCAAGGGCCTTCTGTTGCCGCATCACACTCACGCCCCACCCCGCTGCCTGCCGCAGGCGCGTTACGGCAGTACGCACCACGCCAGCCTTGCGCCATTCCAGATGTTGCTTCCCATCCAGCAGGCCCTTGAGCTTGCCGCTGATCGTGGGCCTGCCTTGCAGCACGACGGTTGCGCCGAGCTTGCCGGCGAGGCCCTTGCGGGGCACCACGGCGACGTGCTCGCCTGTCAGCGTGGCGAAGTGACTGCGCACCTTGGCTGATTTGTTGAGGTCATAGGCCAGCGTCCAGCTTCCCATCTTGAGGTAGGTGCGGCCCTTGCTGTCCCTGTCGAACGAGGCGCGGCCTTGGCGCAGCGCCTCGTCGATCTTGTCGCGGGTGGGCAGACGTGCGCCCATGCGGTGGCTGGCGAGTGCCTGACGGGCGAGCTCGGCATCGTGTTGGGCTGAGCGTGATACGGGCCGCAGACGAGTGGGCGACGGCTCTGAGGTCGCTGCTTGCGCCACACTCTGCACAGCGAGCTTCGCGGCAATGGCGGCCTTGGCCAAGAGACCGGGCTTCGGCGTTTCGTTCTTCAGCACATAGTCCGCTGAGGTGTCTTTCAAGCGCTGACGGGCCACGAGCTTGTCCAAGTTCCCGAGCTGCTCGTGCGTACCGTGCAGCTCGAATTTTTCCCGGTGGCGGCTGGCCTGGACATACGCCATCGCCAAATCGAGCATTTTTTCATCGACGATCGCGCGGGCACGGTCCACGGTCACACCCTGCGATTTGTGTGTTGTGTAAGCGTAACCATGCTCAACGTGCGCGTATTCGGACAGGTTGATGTCCACCACGCGCCCATCCCCCATGCCCTTGCCATCGAGGGCGACGGTCATCCGGCCATCCTCGATTTTCAGGATGGTGCCCGTCATGCCGTTGTCGATGTGCAGGCGCTTATCGTTCTGGGTGCACATCACGCGCTCACCCTGGGCCATGTGGCGCCAGTCGCCAGCCGCGGTTTTGAAGGACACATCGGAACCGACGATTTGACCCGTGGCGCGGGCCATGTCGCGTGCATGTTGGTTGACTTGGAAGGCTTCGCGCCGTGTACCAGTCATCACGATGGCTGATTTGCCGATTGCAAGGTCGGCAATGGTTTGCGCCGCCACTTCGCGTCTCGCAGCTTCCGCATCTTTGTGGGCGTGGATCATGTTCGCCTTGCGCATAGCATCAAGCGCTTGCGCGGTCCGGCCCTCTGCGAGGTCGGACACGATCTTGCGATCCGCCTCGGACTGCTGCCGCTGGACGGTGTTGATCTGCGCCGCCCCGGCCTGGTCGATCATGGTGCGGAATGCGCCGCCGGCATCGATCGGCTGGAGTTGCCTGGGGTCACCGATGAGCTTGAGCTGCGCCCCAGATTGCTCCACGGCCAACATCAAACGGGCCATCTTCCGAGACCCGACCATCCCCGCTTCGTCCACAACGACGACGGTGTTCTTGTCCAACTGCTCAGCCTGGTTTTCCAGCTTGAGCAACAGCCCATCCATCGTCAAGGATTCCTTGATGCCCGCCCCATCGGCCAGGCCACGCGCGGCCTTGGCCGCGATCGCCGTGGCGATTACGCGCTTGCCTTCGGATTCCCACAGTTCACGGGCTGCGCCGACCATGCGCGATTTGCCCGCGCCGGCCACGCCCTGCACGGCGGCGTAACTGCTGGCCGTGAGGTGTTTGAAGGCTACGGCCTGCTCGGCGCTCAGTTTGTGACGGGCGTTGAGTTCGGCAAACCGCGCATCATCCTGCGCCAAGCGCACCGCAGCAAGTTTCTTCGCGCTATCGCCAAGCCCGCGCTCAATTTCCAGCATCTCGCGCGAAGTCCAGCGGGCATCGCCGGTCTTTGTATCCACCAATTCGACAAGCTCACCCGCCTCGATCATGCGCTGGATGTGCTTTTCAGGGTCGGTGCCCTTGTCCTGGCTGTAGACGTACCCTGCGGCGCGGAGCTGTGTAGTGGTCAGGGTCGAAGCCTGGGAAAACACTTCGGCCGCGAATTCCTGGTCATTCCAAAGTTTCACTTCCAGGTGGGCACCGCGGATCGCAGCAGGATCGAAGTCGTGGCGCTCGGCGGCTTCGCGAGCACGGCTGAAAATCTCGGCCCGCGAAACTTCCCCCTTGGCTTGGCGGGTGTCCATCTTGAAGACTGCGCCCGCCTTGCTGTTGGCGTCCAGCCCGAGTTTGTCCAGGTACTCCGCGATCTCCTGCGAGCGGGTGGATTGCTCGCGGGTCAGCACGGCTGGCACACCGGAGACAGAGAACGAAGAACGATCACGCTCGATGCTGAATCCCATCTCGCGCAGCGCTGTAGCGAGCTGGGCGCGGTAGTAAGCCCCGAGTTCCATTTTGTGGCGGGAGTCAAGGTCGATCGTCTTGCCGTTCGCGGCGAGGTTGGGGACGATGGCATGGGTGTGGAGTTGGGCATCTCCGTTGCGCGAACTGCTGTGCTCGAAGGTTGCCGCCAGCAGTTCGCCATGCGGGATTTTTTCGATGGCGCCGTGGCCTGTGCGCTGGACGAATGCGCCGATTTTTTCAGCGTGTGCGATGGCGGCTTCGACGGCTTTTTGCTGTGCCGCGCTGATGGCATGGCGAGTGGCCTGATCGGCGGTTGCCCAGATGACGGAGACCGACTTTGGGGCAGAGAAAGTGAGGTCGTAGCCGGGTTTGTGCATCGGCCCGGCGTTGCGTGCAAGCGGCTTGCCGGTGGCCGGATCGAAGCCGGAAAATGCTTCGATCAATTGACCTTTTTTCACCTGCTGATCTCCCAGATTGAGGGCCTGGGCGAACTTGCCGATCCACTTCCCAGGCGGTTCCCCACCAGCGGTGTAGTAGTCCTCACGGGCGAGGTCTTCGTAGTACTGGGCCGCGCCGGCGGCGTCGGCCCCTGCGTTGATGCTGTGGAAGCTGAGCATGGCTTACTCCTGCGCGGTGGGGGTGGAACCGGCGGCCTGTGGCGATTCCAGCATGGCGCGCAGCCGCTCGGCCGTCAGGTTTTGCGAGCGGATGAGGGCCAGCAAGGCGCGGTCCTGCGCGTCCTTTTCGGCGCGTTGCAAAGCGGCGATGCGCGCGTCGATCTTGCGGATTTGCTCAGACAGGCTGGAGCGTTTGGCTTGCAGTTTCTGGATGGCGGGTGTGGAGGTCATGGCTGATCCTTTCTGGACGATTCGCGAGGACGGCCCCCGCATGTGTATTCACACAGATACGAAATCTCAGACGTGATTCGTCGGCCAGGATTCGGGCTGCATGCCCTTGGGCAGGCGCCCGAACTGGCGGATTGGCGTGGCCTGCGGCCACTGGCCGTAGGTTTTCCAGTAGGCGCGGGCAACGTGGAGAAGCTGCTCGGCCTCCGAGCTGCCAGGGATGGTTTCATCGGCAGGCAATTCGGCCAGGAAGCGCGCGCGATATTCGGAAAAGCTCGGCTGGCGGACCTGCTCGCGCAGGTGCTCGATCAGCGTGACAAAAGCCTCTTCCTGTTCGGCGAGACGGGCTTCCAGCAGACCCATGCGCTCAGCAATGTCGGCGTGTTCGGCTGTAGGTTGCGCAGAGCCTTGAGCGCTGGCCGCGGTTACCGATTGCTCAGGTTTGGTAGCGACCAACAGCATCCTGGCGTAGGCCGTTTTGGTCATGCCCAGTCCGCGTGCCTGCTTATCCAGAATGGACAGCTCAACAGGCGAGAGCCGAATCTGAAAAGGTGTCGTTTTGCTCATGGTGTGGCTCCAAATTCCTGCACTACAGCGAAAAGCCTTGCAGCGTAAGGCTTTCAGGCAATTTATCGAGGGCGTTGCACTACATCTGCACTACGCGGTGTAGTGCGCTGAAAGCCAATGACGGCGCGGGTTCGGGGGGTTTTGGGTGTTGGCGCTTGCATCGCTAGGTGCGTCAGGTCTGTGATTAATTGCCTTTGCAGTTGGGATGCTCATGCGAGGCTCAAAATCATGCTGATCGCCATTGCGCCGGCTGAAGCCAGAATCGCGAAATCGAGAGCGTGGGTTTGCGCCTTCGGCAGAACAATTCCGCTGCGCACTACGACCAGCCCAAGAGTGGCGGACATCGCCGCAGCAGCGCCTGCAAGGTGCCCTGCCGGGATCGCTTGGAGCATGCCGTAGGCAACCACGGTGAGCGCGACCAGTACCGCCAACAGGCGGGCGCCTTCCCGGCCCTGGCCGTGGCCAGCGGCGAAGAGCGCGGAGAGCGAAGCGAAGCCCGCGCCTGCGGCGATTGCCGCCTCGCGCTGGTCGGGCGCAACCTGCAGTACCGCCCACGCGGCCGCAGGCCACAACAAGGCCGGTGCTGCGGATTTGAGAAACAGCCCCAGCAGGCGCAGGCTGGCACCGGCCCCGCCGGTGCTGCCGCGACGTGCGCCGAGAAACAACGGCGACAGCAGTTCCAGAACTGCGAGGGTGATGGCGACCGCTGCGGCAGCGGCAGGCGGCAGCACAAGACCAAAGTATTGGTACGCAGCCCCAGCTATCAGCAGCGCGAACGCCAGCCTGAAAAATGTATGGAGAAAGGCGATCACGGGAACACTCCTTCATGGTCTTCGTCGACGGCGGCGTCATCCTCATCCACCTGCACTGATTCACGCGGATGCGAAATTTCCAGCGCGGACTCGGGTAGCGAGAATTGCGGACCGTCGCGCCATGCCGCAGATTCGACAAACGCCTCAGCGATGCTTGGAGTGCTCGGCCCGAATTGCTGAACGGTTTTCCCAATCGTGTCCTCGATGTGGATCAGCATTTCCACGCCGTTACGAGTCTCCTGCAGGCCGAGCAGATCAGACGGATTGAGGACTTGTTGCCGATCTGGCATGGCTGACTTCCCGGGAAGAGCGCCACCGTCTGCGGTGCTCTGGTAGCGGCGGATTTCGCGCTCGCCGATACGCTTGGACACGGCCTCTGCCGTGGCGTCCGCCGTGCGGCAATACACCTTTGTCGATTGCATCGAGATGATCGGCGCGGCCTTATCGCGCCCGACCAATGCAGTGAGTTGCGATTCATCCTGCAACGCCTTGATGACCCGGACACCCCGGCTGCGCCCAAGTTCTTCGATCCTTTGGATGGGCTCAAGCGAGGCGTTCCCGATTTGTGGAAACTCGTCCAGGATCATCCAGAAGCCGGGTTCGTCCGCCGTGATTTCTGGCATGTCTGCGGACGCAATTACCGATGCGGCGACTGACAGCATCGTTCCGAAAAGCGGCTCTACGACTATCTTGAAATCCGAGTTGTTGTTAAGGATCAGGAGTCGGGGGCCATGCCCTTGCAACCAAGCTCGAATGGAAATCCGAGGGCGACTCGGGGTGTCTACGGCTGCCATCTGGGCAATCCAGCCGGTGCGCTGGGCGAGCGTTGAGAGGATGTTTTTTTCAGCCGGGCTGATGTCTCCGCCTGAGAAAAATGAGGGCATGGCGATGGGGACCTGCGGGTCCTTTGAAGCGGCCTTGCGCACCAGTTCCGCAGGATCGCCGATCAGTGACCCATACAAATCGCGCCATGTCCAGCCATGCGGCAAGTTCAGCACCAAACCGGCGAAAAGACGTCGCGCGGTCTCGTAGAAAAATGCGTTTTCGCCCTTCGCGCCGCCTTCTCCCACCACCAGCCTCGCAAATTCCTGGGCGCGAGCCGGGCTGTCCATATCCGTCGATACGTCCCAGATCGCAGCGCGTTCATCCCATGGCCCGAGTAGCGCGGCACCGTTTTCAGTCCAAAGACCGGCCGTGTAGTCACCCTTCGGATCGTGCAAAAGCACACGATCGCCGCGCTCGCGGGCCTGGGAGATCACCGAGGACAGGGTGACGGTCTTCCCTGCCCCCGGCAGACCCACCAAATAGATGTGACCGACCTCACGCTTCCGCGCCAGTTCAATGCCACCGATGCGCAGTCCCTGCAGCTCGCCCTTGCGCTGCGCCGGGCTCATCAATTGGCGCTCGCGTGCCTGTAGAGCACGTCGGCCGCGGGTTGGAGAAGACAGGAATTCGACCCCGCGTACGTGGTCGATGCTGCTCTGCGTAGCGGCAAGCCACGCGCCGCCGAGCGCCCCTACCCCCGCACTGGCCAGCCCAAACCCCATGCGCAAGGCGTCGGCGATTCCGGCCTGGTGCAGACTCAGTGCCAGCCCGGACAGCGCAGGGCTTGCGGCAGCGGTGCCAGCGACTGCACCGGCCATCGCGCCGATGATGATTTCCTCCGCGCGGACTTTAAGCAGAGGTGCCATGGCGGACTCCTTGGGTGGTTGAAGTGGAGGCAGGTAGCACGAGCACGCGGTCCGCGTCGGTGACGATACGCACGGCCTTGTGGCCGCTGGCGCGGGCATCGAGCATCCCGTCGAGCACGGCCTTTTCCACCAGTCGCACAACTTCGCGAATGCCGTAGTTTTTGAGCTTTTCGCGCTTGATGATGAGGTCGATCAGCAAGGCGGTATCGACGGACTGCAGTTGAACGCCCACGTCCGCAGCGAATTGCAGAAGGAACTTGGTCACGATCTCTCCCACGGCCCGCCGGTCCAGATCGCCGAAGCTGTAGATTTCATCGATGCGGGCGAGCTGTTCGGGTGCGAAGGTGCCGCGCAGCGCATCGCGCACCTGGGCGCGGCGCTGCTCCACGTCGGCGACGTCGCGCACGATCTGCGCAATCTGCGCATGCCCGGCATTCGTGGTCAGAATGACCACGAAGCCGGTGGCAGTGGCCGTCCGGTTGGTGGCCTGCTCGGTGATGCGGCCTTCGTCCATCAGGGCCAACAGCAGCTTGTACACGTCCGCATGCGCCTTCTCGATCTCATCGAGCAGGATCACCCCGATCCCCAGCCGCATGATCTCGCGCACCAGAAAACCCCCTTGCTCCGATCCCAGATAGCCCGGCGGTGAACCGATCAGCCGCTGCGTGCTGCTGGCCTCTGTCATCTCAGCACAGTCCAGCCGGACCAGATTGCCCTCAAACAGGATTTCTGCGACGGTCTTGGCCAGTTCGGTCTTGCCGCTGCCGGTGGCTCCGGCGAACATCAGGACCGCCAGGGGCTTGTTCTTGCGCCGAAGTTGCGCCCGGCGCAGCAAGGTCTGCACCACGTCGGCGACGATGGCGTCCTGCCCGATGACCCGCTCGCGGATCACGGCAATGGCATGCGCTGGATCGACTTCCGAGAAGTCCACGAACTGGCCGCCTTCCGCAGGGGCCGGCTCAGGCCGGCCCTGCAGGAAGGCTTCGAGGGCTGATTTGTCGGTGGCGAGGTCGAAGATATTGGGCATGGTTTTTCCTTCAAGGATGCGGTGAATGACAACGGCGGCGGCGAAGGCCGCGCCGGCTGCGCCGAGCGCCAGGCCAACACGCCCCGGCGTGACGCCGTGGGCGATGGCGGCGAGGGATTGCGCGGCCTGACCCGTGCCCCATCCCGCCACGAAAAACAGGGCCGACAGGACCGCCGGGCGCCCCAGAAAGAAACTCTTCAGGGGCACGTCACGCCGGGACCATTTGGCCCAGGCGATGCCGCAGGCGAGCGCAGCGAGGCCGAGCGGCGAGACGAGATACAGCCCCAGGATCATCAAGCCAGCGGTGGCCAGCAGCAGCCACCCTTTGACGAACTCATTCATGGCGAGCCCCCTGCAAGGGCTGCGAGGCCGCCACCGGCGCAGCCGGGGCGGACGCCGGCCACAGGGGCACCATGGCCGAAGGCATGGGGGCCGTGGCGGGCTTGAAGTAGAAGTCCAGTGTCGGGGCATGTGCCGCCTGGGTGGCCGCCATGGTGTCCAGCACGGCCTCGATGCTGTGGACACCGGCGCCGAGCACCACGCTGGCCGACCCGGCCTGCGCGGGCGAGTCGGGAGACCACAAGGCGTTGTAGTTGCGCTTGAGGGTCATCAGCGCGTCGGCCCGACCGTCGAGCAGCACGCGGGCGGACGCTGAGGCGTTGCCAGACAGGCTGGCAGTCAAGAGGTAACTTCCAGTGGTCGGGGCAGTGAAGTTGAAGCGGTACTCCAGCCGCACCGGCTTGCCCATGGTGACGAAGGGCGCCATGGAGTCTGGCACAGCGCCAGAAAAGCTGGCGGTCGGTGATGCCTTCATCACGGTGCCCACGTTCTGGCCTTGAAGTGTCGTCGGGTCTTGCCCCTGGATCGCGTCGACGGTCTGGACGGTGAGCTGCCAGGCACCCGATTGCAGAGCGCCACGCGGGGCTGGGAGGGCGGGCAGCGTGGCATTGGCCAGGGAGGCCGCAGCCAGTGCCTGCGAGGCCGCTGGAGGGGTTGCATTCACGTTGGCGGGGGTTGGCGTCGAGGCGGGCTTGCCCGCTACCGCGGGGGACGGACCTACCGGCCCGGCCTGGGCTTGCAAGCGTGGTGGGTTGGTTTGAGGCGATGGGCTGTGGTGGGTGGCGCTGCTGACTAGGCCGATCAGCAGGGCGAGGACGAGCATGGAAAGGAAACCGGCGGCGGCCAGGACAAGGGACAATGGGACTCCGAATCGATCGGCAAGCGTTTGGAATTGCGAGGGGATTTTCATGGGACACTCCTTATTGAGCAGTGGGGCACTCCCCCACTGCCGATATTCAGCGGGGTGCGAAATGAATTTCTGGGATTAATGCAGAATTGGCTTGTCCTGGACTTTTCCTGTGGCGCCGCCATCAGGTTCATTACCCTTGGTCTCTGGCGCAGGGGGAGACTGGTCCAGCAAACAGACCGGAGCTGGAATGGGGATGTCCTTTGTTTCCGGGCGAGGAATGCCAGATGCTTTTGGATTTTCATATTCGACCAACTCCACTTTCTCTCCCCTCGTCGTGAAATTCCAACCCCGTCCATTTTTATCGCGGAAATTGATATAGGCATTGAACGAAATTGCATTCACGCCTTCTGGAAGTCGGCGAAAAACATCCCAAAGAGCCAAAGCGATTTCCTCGTAGGTCATCGCATTGGTTTGCGGGTCGCAGGATATTTTGACGCGCATGATTATGATTACCCCCTAGTTTTGGTTGCACTGGCCCATGAAATGAAGACGCTCAAAGTCGAGTCGCTCCTGAATTCGGGAATACAAATTCAGGAATAATGCAGATTCCGAGCTATTCATCGGCAATTCAATCCGCTTGTTTGTGGTTCGATCGACCATTGTGATTTTGTATTCACAGGGAGATAAGGCGTCGATTTCAAAATGGAGAAATTGCGCAGTCATCATGGTTCCTTGTTCCTTGAGGTGGGGAGTGAGTGGGTGCGGCACGTGGGCCGCACCCACATTCAGCTCTGGGCGAAGAGTGAAGGGAAATTTGAAAGAACGTCAGCTAGGGTGACCAGACGGGGTGAACCATCTGCATATGGCGCGTGGTGGTACACAAACAGAGGGTCTTCTTCTGCCTGGGTAATCCTTCCTTTTCCCAGGGGCAACTCGATCCCCTCGGTCCCAGACGAGCTAAGCCTCCTGAGCAGTTCAGCGCGGCCTCTCTTCTCTGCCTCCCGGGTGGAGACGCCCTCTGCCTCTGCAGCGCGGCGGCGCGCTTCATAGGCCCAGTCTCTGCCCGGGTTTTCCAAAATACACCTCTTGCAGTAAAGGAAGGCCTGCTGACCATTCAGGCCCTTGGCCTGAAGGTAAGGAGCGATGGCGCCATGCACGTCCTGAAGCTTGCACTTCTGTGCTTTGCAGATCGCTGCGAGCTTGCCGAGCTGTCCCTTGGACAGCCCTAGTCCTGACCTAATCAGGTCGAGTTCCGCTGTTGGCGTTTTTAATTCTGGGGCCGAGTTATCCACAGGATCGGCCGCAAGGCCGGTTCTTGTCTGTTTCTTTGTCTGGTCCTTCTTATTCTTATGCCCGGGCTTCCCGTGCTCGGGTGACCCAGGCCCGGGTAAGCCGGGCACGGGTGGAACCGACTGGAATACAATTTCCCAGACCCATGTCTGCGTGTAAGTCCGGCCGTTCTTTGTAACTTCGCCGCCCGGTTTTTTGCCCCGCGTCAGGTAGCCTGCGCGCTCCATCTCCCTGGCCATGCGCTGCCATCGCTCCTCCCCCAGGTCATGCTCACGGCGCAAGAAGGAGATGCTGATCTGCCATCCCGGAGGCCTGGTGGCCAGCCAAGCAGCCAGGCCGCGGGTGTCCAGGGAGAGGCGCTTGTCTTTGAGCAGATCGTGGGGCACGGAACCCCAGCTGCCTGCGGGATACTGGACCCGAACGACGCCTCCGGCGTGGGTGCCTTGAATTGACGAGCTCATAGCTCATCCACAGAGAACAGGTCTCTCTGCCCTGCCTCAAGCGCTCTGCGCTGCATGGCCCTGATTTGCTGACCCCGACGAGGAGATAACCCAAGGCTTCGCGCCAGCTCGGCGCCTTGGGAGTGCAGCAGGGAGTCCAGCAGCGCCGCCGACCCCGCGAGCGCGGCCTCTGCCTCAGTCACCCCCGCCGCAATCTCCAGCGCCTCCATGATCTGATCTGGGGTGGGCTCGACGCCCGCGGAACGCAGGGCCTGGGCGTTGCCCTGGCGCTCGACCTCCGCCCTGCCCGGTTTTTTTCCCTGCGCCCTGGGCTTGGAGGGTGCCCCGATCACCGCGCCGGCCCTGCCCCGCCGCGCAGCGGACTGCAGCGCCTGGCGCAGGCACTCCGCGGAGGAAGACCGGCGTTGGGCTAGCAGCCAGGCGGCCCCTGGGGAAAGGTCTGATTCGTCGTCCCCAGAGAAAGGGCGCGCGTTGGAGACCGCCAGCGCCGCCGAGGGCGGGAGAGCTGCGCACGCGAGAGAGAAAAGTTCGTCGGGGCGCCTCATTCTGACACCCCCCCGCGCAGCACGGAATCAATTTTGCGCGGGCGGCCGGGGCGCCGCCGGGCCTCAGAATCTGGGCCGCGCAGGGCGGCCAGCCACTGCTCGACATCCCGCTTCAGATAGATCTCACCCCCGCCTGGGAGGCTGGTGCTGATTGGCAGAGGATGGGGATGCCCCGCGCGACGCGCGCGCCAAGCTCTGGTCCTGAGTGCCTCAGTGCTGCACTGCACAAGCTCGCCGGCGAGCTGTGAAAAAGTGTAACTATCGCGGGATAGTGAAATGTGAAACGCCATTGGCTCGATCCTTTTGCAAGGTCGAGCGGGCATTATTGTGGGGCGGCGCGTCGGTTTTGAGGTGAGACCTGCCGACGAAGCCGATAATACATCAATTAAAACCCGAGTGAAACGCACAAGAATTGCGTATCCGGGTAATGAAATTCACGTTGTTACAAAATAATTATTTCAATTGAAAAACAACAACTTACATCGCATTGACATCACTGGATTGCACAAGACATGAGCAAAAAACGCATTTTCACTTGCGACGCAATCATCTCTCTTGCGAGACCGTGTGGTCGAGCGGGCGGGGCGGCACCCAAAGCCCAGGAATTAGCAAGCCGAGCTTTGTTTTGGCGGCCGGATAAATAGTTATCCGATTTGACTAATCGCTGAAATTCAGTGACTATTTGCATTATGAAAATTGATTTCTGGATCAAAGATCCGATGGGCGCTTTCTGCAGTTGGATCGCCCAGGTTCCCTGCGAAACAAATCACACATTCAAGCCCTCATCGATCAAGCAGATGACGGCGATGTTTCGCCAATTCGCTGCTTACCTTGAGGCGCACGGCGCGACGATTTTCTCGATCGATGCCGCCGGCGTGGATCGCTATCTGCAGACCCTGCCGGGACGCAGCAAGAACGGGCTATCGAACGATCCGACGCGCCGCAGGCACCTCAATCTTCTGTCCCGCGTCTTCGATGCACTGTGCCAGGACGGGATGCGTCGGAACAATCCTGCTGAATCGCTGTCCCGCCTGGAGCGGTATCGCGGTCGTAGCGCGGCCACACCCAATGCATTGACCCTTTCCCAGTCCGATGCACTCATCGCGCACCTTGAGCGGATGCCTACACCGAGCTGGATGGATGTTCGCGATCGCGCTCTCGTCAGCTTGCTGCTCGGCGCTGGGTTGACCTTCACGGAGATCGCCGTGGTGCGCATTGGAGATGTGCACCTGAACGATCGCATGCCGCATGTCTATGTGGATGCCTGCGGCAACCGCCAGGCCAGACGCGCGCATGTCGATGAATTCGCCTGGCCCCATCTCGACGCCTGGTGTCAACTGAGGCGATCCATGAATCTTCCCGGCGATGCTCTTTTCATCGAAGACAGTGGCTCGCCGATTGATAGGACGCGGTACTACGGTGTTCATGCCATCATCACCGCCGCCGGCATCCATGGCAAGATGCTGTCGCCTATGGGCCTGCGCAACACCTTCGCACTGCGCCACCTCGCCAATGGCGAGAGCGAAGAGCAAGTTCGCCGCCTGCTCGGGAATGCGACACTGCACAGCCCGGATCGGATTCGGCGGCTGATCCCTACACACGCGGTCAAATCGCAGTGATCGGTGACAGTGCCGTGCGTCTCGTCAGCCCAACACCACGCAAGACCCTCGAAGCATTGCAACTAAAAATAGTTGCTACATTCCCCTCCAATCATCGATACTTCCGACGTGTCACGAAAACAGAAGCTGATCATCAAGTTGCGCTCCCGATCGGGCAACTTCACATGGAGTGAAGCAGTCACACTCTTGGAGTCTTGTCAGTTCACGCTGCGCAATAGCTCTGGCGGATCAGGAAGGATGTTTGTGCATCAGCCCACGGGAAAGAAGGTACGCCTCCATGAACCACACCCACGCAACACATTGCTGCCTTACATGATTGATCTTGTGATCGAGGGTCTCCGCGACATTGGGGAATGGGAAGAATGAAAAAATCGCTGAAGAACGACGTGTTCAAGTACAAGGGCTACATTGGCTCGGCTGAGGTCGATACTGAGTCTCGCGTCCTAGTCGGACGACTGCTGTTCATCCAAGACATCATCGGTTACAGCGGTAGCGATTTGGACAGTCTGGAAAAAGCATTCCACGAGGCCGTGGACGATTACCTGCAGACCTGCGCTGAACTAGGCGAAGAGCCAGACACGCCTTGCAAGGGCACTTTCAATGTACGTGTTGGGCCGCAACGACATCGCGACGCTAATGTTGATGCGGTCAGGCGGGGCATTTCACTGAATGAGTGGGTTGCGCTTGCGTTCGACACGCTGCTTGGGCAGAGCGTTGAGGCCGCTTCACCTCGAGTCCAGCGAGTGTCGCATCAAGCCGTCGCATACGAATCCACGGGCATTGTTTTCAACGCTGGTACAGATATGCCACGAACCTATCAACAGCAAGTCACTTCTACAGGAGTTGCGCAAGGTGTCTCAAAACCTCACTGAGCAACCTACAGCAGCCACTGTTGATCTCAAGACACTGGCGAGTTTGTTGGTCAAGCACTTTGGCTATCACGAGGGTCACTACGAAGTGGCCATTCAGCTTGGAATTGCCGTAGGGCCTGTCATGCTGGTGCCACCCGGAGCGCCCCAGCCCACTCAGTTTCCGGGCGCGATTTTTGGCGTCACTGGAATTGGATTGCAACGAGGCACGAGTCAATCGCCGAATAGTGTTGATGCAGCCGAAGTCAACCCCGCAGTGGAAACATGAGAACGAAAACTATGTCTGAACGAGTATTGCCGCTAGCCCCAGCGACTACCCGCACTGAATTAATGGACGCCCTGTTTTTGATTGCGTCTGCACTTAAAACGCAAGCCCTCACCTCGCCGGTACTGGCCAGCCCAGACTTGGATGTTTTGAGAGATCGGCTCAGCACGATAGCGGATGATCTGCATGGACTCCAACAGAATGTGACGATCACCCCAACTTCTTAGCGAGGTCCTCAGCGCGGGGGTGGTAATACCGCTTGAGCGACTTCAGGTCGCGATGGCCGGTGACGGCGGACAGCTCCAAAACGTTGCTCAATTTTTCGGCCATTCGCGTTGCGGCCTCATGGCGCGTGTCATGAAAGTGCACGTCGGCCAGGAACATCGGATTGGGCTTGGTGCGATTTATCTTGCAGTCCTCGATGTACTTGGCCTGGGCTCGCTCCAATGCCCGCGTGAAGCCCTTCCGCAGTGCCATGGCGGTCGTTGGAAACACGCTGCCAGATGCCTTGTCCGCCGCCGGAAGTGACTTCAGAATCTTGACCGCAGCGGTGCTGAGCGGGACTGTGCGGGCGTCGCCGTTTTTTGTGATGGGCAAATGCGCCGTGCGTCTCTTAAGGTCCACGTGTTGCCATTGCAAGGCCAGCAGCTCACCGCGGCGCATCGCAGTGGCTGTGGCCAGGCGAAACAACGGCGCAAGCCAAGGGTTGCGAGGCGCCTTTTCAAATGTGCCGTCAGCGCGCCTCTCAACTGGGGTCAGGGCTTCGGTGAGGTAGCGCTCTTCCTCTTGGCTTAAGCGGCGATCCCTGGCATTGGCCTTGGGAGGGCGCTTGATCAGTTCGACAGGATTCTCAATATGGATGCCCCACTCGCGTCTTGCATGGTTGATCGCAGCCGACAGCACGTCGATCTCTCGGTTGACCGTCGCGCCCTGCACCTGCTTGAGCCGTCGGTCGCGCCAAGCTGACACCTGCATGCTGGTCAGTGCGGACATCTTGAGGTTTGGCAAAACGGGGTCGCGTAGGATCATCATGATCTTGACCGACTCCATCTCTGCAGAACGTTTCGTCGGCGTGACCTCTTTGCGATACTGCTCCAACAAGGCGCGCAAGGTCGTCTTGTCGGCACCGCGACGGTCGATGAAGCCTGACACATCGATTTCGTGTTCGGTGGCGCGTGCCCACTTCTCCGCGTCGGCCTTGGTGTCAAAGGTGCGGCAGATGGTCGGGTAGCCTTTTCTGCGGATGCGGACGCGGTACTGGTAAGGGCCGCGGCATTCGATTTGCGCCATGACTTTCTCGTGTGGTCAGTGGCCCAAAAGTGGCCCAAAAATTCAAGAAAAACTCTGCGTGCATTGTAAATGCTAACTCTGGGTTTTGCGTTCGGGACGTAGAGGCCGGAGGTTCGAATCCTCTCACCCCGACCAGAATTTTCAAGCTGACACGGCCGCCATGATTTCAACATGGCGGCCGTTTTTGTTTTGTAAATCAAGAACTTAGACAGTT
>Ga0315298_1001956_pt1 | contig 36504 bp, 26 predicted proteins | sample WHS_1_MG_FD_203077 | JGI IMG/M metagenome (GOLD analysis project Ga0315298, IMG submission 203077) | Extremophilic microbial mat communities from Washburn Hot Springs, YNP, Wyoming, USA - WHS_1_MG | ecosystem: Environmental > Aquatic > Thermal springs > Hot (42-90C) | place: USA: Wyoming...
TTACCTTTTATGATCATTGATTGTTCAGCACCTTTGCCCGTAATCAAAACCACATCTCCCTCTTTTGCCATTGCCAAACATTTTTGAATACCTGCTCGTCTATCTTCTATTAAAAATAAATCTCTGCCCCTTGTTTTATTATTTTTTTCAGCTGCCTGAGCAATCTCTTCAATAATTTCGGCGGGATTGTCATCGTAGGGGTCAACATTGCTAATCACTACAATATCAGCCAATTTTGCTGCTATTTCACCCATTTTTGGTCTTTTGGTTTTATCTCTACCCCCGCCCTCTGCTCCTAACAAAACAATCAATTTCCCATTGGGCTTGCGCAAAACCAAAGCATTTTTTAAAGCTAACTCCATACTTTTGGGTTCGTGCGCATAATCCACCAACACTAAAAATTTTTGACCCCCCTCAATCACCTCCATTCTGCCGGGCAAACTGCATACATTGAAAAGCCCTGCTTTAACCTGCTCATAATCTATGTTACCTAATAAATCACAAAGCGCAATGGCTGGTAGGGCATTGTACACATTAAAATCGCCAATAACATTAAGATGATAAGTTTTCCCGTTCACAGCAAAAGTTAATTTGCCTTCTTTATTTTGCAAATCAGTTGCCTGATAGTCTGCTGGATTGTAGATGCCAAAAGTAATTTTTCTTTCTGCGCTAAAGCCTAAAAAATAATAGCTATGAGGATCATCAATATTAACAATAATGGTTTTTTTAATATATCTGCCAGCCAAATATTTATCCGGATAATTTTTCAAAGAGGCAAAAATCTTACCTTTGGTTTGACGATATTTCTCAAAACTATAATTATGAGATGGTAAGTGTTCAGGAGATAAATTGGTAAAAATTAAAAAATCAAAATCAATACCCTTATGCCTCCACTGCTTAATACCCTCTGAGGTTGCCTCCACAATAGCGCATACACAGCCATTTTTGAGCATTTGCTTTAGATGTCTTTGTATAATAAACGGGCTGGGCATTGTCATATGATATTTATTTAATGCTTCCTGCTCGCCCACACGGATATTAGCAGTGCTCAACATACCTGTTTTCAAGCCAGATTGTTGCAAACAACTCCATAGAAAATTAACAGTGGATGTTTTCCCTTTTGTGCCCACTACCCCAATGGTTATCAAGTTCTTGGAGGGAAAACCATAATAAAAAGCAGCCATTTGCGCCACCAAATAGTGATAAAAAGAAACCGCTTTCACTCCAACAATTTTTTTCACTTTTTCTTTAATTGGCATAAAATTATATTGGCATTATTTTTTTCATTCAAACTCTAAATCGTTTACATCTTTATAGCCATCATCTTCATTGTCTGCTTTATCTTTGTTGCCAATTAAAACTTCACGGGGTTTGGCGCCCTCTGCCTGACCCACTACCCCCTCCTGCTCCAACATATCCAAAATCCGCGCGGCTCTGGCATAGCCAATCTGTAATCTTCTCTGTAAAAGTGAAGCGCTCGCTCGACGGTATTGAATCACAATCTCTTTTGCTTCTTCGTAAAGCGGATCTTTGGCTGTAAAATTCACAATATCTTCTCCGTTTAAAATACCTTTGTCTGACATCCCGCCATTTAAATCACCCTCTTGAGATAAACCATTTTCATCTTCTATCTGCTGCATTGGTTGGGGTATATTTTCTTTCGCTAAATACTCTACTACTTTTTTTATTTCCGCAGAAGAAACAAAACTACCCTGAATTCTTTTAGGACGGGAAAATTCCGCGGAAACATAAAGCATATCTCCTTTGCCCAATAATTTTTCTGCCCCTGAAGTGTCTAAAATAGTGCGCGAATCAATTTGACTGGCAACCTGAAAAGCGATTCTGGCAGTAATATTGGCTTTAATCAAGCCGGTGATAACTTCCACCGAAGGTCTTTGAGTGGCAACAATCAAATGAATACCCACCGCGCGCGCCAACTGGCTTAAACGCACAATGGCTGTTTCCACTTCCCTGCCCTTAGCCACCATTAAATCAGCTAATTCATCAATCACCAATACTATAAAAGGCATTGGTTCATAATGAGAATCAGGTGCATCTTTGGTTTTTGAAGAACTCTTTGCTAAATAACGAGAACGCAATTTATGATATGCTAAAATATCACGGCTACCTACTGCTCTTAAAACCTCAAATCTTCTTTCCATTTCCCCCACCAGCCAATTTAAAACATTGACTGCTTTTTTGGCATTTAAAATAATGGGTGTCAACAAGTGGGGCAAAGAGCTATAAATGGAAAATTCTACTCTTTTGGGGTCTATTAAAATAAAACGCAGATTCTGGGGAGAATGGCGGAAAATCAAACTCATAATTAAAGAATTAAGACAAATTGTCTTGCCTGCGCCTGTGGCACCTGCTACTAACAAATGAGGCATATCAGCTAAATCAACGCCAATAGGAGCGCCCATTACATCTTTACCCAAAGCCAAACAGAGCACAGCAGGAGAATTTTGAATCTGCGCGCTGGCAAGCACTGTGCCTAATTTCACCTTTGCTCTGGTAGTATTGGGCACTTCAATACCTACCAAGGGTTTGCCGGGAATAGGGGCTTCAATCCTAATAGGATGAGCAGCCAAAGAAAGCGCTAAATCATTGTTAAGAGCAGTAATGCGGGAGAGTTTCACGCCTTCAGCGGGCTTTAATGTGTACTGCGTAATAGTAGGGCCAATGTGCACCTCGCCCATTTCTACTTCTATGCCAAAGTTTTGCAATGTTCTCTTAATCACAGCAGCATTGTATTCAATATCGCCGCTGGCAGGCTTTTCTTCAGATTGGTCCAAAAGATCTAAGGGCGGGAATTTATAACCAACATCTTCCACCAATTCTCCTTTGGCTTTTTCCTTTTTAGAGGCAGCGGGCTTTTCTTTTATTGGTTTTTGTTTATTTTTTTGTGATTCACTAACAACATTTGCTTTCACCACCTCTACGGGCTTAATGGCAAACTTTGGTTTCTCTAAAATATCTTTCCTTTCTAACTCACTGCTCAAAACCTGCTTTTTAGCTTCTTTTTTGCTTTCTTCATTTGTTTGTTCTTTCTTTTTGGCAGAATGAATTAACACCTCCCACACAATAAAAATGGCTGTGGCTATGAAAGAGCAAAAAACAATATAAGAAACAACAATGCCAAAATAACGGCAAACAGGCCAAGCCAAAATATAACCTAACCAGCCGCCATTTTTCTCTCCTAAATTATAAACAGCCAAAATACCCGCAATGCCTGCTAAAAAAAGAATTAAAACAATGGTGCCGGGCAAGAAAAAAAGTTTACTGGATGGTTTCCACAGCAAAATAGCGGTTAAAAGAAACAAAAGGGGTATAAAAAACACGGTTTTGCCCACTAAAAAATGCAAAGCCCTAAAAATAATATCCCCTCCGCTGCCAGCCCGATGGAAAAAAGAAAAAATCACCACAAGGCTCAACAGAACAAACGCCAAAGAAACAATCCATTTTTTCAAACGACTGGTTAAAACAGGCTGTTTGTTTTGATGGTTTTTCTTGTTTTTATTATTATTAAAATTTTTATCTTTCCCTTTTGCCATTTTTTTCAAAATTAGCCCCTCCCATAAAGAAAAAATACTTCTCTTTTGGGCGCGCGAGTTTGTAAATCATTTAAAATTGCGTTTTATTACTTTTATTTTACCACATTAAAAACGTTTATCAATTGTTAAAAACTCTATTTAAAATATAATAAAAATCCGCAAAAAATTTTACACAAACAGCGCTCCTTCGCAAAACAAAAATATTTCTGCGAAAACAGGATATATGAAAATAAAAAAATAATTTTCAATTCTCAATCAGATTGCAATCTTAAATATCTTGAATTACAAATACAAATTAACGATTCCATCCGCTGAACAATTGAACCAAACACAATACGCTCAACACAAAAACATCTTATATTAAAATTAGTTTAAAATATCTTCTGTTTTTCTCTTATTACAATTTTAATGCGATCGCATCAAAGTTGTAATAAAATTGTAATAAAGCAAAAATATCAATTAAGCGGTTTTTGCAGTGTTGGCGCGGCTTGAAAAGATTAAAGCGCGTTCACCGATTTACCCACATTTTTAAACTATTTCAATTTTGATGCGATCGCATCAAAATTGTAATAATTGGAAAGCAAGGTTTTTACTGAACTGATTGTTATTTTCTGTTGGCAAAAGCACAATAAACCAATAAAAAACTGCAATTTTTGAACAACCGTTCAAAAATTGCAGTTTTTGGCTACTTGTTAAAGCAGGAAAGAAAAAATAATTAATGGCGGCGATAACCAGTGCCTGCCGGAATCAAACGACCAATCATCACATTCTCTTTTAAACCATGCAACTTATCTTCTTTACCTTCCAAAGCGGCTTTAATCAAAACGCGTGAGGTTTCCTGGAAAGAAGCGGCGGACAAAAAGCTATCGGAGGTTAAAGCCACTCTGGTAATGCCTAAAATTATTGCCTTTGCCTTACCCGGTGTTTTATGACTTTTTTTCAGTTGCGCATTAGTCTCTTCAAATTCTGCCCTGCTGATAACCTGACCGGGCAGCCAGGGACCATCCCCGCCATCTATAATACGTACTCTGGAGAACATCTGCCTGATAATAATTTCTATGTGTTTATCGTGGATATTAATTCCCTCTCCTACATAAATTTTTTGAATTTCCTGCAAAATATAAAGCTGGGTGGCTTGTGTTCCTTGAAAACGAAAGAGTTTTTTTAAATTTAAACTACCAGCGCATAACGCCTGACCTGCCTTCACTTCATCGCCTTTTTTTACATAAACTTCTATATCCGGCACAACAAAATATTCCAAAATTTCTTCTTTGCCAGATTTCGAGGGTTTTTTGGAAAGAATTTTAATAACTCCTTTTTCCAAATCTACCTCCTTCACCACACCATCGGCTAACGCCATTGCCGCTTCTCCTTTCGGGGTTCTGGTTTCAAAAATTTCTTCTACGCGCGGCAAACCTCTGGTAATATCGCTAACACTGGAGACGCCGCCCGTATGAAAAGTTCTCATTGTTAATTGCGTGCCCGGCTCTCCGATAGATTGAGCAGCAGACACACCCACTGCCATACCAAGCTCTACTAATTTATTTTTGCCCATCTCCCATCCATAACAATGACGGCATACCCCTCTTGTCGCCCGGCACGTTAAAGGCGAACGGACCGTTAACACATCAATACCCGCTTCATCTATTTTACGCGCATGCTCCCAAGTAATAATCTCTTTTGCTTTCACAATAATTTTTTTACTCACAGGATCTTTAATGTCTTTCAGCGTAACACGGCCCACAAACTTAAATTTAAAATCCTGACCTATCTGTTCTGCGTCTTTGCGTCTAATTTCCATACCAGTAGTATCGCCACAATCTTCAGTGAAAACAATTACTTCATGCGCCACATCCACCAATCTTCTGGTTAAATAACCCGCTGCTGAAGTGCGTAATGCCGTATCAGAAGTACCCTTACGAGCGCCATGCGTAGAAATAAAATATTCCAAAACATCAAAACCTTCTTTAAAAGAATGTTTCACTGGCAGCTCAATAATCCTACCCGTGGGCGAAGTAACCAATCCTTTCATCCCCGCCATCTGTACAGGTTGAGCCCACGACCCTCGCGCGCCCGAATCAATCATAGAAAAAATAGGCCCATCCTTTGGCAAATATAAAGGAACTAACTTTTCTATTTTTTGTTTTACTTCCTGCCATACCCCAATCATTTTGGCGGTTCTTTCCTGAGCAGACAATAATCCTTTTTCGTAATATGTTTCAATTTTTTCTATTTCTTTTTCTGCCTCACTCACTAATTGTGCTTTTTCTTTGGGCACTATTACATCATTCATTCCCCAACTTATTCCTGACAAAGTAGCATACTCAAAACCCAGTTCTTTGATTCTATCCAAAATATGCTCTACTTCTGTTAGGGGATAGTTCTCAACAATGCGGCTGATAACTCTGGATATCTTTTTAGAATTTAATTGCTCGTTTAAAAAAGGAAAGTCAGGAGGGAGCACCTGATTAAAAATAATTCTGCCCGCCGTGGTTTCTACCCAATTATTTTGCTCCCCATTCTTTTCGTTTGTTTGCTTGCTGTCGCTCTTTTTCTGGGGAGGCATTAGAACTTTAATTTTTTCTCGCAAACCAATTTTTCCTAATTGATAAGACAAAACTGCTTGCTCAAAACTGCCAAAAATTTCTCGCGCTTCTGCTTGAGCGTCTGACTCACTCATCCCGGTTAAATAATAACAACCCAAAACAATATCTTTAGTGGGAATCACAATAGGTAAGCCGTCAGCGGGCTTTAAAAAGTTGCGAGCAGAAAGCATTAGTTCTCTGGCTTCCTGTTGGGCTTCTTCAGATAAAGGAAGGTAAACAGCCATTTGATCGCCGTCAAAATCAGCATTATAAGCCAAACAAACCATAGGATGTAATTTAATCGCCTCGCCCTCAATTAAACGCGGTTCAAATGCCTGCACACCCAAACGATGCAATGTGGGCGCTCTGTTTAAAAGCACTAATTTATCAGCCACCACTTCTTCCAAAGAAGCCCAGACCTCATCAATGCCCTCTTCAATTAAGTGAATGGCACCCCTGATATTATAGGCTAATTCTTTGTCTAAGAGTTTTTTAATAACAAAGGGTCTAAAAAGCTCCAAAGCCATAATTTTGGGCAAGCCGCATTCGTGCAATTTTAATTCAGGACCGGGCACAATGACCGACCTGCCTGAATAATCTACTCTTTTGCCTAAAAGATTTCTTCTAAACCTACCTTGCTTGCCGCTTAAAATATCAGCTAATGATTTTAATACTCTTTTACCTCCAGTCGTGGCAGTGGTTACCACTTGGCTCTTGCGCATACCATTGTCCAATAAAGCGTCCACCGCTTCTTGTAACATTCTTTTTTCGTTGCGCACAATAATCTCGGGCGCAGCAATTTCCAGTAAATACTTTAAGCGGTTATTGCGGTTAATTACTCTGCGGTAAAGGTCATTCAAATCTGAAGAGGCGTATCTGCCTCCATCTAACTGTACCATTGGCCGTAAATCCGGCGGCAAAACAGGCAACACTTTTAAAAACATCCATTCGGGCCTAAGCTTGGCTTTCTGCATTCCCTCAAACAACCGCAGCCTCCCCAAAAGTTTTTTCTTTTTTATCCCGCTGGCATCTCCAATTTTTTGACGCAAGGCATCAATCTCTTTTTGCAAATCAATTTTTTCAAAAAGAGAATATAGGGTTTCCGCGCCCGTACCCGCTTCAAAAACCTCGCCGTATTTTAAAGAGTGCTCACGATATTCAGATTCTGTAAAAATTTTTAACGGCTCTAACGATAGCAATTCTTCTCTGCGCGCCACGAATGTTTTACGCAACGTTTCTTGGGAAGATTTCTTTTCTTTTGCAGATAAATCACTTTTTTCTATCTCAGCCATCTTGTTTTTGAATTCTTCTTCTATTTCATTCAATAACTCTTTTTTCGCTGTTTGGTCTACTTTTGTAACAATATACGCGGCAAAATAAATAACCTTTTCCAGTTTTTGAGAAGGCAGATCCAACACCATTCCAATTCTGGAAGGAACGCCCCGCAAAAACCAAATATGCGACACAGGAGCAGCCAATTTAATATGCCCCATCCGTTCTCTCCTTACAGAGCTGCGCGTTACCTCCACGCCACATCTATCGCAAATAATACCTTTGAACCTAATACCTTTGTATTTTCCGCAATAACATTCAAAATCTTTAGTGGGGCCAAAAATTCTTTCGCAAAAGAGACCATCTTTTTCTGGTCTTTGGGTGCGATAATTAATAGTTTCAGCTTTCTTAACCTCTCCAAAAGACCATTTCAAAATATCTTCGCTGGAAGCTAATTTTATTCTAATAGATTGTAAATCAGCAACCTTCATATAAAATAAAATTTAAAATGAAAAATGAAAAACCACAAAGAAAAATTAAAAAGAAAAAAAGAAATTTAATTTTTTAATTATCTTTTTGGTTTTTCGTTTTTAGTTTTTTAATTAATATTTTGTGACTATTCATCTTTTGCCTCCTTTTTTGCGCTCTGTTCTTCTTCCTCTTCTGAAAAAACTCCTTTTACTTCAATATTTAAACCCAATGATTTCAACTCGGAAACCAAAAGATTAAAAGAAGCGGGCACATTAGGCTTTTTCACTGCTTCACCTTTTAAAATAGTTTCGTAGGTGGCTATTCTGCCGGGCACATCATCGGATTTAATGGTTAACATTTCTTGTAAAATATGCGCTGCTCCATATGCTTCCAAAGCCCATACCTCCATTTCGCCAAAACGTTGACCGCCAAACTGGGCTTTGCCGCCCAAGGGTTGTTGGGTAATAAGAGAATAAGGACCGATAGAGCGCATATGTATCTTATCTTCCACCATATGAATCAACTTCATCATATAAATATAACCAACGGTAATTTTATTGGGAAAAGGAAGTCCGGTTCTACCATCATATAAGGTTACCTGGCCGCTTTCTGGTAAACCAGCTGCTTTTAATTCATTTTTAATATCTTCTTCATTGGCGCCCAACAGAGAAGGGCTGATAGCTAAATAACCCAAGGTATGCGCGGCCCAACCCAAATGTGTTTCCAATATCTGCCCAATATTCATTCTGGAAACTACGCCTAAGGGATTGAGCACTATATCCACAGGAGTGCCGTCAGGTAAAAAAGGCATTTCTTCAACGGGTAATATAGACCCTACCACTCCTTTATTGCCATGCCTGCCTGCTAATTTATCCCCTATCTTGATTTTTCTAATTTGCGCTACCTCTACTTTAATTCTTTTTAATACCCCGGGTTCTAATTTATCTCCTTTGTCGCGGGAATAAACTTTTACCTTAATAACTCTGCCTCGCTTTCCCTGTTCCATTCTTAAAGAAGTATCTTTCACCTCTTTGGCTTTTTCTCCAAAAATTGCTTTTAACAAACGTTCTTCAGCTGTTAAAGCCTTTTCTCCTTTGGGAGAAATTTTCCCCACCAAAATATCATTAGGACCCACTTCCGCGCCTATTCTTACAATTCCCTCTTCATCTAAATTTTTTAATTTTTCTTCAGAAACATTGGGAATATCGCAAGTAGTCATTTCAGGACCCAATTTAGTGTCTCTCACATCACAAGTAAAATCCTCTATATGAACAGAAGTAAAAATATCTTCCCTCACTAATTTTTCCGATATAACAATAGCGTCTTCATAATTACCGCCTCTAAAAGGTAAAAAAGCCACAAAAACATTGCGACCCAATGCTAAACGACCCTTATCAATAGCTGTGCCATCAGCAAGCACATCACCTTTTTTTACTTGGTCTCCTTTGTTTACCACTGGCCGCTGGTGTGTTACAGTGTATTGGTTGCGTCTTTGAAAAGTACGCAAAGGAAAATTAATTGTTTCTGATTTTGTTTTCAGTTTAATGTGTTGAGCGTCTACTTCTGTAATCACACCGGGCGCTGGCGCCACAATAATCTCACCGCAATCTAAAGCAACTTGTTTTTCTACGCCTGTGCCCACAATAGGCGCTTCGGGCATAACCAGGGGCACAGCCTGACGTTGCATGTTAGAGCCCATTAAAGCCCTGTTTGCATCGTCGTTTTGCAAAAATGGTATCAAAGAAGTGGCAACGCTTAAGGGCTGCTTAGAAGAAACATCAATAAAATGCACCTCGCGGCTGCTAATACGTCGGGGTTCTCCTTTACGTCTCGCTTCTACTTCTTTTTCTGTAATGATCCCTTTTTTATTAATCTCCACACCTGCATGCGTAATATTATATTTTTCCTCCTGAGAAGCAGTTAAATAACAAACTTCGTCAGTAACTCTACCATTTTTTACTTTAAAATAAGGGGTCTCCAGAAAACCAAAAGGATTTACTCTGGCAAAAGAAGCCAAATGGCTTACCAATCCCACATTTTGTCCTTCTGGGGTTTGAATAGGACAAATCCTGCCATAATGACTGGGTTGCACATCTCTTACCTCAAAACCAGCTCTTTCTCTGGTCAAACCGCCCGGCCCTGTTGCAGTAAAACGTCTTTTGTGTTCAATTTCCGAAAGCGGATTTTCTGCATCCATAAACTGTGAAAATTGCGAGGCAGCAAAAAATTCCTGAATCACAGCCATTAAGGGCTTGGGATTAATAATCTGAGCAGGTGTAATTGTGGCAGGGTCTAAAGTAGACATTCTGTCTTTAATAATGCGTTCCATACGCATCAAACCCACTCTTAAACGACCCACAACCAATTCAGCCAAGTTTTTTACCCGGCGATTACCTAAGTGGTCAATTTGATCCGGTTTTGCTTCGGGATTATTATTTAAACGAATAATTTCTTTTAATACCGCCACTATATCTTCTTTGGTTAAAACCCTTTCTGCCTTGCTAACATCTTCTTTGGGCTTTTGCCCTAAAACATCCTGCAATCTATCCCATATTTTCCACCTGCCCACCCTGCTTAAATCATACCTTTGAAAACTGCAAAACATATTCAATATTAAATCTCTGGCTGCGTCAGCGCTTACCAAATCACCGGGCCGCAATTTTTTGTAAATTTCCACCAATGCCTCTTCCTGATTAGCGGAAGGATCGCGCGACAAAGTCTTTTCAATAAATCTAATTTCTCCCTTGTCCACAGAAGAAAACTCCTTTTCAATTGCTGTATTATTTTCAAAGCCAAAAGCTTTTAACAAAGTAGTAGCAGCTACCTTGCGCTGACGATTAATCTTTACACCTAAAAATCCTGAAGGTTCTGTTTCAAATTCTAACCACGCACCTCTGGCAGGAATAATTTTGGCGCCAAAATAATTTTTTCCTCTAAATGCCTGCGCTGTAAAAAAGATGCCTGCTGAACGAATCAGTTGAGGCACCACCACTCTTTCCACACCATTGATAACAAAGGTGCCGTTTTCCTCCATAACAGGAAAATCAGCCAAAAACACCTCCTGTTCTTCTACCTCCCCGGTTTTCAAATTTAAAAGAGTAAATCTTCCCCGCAAAGGAGCATCATAAGTATCATTATTTTCTTTGGCGTCCTGAGCATCTTTATACTTTGGCTTGTCTAATTTTAAGCTAACAAAATCAAGCTCAAATTGCTTGCCTGTATAGTCTCTAATAGGAAACATTTCTTGGAAAAGCTCGTTAATGCTTGTGTCCCAAAGTTGGCGCCAGCTATCTTTCTGCAACTTTAGTAAATAAGGAAGATGAAAAGAAATTTTTGATTTAGAAAAACTTTTAACAGAGATTTCTTTCATAAAATAAAAAAGAAAAATAAATAATCAATAAAATAGAGTTTGGCCGCTCTGTTTTCTCAAAACCGCCAAATTTTTATTGCTTAATAATTTTGAAACAAAATAAAAACACAAAACACAATAAAATAAAGTTATCAAAAAGTAATGCGATTTTTTTAGTAAAAATTAAATGAAAAAATTCTCCCCAACATTTTTCTCACTTTAACAATCTAACACAATCTTAGCAAAGAAAACAAAAGATACTAAAAAATTGCCTCTCTGGAGAGGTTTTTTTGTTTAGTTTTTTGTTTAAAAATTAATCAAAAACAAGGTTAATAAAAGAGATAAACAAAACTCAACTTTTAGTTTACTAATAATTAAAATTTTGTCAAGAGCCCCCTGCCAGAAGATTGCCTTGACAGAGCCATTGCCTTTACAACCATTGGGGTTTATTTAACAAATAAACAACAAGCATTGCGCTATGCAATTTCTATATTCCCCATTGGTGGGGATTTCTCATTTACCTGAATTAATCTAACAGAGCCCGTGTTAAATTATTTAAGCACAAAAGGATTTTCTGTTTAAATTACGCCCCCGCACCTTTCAATGGTTTTTTGGATTTTTAAAAGACAACCTCTAAGATTAGAAAGAATAGACGATTCCTTTAAACGGACAATGTGCCAACCATTTCTTTTTAAGATATTGTCTTTTATTTTATCTTTCTTTTGCTGTAAAGCGCTGCTATGCGCTTTTTTGTTGTCGCATTCAATAGCAATGTTGCCTTTTTGGCAAAAAATGGCAAAATCAAGACAAAATCTTTTTTTTGCAAAAGAAAGATGATGCTGGGCAACAGCAGCAATGCCAGCTTTTTTTAAGGCTTTTTCCAGAATTTCTTCAATGGGTGGCACGCGATAAAGTTGTAGAATCGTTTTTGATTGCAAAAAATGTGTAAGGGTGGCAAAACCAAAAGAAACACGCCGTGGCTTGATATTTTTAATAGGCGGGTCTAACTTTTTTATCCCACCAATTCTTACTAAAAAATAATCATCTTCTGCATGGGGATGATTTAATTCAGCGGGCAATAAATTTTTCCTTTTAACAACCTGGTAATTTAAAACTCGCGCAAAGTATTGAATCTGTTTTCCTTCTTTACCAAATGTCAGGGGTTGATAAAAGGCTAAATAATGAAATTGTCTTTTGGGCGCATAACTGAGTGGAATGCGATACCATTTCTCTCTAAAGAGAATATCGCGATCGCGCTGATTTTTTAAAACCCCCACCAAAACAATTTCTTCATCTCTTCGTTCTTTTTTTATCATATTAAAAGCGCTCCATTAAGGATAAAAAATTTTCCAAGACAGTCCACTGGCATTGAAAATCACATTTCATTTTTTTCTTTAGTTTTCGCAAATATCGCAAAGATGTTCCTTCGCTTAAAAAAGAGGGCTTTTATCATAATATTTTATTTTTACTAAAAATCGCCTGCTCAATGGCTTTTTTATTTTTTTCTTTTTGCCCTTGGCTCTGCGATGCTCTAAATTTATAAGTATGCTCTGCGCTCAAATGTGCTTTTGACAAGGAAAATATCTTTTCTATTTTTTACTGGCAATTGTAAATACCAAAGCAATTTTTAATTATCAAATACTGTTCAATCGCAAATGATTTATTTTATCAATTTTCGTTTCCAATAAAAAATAAAAGAATAATAGAAAAAAAGAGAAAATAACAACAATAAGCTCAGCAAAAACCTTGCTTTCCAATTATTACAACTTTGATGCGATCGCATCAAAGTTGTAATAAAAGAAAAAAAGAAGATTTTTTGTGTTATCCATATTATAAAATTTATAAAATAAAGCTGAGGCTATTTTATATCATATAATAATCCCGAAGATTTTGTTTCATTTGAAGAGCCGGTTGATAATCAGGCTTTAAAGCAAGAGAGTGCTCAAGAAGAGAAATAACCAAATCCATCGGTCCTCCATCAAGAAAAACCACAGCGGCATAGCTGAAATAAAAATGATAAGGAGCAGGACCACAGCGATGATATGGTTCATCTTTTCCCAATTGCTTTCTAATAGCATGGATGCGTTTCTTATTGAGCAGCCTGGGATTTTGACTCATTTGTTCTAATTCTTTTAGTGAATTTATATATCTATCTTCAATTTCCGCCATTCTCCAACCGGTTCCCTCAGCTGTATTTTCAGCAAAAATTTTTATGCCTATTTTATCTATATTTTTTTCTGGCCAGCCGTTTCGCTTTCGTTCCTCTATGATAATTTCTCTTAGATTCATCAAAAACCGCCATTAGCTTTGGTAAAAGGTTGATGCAAGGGTACACGACTAAAGTATTCTTTTTGGAATTTGTCAAAGTCTGCCTCTATATTAAACGGTTCATCAGCCAATTCAGCCTCTGCTTTACCTGTTCTGGGATCTATTTCTAAACGTTTTTGATATTCATTGAAGAGTTCAGCATTAAAGCGGATTTCATAGGAACCAAGAGGATATTTTGCCATATATTCTGCTGGCGATAACCCACCCAAGTCTTGATGGGGCAGATAATTTTTCCACTCCATAACCGCTGGGGCAAAAAGCCCCATTGCCTTTTCGTCTTTGTGATGCAGAATTCTTTTGAGAATACCCAAAACAAGCAAGGACTGAAAAGGGGTATCTACTTTTACAATTTCTTTTTCAATTTCACCCAAAGAAACCTCCTGCTCCAACCCAATGCGTTCCAATGCCCTATAAATATCTTGTTTTATTTTATCTACTTCCATAATTTTTTTATTTTCATACCCCTGCTGCCTTGAGATTAAACACAGAAAGTATGCTTTCGAATATAGCTCTGGGACGGGATTCAATTAGTTAGTTTTTCCATTTTTTGTTTTAGCCCTATAATATTCTCACATTCTGCAGAATGTTGGAATGTTTGTTCTACTCATTTGCTTATTGCTTTTTTGGAGGTCTATTCCGAGGTCGCGACAAATTTTCTTTGCTAAAAAATTATCAATTTCATTGTGCCGAGGGACAGTAGAGGTTTTCTTTAATATGAGTATTAACTCCGGGGATTTCTTCAACCCATCCCAAATACCATTTTCCGTGTTTTTTATAAACCGCAGTAAATTGTCTGACCATACATTTGTATTTTATTCTTTATTCAAAAAGATGTCGGTTTTAATTAAATTTTTTAATCACTTTTCAATTCCGTATTTTCGTATGTATTCTCTAATAGCGTTTTTAGTATATGGTTCAACATCCAATTTCAGCGCCTCATCCAAAGTCACCCAGACAAATTCCTCGGCTTCAGAATTAAGTTTCACTTTAGCTGAATTTGTTTTGCAGGCAAAATCAAAAAAGATGAAGTGTTTTTTCTTGTAAAATACCTTGTCAAAAATGAATTCTTGAAAACAAATGAATTTTATATCGAAAATATCCAAACTGGTTTCTTCTTTTATCTCTCTTTTTAATGCTTCTTCTATTTTCTCTCCAAGTTCAATGTGCCCCCTTGGAATGACATATTTTCCTCTCCATTTGTGAGATTTTATTAGAAGAATTTTTCCTTCTGGGTTAAAAATCAAAGCCCCAACCGTTGGCTCTGGATATTTTTGTTCCATAATTAAAAGTATTTTATAAATCTCTTTTTAATTTCAGAAAATTTTTGCCTTTTAAAATTGAACCTATATCCTTTTCTTTTATTCATCTCATTCAAAAGCTTATAAAATTCTTGATTACTAACGGTTTTTAAACCGAGTTTTTCAAGTTCCTTTTTAATTTTTTCATTCGCTTCTTTAATTTTATCTTTTTTAGTTACTATCTCCGCTTCAAAATAATAACCCCAGTCTGGGACTTTTACTAACGACAATTCAATCCCTTTGTATTTGTAAATGTAAGTAGTCGTAGCGTTTAATGCTCCTTGATAAAATCCAAGTATTTTTAAAAATTCGATCATTTCATCAAATTGAGCTACATTCACTGGAAATATAAACTCTTTTCTGCTATCCTTTCCACCCCATTTTCCATATTTTAACACTAACTCTCCTCTTTTATTGATAACTCTTAATCTTAAATCTATTGGTTCATCCTTTATTTCTCTTATATCTTTTATTTTCTTTCTCGTCGGAAAATATATAATTGAAAATTTGTCTTTTCTCCCAATAAATTTGCCTTTTCTCTCCAAAAAACTACTCAATTCTTGAATTTTTTCTCATTAATTACGCCCCGATATTCGACTTCAATTTTAGTTAAAATTTTTATAGATTTTCTATTTTAAACCCGAGACCTTTAAGGGCTTTTATTGCTTTTGGCAAATCTTTTTTCTTCACTAATATATGATCAGTGGAATAAGAAGAAATTGCAAAAATACTCACTCTGGCTTTTGCCAAAGCTCCCGAAATTTTAGCTAAAAATCCTACTAATTCAAATGGCAAAACAATATCAAAAGTTAAAATTTTCCAACCTTTTTCCATTTCAATTACATCCTTCTTTTTAATTTTAGATTCCTCAATAATGACAGTGATTTCATTTTTATCTTTAATTACCGCAAAGACACCTGGCAAAACTCTCTTTGCTTTCGCAACCACAAAATCTTCTTTCCAGATATAAACTTTCTGATTTTTAAAAAATTTACTAATTTTCAATTATATTAATCAATTAGTGTTTGTTTTAAAAATAAATAGCTTGTTGGCGGATAGTTTTATTTTAATTTTTTCCAAAAGTCAATTTTTTCAGTTCTTTGTTTATTTTAAAATTTTATTTTCTAAAGCCTCTTCAAACTCCTTTTTTAACTTTTCGTTATAAAAAGGTAATCCAACCAACCTGAAGTGTTTATTTTCCAGTTTTAAATCTGTATCTGCCTTTCCCTCCATTTCAAGTAAAAATTTCTGCTTCCATCCTTCTTTTGAATTTTCAAATCTACCACGATTATCTTTAAATTGGTCTCCTTTTGGTTCAATAAAAATCTGATAAATACTAATAACTTTATTTCGCTTTTTTAAAATCATTATAAAATCTGGCTCAAACGCTCTACCTTCATCAAAATCAAAAAGTTGAAAGAATTTCTCATTTCGCAACAAGGCAATATCGGAATACTTCTGTCTTAACTTCTCAATAAACTCATCAATAAACTTAATGAAGTTCTGTTCTTCTTCTGTGCCATAGAATCCACTCTGAGCATACCAATCTTTTTCCGCTAATTTAACCTCCTCTAATTCTTTTCTCTGCACATCGTCTATATCTATTTTTATTTTTTTATTTCTGAAAACTTCTCGCAACATTTTAGCTTTAAATAGTTTAGTCCCGACAAACTCTGAAGTATTAGTTCTCGCTTGCTCCAATATTTTTTTGACTACCGATAAAGATATTTCTAACTTTTGAACCGGGGTTAATTTATTTATTTTATCCTTTGGTCCAAGAATTTCTATCTCAATACTACCTAAATAATTAGACGACGAAATAAATTCTTTGATTGATTTTATATAAGGAAAATATTTCTTTAAATTTTCAAATTTATAAAACTCAATTCTATCTAAAGCATTTCTAACTATATTATCCCCAAAATTAGAAAATCTATATGCTATCTTACCACGCGCAATATCTTTTGATGTCTTTGTTTTCTTCTCTTCATCTAAAATAATTTCTTCTTTAATTTCACCGGTTTTTAATTCGTACCTATACGATTTCGCGATTTTTGCATCTTGTAAACTAAATATTTCTGTTCGGGGATTTTGTATCCTGTCATTTATAAAAATCACTCCCTCTTTCCAAAATTCGGTTTTCTTAAAAGAATCTTTAATAAACAGGTCTTTTTGAACATACTTTTCCGGCAAAATTCCCATTTCGGTAAGAGCACTTTTAATCTCGTCAATATATTTAGGATTGTGAGCGCTATGATAATGTAATGTCTCTACAATTCGCAACTCATTTTCCAAATCTTCATCAAATTTTCTCTTATATTTATCTTGTGTCTCATCTAATTGAAACGGAAAATATCTTGCACCTCTGCCAATAAGTTGCGCCTCACCCATTGTAGTATTTCCGGGCTTATATTTACCGTGAACATATTTTCCATCGCGCGTATCGTATAGCCGGACAATATCAAAAAGATTAAGCACATCCCAGCCTTCATTTAGCATATTCACCGCAAAAATAGCTCTTATTTCATTATTCTTACTTTCAAGAGAATTAAGTTTTAATTGCTTTTCTTCATCAACATTTTCCGAGTCCAAAAGCATACACTTTTCTTCGACAAAATCCTCCTGCAATTCTTTAATTAAATTTTCAGAAGTTATATTCTCTTTCTGAAAATAGTTAAATGCCTTTTCTAAATCTGTGCCTTTTGCTCGCGAATGTATTTCTTCAATATCTTTTGAAGATAATTTTTTTATTTTTGACAAAAAGCCATCGTAATTTTCTTTTGACTCTTTTATGCTTTTAGACTTAAAAAGAAGCACCGGTTTCAAGTGTAATTTATATTTTTCAGCGATTTTTCTACGATACTGACTTAAAATCACCGCTTGTAAAGCCCTATCAATCGGCTCCAAATCTGCCTGCAAAACTTCTATTTCTTTTGAGTATTTATCCAATCGAAATTGTTTTAAATCGTACTGGAAGATAAGTTTGTCTTCGTATTTTTGTCTGACATTTTGATTACCCAAGTCAATCGTTGCCGTGAATTCCAGTAAGATATTTTTAGAATTTCTTTCAAAAACCCCCTTGATAATCGTATACTCCCAGCTTCTTTTTTCTTCTTCTTCAGTTTGAGTCAATTTAGATTTTGTCAATGTCTGTAAATGATGTGCTTCATCAGAAATAAGCACAATGTCTTTATTTTCAAACTCTTCATAAGTTAAAGCATTTTCTTTAGGATAATTTAAGCGAGTATGTAGTCCTTGGATAGTTGTAAAAATAATATTTATATCTTCCGGGTTTACCGCCTCAAAATTTTGAACCTCTTTTATAAAAACTTCTTTTTCGCCAAACTTAATTTTTGGCGCAAAGAGATATTTTTCGGATAAAGGATTTAGGAAATTATCTTTTGTTTTTTCAATAATATTTACGCTATTTACAAAAAAGATAAAATTGCGATAGCCAAGCTTATACAAGTATAAAATATTCGCTGCCATTATAAGCGTTTTTCCACTTCCGGTCGCCATATGGAAAAGCAGTTGTGCCGGAAATTGCCTTTTTTGATAACCATTAAAATAAAAATCAAACCGCCCCAATGCTTCTTTCTGATACTCTCGCAACTCAAAAACTGGATTAAGATTTTGAACTATCTCATCGCTAATCCGTGATGTAAAATAATCTAACCCAAACGATTCTTTAATTGAATTAAAAGTTTCGTAAAGCATAGTTACTTATGGGAATTTAAGTCTTTAAAGATAAATTCAATGAGGTTTTTAGCTAAACTCCTTGTATCTTCGTCTGCGTCTAAAGTTGTTTTGTGGTGGTCCTCTTTAAGAACATCATTAAAGTCATAAATCTTTTTCGCTATTTCGTCACTTATTGAACCCTTCTCTTTTAGCTTAGTAACAATGTCACCAACACCTTCAAAAGATACTCCTTTTAAATCTCTCCTGAATCTCCATTCTAATTCTTTTTCTAATATTGGTCTTAACGACCGACGCACGTCAGATGCATTTATTTTAGAATCTCCGTCAATAAATCTTTCCACCTTTTCTATTTCTTGAGCGTGGGGATCTAATCTAGTTTTAGGATCACTAACCAACTCGAAGACACTACCAAAATTAACTCTTTTGATTTCAATAAATTTTAAATCCAAACCCAGCAGACTTTTCAATTTTTCGTAACTATCAAGTAAAAACTTGCTGTGATGCGCAGCTATAATTAGCTGTCGGCAAGATGTCGCAAGGTTTTTAATCTCTATAAAGGTTTGTGAAATCCTATTATCGTCAAAGCTGGTTATTGGGTCATCTAAGAAAACGATGGTATTTTTTAATTCAGCCTCACTTTTCTTTTTGAGTTTTGAAATGAAAATTGAAAACGCCAAAGCTCTTCTGTCTGCATCACTAAATATAAATGGCAACCGATCAAAAGTAATCTCCTCATTTGCAAATTTGATTGTCGGTTCATATACCGGCTGGCCTCCCCAACGTCTATAAGTTGTCTGGATTTCAAAGTCAACAGAGCCTAATCTATTAAAAATATCCGTTGTATCCCGAAAGTATTGCTCAATGAATTCTTTATTTTCTTGTTCTAGTTTTTCCTGCAATTTTTTAATTTCCTGTTCTATTCTTTCTCTCTCTCTTTTTAAAAGTTGAATCTTGTCTATATCTGCCGCTAATTCGTATCTTTTTATTTTTGTGTTCGTGTCCTTTATTTTATTGCTTAAGTTTTCTGATTCTTTTACTAATTGGTCATTCTGGCTTCTTGTTTTAAGGGTGTCTATTTCCATAAGAAGTAACTCTAATGCTTCGTTGTATTGCTTAACCATTTCTGCGAATTGCCGATAAGCAGTGAGTAACTTATCGTCACTAGGAAATTCCTTAATAGAAACAAAAGGCTTCTTCTCTTTTTCAACGATAAGTTCTTTAATTTTATCAGCAACTTCTTCTATTAGTTTTACAAGGTTACGGTTGGATTTATTCGCCTTGTTGCTGAGACTATCTAACTGTTCAACAAGTTTTTGTGCCTCATCTGTAAAGTAACTCTGCCAGCGTCGGCAAATTGCCAAATTTTTATTTACTAAACTTTCTATTAATTTGACGTTACCAATAAGATTAATGAGTTCTTGATATTTATCATCCAGTATTTTAAGAATTTCATTACAAAAGATTTCGTATTCCTCACTAAATACCTTTTTGTATGTCTCAATAAGATTAACAACGTTAGCCAAAGGTTGACTACAGAATGGGCAATTTAAGACGGATATATCTTTATTTTGTTTAAGATAGGTACTTATTCCTTTTTCAATCCACTCTTCCTCTTCGCCATCGTGGGAATTAAAGTGTTGTCTTATGTGCTCGCACATCCGTTTATATGCGGTATCGTTAATATCTTCAAAGCCTTTTGCCAGTGAATCCTTTAGAGTTCCAATTGTTGGTTCAGGATTTTCTAGAGAAAGTGTTGTTGGTTTATCGAGTTCAAGAATCTTATTCTTTTCGGCGATTGATTTTTTAAATTTCTTTAGGTTCTCTTGAAGTATAACTAATTCAGATTTAGTTGCTTCAATATCATCCGGCTTCTCAACTGATATAAAGTCTTCAAGACTTATTCCTAAATCTAAAGTTCCCAAGATTCTTTTAAGTAAATCCTCCAGTTCACCGATGGCTTTTGTCGTTTCACGGAGTGATTTATTTTTTAAAAAATCTATTTGTTTACCAATCTCGACACTCTTCTCGCCTATTAGTAAATTTGTCAGATTTTCTTTATTAGACCTTGAAATTGTTAATCCCGTAAAAACATTGTCTTCGATAAAGCGAGAGTCAAAAACTTCTATTGAGCAATTAAAGTTACCCGTATTCCATTTTTGGTTAACGTAAGAAATATCTTGCTCTGTCCTATCTGTACTATTTTTAACACTAAAACATACCTCTTGAGTAATGGGGTTGCCGTCTCTTACTATTGATTGTCTATTTAATAGAACTTCCGGATTTTGATTCGCTACTGAACGAAAAATATCGGAGAGAGTTGATTTTCCGTAACAATTAGGACCATAAATCAAGGTCAACCGACCAAACTCGGTATGTCCGACGTTCAAAAATCTTCCAACTCCTTTAATTTTTTTAATTCTTTTTATCATATTAACCCATCCTTTAAGAATAAAACTCTTTATTTAACTTTTTATCCTCTTCCCTTACCCTATACTCCTCATCCTCAATCTCGCTGTAATTGACATAGAGATGGTTTTTGTCTAAACATTCAAGCAAAAATCTTTTTTGGTCCTCAATGGATAAGTCCTCGAAATCTTTTGCGTGTTCATCAATAGTTTTAATATCCACCTTATAACTTAAAAATGCTTTCTCCTTCATTGTTTCCCATAATTTTTTAAGTTCATCTTTTGTTTTTGCTTTCTGGATTTTCTCGACAAAATTTTCATTCCATTTCATCAGTTCTAAATAGACAAAATCACCTCCACCATGCCAGCCAACTTCTTTTGAAATACCGGTTTGATCACCATTGATAACATTTTTTAATCTTACAACAGCACTGTTTTCACCATAATCAAGCTGTTCAACTCCAATATATTGACGGCCCATCTTGTGAGCAACTGCACAAGTAGTTCCGGTACCTGCAAAAAAATCTAAAATCAAATCATTTTTCTTAGAACCTATTTCCATTAACGTTTTTAGCCATGCTTCCGGCTTCTTGCCGCTTCTTAATTCAACACCACCTTCAAGCCGGCAATTACCATAGGCATCTGCCATATCATAAAAGTTATTGATTACTAAATCTTTTGATAAATCACCCCTTTTAATTTTTTCTTTTTGGTCTATGGGAATACCGGAATAATACTTTCCTTTTGTAGCATTTTCTCTTTGGGGTCCGGTAAAATATCTATATCCTAACCCGTCTTCTCCTATCCCATAGACCTTATATAAAACGCCTAATCCGTCTATTTTTTTCCTTGGCACTAAATATTGGCCAAAAAATTTAGCCGTAGTTCTCAATAAATGTCCCGATGCCCATGTTTCTTTTAAAGCATCTAAATATGGCTCGACTTTTTTAATCTCGTATTCTCCTGGTTTAAATATCTCTACTTTCTTCCCCCCGATTTCTTCTTTTTTCCCCTTCTTTAATTCTTTAATCTCCCAACAAAATTTCTCTAACTTATATTCACCAATTGGTCTATTGGGAATAAATCTAGATTTTTTATAGCAAAGAACTTGTTCAATCAGTTTTTGATAATTACTAATTTCAGCTAATGTTTTTTGAGCATATCTTACCTGGACATAATAAGTTAATTCGTATGTCAAATCATTTATTTCGTCCATTAAAACTTTCAAATAAGGATATTCACTATCATCACACTGCACAAATATTGCCCCGTCTTCTCTTAACAAATCTCTCGCTACCTCTAACCGATTTTTCATAAAAGTTAGCCACGAGGAATGTTTAAAGCTATCGTTATAAAAGGTATCTGCTTCCCGGTTATACGGTGGGTCAATGTAAATCAGTTTTACTTTTCCAGCGAAGCGTTTTTTGAGGGAGTGAAGGGCTAAAAGGTTATTGCCTTTGATAATGAGATTATCTTTAATATCTCCGTTTTCATCGGTTCTAAATCTATCGAATTTATGCTCACCATTTTTATCAATTCTTTTAGCGTTAGTAAATACTTTCGGGTCAAGAAGACGACTGATTTCATCGGGAGCTAAAATTTCATTCCAGAAAATTTCATCTCGTTTTTGGTCCTCTTTTGTCATTCCGCCTTCCAAGACACAATCTTTATATGGCCAAGATAGGGCAACTTCTTTTTTCTCGCTTATAAACTCTCCTTTTTCATCAATCAATCCAATTTTATTTTTAAAAGCAGTATAAGAATCCGGCAAAAACTGCTTATTGGAAACAAACCTAATAAATTTATCCTTATCAAAAATTAAAGCCCCCTCTATATCAACAAAAAACACTTCTTTCATCTTTTTGTCAGACAAAAGAAGTTCAATCAAATCCTTATCCAGCTTTATCGCAAGCTCAATAACCTTATTCTTCAAAAGCTCGCCTTCGCTAATAAGGCGTTCATCTTTTTTAAGGAGTTTTTTCAAATTGTCTAATAAGTTTTTCATAGTTTTATTTTATCAAATTTCTCTCCTCTTTTTCCTCGTAAAATTCTGTCATTTTTTCATTTTCTCATAAAACATTGGCTTTTTCAAGCCAAATGTTTGGTTGCAGATCAAACCGTGTATTTAGTCGCAAAAGAAAAACCTTAATTTAACAACCCCACCCCTTCCCCTTAATAAAGAACATTCTAACATTCTGCAGAATGTTAGAATGTCGTTTAAGATCAAATTTGAGGGTTAATTTGGGACTAAATAGATTTTTTACTAGATTCGATTGATTGAAAAGATTTTATAAAATTGACAATGGTTTTGCCATAGGGAGAAAGAAAATGAATTACTTGCCTGCCCTGATATTGTTTTCGCAAAAGACCGGCTTGAACTAAATAGCGAGTGTGTTGAGAGATTGTTTTGAAATTTCCCCTCAATTCTTGATTAATTTGATCAACTGAAATTCCTTCTTTTCCCGCTACTAAAAGTAAAATGGCAATCCTCCAATGATTGGCTATTCCCTTAAAATGTCTTTCCAATTGTTTTGGCGTTTTCATATAACTTCATTATACCAAGCAACAAAAATATTCCAACATTTGTTTTGGCGTTTTCATATAACTTCATTATACTAAGCCACAAAAATATTCCAACATTCTGCAGAATGTAAGAATGTTTTGTTGTGAAATTTTATTTAGTTGAATTTTTAATAACAAAAATAAAAAATGTCTTTTTCAAGCAGTTTTGTGGGTTTAATCTTGACAAGGTTTTTTAGTTTGCTATACTAATAATGTCCGGTTACGACCGGACAGAACGAGGCTTTCCTCGGGTAAAACCGAGGAACTTTTTATTTTCGCTCGATTTCTTTCCTTATTTTCTTAAAATCGATAAATTTTGCCTGCTTTAAAAGCTCTATTGAGATGTGACCTTTTGTAGACATCACAATACACCGCTTTTTAAATGCCTTTAGATATTTAATTAAAGATTCGAAATCACTGTCGCCAGAGAGTAAAACAAAAGTGTCGTAATCGTCACGGAAATGAACTGCATCAATGGTTAAATCCACATCAATATTGCCTTTATGGTGGCCGCCATAAGCTAAATCTGTTTCATCCTTAATAAATTTAATTTTCTTATGGCGGACCACATAACCAAGAATTTCAAGAAAATCGTGAAACTTTCGCTCTCCTTTATTTTCAGGATTAATGGCTCCATAATAAGCAATTCTAAAAAGATTGGTTTCTCTTTTGAAATAATTAAGTAGCTTTTGAAAATCAATCCGCCAGCCCATCGTTTTCTCTGAATAGTAAACATTGGCTGAATCAATAAAAACTGCAGTTTTACCTTTTACAAATTTATTAATCATATTTCTCTATTAAAATTTAATTTTCCTAATTCTTCTTCTTGCCCCGCAGTAAAACAAAGTTTCTTCTTTGGGGTTTTGCTTTTTCAAAATCAAAAAAACAGCTTATTGGCTAATTTTAATTTAATTTTCCCCCAAGGTCCAAGGTCAATGAATTTTTTAAATTCTTTCAACTTCGGCAAAAGTTATAAAAATCTACTCGTATCCTTTATCGCCTGCCATAAATGTTGATGCATCTTTTCACTTATTTTTACACCGTTGGATAAGATATACATAAATCCTTTACTGAATGCTTAAGATTCAGTGCGCCTATTTTTTATTGGCATTATCTTAAAGTTTTTCTCATTTCTCGCAATACAACCGGCACTGCTTTAAGACGAGATGGATAAGCTATTGTAAAATCAAAAGCCTGGGCAATCGGTTCTAATTCTTTTAGAATCTTTTTTTCTCTCACTAAAAGGACATTGGGAATAATTTTATGCTCTTCAATTGCCTCTAAAAGGGTCTTGGCGGCGCTGTTAGTCTCTTCAGGAAAGCAAATATACATATTGAAAATAAAATAGGATTCTCTGTGAACAACTAAAGTAAGGAGGAGTTTAGTTCTATTTTTCATCTGTCGGCTAAAAATCGACTCCGGCACCTGAGCAATCTCCCATTCTCCTGTGGGTTGTAAATTTTTTTCTGCTAAATCTTTTATTTTTTTGTTTATTTGTTGAACATCTTTTGTCATAAATTTATTTCCTCTTTAATCATTTAATGTTAATTTTTTAATCAGTCTTCAATCGGCGGATATTGTTCTGGGTCTTTACCATAGATATCTAATAAAATTGGGTATGATTCTCCTATACCAGCTTCTGTTATATCTTTTAATTCAACCAAAAAACGCCAACCATCGCCATAGTCAAAATAAAAAAGCATTTTCTTTCCTTTCTCTTGAAAGACTTCTGAAACTTTTGTTTTCTTTACCCCCTTTGCTCCTGGTGTATGCTCTACATCATCTAAATCGGTAAATAATTCATATATTTCTTTCGCGTCATACATTTTTCTTGCATCAAAATTACTATAAAACCCAAAACAATGATCAAACCAAAAACCAAATACATTAGTTATTGCTTCAGCAAAAGTATAAAGGTTATGAGTTCCTAACATTGCTATTTCTCGCCAGGGAGCCTTACCACTTTTGACTATCATCACTACAATGTCTATATTTTGTTTTCATTATATGTTAAAATAGATAATAACATTTTTACTCTTAACATTTTACTTGCTAATAATTATAATTATCAATACAATTCGATGAAAACGCTGACTTGGCAAATAAAAAAAGAAGATTTTGGCTTTGTGAAACGTCTCAATCTTGCTATTAGCGATACTGAATATAGCATTGGAGACAAAGGAATAAAAATTACAGAAAAGGGGCAAACGAAACTCTATCTCTGGAAAGATTTGAGCTTCTTTTATCCTTATAATATTATTAGTGGCATTGCAAGGAATTATAATACCTTTGGTTCTCCAGGGTTTAAAGCCTTTTTATCCGATATTAAAAGAGCTAAAAGCTGGCCTAACGAAAAAATTGGAATTTTTTTTAAGGTTCGACCCAAAAAGGTTAGGTTTTTCAAAGACTCTTTTTCAGATTTTCTTATTTATGCCGCCGACTACAATTCTAAAGATGTTTTTGAGGCACTAAAGAACCATTTGCCGATTTGGGATAATTTTTTTTACATAAAGATTATTGCCCGCACAACCGGTTATTTAATTTTTATATTAGGTTTTCTTATTCCAGTTTATTATGCGATATTTGAAAAATGGACTCCCATTTTTGGTTTAATTTCAGGAGTTATCGCTTTGCTTTTGCTCTATTTTTGCATCCAAGATATTGTTTATTTTTTTAAGCTTTTAAAACTTAAAAGGCATTGAGCAGGCATCAAAAGAGTTTGCCCAAATTCCCTGTGGCGAAGTGTCTTTACGCTTTTTGCCTTTGCAAGATTAGATACCAGAATTATATCATACTGGGGGCATATACCCCGAAAAGATACATTCCAGAGATGTGCTCTCGGAACGATCATGAATTCCGCTCTTTAACTGTCTAATGTTTCAGTATTTCTTAGACGATTTGAGAATCTAATAATGAAGCATTAAATGAGACACATATTTTGGCTAATTCCAATTGCATTTTTCCTAAAAATCCATTGTTGTTTTGTAAAAATAACTTTTAGTTATAGCGCAGAAATTTTGAAAGGCGCGGGCTGTTTTTAACAATTATGGCTGGAAAAGTTCTTCGGGCAAAAAACGCACTTCTTTTACTTCAGGAAACTGTTTTGCTGTTTGTTCAATCTGAAACCACAAAATACCCACCCGACAAGACCCTCCACCAGTTTTGTGTTGTTTATCTTCAAATTCCAATGTTAAAACACCATCTTTTAAAGAAGCGCCTTTAAGGGAAAATCCCTCCAAAGGATATTCTGTGCTAATACCCTCCTTCATTTCTTGAACAGTAAGATTTTCTTTGCCTTTTAATAAAAGTTTAATAGTGTCTTGAATAGGAGTTTGAGAAAAAGGTATTGTTCTTTTCACTGCCACCAAACCATCGCGGGAACACTTTATATTGCCTGTTTCATCTTTATCTTTTTGCGCATTGTAATAAAATAGCAAAACCTCTTTTTGGGGTGTTTTTTCAAATTGCACAGGCACCTCAAAAATTCTTTGGTATTCTGGCAGCCCAGAGGGATTGCTGCTGAAAAATTTTAAATTGCCTAAAGAAAAACCAGAACGATTAAAAACCAATTCTCCTTCAAAAGAAACAAAATCTTCGCTCATCCAATCTTCTTTTGCTGTTAAAATAGTTCTACCCAAAAAATTATTTTTTTCATCATAAAGCTCAGCGTAAAATTCGCCTTCAAAAAACCATTGACCTTTTGCTTTTCCTTTAATGGCCAAAGGACTTTTAATAACTTCATTTCTTTTTGGCTCAAAAACTAAAATACCTTCCTGTTCCCCGGGGCATAAAGCAAATTCACAATGTGGTCCCGTTCTTGCCACAGCAGAACCATCGGGGCATATTTTAGCCTCTTGGGAGCAAAGCGATTTTTCAGATAAAGGCTTTGCATTAAAAAATATCAGCACTGCCAAAATGCATAAAATCACAAAAGCAGCTATACCAATAATGAAAATTTTTTTGGACATTGTTAAAAAATTTTAAAAACGCTTTTATTGTTTTTTCTCTAATTTATCCAAGCCCAAAATTTTAAATCCATAATAAACCACCAGCGCAATAATCAGGAAATCTATGGCAGAGGAAAGAAAATCTCCCCATAAAATTTTCACCTGACCCACCGAAAAAGCATAACGAGACAAAGAATCAAATTTACCCACCAACAAAGCCACTAAGGGATTGATAATATCTGTTACTAAAGCAGAAACCATTTTGGAAACAGCGCCTCCCAACACAAAACCAATAGCCAAGCCCACCACTCCCCTTTCTCTTATAAAATCAATAAACCCCTGCATATAAAATTTGGCACTTCAAAAAAGAAAAAAAATATATTGCGTCTCAATCTGTATATTTTTCTCAATTTTTGATATTGCCAAACTATTATTTATTTTCTTGCAAAACCTTTATAATGTTTTGGGCAAACTCTAAAGCAGCTGAAGGACCATTGGCGGTGATAATGTTGCCATCGCGCACCACAGACTTTTTTTCATAAATTGCTCCATTTTGTTCTAAAATTTTCACAGGCGATTGATCCAAAGCCGAACTCCACACAGTGGCTCTTTTGCCTGTTAAAACTCCTGCTTTTGCCAATATCACTGGGCTAATACAAATAGAGCCCAAAACCTTATTTAAGGCAATTGTTTCTTTTATCACTTTATAGGCATTTTCATTATCAAGATGCGAAAGGCAACCGGGTCCGCCCACAAAAACAACCGCGTCAAAATCTGCTGGCTTTAACTCTTCCAGTAAAAAATCAACTTGTGTTTCAGCACCATCAGCGCCCACAGCAATGCCTGTTTTGTCTGAAACAGTTTTCACATCTATTTGCGCTTTTTGAAAAAACTCTTTGGGAACAAAATATTCTTCATCGCGAAAATCTCTAAAAGCAACCACCATTGCAATTTTTTTATTGATTAAAGGTTGTTCAGCCATATTTTCTTTTATTTGATTAACTGTTTGTGAAAAATTTGTTTGAGAAAAGAACTGACGATACACAATAGAACCCGCCGTTGCCATTAAAATAATAATAACAATAATTAAAACAAAAATCAAAATATGTTTCATAAAAATACTATTAATTTTTGCTCAAAGCCGACCTTGTATAATGCAATAAGCAAAGCGCTTATTCTTTTTTATTATAATATATAAATTTTCACTAATAGCAAAGAGGCAAAACGATGAGCGCCAATTCATAATGAGGGGTTTGCGCTGGCTTTAATTCAAACCCTCTTCTAATTGACTTTTAAAATTTTTGCGTTATAAATAAAAATGTTTTTGTTCTTTGTTCTTGTTCTTTGGTATGATTAAAAAAGGGGGGGAAATGAACTCAAGAAGGTGTTCAAAAATCTCCGCGAATATGCGGAGATATCAAAAAGAAGAAAAAAAATTATTTGCGAAGATAGAGGCTTCGCAAAAAAAGAAAAATAAAAAAGGGGAGATAAAAAGTAAATAAAAAAATCGGCTTGTAAAAAAACAAGCCGATTTTGTGTTTTGAAAAAATATTATTCCCAAAACAAATCAACTTTGAATTACGAGATGCAAATTAGCGATTAAATTTGGACAATACAAAAATAGCCTGGATCGACCAAATTTAACTCTACTTTATTTGCTAAATTGCAAAAACGATTCAGGCAACCCAACCCTTAATTGTGGATAAAACCATTTTACAGTTTGGCTCAATTGGTTGTATATCTTAATTGAGGTCATACTTGGTTTTAACCCCCGCAAGGGGCTATTTTTATTTTACCATAAAAACAGATTTTAGTTATCCACAGGGTATTTCGTAATTCAAGGTAAATTTTGAAGGTGTTGGTTTCTTGAATACATATCCATAGTAGGGTGGTCTGATTTTTTTCGAAAACACCCTTTATCTTAAAAAAAAGATGTTTTCTTGAAAACCCAGACAATGATTATTTCACCCTACACTTTATCATTTTGTTAGCATTTGGGTTAGATTTTATATTGCAGAACCAATAGCCTTTGGGTTAGATTTTATAATGTTGAATACGAACACCTTGACAAAATGTCATAATTTTATATACTGAAATCAGCGTATGCTGTTGCGGAGAGGTAAGAGGAGTCATGAGTGCCATCTACCGATAAAGTCAGGGCTATAGTTTTTATCGTAAGCAATCTTGCCCTGAAATTTGTTTCCACTGTTTGTCGCCTAAGGATAATCCTCTTACCCCTCATTGTAGAGGAGCACCAATCTCAAAAGTGAATGCCAATTCACTTCCGTGGTCTTAGGTGCTCCTTTTTTGCGTAAAATTGCGTGAATCCCGTAATTCATGAACTACTATACTGTAAGATGGTTTTACGCACAATTAAAACTAAACAAGTTTGAGAAAACCAAGGGTCGAAAATTAGCCCTCCCCATTATTGATACCATTTCTTTAGCTCTTTTCAAACAAAAACAGAATATCCTCACCAAGAAATCATTGTTTGAGATATTCAAGCCCAAATGCACCTACAAGACACTGGTGGTTAATCTGAATCGTTTTGCCCAACTTGCTTTAATTATACTCTTATCTCTTTTAAAAATCAACCACAAGCAAGCTTCTTTGGTAAAACATACGGATTCTACTGACCTACCTGTTTGTTTGCCCAAGAATGCTCCAAATCATAAAACAATGCACTTTTTCTCTGGTTGGGGAAAAACTGGAAAAGGCTGGTTTTATGGGCTCAAACTGCATTTAACCACTGATTTGAACAGGAAATTACTGAACTTTAAATTCACCTCTGGCAATATACAGGACTCACAGGTTTTTATGTCATTAAATAAGAATCTGGAAGGTATCTTTGTGGCTGACGCTGGTTATTGCTCGGAACAATTAAACCAAGAGTTTTATCAAGAAGGCAAGAGAATACTTTTTGCTAAGCCTAAAAAGAATATGAAAAAACTTATCACTGCTTTTCAGTATCATCTCTACAATACCAGAACGCTCATTGAGATTAGCATTAGAAACCTAAAACTCTTTCACGGTTTGGTTACTTCTTTACCCAGGTCAGCGAATGGATATTTGGCTAATTATATCTATTCGCTACTCAGTTGTTTCGTTTCTTAATTGTGCTCACCATTTTTACAATTTGCCAAATAAAGTAGTAATTAAATTTGGTCAATCCAGGCTATTTTTGTATTGTCCAAATTTAATCGCTAATTTGCATTTCGTAATTCAAAGTCCAGTAGTATTGTCCTATCAATCCTGGGGAATAAGAATAACTTGTCGATGTTGTTGTGTCTGAACCCGAAGAACCATTTGGAAATCTCAGATATAACTCATAATTAGTGGCTCCAGAAACACTGTTCCAAACAAAGTTAATACCACACGCTTGATGAGATCCATTTTGAGGAGATACAAGTATCGGAGGAGAAGGCAAAGAGGTTGTTGTAAAACTTAAAATATTTCCTGAGCTCCAACCTACACTATTTTTAGCCCAGGTCTGGAAATAATAGGTCGTATTAGGTATTAGATTAGTGAGAACATAACTAAAAGAATTTCCATTTACCAAAATTCCGCCCGGACAGTAACCACTAACATCGCTTACGCATCCATCAGAACATGAAGAAGTTGTTCCCCAACTGAATCTTCTTTCTATGACAGTAGTGCCGCCATCGTTTGTGACTAAACCGTTAAGTGTTGCGGTTGTATTTGTTATATTTGATGCTGGTTGTGTTGTAACGGTCGGCAATGTTGCGGTGTTTGCCAATTCAACGTTCGTATAGTAATTCATAATAATCCATTGCCAAGGTTTACCAGCATTAGCAAAATCTTGAGCACCACGTTGACACATTCCTACGCCATGTCCGTAAATGTGTACCCATCTTCCTCCAGTGAATACATAACAACATGGAGTTTCCATAGGATATGACGAACAATTAAGATGTCCACTACAAGGCCTAGAACGAGCATACGGGATATAACTGCCTCCCACACCACAAGATGCCGGATTCCAAACTCCATTTTCGCTATTTAATGTGGCATCTCCATTGCAACGAGCAGAATAATAAGCAGATATGACATTTCCAGAATAGAGAATAACTATCTTTGAAGTACTAGTTACGGCTGTTCGGCTTTTAGGTCCAATAGTAGATTTGTAAGCCTGTCCCCCGTTTGCACAACCGGTTCGATTGTATTTTTCTAAAGCATAACTTCTAGCAGCCACAGCTTGAGCTTTCAAAGCTTCAAGAGGAAAACTATCTCCCATCTCTGCGCTTACTACTCCTGAAATAAAATCATCCAAGTTAATCCAACCGGTGAATCCATTCAAATTACAGACATAAACTTGATTTGGAACAGGATAAGTGGCTTGCGTAGAAATTGTATCGTTTTGCTTTTTTAGATTTTCCAGAATATCCACAGGAGATAGATTGTAGTTCCAATCCGTTAATTTCTGAATATAGGAGGGGTTATCCTGGTAAAGTTTCTTCTTTTCATATTCATGTTTATATCCAAGAATCTCTAAATCTTTTGTAGTAAGGTTTAATGGGATAAGCTCAAAGTCTATCATAGTCATTTTGTTGGCTTCTACCTTTACCATTGTATCGAAAGATTCTTGATATCCTTCTTTTTTAACTACAACCAGAAAAAAATTTAGGTCACTCGTTAAAGGAACCTTTACCACGAATTGTCCTTGATCATTAGAGATAGAGAAAAGTCCTAATGGAATTGTCTCGTCTAAACTTCTTAGTAAAAGGTCACCACCAGGGAGCCTGTCTATAACACGAGCTTGCACTTCTATGTGTGCATTTGAAATAGGTGAATTGGTTAAATCATCTAAGATTTTACCAGTTATCCAGCCGGTCTCACTAGTATAAGAAGCTTCACTTTGCCTTAAGCAGAAAAAGGACCAGGTGAAAGTGAGAAGAAAGAGAACAAAAATACGAATCGTTTTGCCCTGAAGAAAGAACTGGAATTTATGTAATACTTTCCGATAGACGTAAAATTCTCCCATTTCAAACCCTCCTACCACACATTGTCAAATTTTGATACCAATAATGAATACTGCTAGGTTATATTGGTTTAATTATTCAGTAAAAATGAGAAATGAAGCATTGCTTTCATCACAAATTTTATAAAAACTTTCTGATGTGCCATAACAAACTCTTATCTTGTATTGTTTGTTGGGTAATGGCTGGGGATTTTCTTCGTAATAAGGTGATTGACCAAAGCCACCGGGCATTGGTTGCGCATTTCCAACCTGCCATTTTAAAGAAGTAAAGTCTTTGTTTGGATACTCCTTGCTATAAATATACCAAGAACCTTCTTGCGAATGTATATCAATTGAAACAGTGGTAATTTCCTTCGTGTCAATTTTTTTCTCTATATCTGGTGAAAGCGACCATTTAATTTCTTGCGTAGTGCCCCATTTCCACTTTTCTCCTCCATTTGGTGATATAACATTAATCATTGACTCAAAGGAACTACTTGGCACATTTTGTTGTTTAATTATCTCATTTTGATTTTCTCTCTCTTTTTCTTGTGGTTTGTTATTACTTTGTGTGGCTCCTGGTTGAGCTATTTGTGATGTAGTACCCGGTTGAGGTGTTTGAGTCTCATTTGTTGTTTTGGGCACCTGAATAGATTGGGATGCCGGAAGACTTGAATTTTTTTCTTGCCTCTCTTTATAAACCAACCCCACACTGAGACCTAATGCAACCACTGCGATAATCGCAATAATACAAATAACTATTTTTTGGCTCATAGTTTTTACCGTCCAACTGCTTTAATGCTAAACAATAAAGCAGTTAGGCAAATTAATGATTTTTGTTATCCCATCAGCTGACCGACCTTGATTATTTTCAGCTGATGATTTTGACCTTTTGCTTTTCTTTTAAGAAAGCTTTGATTCGGTTTTCATTTCTGATATTAACAGTTTTTGAGTTGGCATCAAATAAAATTGGTTTCTTCCTTTCTTATTGCTAATAATCTTACGCTACTTTAAGACTAAATTCTCGCTAAATTAAACGTTAGAAAAAAGAAATAACCATTAATAATCACAATACCACAGCGAGATAGAGAAATCAACTTTGAATTACGAAATACCCTGCGGTTGTAGGGGTTAAAACCAAGTATAAGCTCAATTAAAATATATAGCCAATGAGCCAAACCGTATTGCAGAGACCTCTACCCCATTTTTTGGAGAGCCCTTATAGTTTGATAAAAGGTGTAGTAGGATAATAAAAGGTCAAAGCCCAGATGAATTTATCCACACCTTTTATATTGAAAAAGAGCTGAAATTTCTCCAAGCTTTGGGGCTCACTTCTACTACTCATAAATTTCTTTATTTCCTACAGATTTTTTATTTGCTAAGCGAGAAAACTGGTCAAAACTCACTACATAAGGCGCGAAATCAACATAATTTAGATAATCTTTGCGAGAAAAGACTATTTCATATGCTTTAACTTCTCCGGTCGGCGAAATTAAAGGTACCATCTGCAATATTTTTTTATTCTCCATTATTTTTTCTGCTGCAAACCTAATTTGATTGATTGTTAATTTGTCAGTACCATTTTCTTCTAATTGAGAATCGCTCCTAAAATTCTCCCTTCGTACCCTGCTTAATAAGGCTTGAGAAAAGATGGACACTATTGCCAGCAGAAAAATAAGCCCTATGAGGACAATTATTTTTTTCATTTTAACATTTCCTTTTAACATTTCCTTTCTTTTTTTAATGCTATTATCATCCAATCAAATGGACCACCAGCATATACATACATTTTATCTTTCTCACCAGAGGCGGCAACATTACGGAATTATGGTCTCATTGGACGAAACTTATGATTAAAAGCGATCCCGTGGAGACGGAAGATCGCGACTAAAATCACAAGAATAATCTAGATATTTTTTTTCTATTACCTTAAAACCCTCAGCTTCTGAAAATCTTAAACGAAGAATATGGCAAGATTCTTCATATTTGCCTTGCGTATACAATGTTATGATTCCGTTATCCACAGAAAAACTATAAATAGAGCAACTATTAACATCATGGCAAGGTATAGCAATTGTATCTCTATTATGATACTCGTTCCCTTTAATTATAACGCTGGCTAAATAAAGTTCACTGGCATTGCCTCCATAAAAAACTCTTAATTCTACTAAAGCATCACTCATATTATCGTTATTCAAATCAACAAATTTTGCCTCAGAAAAATCCACATCATACTCTTCTACATAAGAACCCCAAAAGTCTAAACACATTTGAAGATTTTTTTCACAAAAACTGTACCTTCCGTTATCAAGTTTAACTCTGCAAATCGCTTTAAGATAAAGATGGTTAAATTTCTCTTCGGCATCATCATTATCAGTAGAACTGCTCGTCGGGCATTCAAAGAGCTGATATTCCATATTTTTGAGCACTTCAAGAGGTGGTCTTCCATTGGCTTTTTCAGTTTTAGGTCCCGCTGCTTCTTCTGGAATGGAAGGTATTTCTGAAAACTCACCTTCTTTACCTTCTTCCTGTTTTGGAGGAGATATTACCGATGAAGGGATAGTTGTTTTTCCCGTTTGCCAATACTGCCAAACTAAAATAACAATTGAAATCAAAACCACTGCGCTGATAATAATGATTATAAGTTTTGAGAAACCGTTTGAAGGCATTATTTTATTTTAGTTTAGATGTGCTATGCAACCAATTCGCTAACGAAAATTTAGAATTGATTGCTAATTTTCCATCAACCGCTCTAACAAAATCAGTTGATGGTTTTAACCTTTTGAGTTCTCTTTTGAAGAGTCTTCTATTTTTAATTTTACTCCCACACCATAAATTTTACAAATTTTGGCGTAGGGGTGTCAAAAATGTATCTCGTCTTTTGCACCTTTTTCTAATTGACGGTATGCATTTGAAAAAATCTTTACCCTGTTAAATTTACGAAGTAAATTTGTTCGGACCGAACGAAATTCATTAACAGGAACGGGCTCCGCTGATGGAAATTCCTCCTGACCCCCCTTCCGCCCGTCATTGCCAAAAAACGGAACGGAAAACCTGCCCCGTAGTTAACGCGAAGCGTTATACTTGGGGGGACAAGTTCAAGTTTTCTTTGGCGGCATTTAATTATGAATTATCAAAACAAAAAATCCAAATCAGATTTTTCCATCCCACTCTTGGAAAAATCTATCCAAATATTCTTCCATAAACCGATGACGACTCTCGGCGAGCTCTTTAGCTATTTTAGTATTCATTCTATTTTTGAGAAGCAAAAGTTTTTCATAAAAATGGTTTATGGTTGGGCTTTCGCTTTTAAAATATTCTTCCTTCGATTGGTGCATAGAAGGTTTTTGATTCGGGTCATACATCGGTCGATTTTTATGCCCGCCGTAAGCAAAAGCGCGAGCCACACCGATAGCTCCGATAGCGTCGAGACGGTCAGAATCTTGAACAACTTTCCCTTCGAGCGTTTTCATTTCTGTTTTAACACCAGCCCCCTTAAAGGACATGTTAGCGATAATATCGCAAACATGGTCAACGATTTCGGTGGGCACAGAATGTTTTTCAAGAACTTGCCGAGCCATTTTAGGCCCAACAGTGTCGTCACCGTCATGAAATTTCCAATCAGCTATGTCATGAAGAAGCGCGGCAAGTTCTACCACAAACATATCTGCACCTTCACTAGTGCCGATGTGCCTCGCCATATTCCATACACGAACAATATGCCACCAATCGTGTCCAAAGCCTTCGCCCTCAAATTTTTGTTTAACTTCGTCAGCGACTTTTTCAATTATTTTTTGATGATTGGAATTCATATGCTTAAAAAATTTCTTTTGCCCTTATTGATAAATGCATTTCTTTTTCGGCTAAAAATGAATACAGATTGGCCACCGAGCGAAGTGAGGCGACCTCTAAATTATTGACTTTTTCTCGCAGGTGCCCAAGGTGGGATTCGTCTACAAATAAATTTCCTGACGAAAATTTTTCGCAGGCTGCTGCTTGGGGGCTTCGCCTTTCCTCGCTTCGCTCGGAAAACTCAGCCATCGCTGCGGCCGTCTC
>Ga0315298_1001957_pt1 | contig 36502 bp, 43 predicted proteins | sample WHS_1_MG_FD_203077 | JGI IMG/M metagenome (GOLD analysis project Ga0315298, IMG submission 203077) | Extremophilic microbial mat communities from Washburn Hot Springs, YNP, Wyoming, USA - WHS_1_MG | ecosystem: Environmental > Aquatic > Thermal springs > Hot (42-90C) | place: USA: Wyoming...
GCTCCAGCGGCGTGAGGTCCGTCTGCGCGCGCCGGACGCCGACGCAGTCCGGGCACGCCCACTCGCTGCGCCCACACCAATATGGCTCGTGGGGGAGCTCCTCCGGCTGGTACTTCCCCTCGAGCGCCCCCTGGAGGGCCAGCCGCCACTCCCGCAGCAGCAGGGGCAGGTCCGAGGGGATCTCGCCGGCCTCGACCACCACGCGGTCGTCGAGGCTGTAGAGGGCGAACTCCCCGGGGCAGCCGTCGTACCGCAGGCGGTACACCCCCAGCTGGTACCGCCACTGGCGCTCCGGCTCCAGCGGGCCCCGGCTGCGGTACTTGACCTCGCGAATGCTCACCCCGCCGTCCCGCTGCACGACGAAGTCCGGCCGCCCTCGGACGGGGACGCCCTCGCCATCCAGGCTGATCAGGCGGCCCGGATAGAAAGCCTTGCCCTCCTCGCGCAGGGCGGCCGCCTCGAGGCTCTCAAAGTGCGCCCCCACTGACATGCGGCGCAGCTGGGCCGGCGTATACGGTCGTGTCTTCGGCCGCCCCACCAGCCTCGCTGCGGCGCAGTGCAGGCACTTGCCGACCTCGGAGGCGGCGAGCGCCCCCCTGTGCTGCTCCTCCCAGGTGCTCATCTTGTCCCTCCTCTCGCTCCGATGTGAACAATGCCGTCGGCTCCCAGCCACATGGGCGGGAGGCCGGCAGCATCCACCTCCCTGCGTGCGGCATCCAGCGCGACAGCCCATCTGGCCCGGGCCTCGAGGTCGGCAAGCCACAGCGCCTCGGCCGCGCTCGCGCTAACAGAGGGTGCGGGAACGCGGAGAGTGCGGGGTGCGGACATGAGCGCGGCGAGGAAGGCCGCGGCCCAGAGGGTGAGCCGCGGGCAGGGCCACCTGGGCGTCTCCCCCCACTTGCCCATCGCTCACCTCCCCGCCGGGGTCAGATACCGCCAACACCAGGCGCGGTCCTGGCAGCCGTGGCTCATGATGCGCTGCCGCCGCACCGTCTCCGCCCGCGTCGCGCCAATGCTGGCAGCACTGAGCGCCATCACCGCGAGGAGCACTGCCACGAGGACGTCTTTCATGCCTACCTCCCTTCAGCCCATAGGTGCCACATCTGCCCCGGCGCTTCACACACAGTCAGGGCAGCCCCGGGTCCCCGGCGAGCACAGACCGGAGTTTGTTCGGGGCGCCCTGGAGGGAAGGAAGGGAGGGAGCGAGGGGACAACCAGGGCGCCCCGGCGGCGGGCTTTCACTTCCCCGGGGCCGCCACTCTATCCTGTGCACTTGAGCGTCAGGGCGATCGCCCGCTCCTCGCCCGGCTTGATGTCGCCGCACTGCACGCTCACCCACCGGTCCGCGTCCGGGGTGAGCGACAGGGCGGCCCCCAAAACAACGACGACCACCGTGTTGCTGGTGGCCGCGCCCTGAGAGCCGTCCGGGTTTGTCCAGGTCGCGGTCGCCTGGCTCACGATCGCCTTGGGACCTGTGGCGCTGACCAGCGCGAAGCCCGTGGGCAGCTGGTAGCGCCACGTCACCTGCTTGGCCGCCTGCGCCTCAGTCGCGGGGACCGTCACTGCGTTAGAGAGGGTCACCGTCTCGCCGACCTTGACGGCCGTCCGGTCGGCCTCCAGTGTAACCACCGGGTCGGCCCCCTCGGCCGAGGACGCGTAGGCCACGCCCGGCTCGAACAGCACCTCGGCCCTCGGTCGGCAACCGGCCAGGGCCCCCACCAGCAGCAGGCCCGCCATGGCGAGCGCAGCGGTCCTTATCGTCATGATGGGTCTCCCTCCTTCTCAGCTTCCTGCTTCAGCTGGCGCACCCGCTCAGCGAGGATGCGTATAACGTGCTCCTCGGCCTGCTGTAACCGCTCAGAGGACGGGGTCAGCCATCCCGTCTCCCACCGGGACAGCGAGGCCGGGTGAACGCCCATCGCCCGGGCGAGCTCGGCCTGACTGATTCCCAGGAGCCGCCTGATCCGGCGGATCGAGGGCCCGTCTCTAACTGTAAGGTTCATTGCGCCGGCATTATACCGCCGGGCGGCCCCTGTGTCAAGAACTCTTGCGCGCTTTCCGGAGCAGTCTCCTCCTCTGCGGGCGGCCGGAGGGCCTCGCCCGACGTTACCAGGGCTGCGAGGCCGCTCTGCGACTGCTCCGCTAGCTGCCTCACCTTTGCGTCTACAACGTCCTGCGCGGTCATCCCCGGCGGCACGGCCCGGAGCGTCCTGTCCCCTTTCCCGAGCGCCTGCGCGGCCCAGAGGGCCCGGTCCCAGTCCTGGAGCGCTTCGGCGGCCCTTCGCCGGCGCTCCCAGAGCTCGAGCACGTAGTCGACGGGTGACATCGACCGCCTCGGTCGGAGGATGAAGGCCCTGAGGTCCGAAAAGGCGCGCTGGTAGGCATCGCTCTTCTGCCGCACCACGCCGGACAGGGTCTCCCCGCTGGTGTCGACGGGATACAGCCGGATGCCACTGCTGCGCAGTATGGCCTGGAGCACGGTCGGCGCGGACCGCATTGTGCGCTGCTCAAGCTCGGTGAGCGGCAGGCCCATGCGGCGCTTTTCTAGCGCCCGCTGGAGGACCGGCTGCGCCCTGCGCGCGTTGGTCACCCTCTTCACCATCGGAATGTGCGGCACAAGGAGCGTGCCGAGCAGGTAGTTGGCTGCGGCGCCGACCTTCACGTCCGGCGGGTCGTTGGGCTCGAATATCTTCTGGCCAGTGAAGGAGTCCTGGCCGGTGATGGCGTTTGCGATCGCCGTGAGCGGGCCTCCTAGGCTCGCGATGAAGTCGAGGTTCTCCTCGCCCACCAGCGGAAACGTGTACCGCAGGGTCGCCCAGACGGGCCGGCCGTAGGCGTCCGTGAAATTGGCGCGGATCGCGTAGGGGGCGGCATAGGGCGGCAGCAGCGTCCGCTCGGCCTCGGCCTGCTCCGGCGTCGCGTCCGCGTAGGTGATGGCGCGAAAGGCCCTCAGCCAGTTAGCGTACCGGGCCGGGTTCCTGATTGCCTCCCGGGCGAAGGCATCCACGGAGCCTGCGTAGAAGCGGACAAACGGGTAGATGCCGGTGTCCCCCAGAAACGAAATGAGCGGGTGAAAGCGGTCGTAGCGGATCGTCGCGAGGTCGGCGACCTTGGCCGCTTCGGCATCGCTGAGGCCCATCCACCTGTTCGCCGTGAATATGCTGAGCCGCGCCCAGCGGTCGGCCGCAGCATATGCGTCCATGGGCCTGCGCAGGGCGCGCGTCATCCAGCCCCATATCTCCTCGCCGACGTGCCCCGGGCGCGGCGTCAGGGGCCCGGCGAGGCTGTAGAGGCGGCCCGCCTCCGTCCTCACCAGGCTCGTGCCGAGGCCCGCCGAATGCTCCTCAAACGCCCGGGTCAGAGGCCCGCCCGCGTGCAGGTCAATGGCCGACACCGTGCGCGCTGCCGGGATGAGCCAGCCCGGCACGCGCCCGGGAATGTTCTCCTGAATGACGCCGCCAAGGAGGTTGCCGACAGTGGTCGGCAGGTAGTAGGCGGTACGCGCCAGCTTCCACACCCCCATGCCGTAGCTCCACAGCGGCCCGAGAACGGGCATTCGCCGAAGCCACTCGCTGGCCTGCACAAGCTTGTTGAGGCCCAGCAGGGGCATCGCCACCTCGTCTGAGAGGTAGAGGACCGGGGGCGCCGCCCGCCCCATCCTCTCCTCCCAGGCGCGGAAGAAAGCCTCATACTGCTTGCTGCGCCTCAGAGGCCAGGTGAAGCGGTCCGTGGGCGCCCAAATCACCCTGCGGCCCTGACGCAGTCGCTCCGCGCGCGCCGCCGCCTCACCCAGCGCGCCCAGCTGGCGCTGGAACTCAGCCACCTTGATCCCGGCCAGGAGCTGCCGCGCACCCACCTCCATGCGGCGTATGGCGGACTTCTCCGCCTCGAGGACGCCGTGCAGGAAGCTGTCAGGCGGAAGCGACCGGGGCTTTCGGATTGCGCTTATCGCGCCGGCGCCGCTCGTGCGGATTCCAGTTGCGCGCTCGAACATCGCGCGGTACTCGGCGGCCAGACGGGCAACGTCCGGGTCGCCCCTGCTGATCAGCGCCTCCAGGGCCTCCGCCATGCGCCCGCTGAGCAGCGCGTGATCCATGTGCAAGTGACCGAGCGCCTTCAGCCTGGCGACCGTCGTGGGGTGGTAGACCCCCAGCTCCCCCAGCCGATCCCAGAGCTTGCCCTTGGCGTCCCAGTACCTCTCGAGCACCGCCCTCGCCTGGGGGAAGACGCCCGTGACCCAGTCCCCAAACCCGGGGTCGGCAGCCAGCCTCTCCGCCTCCCTGGCGATCGCCGCATCCCTCGCCTGCGTCATCGCGTTCAGGAGCCGCTCATCCCCCAGCGTCTGCACAAGTCTCTCCCGCCAGGGTTGCATGAGCGCGCCCGCCTCGTCGAACCGCCGCAGCACGTCGCGGATGCGCTCCAGGTGCGCCAGGGCCTGCCCGGCCTTGGGAGAGCCGAACCGGAAGGCGACAGTCCCATCCTGCCGCAGCAAGTCCCCGGCGAGCTTGTCCGCCCAGGCCCTGAGGCGGTCGGTCGGGGCGAGGCGGGAGACGTCCTGCAGGAGCTCCTTCAGGTGCTCCTCGGCCGCGGGGCGCAGGTGGCGCTCCAGCGCGGCCGTGAGGGTGCGAACCTGCCTGCCGAACTGCCTCTCGGCGACGCCGGGCTTGTCATAGACCAGGGCGAACAGCGAGGCGAAAGCGTCCTGCGGACTGGCCGCGGACACGCCCCGCCACGCCGGCTCGTCCCTGCTGAGCATGCCGACCAGGCGCCTGAGAGCTGCGGCCTCATCATCGCTGAGCCCCACCAGCCTGTGCAGCGGCATGCCGCCGGCCTCATCTGTCACCACGTTCGCCAGCTTCTGTCCCAGTGAGTGCAGCGCGCTGACCCTGCCCGGCCCTGCTGCCGTCCCCGCGGCAGCGCCGAGCACTGGCTCCAGCCCGGCCTCCCCGCCGCGCCGCCGCAGCGCCGCAAGCAACCACTCGGGAGCGAGTGGCTCACCGGCTTTGGGAGCGGCGCCGGCTCGTACGCCGCCCAGGAGCACCCCGAGGGCCCTGCGCGCCGCCCGCGTATCCGCCATCGCCTGGCCGCGGAAGGCCCGCGCCGCTTCTGCGATCCTCTCGACAGCGCCCCCTGGAACCCGAATGCCAAGGCGCTTCGCCTGCTCCAGGACGGTGCTCCTCACGCCGTTGATCCACTGGGTGGCCGTCTCCAGCCCCGCCTTCTCGCCCGCGTCCGCAAGCGCGGCCAGGAGCTCGTCGAAGGCCCGCCTGCCCTCCGCGCCCCTGCCAAGCGAGTTTCCGATCCTGGTGACCTCCTTGACGACGCCCGACAGGTCGCTGCCGAAGACCCGAGCCAGGCGGGCGAAGCTGATCATGGCCTGCTCGCCGGCCTCTCGCACCGCGAGTCGGCCGACCGCGGTGCCGGGCAGCAGCTGCCGCTTTATGGCCGCCAGCACGGGCAGCCTGCCGAGCGCGGACTCCGCGAATCGGGTGGCCAGCCTACCAGCCGGTCCGGCCAGCGGACGGAAGGCGAAGCGCGCCGCCGCCCCTGCGCCCTTGAATATGATCCCACCGAAGTATGTGACTGGGTCGACGGCCGCACTGAGCGCCCAGGCCGGGAGCGTCCGGGTGAAGAACCCCCCAGCGCCCTTCATCTCCTCGGAGAGGGCGAGCCGCTCGACCTCGTCCCAAGACTGGAAGGGTGCGGGCGGTGGGTGTGCTGTCGTGTCACCCGCAGCCCATTGCCGGTAGGCCTGGAAGTAGCTGCGCCGGGAGGGCCCGCCGAACACGTCGAGCAGGCCCCGCGGCCCCTTGGCCGGCTGGGGCAGCTCACCGGCCCCGGGTGTGTACCGCGCAAGCGTGTCGAGGACAGACATCTCCCGGGCCACGGCGTGCTCCGCTGTCTCCCCAGTCTTCACCTTCACGCCGTAGATGAGCCGGACACCGGGCTTCGGAGTCCACTCCAGGACCTTCGCCGCCGCCGTCAGCGGCCACAGCATGAGCTTGCGCAGGTTAGTGCGCGGTGCTTCTGGTTCAGACCTCAGGCCGGGAGCCAGCCCGGGCTCGCCGACGTACGCGCCGGCTGGGGTGGCGACACCGGGCCGGAGCGGCAGCCCCGGCAGCGGGTGGGCAGCGACGAAGCGCCGGATCTCCTCGGGGTCCGGCAGCGTCTCCGGATATGGCGGATTGCCGCGGGCGAGGCGCGGGTCCTGGCGAAGGTCAAACGGGCTCCATGGAGTGGTCATCCTCGCTCACCTGTCTGGATTTCCGTCTACAGCCGGGCCTGCGTTCCGTAGAGGACCGTGCCCCAGGGCCCCAAGATGGGCGCGCTCGCCTGGCGGCGTGACGGGGGCCCAATCGTCTCGCGCTCGCCTCGCCAGGCCCCCATTCTCTGCTGAGGTAGGATCTTCTGCTTCGCCCCCCTGGCGGCCCATCCCAGCCGGTACCGGGCGATCGCGTCCGCGGCCGTGATGATGATCCCGTGCCTGCGGTAAATCTGCACGATCCTCTCGGCGGCCCTGGTGACGGCGCGGGGATCGCCAGATGCGAGGGCCTTCTGCGTGCCGGGGCTGTTCAGGTGGTCCAGCGACTCCTTAATCGCGAAGGCGCGCTGCCAAGCCGGCGAGCGGGGATCGAGGATCTCAGGCTGGAAGAGCTGCACGCCCGGCGGAATCTGCTGGGACTTGCTCTGCTCCGCCAGGACCTGGTCGGCATAGCGCTGGATGTCGGACGCGATGGACTGCTGCGGCTTCCCAGCCTTGAGCCCGGCAAGAATTATGTGCGTCACCTGCGCAACGTAGGGGTCCTGCGTCGGGTCCAGCGTGTTGATGATCGCCTGAGAGCCCTGACCGGCCTGCCCGCCGCCCTGGCCCCCGAGGATCTTTGCCCACAGGGCGAAGGCCTGCGCGAGGCCAGAGTCCCCGGTAGAGCCAAGGTTTACAACGAGCGGAGACTGCGACAGGCCCGGCAGACCGCCGCCGGCCGCGCCGCCGGCCTCACCGCTCGCCGGCAGGGGGATGCCCGGCCCAAGGGACTGGCGCAGCAAGAACACCCGCCTCGCCCCTTCCTGCCAGGCCTGAGCCATCACCTGGTTCGGGTCAGCCAGGCCCATCGAGAGCTGATCCCGGTGCAGGGTCAGCACGTCGTCGACGCCCGCCTGAAACGCCCGCATCTCGGCCACGCTGAGCTGCAGCCGCTGCGCCGACTCAGCCAGCGCGATGCGCGCGGCCCGCTCCTGTTTTGTGGCGTCCGCCCGGGCTCGCGACAGCGCCCACCGCTTCTCCTCCTGCGCCAGCCTCGCGTCATTCATCCTCTTCATCTCGTCGAAGCGCTTTTGCGCGAGCTCCAGCTGCTGCTGCTGGTAGCGCGTGCGCGTCATGAGCGCCACGCTCTGATCGAAGTGGTAGATGAGGTCGTCCGGGTCCTCCGGGAGGGTTGCGGCGCTCGGCGGCAGCCAGCCTCTTTGCTTTCCGATGTTGACCAAGCTGTTGTAGAGCCTCACCGTGGGCAAGAGCTCCAGCTCTTCCGCGGTGACGTTCCCAGTCTGGCGCACCCTGTGGACAACCGTCATGAGCCTCCCATCCAGCTCGTCGAGCTGCGCGAAGAAGTTGCGCTGGTTCAGGCCGCCCTGCGCCATGGTGAAGCCGCGCTCAACCGCCTGGCCAAGGTCGGGATCCGCCATGTACAGCGCGGTCACCGTCGCCGCCGGCACCTCGCTCACGTCGCCCCCCGAGAGGATGTACCGCACCCAGCCGGCTATGTCGTTCGCCGCCGGCTTGGGCGGCCCGGCCTCCTCGGGCTGGCGGGCGGCGGCCTCGCCGGGGGCCGGAAGCGCCACCGGCTGCGGCTGGGGGGCGGCTTCCGGCCTACCAGAAAAAGGAAGCGGCGAGAGCGCCACCGGCGCCGTCGCGGGCCTCGCCAACGCGTTCGCAAGGCTCAGCGTCTGCCAGGCCTGGGGGACACCCTGCGTCGGCGCGAGCGGCGCGGGCCGTGGCCTCCCGCTCAGCACGTCCTGCAAACTGAGCGCCGTCAGGTGGAACGCAGGAAACATCGACGCCGTCACGGAGGGCGGCGCCGCCCCCGCGCCCGGGCCTGGGGCTGGCGGCCCGGCGCCCAGGAGCTGGCGGTAGACTGACGCCCGCCACGCGAGCCGTGGTATCGTCGCCTCGGCCTCGGCCTTCGCCACGTCGGCCTTCTGCTGCTCGGTGGCGAGCTGCAGCCTCTGCATCTGCTGCTCCAGCGTCCCGGCCGGCTGCTCCTTCGGCAGGTAGCCCAGCGGGTCGAAGCCATAGACCCGGGTGAAGTATTCCCTCACCGGGCCCGACCGTAGGATCTGCCACTTGTCGGGGTCGACCGAGGCCTCCCCGATGATCTGCATCGCTTCCTGCTTCCTTGCCTGCTCCGACAGCTTCACATCCGCAAAGGCCGTCGCCAAGCGCGCGATGGTGTCCCACAGGTTCGCCTGCCCCGCGATCGGGGCCTGCTGAACCGTGGGCTGCATCCACTGCCACGATGGCTGCGGCCAGGCGCCTGCGGGTGCGCTCATGCCTATCCTCCGCCCATGTGCGTCGCCTTCCACCAGACCGTCGCGGCCTGGAGAAGCTGGTCAAAGGGACTCGCTCCGTAGGTGACCTGCACTGGGGTTCCCGTGCCCATGGCCGCGATCCGGGCGAACAGCTCCTGGAGCTGCGGCCACATCTGGCTCGCCGCCCACTGCTGTTCGGCCCGCCGCTGGCGCTCCGGCCACAGGTAGCCGTAGCGCAGGTTCGCCAGCTGCTGCGCCTGCTCGCCGGCCAGCTCGGTCATCGCCGCCTGCCGCCCGCTGGAGAACGTCAGGCCGGCCTGGAGCCAGGGCGCTAGCGCCTGCTGCTGCTGTTTCTGGTAGTAGGCCAGGGCCGGCCCCTGCGCCGCCTCGATGGTCTGCTGCAGGAGGGGATCGCTCGTCACGTCCAGGTAGGACGGCAGCAGGTAGCTCTGCCACAGGGCCAGGCTGGGCTGCCACAGGCTGCGAGCTGCCTTGACCGGGGCTTGCAGACCAGACGTGACAGCCCCTTGCAGGGCCTCGATACCCGGCCAGCGGCCCACCATCTCGTACTGGGATTTAGGCCTCCCGAACAGATTGTGCATTGTCGCCCAACCTCCTACTGAGCAGGATGGCCACCGGCTCCAGGCCCCAGCGCCTGTGCAGCGCCTTCAGCCGGGCGCCCCGGTAGCTCGCGAACAGGCCCTCGGCCCGGCGCGCCTGCGCCCACCGGCACAGGAACTGCCACATCGGCCGGCTGGCGGCCCGGCTCGACTTCGCGGCCGCGATGTAGGCCGCCCTCGTTCCGAACCACCTGCCGACAAGCGCCACAAGCGCCCCCTTCAGCTCGCCGTCCGCCTCCGCCATAAGCGCAAGCCCATGGTCGCCGACGATCGCCTCGCCGATGAGCGGTAGCAGCTCCACCGGGTCGACGGTGAGCTCGGCGTCAGCAAAGTAGGCCAGCAGGCGCCCGGCGTCGTCGATGCCCGCCTGGCGCAGGCTCAGCTCAGCCCTAGCCTTGACAGCGCCCGCCGTATCGCCCGCTCGTCGATCGCCGCGTCCAGCAGGGCCATGAACACCGGACCCGTCAGCTCCAGCCAATGTCTTACCTCCGGCGGCAGCTCGCCCATCGCCTCGGCCACCTGCGGCGAGGCCGACAGCGCCTCCCACGCCCGCCGGTGGTCATCCTCCTCGAGGGCGCGCAAGACCTGTCCGAGCGCTGCCCACTCCGCGCGCAGCGCGTCCGCCAGCTGCCTGGCGGCTGCCAGCCTGTCAAGCAGGACCGATAGCTTGGACATCCTCTCCTCCTCAGCGGTACAGCTCGTCGACCTTTCCGGCGAGGTTGAAGCTGGGCCTCACCGGCCCAACCACCACGCCGAAGCGCTCGCCGCGGGCCTCCACAATCGCGTTCTTCGCAATCACGATACCCACATGCCCGATCCGCATGGGCTTATCGGGGTACGCGCGGGCACTCTGCACGAAGACCAGCAGGCCCGGGTGGTTCGTCTCGCGGGCCGCCTGGATCGGCACCGGCCGGCAGTGGCAGCACTGCACGCCGGCCCCGTCGAAGCGCTCCAGGGGCAGCCCGCCGACAGACGAGACGCCGGCGGCCCACAGGCCGGCCTGCACGAGCTCGGAGCAGTCCCATGCCTGCTGGTCGGCGAAGGCGTAGAGGTTGCCCAGGGCCTCAGGCTCTAGCCTCACCTCCGAGCCGAGCCGATACCCCTTCCCGACCTGCTTCAGCAGCCACAGGATGAGCTTGGCGACCTTAGTCATCCGCCCTCCGCTTCGCCCCCAGCAGGATGCTGACGGTGTTCTCCAGGACCATCGGCCCCGCGATCGCCGAGGCCAGGGCCAGCTCGGGCGCGCCGTCCGCCAGCACCGCGGCCGCGACTCCGATGAACATGGCGGCCAGCGATCCGAGGCTCAGCTCCCGGCGCCCGCGGTCATACCGCGGGAGCACGAGGATCCCCCGGCGCACGAGCAGCTCGTGAATCAGACCCCCAAGCAGACCGCAGAGCCAGTATCTCAGCAAACGCTGCCCAATCACTCCCACAACTCACCCCCTCTTCGCGCGCCGCCTGCCCGCTATCATCCGGGCCTTGAACCCCGCTGCGCCGAGCTTCTTGATGCCGGTCCGCCGCAGTCCCGCCGCCACGTAGGCCTCGGGATTGCGGATTCGCTTCCCGCCGGCGGTCCTGCCGCCGCGCGCCCTAATCTCGGCGACCCCCCTGTTGAGGATGTTCTGGAACCCCTTCAGGGGCGTCCTGCGTCCCACCTTGGCCATCTCGGGCCACCTCCTGTGCGGTGTTCGCGCCGGCGGCGAAGGCGTCCACCTCGCGGATCTGCGGCTGGAGCCAACCGTCGGCATCTATGGGCAAGCGGATCGGGAGCACCGCAAACGACACCCCGTACTCCGCCATCACCCGCCTTACGTGGTCAACGCGCTCGCGAAAGCTCATCTGCCTCGGGTCATCCATGTCCGTCACTGCCCTCCCAGAAGCTCGGCCGGCGGCTGCCACGCGCCCAGCTCGCCGACGTCGGGGTAGAGGGCGACCGCCGCGCGGACCCCCGAGACGGCGTCGCCATACCTGGCGACCGCCACCTGCAGCAGGCGGCTGCGCTCTGCGTCCGTCAGGTCCGCGTCAGCCAGCCGCTCCTGCGCCCGGTACAGGACGCGGCGCACCTGGTCACTCGCCTGCTGGACGCGGTTGGCTATCGCGTCCAGGGCCTGCACCTTCTCTCTCAGCGTCGCCATCCGTCCCTCCTCACATCAGGGTCTCGACCGCCCAGTACTTCAGGTCTATCGTGCCGCTCCCGGGCGTCGTGCCGACGACCTCGTAGGACAGCACGAGCGCCTGATCCGCCGTCGTGTTCAACGGCGCGTCGCCGATGTTCTCGAGCACTCCTTGCAGCGAACCGGCGACGACGTAGCCTATCGAGCCGCCGGCGCCGCTTACCTGCTCCGAGAACGACGAGTAGCGGATCTGGCCGCCCGAGGCGCGCGTCCGGCAGTAGACCACGGGCCGCAGCACGCCGTTCCAGTACCAGACACCGCCGCCGAAGGAGAACTCGCACATGCCGATCACGGTGCCCGACGTGCCGCCCAGGCGCACGCGGAAGCGGATCGTGCCCCCTCCTTGGCCAGGCGTGCCGGTCGCGGCGATGTAGACGTAGACCCGGAACAGCTTGCCGGCCGCCCACAGGCTCCCCGGGATCGTGTACATCGGATTGACCCAGAAGGTCTCGCTCGTCGGGCCGCTGAAGGTCGCCTGGGTGGCCGTGCTCGGGCCCGAGGCGAGGCCCGTCCCGTTGAAGTGGGTGGCCGTCCCGATCCTGTGTTTCATGGCACGCGCCGTGGAGTGCATGGTCACCGCGCCCTCGGCACCCGGGTCGTTCGCCGCGTCGGCGATGTACAGCGTTTTCACGCCGAGCGTCGAGGTCCCGATGTCCTCCGAATTGTCCGCGAGCGGATACAGCGCCGTCGCGCTCAGCAGCCACTGCCCGGTCCCGCCGACGGTGAAGCCGATCACCCCCGAGCCGTAGCGGTACAGGCCCGTGCCCGTTTCGTCTCGGAAGCCCAGGCCCGGCGCCGAGGCCGTGCCGTCCCTCACCAGCGCCTGCGCGCCCCGCAGCCGCAGGCCCTCGACGCGGCTGGTCGTTCCCGCCAGCGTGCTCAGCAGGAGCAGGTCGGCGCCGCGCCCGGAGGCCGACCAGTTCTCCGTCGCCGAGGCGGTGATCTCGCCAGAGATGATCGCGCTGCTGCCGTCATAGCCCGCCAGCCGGTAGGCGCCGAGCGTGTCGCCCGACTGCACCGCGGCCGGGCTGGCCGGGCTGCCGCGGGAGCGCCGCAGCCAGAGGCTCGGAAACTCGCCCGCGGTGTCCGAGTAGGTGAACATCGTCAGCGTGCTGTACACGCCGCCGGCGCCGGGCGCGACCGTCAGGTTCACCATCTGGTTCGCCGAACCGTCGCCGGGGTGAACCAGCACGTACTTCGCGCCGGAGGTGCTCGTGTCCCGGAACAGGCGCACCTGGGCCTGGCTCGCGCCGTCCGCGGGCAGCGGGTTCAGGTCAAGGTAGGAGACGCCGGAGGCCGTCCGCTTGTCCAGCGCGCCCTGGCTGGCGGACGCGTCGCGGACCTGGGCATAGCTGTCCGCGGAGCCGACCCCGCGGACCCTCACCTGCGCGCCCGCGGCGCCGTCGACGTAAGCATCGCCCCCGATGTGCAACCGCGCGGACGGCGAGGAAACCCCGACGCCGAGGCGGCTGTTCGTATAGTCCCAGACGAGGCTCGCCGAGCCAGCCAGCCAGCCGCTCGCGTCCGCGTAGAAGACCCGGCCGGCTGTGAAGGGCATGTTGGCGACGAGGGCCTGGCGCTCGGCAAGGGCGAGGTGATAGCGCTCGGTGAGGCCGCCGCCCTGGATCCCCGACAGGTCGTTGTGCACCGAGTTGCCGGTCCCGGCCACGAACAGGGGCCTCCACTGTGACCCGTCCCACTTCCACCAGGTCATCTCCGCGATCGCGTAGGCCTCCTGGCCAAGCGCGCCCTGAGTGGCCGCAAGCTGGGCCTCGTCGCGCACGTAGACGTGCAAGCGCCGGCGCTCCAGCGCCTCCCTGGCCAGGGCCTCGTCCACCGCCCGCACCATGTCCTGGCCCCAGGCCCGGACCGCGTCCGGCAGCCCACTAGGGGACGGCCACGCTGACGGCGGCGGCAGCCTCATCGCCCGCGAACCCTCCAGTCCACAACCAGCGCCGAGACCCGGAAGGTCGTCGTCGCGTCGTTTGCCAGGCGGAAGGCGAAGGCCCGGCCGGAAACCCTCGCGTCTACCCACGGCGTCTCGGTGGCGCTGAGGGTGACCTGCTGGCCCTCCTGCCAGGTCACGTTGTGCCCATCCTCGCTCGCCCCGATCTGCACGGTTACCTCAGCCCCAGCGGTGGGGCGCTCGGCGAGGATGCCCACGCGCCTGATCTGCTGCGCGCGCAGGGGATCGAAGGCCACCAGCCCGGTCTCCACGCTGGCTCGTATCGGCGCCGGAACCTGCTGGTTGCCCACCTCCACGGCGCCGTCGATGGTCGTCTCCGGGCTCAGCTGCCAGACGGTCCCGTCCTTGGTTCCGATCAGGGGAACCACGGGCTCGGCCGCCACGACGCCGGACAGACCGTCGATCGTGGGCGCAAGGTGGGGCAGCTCGTCGATCTCGTTGTAGTCGGGGCTGATCGCCTCTAGAAGCGCCGTCAGGTCGTCGATCCTCCTCACGCCGACGGCCTGCCAGCGCCCCAGGACAGTGGCGGGCAGCTCCCACAGGTACATCGCGCCGTTGGCGTAGTCAACCACCAGCATCAGGTCGTTATCCGGAGACTGCGTGGAGGAGAAGCTCAGCCAGTACTGCTGCCGCGCCGGCCAGCTCATCCCGCAGACCCAGTCCAGCCGCTGGCGGTTCACCATCCCGGTTATGACGCGCCGCACCGCGTCTGGCGCAGGGCGCGCGACGATGCCGTTGAAGGCGTAGACGTTGTCCTCGCCCAGGTAGAAGGCGGTGGGCTGCTCCTCCGTCCACACGTCGCCCAGGCTGTGGGGGCCGACGCACCCGGGCGCGTCGATCGCCTGGAAGGCGAAGACGTAGGGCGGCCCCACGAAGCTCATGCGGGTGATCGAGTGCTGGCGCGCGACGTAGAGGTAGTCGCCCAGCCGCCACAGGTCGGTGATGTGCCCAGGCGGATCGACGAGGATGTTCTCGCCCGAGTCCCCGTCCAGCCACATGTCCTCGCCCGGCCCGATAAGGCCTGGCTCCGAAGACCACTTGACCATCTGCGGCAGCGCGTTCCCCGCGTCGATGATGTAGCCGGCCACGAGGTGGTTGGCAAGCACGCCCAGATAGCGGCACTGCGGGCTGCCGGACTGCGCGGCGAAGCGCTCGGCGACGCCGTCCCAGCTGAAGATGCCCTCGGAGCCGCCCCAGGTCACCCACACCTGGTTCTCCCAGGTGACCGCGGAGGGCCGACACACCAGGCTGCTGTCGGCTAGCGGGCTGCGGTCCGTCCAGGCATGGCTCTGCGCGTCGGCGGTGTGGACCTTCGCGTGCCCGTACTGATCCTCGGTGACCGCGACGAGCCAGGAGTCGCCACTCGCCTTCCGGTACTCGTAGAGCAGAAGCGGCGTTCCGTCGATCCCGGTCTTGAACGGCGAGAACCGCCCCGGCCGCTTCTGAAGCGCGCCGCGGTAGAACTCGACGTTTCTGGCGCGCCAGAGCGAGTCCTGCGGCACCAGGGCCGGGCTGCCCAGCTCCGCCCGCTCACCTCCGGTGAAAGGCCCCAGCACGGTGGTAGGCATCGCTCACCACCGAACCTCCAGAGTCGCGGAGTAGACGGAAATCGTGTGCGTGGGGAAGGCTTCCGTCCTCAAAGCTGCGCCCTGGAGGCGAAGGTAGCAGAACTCGTCGAGCGCAAACAGCTTGCTGCGCAGCATCTCGACGGCCGTGTTGCCTGACTCCACAAGCGATTCGCTGATCGTGACCCACGAGGCGCCGGGAGGCACGAGCTTGGAAAGGCGGTACTTCGCCGTCGCATGGTACGCGCCTCGCCGGTGCACGACGCGCAGCCTACAGCTCGTTGTCGCCGGATAGTACATCCCCAGGTAGGCGACGCCCGAGTAGGTGTCCGCGGTGGCCCACTCCTCCGGCAGGTCACACCACTGGTCTCCGCCCCCGAGCTGCCCGTACCACGAAAAGCCCGAGACCAAGGGTATCTCCACGTAGCGCCCGCCCTGAATCTGGCGCCAGCTGCCGGACTGGCGCACCCAGAGCGCACGCGTATCCGTCGCCCAGTACAGCTCCCCGTCCTGGGCCGAAGCCGGCAGGCTCGCCTCGACGCCCGTCTTGATGCGGGCCGTGCCCTGCGCCAGCACGCAGTCCTGCGGCCAGTTGGGCATCAGGTCCGTGAAGAGCTGGTTCAGCGGCGACTTGATCTGGTCGCGGATTATGTCGTCGATCGAACCCGGGTCCTCGGCCCCGGTGGGCAGGTTCACGTTCCACGTGTACGGGCCCGCCATCAGCACCCCTCCTCCCTGCCTAGCTCAGCTGCACCGCCGACCTCCGGGCGCCGCGGTAGGGAATGAGCTGGAGGGGACCGGACCGCACCGCGTCACGGTGGGCCCGCCACAGCGCCTCCAGCGCGCCCTGATAGACCGCCCGGAAGGCCGCCATAACCTCCGAATCCTGGAGCGTCGCCGCCCCGCGCAGCGTCGCCCCGGCCTCGACAACCAGGGGCCACCTCTCGGTCAGCGCGTTCGTATCATCGTCGTTCACCAACAGCGGCAACGCCGCCCAGTAACGCACAAGCACCTCGTACTCGCCATCGGGCGCCGGGCCGATCAGGAGCTTCGCGTCCCCCGGCCGCAGGGCGTACATCGAGGGCGCGCCCTGGCTCGAGGAATTGCCGCTCAGAATCATCAGGCCGGACTCGCTGGCGCGATCGAGGGGCCACCACCTTCCGTCAGAGACGATCCAGGCATCCCGGAAGGTGCGCAGGCCGGTGGGCAGGGAGTACTCCACCACGCCCTGCACGGTCGTCAGCGAGACGGAGGTCTCGAGAAACCACCAGTCGGCCATGTTGCCGACGGACTGACCCTCGTCGTTCACCCACTGGCCGACCTTCTCCCTGACCACCGCCAGGTCGCGCCCGAGGTTCCCGATGACCCTCGACTTGAGCTCGCCGAAGGTCGCCATGCGCTCACGCCTTCTTCTTCGCCGCCCTCAGCGCGGCGACTCTCTCCTCGACCATTGCGCGGATCGCGTCCGCCGTCTCCGCCTCGGCATCGCCGACCGAGTCATACTCGCTCACAAGGTCCGGGTCTTCCTCCACCGGAACGGGCTCGGGCGGCTTCCCCGCCGGCCTGGGGACGTCGGCCTCGTGCGCCTCCCTCAGGTGGTCGAGCAGCTCGCCACGGCTCGCCGTCTCAAAGTCGCACACCGGGCACGCGTACGTGCGCACCGGCCGGGTGTCCTGCAAGCTCGGAAGCCCGCCCATCGCCTCCACCTGCTCCTGCACCCACTTCGGCACCTCCTTGGGCGCCAGGACGCGGCCATCCGGCGCGAAGTAGTTGCCGTCCTGCACGCGGATCATCTCGCCGTCGCGGGTGAAGGCGAGATAGTTTCGGCGCTCGTCAAAGCGAGTCTTGCGCATGCGGCTTGCCCCTTTCTTCTTTGCGCTAGCCCAGAGGCTCGATCTCGAGCGTCACCTGGGCGGTGTTGGTGAGCGTCGCATACATGCCTTTGCTGAATGTCAGCCCGTGCCAGGTGTACTGGAGCCAGGCGCTTCCGCCGCTGTGCCCCACCTGGTCGAGCGCGTCATCGCTGCCCGTCGTGCCGTTGCGAAGCGAGACCGAACCGGCCAAGGTCCCGGCGTTGATGTGGGCCGTGTACAGCCGGCAGGGATTGCTCGAAACGAGCCCGCTCGCCGTCAGCGTCACCGCGGTCGTCGCCATCGCCGTCTACCATCCGATCGCGACGAACCTGGCGGTCAGGGCCGACAGGTCAGTGCCGTTGGGGACCTCGGTGTGCGCGATGCCCGTGATGCCGGTGCGGGTGTTGGCGGCGGCCTTGCTCAGTGCCGCGCCGTTGGCGTCCGAGGCGATGCCGATCGCCACCGTTCCCCCCTGCCCGCCGGTGATCGTCGCCGTGATCTCGTGCACGAGCAGCTTTGAGTTGGTCTTGTCCCAGGAGACGTGATAGCCCCCCGTCCCGCCAACGAACATGATCGCATCGAGGCGGGAGGCGAAGCCCACGCTCTGCGGCGTAAACTGCTTGCCGCCGGTCGCGTACGAGTTGTCGAACGCGACGGTCCCTGTGGAAAGCTTGCGCTTCCCAAGCAGGACCGGCGGCCCGTCCAGCGAGAAAGACAGCGCCATGTGTTATCCTCCTTGTTGCCCCGGGGGCCGGCCTGGGCGGGGCCGGCCCCCGCGTCCCGCACCGCCCAGCCTAGCGCCTATTCGGTGTACCCTGGCGCGAGGTTGGCCTCGTTGGCGTAGCGTATGAGCGCGTACAGCTGCGCCGCGCCCTGCGCGCCCGTGCCGCTCGCCGCCTGCGTGACCCGCAGTTGCACTATCCGGCCGGCGGACGCGTCGACGAACGCGGGCGCAGTGGCCATCTCTTCGCGGCGCTCGCCCGCGCCGTCGTCGGCCGTGAACGAGATGCTGGCGACGCTGGTGAGGTTGCCGCCGCCGTTGTCGGCCACGGCCACGTCGACAATGGGCAGCGTCGTCGGGCCGACGATGTCGGTCGTGACGCGGGCCACAATCCCCAGAACGTAGCAGTCCCGGGACAGCCGGTAGGTCTTGGAGCCCGTGCTGGTCAGCGTGGTGTCCTGGCCGCCCAGCGGAACCTCCTCGACAATCTCGACAGCAGGATAGGGCATGTGTCCTCTCCTTCCTCACGGCATTACGCGCTGGTGACCAGCACCGACCGGGCCTCGCCGTCCGTCGAGTAGACCCAGGTCGGGCCCGAGCCGACCAGGCCATACCAGGCGAGCGCCATGGAGCGGCCAAAGTCCCGCTCCGACTGCTTGGCCCGGATCTCCGGCGCGACCACGACGCCGTGAATCACCGGGTCCTCGCCGAAGACGATGGCCTCGCCCAGGACGCCGTTCTGCCCCACGCTGTTGCTCAGGGCGCCGGCGTGGTTAGTCCAGACGAAGCGGGTGAAGTAGTACCGGCCCACCTCGCCTCGCAGCCGGTTCTGCGGCTCCGCGTAGACCTGCACGTGCTCGAAGTCCGGGTCATCGTACAGGCCGCGGAGGAACTTTCCGGTGCAGACGCACACGTACTCGTCGGTGTCGCTGAAGTACGGGGGAACGCGCAGCGTGTCACGCATGTAGTCGATCAGGTTGCGATGGTGATACGCGTTCCAGTTGGACGTCGCCGTCGCGGAGGGGACCCCGTTCGTGCCGATCGTCGCCGAGGTCGGACCGGTGGGGATGTAGTACACGCCGCTCTGCCGGAAGGCGTAGGCGTGAATGGCATCCAGCACCTTGGCCAGCCGGTTCCTCAGCACCTGCTCCACGATCGGCTCGATCGCGATCTGGCCCAGGGTAGTCAGCTTGGCGGAGTACGAGACGGCACGGCCGTACTCGTAGACCATCAAGCTCCCCTGGGCGATGCTTATGGTATCCTCGGGGATCGGCTGGTCTTCGGTCAGACGGTCAGACAGGTAGGTGGGCGTAACGGACAGGTCCGACGCCACCTTGTCAAAGTAGAAGGTCCCCGACCGCTTCGGGCCGATTCCAGGCTCGGGCCGCACGAACTGGCCGAACTTCAACGTGGCCAGCGCGCGAAACCGAACCTTCTTCGTCAGCTCGGGGACGGCCAAGTAGCCCCCGAGCCCCGAAACGTCGTAAACCTGCATTGGCATGGCACAGCTCCTCTAGCGATTCATTCGGAGCTGCTGCCAGCGCGCAGGCCCTCCATTTCCTTGACGTACGCCTCCACCAGGGCTTCGTCGCTGGGCGGAGGTGGGGGTCCGGTCTGACCCCTCGCGCCCCTCGGCGTCCCCGCTGCGCCCACCCCGGGCGCGGCTGCCGGAACCGTCGGAGCGCCCTCCGGCGCCGCCGGCCCCTTCGGGGCCCTGGACGCCGTCCCCCGCGCGGCCGGTGGCGCGGTCTCCTGCGTCACCGGAGGCCCTATGCCCTGCTGAGGCTGCCCGGTCTCCAGAAGACCGGACAAGGCGCTCAGCTCCGCCCTCATGCGGTCGAGCACCGCGGGCTCGGCCCGCTCGAGGGCGGCGCGAATCGGCATGCTTGGCGTCACCGCCAGCTGCCGCGTCACCTCCTCCTCGAGCATCGCCGCGTAGCGGTCGCTGCGACGCCATGGCTTGTCCGGCTCGGACAGGAACTGCTGCAGCGTCCGCTCGTTCCGCAGTCTCGCCTCGAGGGCGCCGCTGAGCGTGGAGGTCAGCAGAGGCAGGAGCTTGCTGCCGATCGCGGCAATGGCCTGTTGCGGATTCGTCTGCAACAGCTCGACCAGGTCGGCCTCGCTCCCGCCCACAGGCGACGGCGTTCCCCACTGCCACGTCGCTTCGGGTTCGGCCCCATAGCCGGTCGGCCCTGCGTCGAAGCGTCCGGCACGCGTCTGGAGCTCGCGGTACTGCCGCTCCATGGCTCGGGTCTGCTCCTCGAGCTCCTGGAGCCTCTTCCGCATCTGCTCAAGCGCGTCCGCCCCTCCCTCGGGAGCCGTGCTCTCCGGTTCCGGGTCCTGTGTCATACGCCTCCTCGCTTCTCACGCTCCCGCTCGCCGGCCCTGATGCGGCGCTCTAGCTCGGCGTCAATCGCGTCGAGCGCCAGCAACAGGGCGCGCGCCTGGAGCAGCGCCTCATAGCTCTCCGCACCGCGGAGGTCTATCAAAACCTTTCTTACCACCTCTTGGCGAAGTTGAGACCAGTACGCGTCCGCCCAGGCCGCCGCATCAAGCCCTGCGGCAATCCTGGCGTCTCTGGGAGCGTTTCGGGCGCGCCAAGGATCGTGACTCACTTTGCCGTCTTCTTCCGCCTTTCCGTGGGCCGCCAGCCATGCTCCCGGGCGCGCAAGAGCCTAAGCTGCGCCTCCGCGGCCCGCCGGCTCGCGCCCCGGGCCGTCACCTTCCCGCCCCACACCGCCTGCCAGCGCCCCGGTGAGACCCGCCTGACGTAACCGGGCATCTCAGCGCTCCCACGAGGTCAGCTCCTCGCCCATGGGCCCCTCCGGCTCCGGCGGCAGCTCGCCCTCGAGCTCCGGCTGGGCCTGCGTGGGAATCCGCGGCGCAATCACAATCGCCCCGGGCGTCCTGCGAAGCCCAGCGCCTGCCGCCGGCCCCGCCGGCCCCGCTCCCGCCTGCGCCATCCGCGCCACCTGCAACTGCGCGAGCTGCTGCTCGCGGCGCTGCACTTCCTCCTCGGTCTCCAGCAGGTCCGAGGAGTCCAGCTCCATCGCGTCCAGGAAGCGCTCCAGCGTCTGGCGTATCCGCAACCGCATCGCAATCTCCGGGTTCGCCGCCGCCATGGCCAGCAGCTGCTGAAGCCGCTGGAGGGTCTGGAGCTTCTGCACCATGGAGCTTATCCCGTGGACGCGGATGTCCGCCCCGGACCGCAGCATCTCCACCTTCGCCTCCGGCAGCATCTCATCCAGCGCCTGCAACAGGTCCGGACGGTCCTTCAGCTTCCGGCGCATCTCGGCGTCGGGAAGCAGCCCCGGGACCTCCATCAGCGTCGCCAGGGCCAGCCGCAGCGCCGGCTCCAGGAACTGGGCCTCAATGTCTGAGGCGTAGTTGTCAAAGAGCCCCAGCGCCGACTGCGTGGTGGTGGCCACCTCGGTCGCCGTCGTCCCCCGCTTGGAGACCATGATGCCCTGCACGGGGTCCGTGACCGAGGTGTTGCGCTGCTTGATGCGGTCCAGGAACTGAAGGATGGGGACGGCCGCCATGTCCACTGTTCCGGCCTTCACCGGGCGCAGGGCGGGATTCGGCCCCGCCACCCGGCGCTCCAGGATCGTGCCCGGACGCAGACCCTCATCCAGCTGGGCGGGGTCCAGGCCGCCGGGCCCGGTGTCCGCCTCCGCAATCGGCAGGGCCGCCAGCGTGTAGCTGTCGAGCACGAGGTTCAGGATCTCGGTCATCGTGAGGACGGTCGGGGCCACCGACTCGATGAGGCTCTTGCCGTAGGGGGTGTCCGGCAGCGCCACGATCGAGGCGTAGGCGTAGGGGCGCTGGCCGTGCCGGAAGGGATTCACCTGCGGCGGGCGCACCAGCACCGCCCGGTTCGCCACCGTGCAGACGATGTTGCGGGCCACCACGTTGCCCCGCTCGTCCTCCAGGTCGCCCCAGTACTCCAGGAGCTCCACGACGCCCCGGCGCAGGCTCTCCCCCATCATCGCCAGCTGCGTCCGCTGCGTCCAGCGGGTGTCCGACTCGCTGTAGCGCAGGCCCGCCCGGTCGAGCTCCCCCAGGTTGCGGTACAAGGGCGGCCGGCCCGCGCCCTCCGAGGCGGCGGCCCACGCCTCCAGGTCGCTGCGGCGCACCAGCATCCGCTCGATCACGAACCGGTCGAGCCCCGTCGGGTCCGGCCAGAAGTCGTAGGGGCTCACGACCCTCACCCGCAGGGGATGGTTGGGACCGCCCTGGAACATCTTCATCACCATGAGGGAGGACAGGATCGCGTTCTTCACGCAGTCCCGGAACCGCGGCGCGAAGCCGGCCAGCTCCAGGTAGCGCTCGAACCAGTCCTGCACCGCCGCCTCCAGGGCCTCGTCGGCCATCTCCAGCGAGAACCAGTTGCCCGGCCCCATCAGCGCCCGCTTCAGCAGCCCGCAGGCCCGCTCGGTGATGGGGAACACCTCCGACAGGACCTGCTGGCTCTGCCAGTCCTGCTTGTCCGTGAACTCGACGTCGTTGTGGTACAGGCCCCAGTTGAGGTCCCACTGCTCATACAGCGGCCTGGCCATGGCCTCGCAGTCCGCCTGCCGGGAGACCACGAAGTTGACGATATCCCGGTCCGTCATGCCAACCGGCACGTCGTCGCCCGGCCCGAGGCCCTCCTCATCCTCCCGCGCCGTCATCCTCTCCTCCTCGCGCGCCCGAAGCTGCCGGCGGCCACCAGGGTGAAGGTCCGGCCCCGGCGCCTCGGGACTCCGAAGGTGTAGGTCCCCAGGGTGTGCGCCCGCGGCCGCCATTTGCCCGGCAGCGCCGCCATGGCCAGCGACAGGGCGTACCCCAGGGCGTCTATGGGGTCCGAATAGGGCCCCTTTATGTCATCGTGAGTGTAGCCCCCCGCCAGACCGGACACCAGCGTCCGGCAGGACGGGTCAAACTGCATCGCCGGCTCCCCGTGCACCAGCTTCGCCAGCAGCGCCCCGATCATCTCCCTCCGCGCCGTCCGGCTCGAGGTCCCCGCCGCCGGCGCCACCCCCGCCTCCATCAGCGCGTCCACCGCGCTTCGCTCATCCGTGAAGCTGGTGGCGAACGCCGCCGGGTCAATCGCATCCTCGAACTCCCACTCCCGCCCCCACTCGGCGAAGCAGTCCGACACCACCTGCCAGCCGAACTCCGCGATCCCCCGCGCCTGCTCCACCCACTCCCGCAGCACTCGCACCTTCGGCCCCGGCCCCACCGAGATGGCCACGCACGCCAGCCGCTTCCCCAGCGTCGCGATGTCCCAGCCCCTCACGATCGGCCGGCCCGGCCACGGCGACAACGGCTCCTGCGAGGCGTGCAGGCTGCGCCGGAACTCCGGAAACACCGCGCTCCCCTCCCCGAACACCGACCCCAGCCGCCCCTCCACCAGGTTCAGCCGGTCCGTCTCCGGCAGCTCCAGAAACGACTCGATGAACCCCCGGGACAGGTGCGGGTTCGTCAGCATCGACACCTCATACAGCTTCCGGCTCTCCGACGGCCGGCCGAAGGCGTCCTCCAGCCAGTGCCCCATCACCCGCGGCGGGTTCGCCGTCAGGAATATCTGCTGCGTCACCCCCGGCTGCCGGATCCTCGCCCGCAGCTCCCGGAAATCCCCCTCCGTCAGCTCCGCCGCCTCATCCGCCCACACCAGCCCCCGGTTCACCCCTCCCAGCCCCTGCGGGTCCTGCAGATGCCGAAAGTACACCGTCGCCTCCGAGGGAACCAGCCGCAGCTGCGGAGAGGGGGTCAGGCGGAACTGCGCCAGCTCCGGCGGCAGCTGCCTCAGGCTCTGGAACGTCGCCCCCGTCTCCGGATAGCCCGGGTCCACCAGCCGCCACAGCGCCCACGCGATCGCCTCCCCCACCGTCGCCGTCAGGTCCGGATAAGCCTTCCGCACCGTCAGGATCCGCACCCCCGCGTCCCGGCTCGCCACCCGCAGCACCCGCAGCGCCCCCGCCAGCGTCTTCCCGCTCCCCTTGCCCCCGCACAGCAGCACCTCGCGGGTCTCATCCGCCACCGCCTGCTCCTGCACCTCGCAGGTCGGACGCAGATTCGTCGCCCGCCAGGGGTCCTTCGCCGCCAGCGCAAACCGCGCCAGGCTAGCCGCTACCGCCACCCTTCTCAAAGCGACCGAGGAGATCGTCCGCCTCCTTCGCGATCCGCTCCAGCTCCTTCGCCGACAGCTTCCTCAGCTGCCCGCCCAGGTCCCAGCCGCCCCCCTTCCCGCTCACCTCATCCCGTATCGCCCCCACCGCCTTCAACGCCACCTCCAGCGCCTTCGCCTGCGCCGACGGCAGGCTCTTCGGGCCCTCCCCCTTCTCCACCCGAAGGTTGGCCAGCCCCATCGCCCGCTCCACCACGCTCCGCAGAAACGCAACCCGACCCGCCCCATCCTCCAGGTCCGGCAGCTCCACCGGATCCGCCCGGAACGTCAGGCGGGCCCGCGCCGGCACCTCCCACCCGCAGCTCTGGCAGCGCCAGAACGGACGCGCCTCCGGCTCCTCCTGGCCGTCCTCCCGCACCAGACGCCACACCCGCTTCACCGAACCCCGCTGGCAGCTCCAGCACAACCTCCGCCCAGCCCCATCCAGCGGCGGCTCCTCCGTCTGCGCCCGGCCAAGCTCGTCCACCAGGTCCTCTTCCATCGCACGCCTCCGCACCTAACAGTTACCACGCTGGCGGCAGGAAGCTAGCAAGCAAGCGAAAACCCGCGCGAGGGGGAAATATGGGGGAAGCCTATGCTAGAAAGGGGGCCGGGGGCGGGGGGGATGGGCAGGGGCGCGCCCCGGCGATCCGGGGCCCCGGGGGCGCACCCCCGGCCGGCGATCCCGGCTGCCCTGGCGGCCCCCTTCCTTATATTCAGAAGCCGATCGATTCGGAGAATGTATCTTATGCGCATCGATGCCAGACCGGAGCGGGCCGAGACCCCGAAGACCGACGGCCGCCCAGCACCGATCCCAGGTGATCGAACCTGCCACGCCATGACCCAGACCACCGGCCGATGACCTCGAGCAGACCGATCGGCCCCCGGCCGGCGCGCCGAAAGGGGATAAGTTAGGGCGGCTTTCGGCCGCCGGCAAAAAATGGTATTCCAATACCTAATTACCTAATTATCCCCTTCTACCAGCACCTGATTACCTTCGCCGCCGCCGCCACTGCCGATTATGTCCCAACCGTAGTGTAAGGTTGGGCGACTCCCGGGCGTATGTTAGGCCGCAACGAGCTCCCTGTCAAGAATCACCGGCGCTGCCGGGCTGACGCACTCGGGTTCATCCAGGGCGGCTTTCAGCATCCACAGGTCCCGGTGTCCCACGATCTTGCGGAAGCGCTTCTCCGTCTCCAGCGCGGCGGCCCCGGCCCAGCGCAGCGCCATCTCCCCATCTCGCCAGCGGGTGACTCGTCCGGTCCGCCTTCCTACCCCCGACAGTAGGCTCTCGATCACATTGGTGGTGGCCAGGCATCTCCGCAGCCTCGGGGAGAGGCCCAGCCGGTTGATGGTGAAAGTCTCCTCCAGTCCCTCCCGCAGGCTGGCCGCCGCCTGGGGGTGAGATCGCTCCAGCCACTCCGCCTGCTTGCGCAGCCTGGCCATCCCTTCTTCTGGCTGCAAGCGCCATGCTGCCCGCATCGCCGCCGCCACCTGGGCCTGCATGTCCTTGGGCAGATACCCCAGCACATTGCGCCGCTTGTGCGCCAGACACCGCTGCACCGGGTTTTCCCTGCCATAGACCGCGTCAATCGCTTTGCGCAGCGCCTTGGAGCCATCAATCACAAACAGCCGCCGGCGGCCAGGTTTGACGCCCCTCTCCATCAGGTCCTCCAGCAGCCCCTTCACCACCACCGCGTTTTCCGTCGCCCCCTCAGACAGCCCCAGGACGTGCTTGCGCCCCTCGGTGTCCACTCCTACCGCGCTCACCACCTGGTGGCCCCCGAAGTCCTGGCCGTCAATGTAGATCACCAGCAAGTCCAGCTCATCGAAGCGCCGCTCGCACAGCGCCCTCAAGGCGGCGGCGCTCGCTTCCTGGAACTGGCGACTCACCGCGTTCTTGGAGACTCCGCAGCGGTCCGCATTGCGGCATACGCCGGGATCGGCACTTCCGCCCCCTGTCCCCCGCCTCTCCTGCGCAGTCGGGGCTTGCACACCCGCACCTTCTGGCCCCCCAGCGCCACCACCCCGCCTTGCTGCCCATGGCGCCGGATCGCACCCCCGGCTCGCCCTGGATGGGGCGGCCCCGCCACCTGCTCCGCCGACACCAACAGCACCGCCTCCAACGCCGCCCGGCCCAGGTCCCGCACCAACCCCTCCACCGCCAGACGCCCCTGCTCGATCAACTCCACCATCGGCTGGAGCGCCTGCCCGTGCTGGGCCAGAAACTGGCCTAGCCTCTCACTGTCCTTCTTGCTCGCAATCTGATACTCTCTTCTCACGGCGGTTCTCTCCTTTCTAGTGATTTGGTTGCCCGATTCTACCAGAACCGGGCGGAGAGAGCCGCCTCAACCTTCAACTATGAATGGGACATCCTCGCCACCACTGCCGCGCGGCCCCCCGAAAAACCCTGCCCTTGGCGGCCGCCCGCTACAAAAAAAATAAAAAAAAATTTTGCAAGGGGGCTTGACACATACTGCGAATCATGGTATGGTAGTGGTGGAAGCCGGGCCGGGAGGCCCGGGAACAAGGAAGGGAGGATCAACATGAGGAACCCGATGAGCGACGGCGAGAGGGCAGTGCGGCATCGCTACTGGATGCGGAACGCCTTCCACAAGACCCGCACGTTCGTCTGGGTCCGCGAGGGAGGCCTGGTCAGCGGCCGGGTCATGCGCCGCGCGTGGCGGCGCCTGTGTGCGCGCGACGGCTGCTGCTGCTGGATGAGCGCGGAGGGCGCCCCGGCAAGGCCGGACCTGTGGCTGGTCCGCGCTAGCCTCGAGCCCGCGGCGGCGGCCCGGGCGGGCTGGGACGGCCGCGATATGGATGCGCATGTCGTGGTCTCAGTCGGTGATTCGAGCTGGTAGTTCGCCCAGGACGGGCGTTCGGATGCCGGCCGGCGCTTCCCCCTTGGTCGCTGCCGAAGCGCCCGTCCTGGGCCAACGTCGTGCGAAATGTGGAGAGGAGGACAGGGATGGATCTGTTGCAGCTGATCGAGTCGTTCGACTTGGATGCGATCCCCGTGATCGCAAAGGGTGAGGAGAACCTGCTGGGGAGCGCCGTAGTTCAGGCCGCGGCCGCGATTCGGCCGCGAATCCATGCGTTGGCCCTCGCGCTGCTCCGGGGGCTGGCCGCCAAGGGGGGTACGGAGGGGGCCGGCGCGGTGGCGGAGGCCATGAACGAGCGCAGCCTGTTCATGGCGACGGGCATTGGGGCGCTCCTGCTCGTCTATGGCTGCAGGTTCACCCTGCACGCGCTCGGACTTGGGGCCACCGATATCCCGGTGGGACCCGCACCGCATGGAGATCGTGGGCCATGGTGGCCACAACACCGAAGAGACTGCCGCAACCACTGACCAGAGACGAGGTGCGGACGCTGTTCGCCGCCCTGCCTCGCCAGGGAGCGGTTGCGGCCCGGAACCGCGCCCTCCTGGCCCTGATGTATCGGGCCGGGCTGCGCGTGAGCGAGGTCTGCCGTCTGCGGCTGTCGGACCTCGATGCCGCCTCGCTCGCCTTGCACATCCGCAAGGGGAAGGGCGGCCGGGACCGAACCGTGTACCCTGACCTAGAGGCGTGGCGGATCCTCGGGAACTGGCTCGCCGCTCACCCTGGCGGCGAGTGGCTGTTCCCGCTGCTGCGGGCCACGCCGTGGCGGCCCAGCCTGGACAGCGATCGCCACGTGACGCCCCGGTACGTCGAGGCGCTCGTGGCCAAGCTGGCGCGGCGGGCCGGGATCCGCAAGAGGGTGACGCCCCACACCCTCCGGCACACCTTCGCGACCGAGGCCGTGAGCGAGGGAATCCCGCTCCATCAGGTGCAGCGGGACCTCGGCCACGCGCACCTCGCTACCACCGCCATCTACCTGCACGTGGCGGACAGCGAGAGAGAGGCCCGGGCCAGGACGCGCGCACCGGCCGGCATCGCCTAGTCGCTGGGGCAGGGGTGCAGCGCACGGGTCAGGGAGACCTGGCTCGTGCGCTCGCGTATCAGGGGGACATACTCCTCAGCCAGCTCGATGCCGATCCACCAGCGCCCCAGCTCCTCGGCGACCATGAGGGTGGTTCCGGTCCCGGCAAACGGATCGAGGACAATGGCCGGGCGCGTGGGCCATCCCTCCAGCGCCTCGGGCGGCCACCTGTCGGGCTCGACCTTGCCGGCGCCGCCGCGCGTGTCGCGCCCCACGGCCGTCGGCTCCAGCTCGAAGGCCCCGCGCCAGGCGCCGCAGCGTGAGCAGAAGGCGTCCCGGCGCTCGCCGCCCGGCGCGGCCCAGACGTGGTCGCATCCGTGGTCGCCGCCATCCAGGGGCGGCCAGACCACCTCCTGCTCGCCCGCGTAGCGCCGCAGTGACCAGTACGGCGGCGAGGTGACCGCGCACTGGACGCTCTCCGGCTCCAGCCGGCGCAGCATATCTACGCAGTGGCCAACGAGTAGCTCCCTCATCTGCTCCTGCCAAACTCCCAAACGATCCGGGCCGTCGCCTCCGGGTCGTCATACCTGACGCGCCAGAGGGCGGTCGCGGTTCGCACGGACCTGACGGGCCTCACAGATCCAGTGGCTCGCACTAAGCTTCCGGTCCTCACGCATCCGGTGGCTCGCACTGCCATTCCGGGCCCCACGGAGACTGCGGCTCGCATGGTCCGTCCGGGCCTCATTCGCGGTGTGGCTCGCAGACAAGCCAGGCTCGCCCCGGGCCTCAACACATGAACGGCTCGCATCGGCAGCCTGGGCCTCACTGTTCTCACGGCTCGCACTCACCTTTCGGGCTTCTGGGGTGCGGTGGCTCGCATGCAACTGCGGGTCACAAAGCCGGAGCGGCTCGCAAGTTTGCAATGGGTCTCATCCCAGGCGCGGCTCACAAGTGCAGCACGGGCATCATGTAACGCCTGGCTCGCCGCTCACCTCTCGATCACCGGGATGACGCCGGTGTGGCCCAGCACCTCGATCACGTACGGCAGGCGCGTCGGCAGGCCGGCCAGCTCGCGGCCCCGCTGCCAGTAGTGCGCGAGGAATACCTTGGCCACCTTCCGGCGGGCCATGCTGTCGATGTGCCCGTCCGAGAAGCGCAGCAGCGGCGTCCCGTCCCGCTTCAGCCGGGGCGGGTCCCACGGCATCGGCTCGGGGTGCAGACGCCGCAGCCGCTCCTTTTCGCCGACATAGAGCTGCCGGTACCCGTCACCGCAGCGCACAAAGCTCTCCGCCGCCTTCCAGGCCAGCACGCGCAACCGCGGGTTCCAGTTCGCTTTCTGGCCCCGCTGCCGCCTAGGGGCCAGGCCGTCGACGGTGTGCAGGCCGGCGTAGGCCCACAGCTTGGAGACGGTGTCAAACCGTGATAGGTCTGCGGCCCAGGCGAACAGGCCGCCGGCGATGCAGGGGCCGACTCCCTTCACGTCCTTCAGCCACAGATCCCAGAGCGGCTGGCCCCTTATGCGCTGCTTCACCATGGCCCGCAGCTCGGCCTCCTGGCGCGCCAGGCGCTCATCCATCCAGTCCTGAAGGGCTTTGGCCTTGTCTGCGTCAAGGCCTTGGCGCTCCACGGCCGCCCGAATGCGGTTCTCGCACTCCAGGCGCATCTGCTGCACATCGTAGTACGCCTCCACGAGGACGCGCAGCTCTGTGCGGTCCAGAGGCGCTGGCGCTGCCTTTCTCATCGTCGCTTTCCTCCCTTCCGGGGATACTTCCCCTCCTCTACCACGTCGATAGTCTCAGCGATCCTGGCGGCCCGCTCCCGCCACCTCTGGACTCGCTGCTGCGCCAGCGTGAGGGAGCGCCGCAGCGCCCTCAGCCGCTTGCGCTCCGCCGGGGTCGCCGGCACGACGGCGATCCGCAGCTCGATGGTGAGCGCCCGGCGCAGCTCGGCCGGGACCTGCGCGGTCCGCAGCACCTTGCGACGCCAGCGAAGCACGATCCTTGGCGCGCACAGATTCGCCGCGGGCGCCCAGCAGTCCGGGTCCACCTGGGCTCCGGTCAGCCGGCACCGGTGGACTTCGGTCTGTTCGTCGAAAATGCGCCAGTGGCAGTACACCGTTACTAGCTCCCGCCGCCCGCGAGGATCGCCGCCAGCCAGATGATCCCGAAGACCACGGCGATTGTGATGTCAGCGGCCCGCCAGGGCGCGCACCGCCCGTCGAACTCGTGGCGCGCCGCAAACAGACGGTTGAGGTCGCGCTGCGCCCCCAGCAGGACTGCAAGCGCGAAGCCGACGCCGACCAGACAGGCGATCGGGTTCTCTGCGTGGCAGGCCACGCCACAGACGAACCAGGCCGTGAGGAAAAGCCACGGCGGCGCGACCGGGCTGAGGCCCACCTCCGACAGGCGCTTCCTCACCTCGTCGAGGACTTCCCAGATGACGACCAGCCCGTACACCGGCGCAAGCAGGCCCAGCATACGCCAGCCCGGGCGCCGGAAGCGGCCCCACACCACGCCGAGCGCCCTCATCGCCCGCCACAGCCAGAGGAACAGGTAGACGAACAGCGAGAGGATCGTCAGCAGCGCCACGCGGCCCAGCGGTTGCACCGGCCACCAGTCCGGCACGGGCAGGTTCCCGACTAGCTCTTTCTTCGCGTCCGCAGTCTGCGTGTTCATCTCTCACACCTCCCGGTCATTGGTCCCGTAAGGCGCTCCCCTCGGCCCCGGCGTGGCCGCGCAGCAGCCTGCCCACGGCCTCCGACAGGCCGAGGGCCAGCCCCCGCCACGGCGCCCTGAAGGCAGCCGCGTGCGGGTGGCCGCCGCCGCCCATCAGCTCGGCCACGGCCCTCGCGCCCGGCCCGCGCACCCCCACGGTCACCGCCCCGCCGGCGGCGTGCGCGGTCTGGAGGGCCACCAGGGCCACCGGCGCGCCGAGCTCCTCGGCCAGCGCGCCGCCCACCTCGGACACCGAGCCGCAGGGCAGCACGCCCACGTGGACGTCGCCGGCCCCCGGCGCGCTGGCGGTCCAGAGCGAGTCCCTCGCCGCGGCCTCGCCCCGCGTCCGGTCGCGCAGCCTCATGGCCGCGCCCAGTGTGACCAGGCTGACCAGGGAGGGCTCCGCGGTCAGCCACGGCCAGCCCGGCCGCAGGATGCGCGCCACCGCCTCGGCGCCGGCTGCCGCGACGAGCGCCGACAGGGCGCGCGACGGCTCGAAGCACGGTGAGTCGGCCAGCATGTAGTCGGAGGCCTGCGCCCAGTCGGCCCAGTCGTCAAACGCGACGCACTCCAGCAGCGTGACCTCCCGGCCGTCGGCCGCGAGCTGCCGCATCACCCGGGAAATCAGCTTGGCCGAGCACAGGCCCGGCTCGTAGACGACCTGCGCCCGGACCCGGCCGCCGCGGTCGGCGTGGTGGTCGAGGATGACCGTCCCCCGGTCGGCCAGGGCGGGATGATCGTCCGGGAGGTTCAGGTCCGCGATGATGCACGGCGCGGCGTCAATCTGGCCCTCCTGCCCGTACGTCAGCCACACCGGCTGCCGGTGGCCCAGCGCCCACAGCGCGAGCCCCGAGAAGAGCCCGTCGAGGTCGTCGGCGTGGCTGTACACCCTCATCGGCTTCATGGTCTCACACCTCCGTTCCTTATCTCGCCGCCGCAGCGCGTCCCTATCCAGCCGGCCGGCGGTCGCAGCCTCCGGGCATACTCCGCGATGCAGATGGCATCCGCCAGCCCGTCCAGCAGCCTCCCCCGCGGGGTGCGCAGGCGAACCGCGGGCCACAGGCGCTGCGCCACCTGGGCCACCGCCTCCTTGCGCTTTCGGCGATCCCGCGGGAGCGTGCCGCAGACCTCCTTCTGCCACCGGGCCGGGGACACGCGGACAAGCGGCAGGCCCAGCGCCATGGCGACTCCCTCCCAGAAGCCACCATGCCAGCCCACGCGGTAGTTGGCCGTGGCGCTGACGCCGGCGAAGGCGTGCGTGTCCTCCAGGGCGACCAGCAGGGGCCGCTCGAAACTGGCCCAGGCGGACAGCGTCCGCAGCGCTCCTTGCAGGTCCGCGAGGCTGTGACAGGTGCACGTGCCGCCCGACACGATGCACAGGCCTCCATCAGCCCCGGGATCGATTCCCACGACGGCTCTTGCTTCCGGCATGATCCTCCTCCTTCGTGGCTGCTGCCAGGTGCTGCATGCGTTTGGCTGCGCGCAGCCACTTCTGGCGCACCTGCTCCAGGTAGGCCGGCCCTACTCGGGGATGAGCGCGGGCCCGCAGGTAGTGCCGCCGGAGCGTGTCTGGCTTGAGGGGATCCTCCAGGTTCGCCCGGTTCCACTGCTTGGCCATGTCGGCCCAGCGGATGCGGCCTCCCAGGGGACGGAAGCTGCCCCGGAGCAGCTCCAGCTCAGGAACCGCACGGTAGGCCACGAACCTCAGTCCATACCGTCACCTCCCCTTTCGTTGCTCGAGGCCCGGCAGCGGGAGCTGCTTCCGCGGTCCGTCAGGCTGCGGCTCACCGAAGACGAGCGCCCGTAGCTCGGCGTCGCCCTGGCAGAACAGCTCCACGATCCGGGGCTTCTCCTGGGCCACGCGGCGCAGGTGTTGCGCCAGCGCCACCTGCTTCTTGTCGCCGGGCGCGCTGACGAACACCCGCATGGCCCGGTCCCATTCCCGCCGGACCTCGGGGTCCGACCAGTCTATGGCCCGCATGCCTCAGCCCCCTGGACATATGCAGTGCAGCCGTGCACTGCATACGTCGCGGCGCGTGATGCGGAGCCCGGACCGGCCCCGGGACCTGTGAAGTGCAGCCGTGCACTGCACAGGTCGGACATGTGGTGCAGGACCCGTCGTATTAATGTATGTATGAAGTAGTAGTGTATGTATATATGCACACGTTGCACGAGTGCACAAGTCCGCCGGGACACGTGCAATGCACATGTCCTGCACATGTCTGCATACGTCTTGCACATGTGCAGTGCACATATCCCGGATGTGTGCATTGCACACGTTCTGCACACGTTGCACACGTCGCGCACATGGGTATTACGCGTCCGCGACATCCCTCGTGGCCTCCTCGCCTGACACCTGGGCCAGCTCGTAGCGGACGTGCCTGCCCTCTCTGCGCCGGATCACCTCCTGACGCCTGCCCATGGCGGCCATGACCTCCTTTGCCAGCCGCGCAGAGCAGCCCGCCTCCTTGGCGACCGCCTGCGCCAGGTCGCTCGAGACCATGGGGCCGCCCTGCAACAACCTGCGGACTGCGTCAGCCGCCTGCTCGGCCCTCTCGCTGGCCGTCTCGCTGACCCAGTCGCCGCGCATGAGGATCGAACCGCCATGCGGGCCGTCGAGCTTCTCGAGGTAGAACGGTCTGGCGACGTCCTCCGCAAACCGGCTCTTCTCGTGGGAGACGATGCGGGGCCCGTCGGGCCTGCCCGTCACCATCAGGACCGAGTCCGCCCGGCTCACGATCGCCTGAGCACCCAGGACCGAGGACCCCAGGTCGTGGGGATCCATGCCCGGCTGAAACTTGCGCCGGTGATGGACGACGATGATGGCGCATCCCACTCTGGCCGCGAACCGGCGGAGCCTTTGCATCTCCCGCCCCATGTCGCTGTTGCTCCGAATGTCCGTCCAGGGCGGGGCCGCATCGGCGAGGGTGTCGATGACGATGACCTTGACGTGGTACCGGCGCACCTCGTGCTCGAGCGCCGCAATCTGGGCGGTGTGCCACACCGGGGCGTCGAAGTACCGCAGGGGGCGCTGGGCCTCGCTGGCGGGCTCTTCCGGCTCCTCGTCGAAGAAGTCATCCTCCTCGGGCTTGAGAGCGCCGTTGCCCAGCGGCGTCTCCACGTCGGCTCCGCGGTCGAGGTCCAGCAGCCGGGCCTTCATTCCGGCCAGGCCGAGCTCGTAGTCGATGTACATCGCGCCGCCGCGCTGCTCGATCGACCAGTGGCCCAGCCACTGGCGAAAGCCGTTTGCGACGGCGTGACACAGGCTGACGGCCAGCCAGGACTTGCCCAGGCGGCTGTCCCCGGCGATCACGGTGACCCCGGTCAGGGGGATGAGCGGCCTCACGAGCCAGCGCACCTCGATGTCCATCCGGAGGAGCTCGTCGATGCCCACGCTCTCCAGCACTGCCGGCGCAGACAGGTCGAGGCTGGCCAACAGGCGCTCCCGCCGCTCCTGCTTCTCGGCCTCCGTGCGCCGCCAGCCCTCCCGGTAGCTCTCCCAGGCGACGGCCTGCTCCCGGTAAGCCCAGCAGTCCAGCACCATCTTGGCGTGAGCCCTGACCGTGCGCGGGTCCACCTCGATCGAGGCCAGGCGCCGCAGCAGCTCGTCGCCTCCGGCCTTTTGCAAGAGCTGGCGCTCATGCAGCCTGGCCCGCAGCAGGCTCGCGTCGACGGGATCTCCCTTGCCGTGGAGGTCGAGAATCGCCTCGCAGATGACCGCGTGCTCGGGAACCCAGAACGCGCGCGGCGTCAGGAGGGCCTCCGCGATGAAGATGGCCTCCTTGCTGGCGAGCATCGCGGCCAGCACGGCGCGCTCCGCATCCTCGTTGTAGGGCAGCTCGTGGATGGCCACCGGGGACTGCGGCTCGGGCTCCCACCTGGGGGTCTTCGCGACCAGCTCCAGGAGCTCTTCCTTGCTGTGGCCGGCCGCCAGCCAGTCCGTCACGTCGCCCTTCTCGGCCACGTCGAGGCGCACGACCTTCACGCTGGCGGCGCGCCCCCACAGGCTGCGCGCCCTGTGTGCGGCGGCGGCAAGGCCAGCCGCATCGTTGTCGGGGATGACTATCACGTGCGCGAGCTTCAGCTGCTCCGTGAGGCGGCGGTCCCACCGCCCCGATCCCCCAGACGGCGTCGTGGCGCACAGGCCCAGCGCCTCCAGTGAGTGCACGTCCTTCTCGCCCTCCACGAGAAAGACCGGCTCCCCCGCGACCACCGCCTGGCGCACCTGGGGCAGCCGGTACAGCACCGGCCGGACGCCCTCCAGGTTCCAAATCCAGCCGCCCTGACCGTCAGGCCGGCGCTGGGCGAAGGCCTTGGGCCTGTAGCGGACAACCTGGTAGAGGAGGTTGCCCTCCTCATCTGTGTAGTCGTAGAGAGCGACAATCTCGCGCCCGCCGCCCACATCCTGGGCCGGCAGCCGTTCTCTTCGCGGAGGCTCTTCGAACAGGTCGGCCATGCTCAGGCCGAGCGCGGCCACAATCCTCTCTGTCGAGCAGCCAGCATGACACCGCAGGAGGATCTTGCCGTCGGCTTCCCTTATGGAGAGGGAGGGCTGGTGGTCATCATGGGCGGGGCACAGGGCCTGCCAGCTGTCGGGCCCGGCCCGCCGCACTTTGCGAAGTCGAGACAGCAAGTCTGTCGCCCGCACGCACTCGCTCCCTTTGAGCGCCGAGAGGGGGGCGGCCGGGGGTTTGTTCGTGGGCTCTTGGGGGGAGTCAGCTGCTTAGGGGAAGCGACGGTCCCGGCCGCCCCAAAGATTGTTCAGCTGAGAGGCCTGAGAGCCTCCTCCCAGTGGCGGGTCAGAAGCTCCCGCCGCTCCTGCGGGGTCAGCTCGCTCATCCTCCCTGCGGGCCGCCCCAGGGCCTGCTCTACCCAGGTGCGGATCGCCTGGCCGGTCTGGTGGCGGCTGCGCAGCTGCTTCTTCAGCTCGGCCGCCACCTCCTCGTCGGACAGGCCGGCGATGTGGCGAGCCATCTGCTCGGCGGGCGTCTCCTCGGGCTCGCCTTCCGACCGACCTTGGGGCTCGGCCGGCAGCTCATCCTCCCAGGGATCGGGCTCTGGCGCGGCAGCGGCGGCGGCCGCCGGCTCAGACGCCGCCTCCGCTCCGGCCCCGCCCGCGGTCTCGGGGGCCGGCGCGGCCTGGGCCGCCATGCCCGCCTCTGCCTCCTCGGCCGGCGGTATTACCACCGCCTCCTCATAGCCCTCCGGGCCCGCAGACTGAAACTCCTCAGCCAGGTAGGCCCGGGAGAGGCCCGTCGCCAACCGATACCCGCGGGCGATCAAGCGCACCTGCGCCATGTGCCGCCAGCCCACCTTGTCATCCCGCCAGGCGCGGGCTAGCTTGTTGTCGCGCATCTGCGCCAGTTCGCGCAGGTATGCGCCGTACACGATGGGCAGGAGGGGAGGCTTGCGAACAATCTCGATCTCCACCCAGAAGTCGGGATCAAACTCCTTCGGCCATTCGCGCACCGGAGGCCGGAACCGGTCGCCGAGCACTACTCCGGTCTGCTCGGCGAATTGCCGGAAGACGTCGTAGGCGAGCCCCCTCTGCCAGATGACGCACTTCTGGCCCGTGGGGCTCGTCTCCTCGAAGGGGATGAGAAAGGCCTGCCCGATTCTCGGGTCGACGCCCCAGCCGGCGCAGAACAGCAGGAACTGCTGGGCGTCGGCCACAGGCGGCGGGCCGTGCTTGCTGCGGTACAGGGCCTGCACGTCCGCCACACTCACCGCGATCTGCACTCCCGGGAAAACACGGGACGGCCAGACCTTGGGCTGCACGAGGGCGAGCCCGCTCTCCTCGCTCTTACGGACCGATATCTGTGTGCTCATTGCTCCTCCTCGACAAGCACGGTGCGGGTGACCACCTCAGTCACCGGAAGGCTCCGCCTGAGCTCCGGCGGGATCGCCTTCACGTCGACTCTCGTGGACCGCGTCTCCCGCAGCCGGTAGACCCTTCCGCCCCAGCAGACCTCGCCCCCGTGGGCGGCCACGATCTCCTGCGCCGCCAGGCGGGCCGCCTCATATTCCCGGTCCCGCAGCCGCATTCCTTCATAGAACGCCCTGAGCCGGCTGAACTGTCCCAGCCGCTCCTGCTCCAGCGGCGTGAGGTCCGTCTGCGCGCGCCGGACGCCGACGCAGTCCGGGCACGCCCACTCGCTGCGCCCACACCAATATGGCTCGTGGGGGAGCTCCTCCGGCTGGTACTTCCCCTCGAGCGCGCCCTGGAGGGCCAGCCGCCACTCCCGCAGCAGCAGGGGCAGGTCCGAGGGGATCTCGCCGGCCTCGACCACCACGCGGTCGTCGAGGCTGAAG
>Ga0315298_1001958_pt1 | contig 36497 bp, 33 predicted proteins | sample WHS_1_MG_FD_203077 | JGI IMG/M metagenome (GOLD analysis project Ga0315298, IMG submission 203077) | Extremophilic microbial mat communities from Washburn Hot Springs, YNP, Wyoming, USA - WHS_1_MG | ecosystem: Environmental > Aquatic > Thermal springs > Hot (42-90C) | place: USA: Wyoming...
AGTCTATGTGGGCATAGTGCCGCTTCGGCGTCTCGTACTCGGCATGGAAAATCTGTATCGTCAAGCCCCGCTCCTTCTCCTCAGGGGCCGAGTCTATCTGCTCGTACTCCAAAGGCTTGGCCCCATACCCATCCCCAGCTAACGCCAGGTTCTTCGTTATCGCCGACGTCAGCGTCGTCTTGCCGTGGTCTACATGCCCTATCGTCCCCACGTTTACGTGCGGCTTCGTCCGCTCAAACTTTGGCTTCGCCATGGTCGTCGAGACCTCCTCAGCGAACTGGCAGGGCGCCCAGATAATCCCTCGGCGCTCCTTTGGCGGGCTGGCGCAGTCAGTACGTCTGCCCCAGGATCTCCGCTTGCCGCTCCAGCGGCACCGGCTCGTATCGGTCCGGCTGCATTGTGTAGGTACCCCGGCCCTGGGTGAGAGACCGCAGGGCCGTCGAGTAACCAAACATGTTGGCCAGCGGCACCAAGGCAACCACGGTCTGAGTGTTGCCGGCACTGGCCCGAATTTCGCGTATATCCGCGCGCCGAGCGCCGAGGTCGTTGACGACATCACCCATGTGGGCCTCGGGCGTCACCACCTCGACCCGCATCACCGGCTCAAGAAGAGTCGGTCTGGCGCGCAGATATGCCTCTCGGAAAGCCTGGCTCGCTGCCGACCTGAAGGCTAGTTCCGTCGAATTTTCTGGGTCACAAACGACGTGCCCAACCACTGCTCGAACCCCCAGCACCGGATAGCCCGCCAAGGGACCGGCGTCGAAACTGTCGCTGATCGCCGCGACTGCCGCCTGGAGCAGGGCCTCGGGCACGTCGCCGCCGGCCAGCTCCGCGCTAGCCGAGTTCCGGCCGTCGGGCGACGCCTGGACGCACACGGACAGGCTAACCCGATGGCGTTTGCCAGCCAGAAGGCGGTCGAAGTCCACCTCTGCCGTCGCCTTACCCAACACCGTCTCGCGATACGAGACCATCGGCTTGCCGACCCGCGCGTCCACGCCAAATTCGCGCCGCATCCTGTCCACAACGATTTCCAGGTGCAGCTCGCCCATGCCGGAAAGGATGTATTGGCCCGTCTCCTTGTCCGTGCGGAGCCGCAGAGTTGGATCCTCACGCACCAAGCGTTCCAGAGCTGAGACCACCTTCTGCTCCTCGGCGCGCGTTTTTGGCTCGATGGCCGTAGAGATGACCGGCTCCGGGAAGGTGGGCGGTTCGAGGGCAATGGGCCGCGCAGGAGTGCACAGGGTATCCCCCGTCACCGTGTCCGCCAGGCCCACCGCCGCTACAATGTCACCAGCCTGGGCTTGGTCCAACTCCTCGCGACGATTGGCGTGCATCCGCAGCAGTTTGGTCACCCGCTGCCGCTGCCCAACCCGCACGTTAAGCACTGCGTCGCCACGTTCCAGGCGCCCAGAGTAGACTCGAAGGTAGTGAAGCTGGCCCACGAAGGGGTCGTTCTGTACCTTAAACACCAGCGCACAGAAATGCTCTGCTGGGTCGTGGCGCCTGCGCTCCTGCGCGCCCGTGCGCGGATTCACGCCGACTACGTCGGGAATGTCCTTCGGCGAGGGCAGGTAGCGCACGATGGCGTCCAGAAGCGGCTGGATACCCTTGTTGCGCAAAGCACTGCCGCACAGCACCGGAACCGCGCGAAACTCGAGCGTGGCGCGCCGCAGAGCAGCGTGCAGCTCCTCTTCCGTCGGGTCGTCACCGGCTAGGTAGCGCTCCTCGATGATAGGGTCGAGTTCTCCCAGGGTGACGACTAGATGCTCGCGGAACTGCTCCGCCAGGCTTTCCAAGTTTTCAGGGATCGCTGTCTCCTCGATTTGCGTGCCGAGGTCATCGATCCAATAGAGGGCACGACGGCGGATTAGGTCTACCACGCCCTCGAAACGCTCCTCGGCACCGATAGGTATCTGAATGGCCACCGCATTGGCGCCCAGACGGCTTCGGGCTTGGTGAAGCACGTCATGAAAATTGGCGCCCATGCGGTCCATTTTGTTGACAAAGACCACTCGCGGCACACGATACTTGTCGGCCTGGCGCCAGACGGTCTCCGACTGCGGCTGGACGCCGCCAACGGCACACAGGATTGTCACCAGGCCGTCGAGTACGCGCACCGACCGCTCGACTTCCACGGTGAAGTCCACGTGGCCGGGCGTATCAATGATGTTGATGCGGTGCCCGCCCCAGTAACAGGTGGTGGCGGCGGCGGTGATGGTGATGCCGCGCTCCATCTCCTGGGGCATCCAGTCCATCTGGGCGTCTCCGTCATCAACTTCGCCCATGCGGTGGATGCGACCGGTGTAGAACAAGACACGCTCGGTCGTAGTGGTCTTGCCCGCGTCAATGTGGGCGGCCATTCCGATGTTGCGCGTCTTGTCCAGCGGCGTATCGTCGGCCACTGCGACCACCGGCCTATCCCCTCAAAGATTGCTAAAGTGCGCTTTTGCCACATTTTCGGGCCCCAGGCGACCGCGCCTGGTTCCCTGGGCGTAAAAGGCTACCAGCGATAATGCGCGTAGGCCTTGTTGGCCTCGGCCATGCGATGAGTATCCTCACGCTTCTTGACGGCGCCACCCTCGTTGCGGGCGGCGTCGAGAATCTCGCCGGCCAGGCGATCAATCATGCCGCGCTCGTGCCGGGCGCGGGCAGCCTCCACCAACCACCGCAGGGCCAAGGAGAGCTGCCGACGCGGGCTCACCTCCATTGGCACCTGGTACGTAGCGCCTCCCACGCGCCGCGGCCGCACCTCCAAAACCGGCATCACGTTGGCCAGCGCCTGCTGCAACACGTCCAGCGGATTGCTGTTAGTGCGGTCGGCGACGCGCTCGAGGGCGCCGTACACGATCCGCTCGGCCACGGTCTTCTTGCCGTCGCGCATGACGCGATTTATGAGCTTGTGAATGATAACGCTGCCGAACACCGGGTCCGGCGGGATTTCTCGAAGCGGTGCAGGGCCTCGCCTGGGCATAAGCTCACGTCCCCCTAGGCCGACTGCTTGGGCCTCTTGGTGCCGTACTTGGACCGCGAGGTGCGACGGTTCTCTACGCCGGAAGTCTGCTGGGCACCCCGGACGATGTGATACTTCACAGCGGGCAGGTCCTTAACGCGACCGCCACGGACGAGAACAACCGAGTGCTCAGCCAGGTTGTGGCCCTCGCCGGGGATGTAGGCCGTGACCTCCTCGCGGTTGGTCAGGCGCACGCGGGCAACCTTGCGCAGGGCCGAGTTGGGTTTCTTGGGCGTGACCGTCCACACCCGCACGCACACGCCCTTTCGCTGTGGCGCACCGTCAACGACCTTGGGCCGGCGCTTCAAGGCATTCCAGACAACCTTCAGCGCCGGCGTTTTGGGCTTCCTGCGCTTCTTCTCCCGGCCCCACCTGACCAGTTGGCTTATCGTCGGCACTTAGGCCTCACCTCTGACTTCCCTACACTGAAGGAGCATATCGCGGACACAAAAAACCCCTCGCGCTGAGGGGCTTCGGCTCGCGTCTTAGGCTGTTGTGGTCAGCTCACACGCCGACCGTGCATGGCCCCGTCGCCGCGATATCGTTCCCCCAGTTTTGCCGCGCGGCCCGATAAGACCGCCGGAAAATCTGCAACCCCATGCTGCCAACGACCGACAAGCACGTTGGGCCAGTTCGCCCTCACCCACGGCTGTGTGCCGGCAATGGCTCAGACGCTTGGCCCAACGGCGGCGCCAGTATACAAACCTGCTGGAGATGAGTCAAGCGTTTTCTGAAGGTCCGTGCAAACTTTTTCCGCAGGCTCATCACTACCCTTTGACTGGGCGGCGCCTGTGCCAGCAGCGGGAAAACCCACCACGCTCCAGCTCGCTAGGTGGCGGGCAGAGCTATTCCTCCAAGCCTAGCGCGCAGTCCGACAACACCCTTCAAAGGCGAGCAGGTTGCAGAAGCCTTAGCAAGAAAAGCGTTGTCGGGAGCTGGGAGACTTCAAGGAGGTATTTTCATGTTCTCGCTTGCCGCTCTTGCCCTCGGATTGGTGACAGCTCGGCCAGCCGACCAGACTGCGACCGTTCGCGAAGGAGTCTTGCGTTGGGAAGACGGCTCTGAAGTTGCCTTGTTTGGAGTGAACTATTACCCGCCCTTTGCGATGGACTTCGCCGAGCTAAAGCGGGTTGGGGCAGACGTGCGGGCGGAGATTGACGCCTCAACCGCCCACTTCCTTCGCCTTGGCCTCACTTCACTCCGCCTACATGTTTTCGACCGCGAAATCTCTGACGAAGAGGGCAACCTCCTTGACAACGAACACCTCGACGCCCTCGACTACCTGCTATTTCGGTGCAAGGAACGCGGCCTGTACGTTGTTTTGACGCCGATTGCCTGGTGGCCGGTTGGAGGCCAGACCCGAGGCTTCTCCAACCGCTTCGATATGCCACGGATGACGAGCGACCGTGAAGCCTGGGAATGTCAGCGCAGGTACCTGGTTTCCTTCCTCAACCACGTGAACCGCTACACCAACCTGCCGTACCGCGACGACCCCGTGATTGTAGCCCTGGAAGCCATTAACGAGCCAATCTATCCGGCCGGCACGCCCGACGAGAAAGTCACGGAATGGATAGATTACCTCATGGCCGCGATGCGCTCGACGGGCTGCCGCAAGCCGATGTTTTTCAATTGCTGGGGAGGGCGCGGAAGAGCAGTGGCAGCTTCCACGGCGGATGGCGCAACCAATGGCTGGTATCCCACCGGCCTGGTAGCCGGGCAGGCGCTGTGGAACAACTTCCTGCCGGTCGTCGCGCACTACGACGGCTTCCGCGACCCAGCTCTCGCAGACAAACCTAAGATGATTTACGAATTCGACGCCGCCGACGTTCCCATGCCTTACATGTATCCAGCTATGGCCCGCGCCTTCCGCGAAGCCGGCGTGCAGATAGCAAACCAGTTCCAATACGACTGCCTAGCCCTGGCGGATACCAACATCAACTGGATGACCCACTACCTCAACCTGGTCTACGCGCCTGCCAAAGCCATCAGTTTTGCAATCGCAGCTCGGGCTTTCTACGAACTACCACGCGGGGCAAGCTTTGGGGACTACCCGCAAAACAGTCGCTTCGGAGATTTTCGCGTGGACTTCGAGGCCGGCCTTTCTGAGATGGTCGGCAACCGATGGTTCATGTATTCGGGTAGCACGGACAGCACGCCGCCCGCGCCGGAACAGCTCGAGCACGTGTGGGGCGTGGGGTCGTCACCGGTGGTGGAGTACCAAGGCACCGGCGCATACTTCCTCGACCGCCTCAGCCCAGGCGTGTGGCAGCTAGAGATATATCCCGACACAGTATGGGTGAACGACCCCTATGGTGCACCAGGAGCCACCCGCGAGGTGTCACGGCTGATATGGCTTCGTCGAGAAATTGTGGTGCGGTTACCGGACCTTGGCCGGGACTTTTCGGTGCTTCGGCTTGCTCCGGAAAGGAGGGAAGCCGTGGCCGCGCGGGAGGGCAAGTTTGGCGTGGAGCCGGGGGTGTGGCTGCTGGTGAGGAAGGGAATGACGGCCTCTGAGCCGGCGACGGTGGAATTCCACTGTCCACGGCCGAAGCCGGAGGGGAGGCCGGCGGCATGGCTGCTGGCGCCCCACCTGTGGCGAGAGGGCCGCGCCGCCCGACTATTGGCCTTTGCGGCGCTTGCAGATGGCGAGCCGCAGGCTGCCGAGGTATGGTCCCTCAGCGCGGACGGGGAGGTCGCGCGGCATGTGCTAGCACGTACGGCCCCATATCATTTTGAGGGCACAGTGGCACCACCCGAAAAGGGCGACCGACGCCTGCGATACGCGTTGGCCCTTCAGGACGCCAGAGGCTGGTATTGCCTGCCCGCACAGCAGTGGCTCAGCCCCGAGAAGTTTGCCCGAACGGCCCACGAAAGGATTTTGCTTTGGGAAGCCGGACCGACGGATTTGCCGGCCGTAACGATTGGCGGAGAAGGCGCAGGCACAGCCCAAAGCAGCTTGGTGAGTACGCCGGAGGGACATGCGCTGCGCGTAGAGGTCACCAAGTTCGGACCGCCACCAAGCGCCGCCAAGGTGTCCCTGAAGCCCATGGTACCGCAGGATACCGTCGGGACGGGGTGGGCGCTGGTTGTCGAAGGGCGTGCAACACAACCGCAAACCACGGCCGTAGAGGTCAGCCTCGTGCAAGACGACGGGGCGGCTTTCGGGGGGAACTTCCCCATCGGGCCGCAGTGGTCCGCCGCCAAAATCCCACTCGATCATCTGCGGCCCATGTGGAATACCTCCGGCGTGTTGGATTTGAGGAAGCTCAAAGAGATTACGGTGATTTTCGGCGCGTGGCTGTACGGGCCGGCTGCAAACATGCCCCACGGGTTCGAGATAAGGTGCATCACCCTCGAACCGGCTTGGTGCTACGAAGCCGACCTGCTGCCCGCCGATGCGGCTCTGCCGGTGGTCGCAGTGCTCGGCCTAAGCCGGCCAATGGGCGGCGCGGGCAGCGTGGCGGCCACGACCGTAATCGAGGGCAGCCAAGCCGGACGACGTGCCTACCGCCTCACCGGAGGCCCCTTCGAAAAGCCGCCCGACGCCGTGTATCAGCGCTTCAATGTGACCGGCCTTGCCCCAGGCGACGAGCTTGCCTGGCGCGACGAACTGGCCCGCTGCGGGCAGATAGTTTTCACGGCTCGTGCGGGCACACCTAATACCAACGCGGTGGAGATAGTATTCGTCGAGGATGATGGGGCGCCCTGGGGCCTAAACCTCCCCCTGGCGCAGGAATGGCGGACTATCATAGTAAGAACCGATGAGCTTAAGTTCTGGGGCCACTGGTGGCATCCGGAGAATCGCGGCGGCCCAGGCGACCGTTTCCACCCAGAGCGCCTTCAGTACGTGAACATATGCTTCGGCGCATGGCTGTATCCCCAACATCGCAAGCAGGTGCATTGCGTGGACATCGAGCTAATCGGGCTGGAGCCATGAAGACCTCGGCCAGAAGGTAGAACGGGGCGGGAGCCACAAACGGGCCACTAGCGACGATACGTAGCCTAGTCCTGGCCGGTCAGGCGTCGGAAGACAGGACATGGGCGACAGAGCTTTTCCTTTTCATTCCAGTCACGCAGCCGCTTGCCGCCGCAAAGCGTACCGGTGAGGAACCAGCACAAATGGCCCTGACGAGCGCGATAGGCCATACAGGTCTTGCGAAGCTGGGGCGAGCAGGCCTTTTGCTCCCAGCAGCGCACGGCGGCCAAGTCCGGCCCCCGCAGGTGAGCAACGAGGAAAAGCAAGGCCATCCTGCGCAGAGCCGAAGAAGGTCTGCGCCAGCCTTGCTCGACGCTCTGAATGGTGCGCGTGGAGAAGCCAAGGAGTTGCGCAAACTCGGCCTGACTGAGGCCAAGCCGCTCTCGGATGGCCTTGACGGAAAGCGGGTCGCTGGCTGACGTCCCAGTGGGCAAAGGGTTCACCCCTATCACGCAGTGCCACCCCCATGATACAGCAGCGCGGCCAGGTTCTCAAGCAGACAGAGCGGGCAGGAAATGTGACACCAGAGGCGCAACGCACTCCCTCTGCGCCACAGGCGAGGGCCGTCGCTGGACATGGCACAGGTCGGTCTGCCACTGGAGCGCCGCCGCGCGGGCGCCAGGCACCCGCGCAGCGGCCGCATACCCTACCCTGCCAGGCTCAGCCAGCCGCCTGCACCTTCTCGCGCGCCAGAGCCACCAGCTCGTCCAGGTGGCCCACGAGAACCTTCTCGAAGGCGTCGGCGTAGAGGTTCATGAGCGTGAGGTCGTTGGGCGGACCGAGGCCGCCGGTGCTATGGCCAATGTAGAGAGCTTCCTCGACAAGGCGGCGGGCTTCGGGGTACTCAGCAGCGTCATAGGTGATGCCCTGTCGGGCAAAAGGACAAGACCACGGGCATCCCTTACCATAGGCGTCGCGGAACTGGAATAAGGTCTGCTCCGGCACCAGGTGAGGCTGCCAGCGCTGGGCGGGCACGCCCTCGGCCTGGAGGGCTTCGGCTAGGGCGTCCCGGAAGGCCCATACGGGTACGTCAATGCCGTCCTTATATGGCTGCACGCGGAAGGGGTAGAAGAAATAGCTGTGGGTGCGGTCTGGGGGTACTTGCTGAACCCGGACGGAAGGCAGGTCTTTGATGCGGGAAGTGAGGTGCTCGCAATTGCGCTGGCGGGCGGCAGTCAGTTCCGGCAACCGACGGAGCTGACTGCGGGCGAAGGCGGCCTGGAGCGGGTCGGTGCGATAGTTCCACCCCATCATGTAGGCGTTGTACCTGCGCGGCTCGCCAGGGCGGACGACCTCGCCGAACATGCGCACCCGCGCGGCCAATTCGGCAAGGCGGTCGTCATCGGTGGTGAAAAGGCCGCCTTCGGCCAGGGCAGAGAGATTCTTCGAGCCATTTAGGGAACAGCCGGCCATGTGGCCCAAACTGCCCACCTGACGGCCTTTATAAATTGAGCCGTGGGCCTGGGCACCGTCCTCGATGACGTAAAGGCCGTAGCGAGCAGCTATCTCGTGGATTTCGTCATAGGAGCAGGGAACGCCGTGGATGTCCACCGCCACGATGGCCTTAGTGCGGTCGGTAATGCGTTCCTCGATTTTCGACGGGTCAATGGTGCACGTCTCCGGCTCAATGTCTACAAAGATGGGAATGCCGTTGGAGTGAAGCACGCAGGAAGCAGACGCCAGGAAGGTGAAGGCGGGCACGAGGACTTCGTCACCTGGCCCGACGCCGGCGGCTGCCACGCACATGTGCAGGGAGGCCGTGCCGGAGTTGCACGCGAGGGCGTGCTTGACGCCGACGAAGGCGGCCCAGTCCGCCTCCAGACCGGTTATCTCTTCATAGGGATAACGCCAAGGCGTAGCCCTTTCAAGAGCTTCCATGACAGCCTTTTTATCTTCTTCGGTAATCCATGGCCAGGGATGAATGGTACCCTCAGGTACGGTTCTCGGGCCTCCCTTGATGGCAAGCTCGGTCACGGTCATTCCTCCTTCTTAACCTTAGTGGTCATTCAGTGCGCTTTGCTGCGCGGCGGGTCACTGCGCCAATCGTCCCGCGAGGACGGCAACACCATGCGGCTCAAGCTGGAGGCCAAACTGGCCGTCGGGCGTGCCCAGCAGCTTCTCGCCGGTGAAAACATTGGTAAGGAGACCTTGAGCAACGGGCGGACACGGCAGCGCCGAAACAGCCGGCTGGGCAGATGGATTCACGGCGACCATTAGCAAAAAGCCGCCGGAGGTCCAATAGGCAGCCTGGATGGGTTCAGCAAGGGAAAGCTGAACCGGCCGCCAATCGCCCTGGGCGAGCAGCGGCTCGATGGCAGCCAGCTCGCGGTTGGTGCGAGAGATGGCGGCCCAGAGGTCAGGGGCATCGCGAGTAATGACGAAGGATTCCCCCCGCTGGCCAGCGTCAAGTACGTAACTGTAATCGAGCAGGCCGGTGGCGCCATGCACGAGAGCCAGGTAGCGCATGCAGCGGTGTTCCTCCGGGGTGGGCAGGCGGCCCTCGCCAGCCTTGTCTAGGCGTCTGTCCCAGGACCAGGCATGACCGACGGACTGAATCATTGCCCAGACCGGTTTGCCGGAAGCTGCCTCGCGAGCCTGGTCTACTATGATACCAACGGTCTCTGGGCCGCTTTGCGGGATGGGGTCGGTCCAAACCAGCACAATGTCCAGCGCGGGAGCATATTCAGCCATTTCGGAGGGCATGCTGAGCGTGGTGGCGATTGGGTGGAACGGGTCAAGGCCGGCAAGAATCTGGCTCGTCTCGGCAATCACCTCAACTGGTGTGAGTTCGGCATCGGGCTTACCCACCAGATGCCAGCCAAGCAGCGCCTGGTGCTCGCCGAACTTGTCTGCAGCATGCTGCCAGAAGCTCCTTTCGAGGCTGCGCGAGTAGACGAGTACTCGCATCCCAAGGCTGGCAGCGGCGTCCATGACGGCGCTGGAAGCCAACGTCCATGGAATAACGGAGAAGTTGTACCCGGCCGCTTTGGCGCGCCTGAGGTCCTCGGCAGTCGTGGCAAAATAGATTCCCACGGGGAGCCTAGGCTGGCCATCTATCCAGAGAGCGCCACGGTGGTCGTAGGCGACGCACTGCTTCACCTCGGGCGCCACGGTCAAGGGCAGGGACAGTTTGTAGGTCTTCCGCTCAACAGAGGCCTCCACATGGAGCTCGTACTTACCGCTCAGCAGCCCCTCGCCGTCAATGGCCACGCGCCAAGTCAGTGGCGAAGGGCGGTCGAGGCCGGCCCCCTGAGTGGCCTGCCGGTCGGTGCCAGCCAGGGCGGCAGAGAGGTTGACCTTGGACGCAAGGGCCTGCGACGCATTGATGGAACCAACTGCTTCGATAACACGGTCGGGTAGAGCTCGAAGCAGAGTGGAGCGGAAGGCAGGTGCGCGAATCCGTCCGTCCAAGAGGGCTGGCACCCGCACCGGTTCCACAGCATAAACCTCGTCGGCCCCACGACCGGTGACGGTGACCACACCCCTGCAGGCCTCGTCGAAGGCCAGCGAATAAGTGCCGGTCACGGTGGTGGCTTCGTTTGAGCCAAGTTGGACACGCTGCTGCCACGCGACCCACGAGCGCCTGCCCGAAGTTAGCAGCAGAGAAGCCGTCAGGGGCGGCGGCGACCCGACAGCCTTCAGCCGCAAGCTCACCCCGCGTTGGGAGGGCAGCCCCGTGACAATCCCAGGCCACAGCACGTCGCAGGAAACGACCTGCGGGTAAGGGCGTAGCGCCACATCGTCCACGTACAGACTGCCGGCACCCGTGGCGCGGAAGGCAACCAAGGCTTGCTTGGCTCCGGGCAGCAGTCGAAAGCGCCAAGCCATCAAACTCCACCCATCGCTTTGCGGTATGGCGCGGTCTTCGGACTGGATGAAGGGCGTGTCCCACTCCCGTTCGGCAAAAGGATCCTTGTAGATGAGCACATACACGTCGGCCATAGGAGTGGCACGGGTGCGGGAATAGAAGCTCACTATCAGCTCGCGGGTGCCTTCGGGTATGTCCACGGGCTGGCAGTACGCACCGTAGATGACCTTATTCGCGCTGCTGTTGAGCAGCAAACAGCGCGGGCTCTCGTGGCCACCGGAGGCCTGCCGCACCTCAACAGTCTTCTCCGGCGCCTCCTGAAGACGCGGGAACCAGCCGCCAGGCATGCCGGCAGCACCCTGGGTTTCCATGTCGCCATTATAAATAAGGTTGCCGGTGGCCCGAGGCGTGATGCGCACTTGGGCGTCGGCCAGTGAAAAGCACGTCGCCAGAGCGGCTACAAAAGCCACCCTAATCGCCCACGTAGACAATAGCTTCCACCTCCACCAAAGCACCTCTGGGAAGGGCTTCTACCTCAACTGTGCTCCTGGCCGGCGGATCGGTGCCGAAAAACTCTTTGTAAACCTCATTGAAAGCCGCAAACTGGCCCAGGTCCGTCAAGAAACAGGTCGTCTTTACTACATCCTCCATGGACAAATGGTTGTCCTCAAGGATGGCCTGGAGGTTACGCAGCGCCTGGCGGGTCTGGTCGGCCACGTTGTCGCCAACAATCACTCCGGTCTTTGGGTCAATAGGTATCAGCCCCGAACAAAAGACCAGCTCACCGGCCCGGACGGCCACCGAGTAAGGACCGATGGCCTCAGGTCCCCGATCTGTACGCAGACATTGCTTCGGCATCGGTAAGCCCTCCTCCACGAGGCGAGGTGGAGTTCGGCGCGGCGAGGGCCTAACCTTTGCGCGCGCCGGCCAACAGGTAGATGTGCCGGACAAGATTTGACGTGGGGACGCGAGCCGTGCCGAGCAGCCGAAGCCCCATCTCACGCCATAAGTAAGACTTATCCGCGCCGGTGACCACAGCCAGGCGGCCGGCACGGGCGGAGATGTTGGCGACAATGTCGGCGTAAAGGGCATCATCGGCGAAGGAAGTATGACCGTAGGGAAGGTCGAGGACGGCGGCATCCCAGCAGCCCTCCAGCCGCCGGGCATCGCCGCGGGCCACCGGCACTTCAAGGCCAAAGTAAGAAAGGTTTTCGCGAGATTGGGCCACGCGAGGCCAGGCAGCGTCGTAGCCCTCTGCCCGCACGCCGACCAAGGCCGCCTCGATGAGCACGGTGCCAGCCCCGCAACAAGGGTCCACAAGGGTATCACCCGGCACGGCTACGAGGTTGACCAACGCGCGGGCCAGGCGCACGGGAAGGGAGTTGGAAAAGTGTCCGGGCCGCGAGTGGCTGTCATGCCAGTCGCGGCGGGACATGGAAACCACCTGGCCAAACCAGCACCCGCCTTGGGTGGCCACGACGGCGTAACGCACACGCGGGCTGTCCAGGTTGGGCGCCCCTGCGATGACATCTGCCAGCTCTTTGCACAAGGCCATGCTATCAACCTTGGGCTTGGGCGGCACCTTGGCCACTTCAATGGCAAAGCCCTCCGCCGCCAACCCGAGGTCGGCTACCCGCCCAACGAGAGTTTGGGCCTCCTCCGCGGCAGCCAAGATTCGGAGGCACAAGCGGGTATAAGCCGCAGCACCGACGTCGCAGCCAACCGAAGAAAAACCCAAGCGACCTTCGGCGCGGGCCGCCGTCATCGCCCACAGCTCCAAGGCCGCTATCTCAGCCTCGGCCTCCGTAAAGGCCAATGCGTACAAGAACCCCATGCCGTCCCTCCTGTTCTTTCCTCCACCAGATAGTTCGCCAGCCGCAGGGGCCTGCCCTCTCGCAGCGCTTCACACCCTGCACGAAATCAACCGCCAGGGCCGGTCAGGCGAGCCATGACAAGCATAAGCGTCGGGGTCGAGGCCCGCGTCGAGCATGGCCACGGCCAAGGCAGCAGCACCTTCATTGAGCACTCTCGCGTCGGCCAAGATTCGCCCAAGCTCGAATCCCCCGCGCGACAAGATGGCCTGGCACCAAGCAAGACGCGGCGAATCGACATCCACCTCGGCACCGGCGCGGGAGGCGGCGGCTCTGGCGAGACGCAGCCGCCGCTCAACCAGCCGCACAGGGCCGAAGAGAGCGTGCTCAAAAGGCGTGTGGGCCTTGGGCACAAAGGGCGCAATTGACACCGCGATAGCGAGGGCTGGTGCAACCGTCCGAAGCGCCGCCACCAGCTCCCCCACGGCCCCGGCATCACTGTCCTCCTCGCCGGGCAGGCCAACCATGAAATAAAGTTTCAGGTGACGGAATCCCGCATCGGCTATCGCTTCAGCGGCGGATAAAAACACGTCAGTGGATAGAGGCTTGGCCAGGCTCAGGCGCAGCGCCTCAGTAGCCGCCTCAGGCGCAAGAGTAATCGTCTGCTGACCGGCAAGGTGCAGCACACGAAGCAGGGCAGGATTGGCAGCCAGATTATCGGCACGAAGCGAGGAGACCGACACGCCCAGGCCGCGGTCGAGGGCCGCCCCCACCAGCTCCTCGGCGCACGGATGGTCGGAAAAGCTGAGGGATAGATAGCCGACACTCGTGGCTGTGCCGGCAAGCTCATCCAGGGCACGCTCGACGGCCGCTATCTGTCGCGGGCGATAAGGCAAATACAACTGGCGGGCAAGGCAGAATTTGCAGGCGTGGGGACAACCGCGGCTGACCTCGACGAGGGCGCGGCCCGAAAGCTCCGCCGCCGCGCTAACGATGACGCTCCGAGGAACGTAGGCGCTGGTGTCAGCAACGTGCTGGAGGCAAATCTGCTCGGCCGAGCCAGCCAGCCAGGCGGCGCAACTAATGAAGCCGGGCACCTGCGACAGCTCCGCAATCAAGCGGTCGCGGGAAACAGAAGGCGCGGCAGCACGCCTTAGCGCCCCACGAATATCCCCGATGCGTGCCTCCAGCTCTCCGACGAAGACGAGGTCGGCTATGGCGGCGAGGGGGGCCGGATTGGCGCTGACGGCGGGGCCTCCGCACACAACGACGGGATGCTCGGCGCGGCGGTCGCGGGCCACGGGCGGAATGCCGCTGTCGGCAAGCATGCGCACCAGGGTGGGGTACTGGAGCTCGAACTGGAGTGTAGCCGCCAGCACGTGGGCATCCGCCAAAGCAGCGCCGGTCTCTAGGGTGCGGACAGGCTTAGTGAAAGCTGGGAAAAAGAAAACCCGCTCAGCCTCAGAGGGAGGGGCATTGAACAGCTCCAAAAGCACGTGGAGCGCAAGGGAAGCCATGCCCTCGGAATACGGGCCAGGGTAAACAACTGCCACCCGCACCGGACCTGGGCCGCGGCCCAAGAAAGGCGCGGGCCGTTCGCCCCGCAGGATAGCACGGCGGCAGTGGGCAAAGTCCGCCGCCCAGAGCCTGCGCTGGCGAGAGCGGCCATCTTGAGGCCGCAGGGCGCCTTTGCGCCGACGCTGACTTGACAGGCTCATCGGCTGCTACCCGAAAAGGCCGCGAATGTATTGATCGGTGCGCGGGTCCTGGGGGTTCTCGAAAATCTGCTCGGTGGGGCCTACCTCAACCAGCTCGCCCAAAAGGAAAAAGGCGGTACGATCGGACACGCGGGAGGCCTGGAACATGTTGTGGGTGACGACCACGATAGTGTACTGCCGCTTCAGCTCAACCATGAGCTCCTCGATTTGAAAAGTGGAGGCAGGGTCCAGGGCCGAGCACGGCTCGTCCATGAGCAGGACCTCAGGCTCGACGGCGAGGGCGCGGGCGATGCAAAGGCGCTGCTGCTGGCCTGAGGACATCTCGAAAGCGGGGCGGTTGAGGTCGTCCTTAACCTCGTCCCAAAGAGCTGCGGCGCGGAGGCTTTGCTCGACTATCTCATGGATGACATCGGGGTCACGCACGCCCAGCACGCGCGGGCCGTAGGCCACGTTGTCGAACACCGACGCGGGGAAGGGATTAGGCTTCTGGAAAACCATGCCAACCCGCCGGCGCAGGTCCACCAAGTCGGTGCCGGGCGCATAGATGTCGCGACCGTCTACCAGAACCCGCCCCTCCACCCTCGCGCCGAGAACCTCATCATTCATTCGGTTGAAGCAGCGCAGCAGCGTGGATTTGCCGCAGCCGGAAGGACCTATGCAGGCAAGGATTTGATTAGCGTAAGCAGCGAGTGTGACGTCGGCGAGGGCTAGCTTGGAGCCGTAGTACACGTTCAAGTGCTCGGTGCGTAGCTTGACCACACCACCAGCAGCCGCCGAATGCCTGCTTTCGTCCGCCACGGGGCGAGCGCATGAATCGGAGCCGTTCCTAGCGGGGGGCATGATACCACAGGTACGCATAGGCTACGCACGACAGCAGCCAGATAATCGCCGAATAGCGCGCTACGCGCTCCAGCAGATACTCGCGGGTGCCAGGTTGGAAGCGAGCACTGTCCATGCCAGTGATTACGCTAAAGCCATCCGACTTAGCAGGCTGCAGCACCTCAGCGATTATTAGAGCTGCCCCGCTAAGCACGGCAATAACCGCCACAGCCACCGACATTTACCCTCAACTCTCCTTTTCGTAGTCCGCTGTCGGCCCGCCTCGCCACACTCCTCCTACGGAGGTAACCTATAACTGACCGGCTGGGACAGCCGGCTCCTCAGCCTGGGGCGTAGCAGGCTCCTCCTTCCCCGCCAGCGCCGGTGCCAAAACCTCATCCATCCACTGCGGCACCACCTGAAGCAGCACCGGCAAGGGCGGCAGGTGCCCGCCATCATACCACACCACCCTCTTAGGTTCCCGGCACGCCTGGTGAAGAGCGTCCGCCGCCAGAGGAGGCACTATTTCATCTTGCCGGCCGTTGACCATCCACACCGGACGGGGGCTAATGTACGGCGCATACGTCACGGGGTCAAGAGCCGCCAGCTCCTTGGCGACCTGCGGAATCTCTAGGACGGGCAGGAGAGAAGCCGCGGCGGGGTGCTGGGAAGCCTGGATGAACTTCTTCCAGTCGCCACCGCCGACCAGCAGCAGAGCCGCAGCCACCCGCCGCTCAACAGCCGTTAGGATGGTACCCATTATGGCACCCATGCTGGCCCCCACCAGGCCCACCTTATCCGCTCTTACGTCCTGGCGCGTCGCCAAGTAATCCAAGGCCCGCCTGTAATCCACGATGCTCTGTATGAAAGCTACCTTAGTGCGAACCAGGTCCGGAGAGAAAATCATCTGGCCCTCCACGCGGCGGTCGCCGTGCATGGCAGCATCCAGGCCGAGGACGGCATAGCCATGCTGCACGGCCAGGGGCGCAGCTAAGCGAGTGTCATTCTTGCTCCCGCCAAGGCCGTGAAGAAAGAGAATAACCGGCGGCCGTTGAACAGTTCTTGGGCGGATAAGCAGACCTGCCACGCGTCCGCCGCCGGGGCTGTCAAGCTCGATGCGCTCCTCGACCGCCTGCGCGGTCTCAGCAGTCTGAACGCACACGGCGTTGAGCGGTGCAGACGTGTCATACTCAAAAAGCGCCCTAAGCTCCTCTGGTAGCTCCCCGCCAACCTGGACGGGTTCTGCGGCCACAACTGGCGGCTCAGGTGGGGGAGCTTGCCCCTGAGCCAGACCAGCGCCGCTCAGCCCCACGAGCGCAAGCCAAACCAGAACAGCGGCTAAGCCGTACGACCTCCATCGCCGATGTACCATTGCCGTCACTCCAGCATCACCGACACCGCAACCTGCCCTTCCTAAGAGCAAGACCCCCGCGAGCCCACGAAGTTCCAGAAGCCTTAGAGCGTGCGCAGATAGTCAATGGCTGTCTGAATGTCAGCGACCGGGTTTTCACCGACTTCTCGCTCGATGGCAAAGAACCCGTCGAATCCGTGTTTTTTCAGGTTGCTGACAAAAACGGGCCAGTCAATCTGGCCCTGGCCGAGCGGTACCTCGCGGGCGGTGCCATCATCCTCGGCGCGGGCGTCCTTGGCGTGAACGTGGACGACATACGGGCCGAGCAAGTCGGCGCCCTCGACGGGCATGAATTTCTCCCAGGCCGTCCGCCGGTCGTAAGGCACGCCCTGGCGCTTGGCCAAAAGTGGCGGCCAGAGTATCAGATTGGCCGGGTCGTAGTTCACGCGCAAGGCCTCGCTGCCCACAGTCTCGATAAGCCGCTTGACTACATAAGGAGGCTCAGGACCGGTCTCGATGGCGAGGCAGGCGCCGACCTGCTCGCCGTGGCGGGCAAGCTCCGCACAGTTGCGGACGAAGTTGGCCCAATGCGGATGGCTTACGTCCTCAGGCATGATCCCGATGTGCCCCTGCCAGATTCCGCAACCCAGGTCGGCAGCCAGCTCGAGCACCCGCTTGCCAAACTCCACATGCTGCTCGGCGCCGTCCTCGCCAAGGTCAACTTCACCACCCCAGCAGCACACAGCAGAGATTTCGAGGCCGAAACTGCGGATTTTGCGGGCATAGTCTTTGCGGCCCTGGGCATCCAGCTCAACGGGGCAGCCAATCTGCACGCCATCGGCGCCCATTTCCTTAGCCTTGCGTAGGCTGGCCTCCTCCTCCATCCGCAGGCAGCCAGCCATAATGGCTATCTTGAGGTCAGACATTTCTATCCTCTCCGTTGCGCAACAATATCGGTCAGTCGGCCGCAAGCGGCTCCCAGCCTTATTCAACGAGGCGCCCGCCAGCCCTTCTCCAGGCCAGCGGGCGCCAATCGGCATTGGTGGTGAGCCTCAGATGGGGAACTTGATGTTCGCCGACACGCCCACGCCGCCGACGCCCTTCAGGGTCGAACCCTCTGCGGTCTTTGTGCTGATGGGTATCAGGCCGCGTCCGCGCAGTCTTCCGATGCCGAGTTCGATTTCTGCGACGGCTTGGACCTTCTTGACTTGCTCGGCTGGGCCCATGACCTGGACGGCGCCAACGGCGGTCCCACCCTTCCCCACGCGCACAACAGGAACGACCTTTGTCATGCCCTCGATGGCAGCGTCGTGCTGGCCCAAGGTCCGGTTGATGAAGTTGTTGATCTCGCCCCCGTAGCGGGTGACCACCCAGCCGATGCCGAAAATCTTAATCAGGTCGCCGAGGCCGCCGCCGAGGTCGAGACCACGCACCGGTGCGGGAGGAGTACCCACACCCAACAGAAAAGCCCATAGCAGCAGGGCTGCCACCAGTACCATGCTTGTCCTCTTGCCTGTCATCTTTCTCTCCTCCTGTGGCTCAGGCTTTGCCAGCTATCCTCGGCCGGTGACCTGGAACATCGCCACGCCCACTACGCCAACCCCTTGCACGCGCGCCAGCGTCTTGCCGGGCACGCTCGTCGAGATGGGCACGTAGATTTCAATCTCCAGGGTGTTTTTGAAGTGAGTTTCGAGAAGCGCCACGGCTTTGACCTGGTCCACACGGCTCTTTGGGCCCTTGACCTGGGCCATGCCAACTCGGATGCCTTCGCCCACACTGAGGATGGGTACGTTCTTCTGGTCATAGGGTTCTGGCGGCACCCAGTCGGCGGTGGCAGTTTCCTCGACTTGGGCCGGCTGGGTCTCTTGCGTCGCAGTCTCTTCTGCGGCAGTTTCCGCAGGCTGCTCCTGACCGGCCTCCGATGGCTGCTCGCCAGCCCCGGTGGGCTGGGCGGCTTCCTCGGTGGCTCCCGGCTCTGGCAGACCAAGGGCCTGGCGAATGCCCATACGGATGCCCGCGGCCCATTGCTCGGCGAGCTCAGCCCTCTGAATGCCCAGCAGGTCGGCCTCGCCCTGGTCAGCAGTGACCAGCACTTTATCCCCGCACAGGACGACGTTCATGCCCTGGACGATGTCAGCGCGGAAGTCATCGGGACTGACGCCGCCAGCGAAGGCGTCGTTGAGACGCTTGGCCAGGATGAGCGCCCGCTCATAGCCCGTCAGGCCGCCAGCAGAAGCATTGATCGTGACGACCTCCACCCCGTTGATTTTCACAATCCCGGCTTCGCGGTCACCCGCCATGACTCGCTCCGCAGTGGCCGTCAGAACCACGCCCGGGGCGGCTTCCTCAGCCCAAGCCGCCGTGGGTGTGACGCCCGCCATCCGCACCAGCCGCCCTGCTCCGTAAGAAACAGCGACCGCAACCAGCAAGCCCAGCAACACCGCGACATGCCTTTTCGCTTTCGTCATAGCAGCACCCCCTTGGTTGAAATGCATACTATCCCAGCAAAGCACCTTCTGCAAGATGCGCGCCGAGCGGGCGGGCGTGAAGCGCCGACGCCTTTTCGGCCTGCGCCGCCGGGCCGCGCCTTGGGCGTGTCGAGCCTATTGCACCACTGGCTGTCCTGGTGTAGAGTCCGCGGCACGCAAGGCTGGCCGGGACGGCCTATCAGTGCTGGCGGGCGCTTTCGTTTGGGGCTGCCGTGCCGTTGGCAAGCAGCCTCGGTTATTTCTAACGCGCGAAGCGGCCGCTCGGCACCAGAGGGAGGCGATTTGCGTGGAGCATACCTGCATTCACCTGCCGGCTTCGGAAATGCCGAGGCAGTGGTACAACATCCAGGCGGACCTGCCACGGCCGCTGGACCCACCAATTCACCCAGCCACGGGCCAGCCCATCGGGCCAGAAGACTTAGCACCTATCTTCCCGATGGGGCTTATCGAGCAGGAAGTTAGCCAGCAGCGGTGGGTGGACATTCCCGATGAGATACTCACCGTTTTGGCGCGGTGGCGGCCGACGCCTCTGGTGCGTGCGCGCCGCCTGGAGGCGGCCCTCGACACGCCCGCACGCATCTATTACAAAAACGAGAGCTTCAGCCCGGCCGGCTCCCACAAACCCAACACAGCAGTGGCCCAAGCCTACTACAACAAGCGCGAAGGCGTCCGGCGGATATGCACCGAGACGGGGGCTGGACAATGGGGCAGCGCCCTCGCCATGGCCTGCGCTATTTTCGGCCTCGACTGCCGCGTCTATATGGTGCGCGTGAGCTACGAGCAGAAGCCATACCGGCGGGTGCTCATGAACTGCTATGGCGCCGAAGTGCTCCCAAGCCCCACCAGGCTCACCCAAGCTGGCCGCAGCGTCCTTGAGCGAGACCCTGAATGTCCTGGCTCGCTCGGCATCGCCATCTCCGAGGCCGTCGAGGACGCCGCTACCCACGACGATACCAAATATTCCTTGGGATCGGTCCTCAACCACGTGTTGATGCACCAAACTGTCATCGGCCTGGAAGCAAAGAAGCAGTTCGAGATGGTCGGGGATTATCCCGACGTGCTCATCGGCTGCCACGGCGGGGGGAGCAACTTTGCTGGCTTTACCTTTCCGTTCGTCGCCGACAAGATAGCCGGCACCCACAATCCAGAAGTAATCGCGGTGGAGCCGGCGGCTTCGCCGTCCTTGACGCGCGGCCCCTATGCCTACGATTTTGGCGATACGGCCGGCATGACGCCCCTGCTCAAAATGTTCACACTGGGTCACGGCTTCGTGCCGCCGCCCGTGCATGCCGGCGGGCTACGCTACCACGGAGCGGCGCCCTTGGTCAGCCTCCTGAAGGCAGAAGGCTTGATTGACGCCGTCGCCTATCCGCAGACCCCGGTGTTCGAGAGCGCGGTGCTATTCGCGCGGACGGAACTGTGGATACCTGCTCCCGAGAGCGCTCACGCGGTCCACTGTGCCATCGAAAAGGCCAGGCAGGCCAAGGCTGAGGGCCGAGAGATGGTCATTGCCTTCAACCTTAGCGGGCATGGCCTGCTCGACCTAGCAGGCTACGACCAGCATTTCGCGGGCAAGCTAGAAGATTTAGAGATGCCCGAAGAAGAGCTGAAAAGGGCTCTGGCAGAACTCCCCAAGCCTGGCGGGGGACAGTAGAAGAGCAGCCACCACGGGAGTGCGCCTGGGCAAGATTCGGGGTAGCAACTGGAGGGGGCCGCGGTTTTGACGCCGCGGCCCTCTATTTGTTGGATGTTAGCGGCGGCGCGCTACGATGGCTCGGAGGCGCCGTGAGGGCGGGCCAGCTTGACAATTTCTCCGCTTCTGACAAGCCCTTCGGTTCTGCGCAGTCTGTTGATGACGTCCTCCTTGCGCAACAGTTCCAGAATGTGGAACAGAGACGGGCCGATAGTCGTGCCAGTGATGGCGGCACGGCATGGGTGGATGACCTCTGCTGCTTTCAGTCCGCGGGCGTCAGCCACGGCCCGCGTCGTCGCCTCGATGGCCTGAGCATCCCAGGCTTCCAGGCGTTCATAGGCCGTCGCAAGGTCGGCAAGGACATCTGCCACCTCGGGCTTGGCCAGCCATTTATTCACCGCGCGCTCCTCGTAAGGGTAGTCATCCGTGAAGAAATAGCGTGCCCAAGTGACATAGGTGGTGAGGAGCTTGGCACGCTCGCGCATGAGGTCAGCCACGCGGCCGAGCCACTCCAGGCGCTCGGGCGTGGGGTTCTTCTCAAAAAGCCCAGCCTCTTCCAGATAAGGCCGAAGGGCCGCCACGAGCCTTTCTAACGGCAGCCTCTTGATATATTCACCGTTTATCCACTCGGCCTTTGACAAGTCAAAGATGGCCGGCGACCTACTGCAGCCCTCTAGGGAGAATTTCTCTACAATCTCGGCACGGTCAAGGATTTCTCTGTCGTCGCCGGGAGACCAGCCCAGAAGGGCCAGGAAATTGAACATGGCCTCAGGCAGGAAGCCGCGTTGGGCATACTCCATCATGCTGACGGCCCCATGCCGTTTGGAGAGCTTGGTACGGTCGGGGCCGAGGATGATGGGCAAGTGGACGTACTGGGGCGGCTCAAAACCCAAGGCCTCGATAAGCTGAAGGTGCCTGGGCGTGTTGGACAAGTGTTCCTCGGCGCGGATGACGTGAGTGATGCGCATAAGGCAATCATCCACGACCACGGCCATGTGGTAGGTGGGATAGCCGCTGCGCTTGAGGATGACGAAGTCGCCCATAGTGGCGTTGTCAAAGGGGACGTCGCCCTTGAGGAGGTCATGGACGACGGTGGTGCCGGTCTCGCGCACGCGGAAATTGATGGCGAAGGGGCGGCCCTCTTCACGCAGGCGCCGGCGCTCCTCGGCAGAAAGCGTCCCACACCGGCCGTCATACCGCGGGGGGATGCCGCGGGCCAGCATGAGTTTGCGGCGCTCCTCGAGCTCCTCGGGCGTGCAAAAACACTCATAAGCCCGCCCCGCCTCAAGGAGCCTGCGCACGTACTCCTGATAAATCTCCAGCCGCTGAGACTGTACGTAGGGCGCGTAAGGGCCGCCGATGTCTGGCCCCTCGTCCCAGTCCAGGCCAATCCAGCGCAAGCCTGCGTAGATGTGTTCGAGAGCCTCGGGCGTGGAACGCACCTCGTCGGTGTCCTCGATGCGGAGGATGAACTGACCCTTGTTGTGGCGAGCAAACAGCCACGCGAAGAGAGCCGTGTGGACGTTCCCCACGTGCATATAGCCCGTCGGCGCCGGTGCAAACCTGGTCCGGACAGTCCCCGCAGACATCCGTAGGCCTCGCCCTGACGGCCAGAGAAGGCAATCCTTGTTGCGATGGCAAGCCGGCCAGCGGCTAGTGACCCAAAACTGGCTCCAGCTCCTTCCACAACGCATCCCAGTTCTGGACGAGCCGGACAATGGCGTCGTAGACGTATTCGGTGGCCAGGCCCTGCTCTAGGACGTTCAGCGTCCAACTGAGCACTACTTCGCCATCGGTGTCAATGTAGACGGACGCAAAGACTTTACGGCGGTTCAGCTCGTTTATGACCCGGATAGCATCCTCGAACTTACTCTCGGGCACCGTGACCCCCGTAAACAAGTTCACCACCAAGCCGCGCTCGATAACTTTGCCGGTGTCCTCGTCGCGATTCAGGGGCTGGGAATCCACACTCACCCTGAAGTCGGGCATGGGGTCACCGTCGTAGGGTAGGCTGAGCGCCAGGTCGTCCTCCTCCAGCATCACTTCCTGGACCACGAGGTCGTGCTCACCCTTAAGATAGGCCTCAATGGTGCGCTCCATGGAGCTTTCATCCTGAACTACCGTGAGCTGATCGTTGGCGCAAAAGCCGGTGGCGGAGACCAAAAGCAAAGCCAGGCATACAAAAACGACAACCCTGCAAGCACCGTGAGACATTGCTCCCCCTCCTAGGGCGTGTTGGCCGGCGGCGTGATGCCGGGCGGCTTAGGTTCAACCCAACGTAACGTCATAATATATCCCCGCGGCTTCCCACGCAAGTGGGCCGTGCGTTGAGCCGCTGGAGCCTGCATTATTTATGGGCCACGCGCGAGTGGGCTTGAGTCGTTCACGGCTCAGCAGCCATGAGAATGCATGAAAGCGGTGAGGGCCTCTCGGGTGGGCATGGACGGTGCAGCGCCGAAGACCGTCGTGGCGAGAGCACCTGCGGCACATGCTACTCTGGTCGCGGTCGGCAGGTCCTTGCCTTCGGCCAGGCTTACGGCGAGCGCAGCCGTAAAAGCGTCCCCGGCGCCAGTGGTATCCACAGGGTCAACCGCGAAAGCCGGCACGCGCTCCATGCCGCCGGGCCAAGCGGCCAGGGCACCCTCCGCCCCAAGTTTGAGCACCACCTTCTGCGCTCCGAGCTCCAAGAGACGAGCGGCCATCTCCTCAGGAGGCAAAAGGGCGTCGGAGGGCTGTCCGAGGATTGCCGCGGCTTCGGTCTGGTTAGGGGAAAGAACGGACGCCTTGCGCACAATCTCCGCCGCCAGCACGGTAGGCGGGCCGGCGTCGAGGACCGTGAGCACCCCTGCAGCGCTGGCAGCGTCCAGAGCGGCTTCCACGACGGACAGCGGGACTTCTAGCTGGAGCAGGACGGCGTCGAAGGACGCCAGGTCCGGGAGGCGGGCAACGTCGGCTGGGGTCATCGCTGCGTTGGCGCCTGGTGCAACAACTATCGCGTTCTCGCCGGACTCGTCCACGATAATGACGGCGATGCCGGACGCAGCCTCGTCACGGACGACGTAATCGCACCGGACGCCATCGGCCTCAAGGCCAGCCACCAGCTCCTCCCCAAAGGCATCCCGACCGACCCGCCCCAACATGAAGGTCTCCGCGCCGAGCCGGGCGCATGCCACTGCCTGGTTGGCCCCCTTACCGCCACGCACACGGACGAAGGAACCACCTAAAACCGTCTCGCCGGGCACCGGTATACGCGGCGCTCTCACGACCAGGTCCATATTGGCGCTACCGACGACTAAAATGCGAGGTGCGAGCATCGGCAAGCCTCCGCACGAAGGCCATGGCAACGCTCCTGCCGCGTCCAAAGGCTTTTGAGTACCCACCGCTGCGGGCCGTCTCGGGCCAAATTTTCCAGCGGACCCCGCCGCTCGGCAAAGCACGCCGGCCTGCTGTGGGCAGCCTGGGCAACGCCTCGCTGCTAAGCACCGCCGGTCTTCGGTTCAGACAGCCCATGGCTCTGAGCACCGCAGCCGGAGGCCACGCCAAACTCAGGGACGCCCAAGAAGCCGAGCGGCGTTGTCGTAAAATATAAGTTGAAGCTGCGCCTCATCGGCGCCGCTATCCAGAAACATTCCCAGGGTGAAGGCCGGGTCGAGCAGGTCCATATCGCTGCCAAATACAATCTGTTGAGGTCCACACTTGGCGAGAGCATACTCAACCCGCCCAATGGAAGCATCACTGCAGCAAAAGTCGAGATAGAGGTTGTTGTGACGGGCGGCGGCGTCGGCGGCGGCCCAGGAATCTGCGGCACAGGCGTGGGCCATGATGAAGTTAACGTCCGGACGGCGGGCCGCAAGCTCGGCCATGGCAGCGGCGTCAGCGGCGCTGTAAGTATGTATCTGCACGAGCTTCGTGCGCCGGGCCACCTCGTCTATGAGGTCCGTCATGGCGGCGTGGCCCAGGGGCGTGGCTGAATAGTGTGGATGTATCTTCACGCCCACGAACTCCCTCTCAGGCAAATATGTGTCCATCTCCTGACAGGAAGCTTCCAGAAAGCGTGGATGGCAAACGACGTAACCGAGGATTCGCTCCTGGCCAGCGATGGCCTCGGCCAGCGTTTCATTTCCCCGGCGCATGTCGTAGACGATGGCCTCTGCTGAGGAACATAGCAGGTGAGCAATGTGGTAGCGGTCGCAGAGGCGCAGCAAACTGGCCATGTTGCCCCCTGGTATGGGGAACCACCAAGTGCCCAGGTGGCCGTGGACGTCAATCTTGGTCACCCTTCAGGCCTCCAGACCCAGCAGCCTAGCGGCGTTGCCGCGTAGGATGGCCGCACGCTCTTCGTCGGACAGCTCGGCATGTTGCACCATGCCATAGGCGCTCGAGAAATATCGGGCGGGAAGACCAGAACCGAAAAAGATGCGGTGCGGCCCCACTTCGCAACACAGGGTTTCATAGACCCACGGAGTGTCGAACATTGTGCCCTCGCAGGCAAGATTCGGCGCTGCAGCCATGGCCGCCATGGCCTCCCCCAGCAAACCATAGCCAACACAAAGCAGAACGACCGTCACCGGCAGATGGCACAAATGGCGTGCGATCGCGGTGGGCCACCCCGCCACACCCCCCGGAAGCAGGATAGCCCGCCCACCGTGTTCCGCGATGGCCTCTGCTATGCGCAAGAAATGTAGCTCCGAAGGATTCCAACCCTGCAGGTCGGGAAAAAACCGGAAAGCCACAACGCCTTCGCCGATGCAGCGACGGACTTCCTCAAGGCACCCCAGGTAGCGCCCCGGATGAATGGTGGCCACGGGGACGAGCTGGGGATGGGCGCGGGCGGCGGCGATGACCTCTTCGTTGGCGCTAACGAAGTCATAGTAGGCGCCCCGGAGGCAAACCGTTAGAGCCTGGGCTACCTGGTGACGCTCCAGGAGTAGCAGAAGGTCGTCCAAGGGATAGCAACGCTGGCGAGAACGGTCAAAGCCGAAGAAAGTATTGACGTCAATCGGCCGCTGCATGGCTCTCTCCGAGCAGGATTTATCCAGTTAGGCACCGGGCCAAAGCTATAGCCCTCCCGCGCTATGGCAGGCGCTGCACTCATTGCGGGAAAACGCTGTCGGCGCCACGGCAAACTCCCATCCCTAGCCCTCAGGGAGCTGATAGTTGGGAGCTTCTTCGGTGATGATGATGTCGTGGGGATGGCTCTCGCGCAGGCCAGCAGAGGTTATCCGAATGAAACGAGCCTTTTCACGGAGTTCGGCGAGGCTACGGGCACCAACGTAGCCCATTCCTGCCCGCAAACCGCCAACGAGCTGGGTCACAACCACCGACAAGGGCCCCTTGTAAGGCACGCGCCCCTCCAGGCCTTCTGGCACAAGTTTCTCCGTGCTCACGTCGTCTTGCAGATAGCGCTCTCGCGAGCCTTCGCGTTCACGCATGGCGGAAAGCGAGCCCATCCCACGGTATTCCTTATAGGTCCGTCCGCGGTAGAGGACGGTTTCGCCGGGGCTTTCCTCAGTACCGGCGAAAAGCGCGCCAATCATCACGGATTCGGCGCCGGCGGCAAGAGCCTTGGTGATGTCGCCGGAGTACTTAATGCCGCCGTCGGCAATCACCGGGATGTCGTGCTCCCGAGCGGCGCGGACGGCTTCCAGAATGGCAGTAATCTGGGGGACGCCCACGCCGGCGACCACGCGGGTAGTGCAGATAGATCCAGGCCCCATGCCGACCTTGACGCCGTCGGCGCCAGCGGCAATCAGGTCTCTAGCGCCCTCACTAGTCGCCACGTTGCCACCGATAACCGCCACGTCGGGAAACCTTTCTTTGAGCCGTGCGACGGTCTCCAGCACGTTGCGGGAATGGCCGTGGGCCGAATCGACAAAAATTGCGTCCACGCCACGCTCAACCAAAGCCGCCGCCCGCTCTAAAACCTCTCCACCTACCCCTACTGCCGCCCCACAGCGCAATCGCCCCAGCTCATCCTTACAAGCGTTGGGGTATTTGGCAATTTTCTCGATATCCTTGATGGTGATGAGGCCGCGCAGATTGCCTTCGCCGTCCACCACTGGCAGCTTCTCGATGCGGTGCTCATGCAGGATAGCCTTGGCCTGGTCCAGGGTAGTGCCCTCACGAGCGGTTATCAGGCGCTCGGCTGGCGTCATCACTTCACAGACACGGCGGCTCAAGTTCGTCTCGAAGCGCAAATCGCGGTTGGTGAGGATGCCAATAAGCTTGCGGCCCTCGGTGATGGGCAGGCCTGAAATCTTGTACTGAGCCATGAGTTCGAGGGCCTCGCGGACGGTGGCCTCCGGGCCGAGGGTGACTGGGTCAACAATCATGCCGCTTTCGGAACGCTTGACGCGGTCTACCTCTTGGGCTTGGCGCTCGATGCTCATATTGCGGTGAATGACGCCCAGGCCGCCTTCACGAGCGATGGCGATAGCCAGGGGCGCCTCGGTGACCATGTCCATGGCTGCGCTCAAGATGGGTATGTTGAGCCTGATGGACCGCGTCAGCCGGGTGCTTACGTCCACCTGCGACGGCAGCACGTCTGAATAGCCGGGCAGCAAGAGCACGTCGTCGAAAGAAAGACCAACCTCGCCCACCCTGTCATCCTCCATGGCCATCCCTTCTTCCCTTCCTGCAGCAAGAGCTATTGCCTGGCCTGACAGGTCATTGCTGGAGGTCCAGTTGGGCCCAGATTTTGTCCAGATGATCCTGGGGCCGGCAGACCCACTCGAAAAGCCGTGGGTTACCTGCGCAGCGGCGATACATGGGCTGCCCCTCGACGAGGCCAAGCTCCTCCACGTCAACGGCCTTCGCCTCGCGGATGGTCGGCAGGGGTTGTTTGTACATTGGATTGGGCACCCACTTCGGCTCGCTCTTCTCGCCTCGCACCCGATAATAGCAATAGCCTCGCGCCTCTTCCACGGACTTGTAGTAGGACCTAAACCAGTCGCACACCCAGTTAGCCATGACAAGCGGCCGGCCTGGGTTGGGATTGATGGTCACGTGGCCGTAATTTGGCGGCATGACGACCTGCCGCCCAGGTTTGGCATGAATGACGACAAAGTCCTTGACCTCCACGTAGTATGGGTCCTTGTAAATGTCGTCCACGTACTGGAGCACGTAGATGGCCTCGCCATAGAGAACCTCGTACACTTCCGGCCAGCTAAGGGGATACTTCCAATGGATATAGGGATGGTAGTGACCAGCAGTCTTGAAGTATTCGGGACCGAACATATCCCCACGGAACACCGAGATGTCGTAGCGCAGGCCATACTCGCGGCGCAGGTGAGAGTCTTCGGGCAGGCAGATGTCCCGGTACATCCAGTAGACGATTTCCGGCCCGTCGCAAGTAGGATCCATTAAAACCGGGCGCATTTCGTCGAGAGTGCGGATGCCAGGCTCGGGCAGCTCCCAGCCAGGCCTAGCCGACCGCAGCTCGTACGTCTCCGGATCGAAAAGAATCGGCAGGCCGCAAAGATCTTCGAGTTCAATCATCAGCCAGAGCCTCCCTGGGGCAGGCTAACCATTGTCATGGCGACGGCGGCTGCGCCAATCACTCCGGCGTCATAGCCCAGGGCGGCCGGCACTATCTGCACGTCAGCGACCCAGTCCATGGCCAGCTCACGAAAACGCCGGCGGGCCGGCTCCAGATAAACATCCCCCAGAGCTGAAACGCCCCCGCCCACTACGATGATTTGTGGGTCGAGGAGGTTAGCACTGAGGGCCAGGGCCCAGCCGAGATAGGTACCGGCCTCCCCCACTATCTCCCGCGACGCCAGGTCGCCACGGCAAGCATATTCGCCTACTGCCCGACCCGTCAAGGGCTCAAGGGTTGCCAAGGCTGAGCCTGCCAGCATGCCGGCGTCGCGTCGCTCCTGAGCCATGCGCCCGATGGCATCACCGGAGGCCAGGGCCTCGAGACAGCCGCGCTTGCCACAAGGACACGGGGGGCCGTCAGGAAGCAGAACGAGATGACCTATTTCGCCGGCGTTGAAATGAGCGCCCCGATACACGCGCCCACCCAAGACAAGACCACCCCCGATGCCTGTGCCCACGTTGACGTAAAGCACTGGGTCGGCCCCTCGGCCCGCGCCAAACAAGGCCTCGGCCAACGCAGCTGCGTTGGCGTCGTTCTCCAAGTAGGCTGGCAGACCGGTCGCCTCAGCGAAGACGGCAGCCAAGGGACGGCCCGACCATCCCTCCACATGATGCGAGCGCCGGACCACGCCAGCGGCAGCATCCACCGGCCCTCCAAAGCCTATCCCCACAGCCACTGGCGGGGCCGCTCCTTTCACCTCGTCCAATAGTGACCGGCACGCGCTCAGCAACTCCGGTACACATGCCTCGGCACCGGCCGACCGCGGCGTGGCCATGCGGCACACCGCCATCAAAGATCCGTCGCAAGCCACCACACCAGCCGTCATGCGGGTGCCGCCTATGTCCACGCCGAGAAAGCTGACCGCCGTCTCTCGATGCCCAGCCATCACCCGTCAGCCTGCCAGGGCAGCCTCCACCGCGTCGCACAGCAGATGGCCCAAGAGCAGATGAGCTTCCTGGATGCGGGCCGTGTCGTTGTGGGGGACGCGCAGCTCAATATCGCATAGACCCGCCAGCTTGCCACCGTCGCGGCCAGTGAAACCAATCACGGTCGCCCCAATACGGCGGGCGCTTTGGGCGGCCGCGCACACGTTCGCCGCCCTGCCCGAAGTTGACAGCGCGACGAGCACATCGCCAGAGCGCAACAGAGCTTCAACCTGGCGCGCAAATACCCGTTCAAAACAATAGTCATTGCCGACGGCGGTAAGAATTGAAGTGTCGGCGGTGAGAGCAATGGCGCGGAAAGCAGGACGCTCGCGGCGGAACCGCACCACCAGCTCCGCAGCGAAATGCTGAGCTTGAGACGCGCTACCACCGTTGCCGCAGAACACCACAGTGCCCCCAGCCCTGAGGGCGTCCACGACCACGTCCGCCGCCGACCGAAGCGTCGGCAGCAGCCCCCCGCAAGCCGCCAGCAACGCCGTTGACTCCTCAATTTGCTGCTTCAAGTCGTCGTCCATGACAGGACCTCCCCTGCTGTAAAACCAACTTCTTACTACCAGCTAAACCTGACGAAAACCTCTGTAATCCAATAAGCACTGTCGCCCGCGGCGGCTAGGCCGACGCCAAGGTCGGTGATGCCGGCCCTGAGGATATTAGCCCGATGGCCTGGGCTGTTCATCAGGTCCTGGTGACTGGCGCGGATGTTTTCCACGGTCAGTGCGCAGCCCGTAGATTTGCGCATGGCGATGTTCTCGGCGATGAGGGCCGGCCGAAAACCAAACACGCGGACGAAGCGATCGAGCGGAGTGACTTGCCCGGCAGTGGGCGAGTCGTGGCTGAAATACCCCAGGTCGCGCATCTCCTCGCTATGCCTGAGGGCAACGAGCGCGACGCCGGCATGAGGCTTGAGCAGCGCCAAACCGGCGTGACGCCGGGCGTCGTTGATGAGCCACAGCAGTTCGGCGCTCAGGGTCGCTACCTTCCCGACCGCTTCCGAAGGGCCAGAAAGCGTGCCGCGCTGAAAGGCCGCGTAGTGAGCCCTGGCGCCGTCGTCATCGCCCAAACCCTGTAGAGCCACTCCCAGAAGGCCGCGTGGCCTCAACCAAGAGGGGCAAACCGCCACAGCCTGGGTCAAAAGTTCGCAAGCGCCGGCGAACCTGCCCCTGGAAAGCATTTCCTCCGCCTGTTCCACCAGCGGGCGGGCCGCATCGGTCGCGCCCGCCGCGCCCTCCGCACACTCTGCGGTCGCAGCCCACGCAAAGCTCACCACGCCTATTGCAGCCAATAGCCGTGCCCGGCCGAGCAGCCCCTTCGCCCCCGCGCACTGGGATGCACTCCGAACTATGGGCACCTTAGACACCGCGGCCATGCCCCTCCTGTACAGCCTGGAGTGTGAACAGGGCGACGCCCAGCGCGGCGGTGAACTGCGGGTCACGGGGGACGAGTATTTCCTCTCCGGTCTCGGCACCCAGGGCGGCGATGACGCCGGCGTTACGCGCGACACCACCCACGACGGCCACAGGCGGCACAAAGCCCACTCGCTCTGCCAATGATAGGACCTGGCGCGCCACAGCCCGGCACAGCCCGGCGGCGATGCGATCTCGCTGCTCGCCCTGCGCCAGCAAACCTACGACCTCACTCTCGGCAAAAACCGTGCATGTAGCCGATATGGCACACGCCTCCCCCATCGCCCGCACGGCAGCCTCACCAAGAGCGTCCAAGGACATGCCCAAGGTCCGAGCCATCACCTCCAGGAAGCGGCCGGTACCCGCAGCACAGCGGTCGTTTAGAGCAAAGTCAGCCACGCGGCCCATCTCGTCCAGGCGGATGGCCTTCGTGTCCTGGCCACCAATGTCAAGGATAGTGCGGACCGACGGACAGGCCTCGGCCACGCCGCGAGCCTGGCAGGTGACTTCAGTGGCCCGGAAGGCGGCGCTGGGCAATAGGTCGCGGCCGTAGCCGGTGATCCCGAAAGCGGCAAGGTCGCTATCGCTGAGGCCCGCAGCCTCGACGGCTTCCTCAAGGGCGCGAAGGGCCGAGCCGCGGGCATCCCAGCCGGTAGGCAACAAGCTCTTTCCGCGAACCTGCGGGCCAGGCCCTAAGACAATGGCCTTGGTTGCCACTGAGCCGACGTCCAGGCCGGCTACAATCGCCTTGCACACCTTGCCACTCGTCTCGGCCACGGCCGCGTCACCTTGTACCTGCCCCAAGTAGACTCGCCCCCGGCGGCAGATGCCGCAGAAAAACTAACCACAGATAGGCCATCGCGACCACAATGGACATCAAGGTCACGGGGACACCGTACTTGAGGAACCGCGCGAAGCTGACCGGATGGCCATCACGAGCTGCCAGACTCACGGATACGATGTTGGTGGCCGAACCGATCGCAGTGAAGTTGGCTCCCAGACATGCTCCTAGGGACAACGCCCACCACAGCGGCATGATTAGCGGATCTCTCGCTCCCGCTGGGTCCGGGCCGGCAACCATTCTCTGCAGGCCGAGGATGAGCGCGTTCATCGTTGCCACGAAAGGGATGTTGTCCATCATGCCGGCCGCGAAAGCCGAAAACCACAGTATCAGGAAGGTCAGCGCGACTGTATTTCCACCGGTTACCTGGACCAACCACTGCCCCAACAGCTTCACCACTCCAAGCTCCACCAGCCCCGCGACCATCACAAAGAGGCCAACAAAGAAGAAGATGACACCCCATTCAACTTCGTGATACCAGTGATACTCGCCCTCCTCGTCGCCCACGCGGGGGCGCCGTCCCAAGAGCAACAGCAGCAAAGCAGCGGCGGCCAGGGCAATTGTGGCTGGCTCGAGGCGCAGGCGTCCGTGGACAACAAAACCAAGAAGCGCCAGCCCGATTACGAAAAGACACTTGCGCAGAAGCACCGGGTCGCGGATGGCCTCTTTCTCGTCGAAGGCCATAATCCGAGCACGCGCCTGCGAGGACACCTTTGTTCGCGGTGACAGGCCTGCCCATACCATAAGGCAAAAAAACAACAGAATGACCGCTGTCGGTGGAGTGTCGTAACGCAAGAAGTCAGCGAACGTGAAGCCCGCAGCGGAGGCAATCATGATGTTCGGCGGGTGGCCGATAAGGGTAGCGGTGCCGCCGATGTTGCTGGCGAGAGAGACAGGGATGATGAAGGGGACTGGGTCGGTTTCCAAGGCCCGGGCGATGACGAAAACCACGGGCGCGACCAAAAGCACGGTGGTTACGTTGTCCAAGAAGGCGGACACAACGGCAGTAATGACCGAGAGGGCAAGGACGATGCCCACGGGATGGCCGTGGACCAGCTTGGCCGAGCGGATGGCTATCCACTGGAAAAGGCCAGTATGGCGAGTGACGCCAACGACAATCATCATGCCGATAAGCAGAAAGATGGTGTTCCAGTCCACGCCCGGCACTTCGTGGGTGCCGTGGAAGGCCGTGTGCTGCTCGACTAACCGAAGCACCAACATCAGCGTAGCTCCGGCCAGAGCCACGCGGGTCTTATCAAACACCTCTATGGCGATGAGCACATAGGCGCCCAGGAAAATGAAAGCGGCCAGAAACTGAGCGTAATTCATAGCGTCTCCTAAGAGCTTTGTGAGCCGACGGCTACCAGTTTGCGGAGAAGGTCGCGGCGACTCACCAAGCCCACCACAACTCCCTCGCGCACCACCGGCAGCATCCTCACCCGGTGCCGCAGCATTACCAGCGCCGCCTCCACCAGGGTCGACTCTTCCTCCACTACGTACAGACTCTCCTCCCGCATAACCTCAGCGACCGAAATCTCGGCCAGGTGGCGGGCCTCCGCCAAGTCCAACCCCTCGAAGTCGGGGGGCAGAAAGGAAACATCCTCAAGCATATCCAAGTAGCGAGGCAAGGCGCGATGAAGGATGTCAAAGTCCGTGACGATGCCAACCAGGCGTCCGTCGGCGCCCACCACCGGCACCGTTGTCTGGCCCGTCTGTAGTATCTGGTGGGCCACGGCCAGAAGGTCATCCTCAGGCCGCGCCAGTAGCGGCTCCCGCGACATTATTTCCTTGACCATCCGACCACCCCAGCCGGCGTAAGATACCAAAGCCCTCAGCGGTAGAGTATAACACCCCACCGGCAGCTCTAGGGACTTGACGAACCAGCCTCGCTCACCGAGCGCTTGCGAAGATACGCCCACGCTGCCAGCGCCAACACCGCGTCCAAAGGCGCAATCAGCACGCGCGTGACCAGCACTACCTCAGCGGCCGCCGTTAGCGACTGGCCCACCGTGTACAACAGGGCCATCCGGATGGCATCGCTGAGGCCAAGCCCAGCCGGCGGTTGGAAGGGAAGAGCACCCGCCAGGCTCGTGAAAGCCCACTGATACCACGCCTGCCAAAGGGTGAGGTCAACCTGCAGGGACTTGAGAGCTATCCAGTTGGCGCAAGCCCGCCCCAACCCGAAAGCAGCCGTAGTGAGGAAAAGCCCCGGCAGCAACCTGCGGAAAGCCAGCGGGTCCTTAACGGTGAGGGTCTGTTCAAGCCAGTGGCTAAAGCCTCTGGCACTACCTCGCGAAGCGGTCCGCCACAACTTCAAAGCGGCGGCGCCCAGCGGCCGCGGCCACAGTAGACCGGCCATCCCCAACGCCGCCAGCGCACCGGCCAAAGCCGCCAGCCCGCGCAGAGCCGAGTGCAACCCCACCGCAGTCAACCCAGCAAGGCAAGCAAGAGCGCAAATCACTACCAAGTCCAGTAGCTTCACCGCAACCAGCACTTTCGTGCCCGTGGGCGTCCTCACGCCCCCGTAGAGGGATAGTACCGCAGGCAGCGCCACGTTTCCCAAGCCCGCGGGGATGTAGTTCACCAACATCTGGTAGACGAAGGCCACGGCGGTAGATAGGGAAAGGGAGATGCTGCGGCGGCAGACGAGCCAAAGCCTCAGGCCTCGGAAGACGTAGACGGCATAATAAAGGGCCAAGCTGAGGGTCATGAGAGGCCAGTTTACGGCGCTGACGCGGCGGACAAAGTGGCCCCAGGTCGTCTGGCGCAGCACAAGCCAAAGGAAGAATGCACCCACGACCAGTGTGCCGGTCAGCTCGCCCCAGCGCCGCAGGCGCGCGTGCTCGCGCTGGGCCTCCTCGCCGGCACTCAAGTCCCAGTCCCCTCCCCTCTCCCCTCCGCCACTGACGCCAAAAGCGCCTCATGCAGACGCGCCACGCGCTCTGGGGCACACATTTCCTGCACGCGGCGGCGCGCTGCGGCGCCCAGTTCCCGCCGCCGCGTCTCGTCCCGCATGAGCGCGAGGAGGGCCTCCCGCAGCCCTGCCACGTCGCCCGGCTCAACCAAAACCCCAGCCTCCCCTACCGCGTCAGGTGTCCCACCCGCCCGTACCGCCACCACCGCCATCCCACAAGCCATTGCCTCCAACAACGTCATCGAAAGGTTCTCCATGAGCGAGGGAAAGGCCAGAATACTGGCCGAACCCCACAGCTCGCGCATAGTGTCGCTGGTGCGATCCAGCCAACCGTGGACAAAGGTCGGGATTTTCATCCGTCGTGCCCGCCGCTCAACCTCTGCTCGCATCGGACCGTCGCCGACTATATGGACTTGCCAGCCAGGCATCTCAACGTCTTCAAGCGCTTCCAGCAAAACCTGGGCGCCTTTTCTAGGCAGCAGCCGACCCGAAAAAAGCACCCGCGGGTCGTGACGGGTTTGGGGAAAGTCGTCCAAGGAGAGGGCATGAGGAATTATATCGATGCGCCAGTTGCCTGGCGCCGCCCTGAGGAAAAGGTCTCGTAAGTAGCGTGTGGCAAAACAGAACGCCGCTGCCCGCCGCACTACCGCCAACCACAGAGGCCGCAGCATAACGTGCTCCACCCCAAAGCGGTCCGGATTGAAGCCGGGGACGTCGGAGCCATGCGGGCTGATGACGTAGGGCAGGCCAGTGAGACGATTGAGGAGCCATCCCACCACGCCGGTGGGAAAAATGAAGTGGCAATGGCAGACGTCATAGCGACGGCGGCGGTGGAGAGCCAGGGCCTGCCACAAAGCCGGCAGAAGGTACGTTGCCATCTCCTTGGTGGAACAGATATGCCGGTGGCGGCGCCAACTGGGGACGCGGAAGATGCGCACCCCTGGACGGGGCTGCTCTCGCCGCGCCAAGCCGCGAAAGCCCATGGTCATCACGTCCACCTCGTGGCCGAGGTCTGCGAGGGCGTCAACAATATCGGCAGCAACGGGTGCCCCGCCGCCGCCAAGAGGTGGGAATTCGTAACTGCACACGAGTATCCGCACGGCCCTATGTTAGATGATGAAGTAAGCCCGTGTCACCGCATTCTGTAGGGCTGCGCACCAGCACGCCGCGTCGCTACACAGAGGTCTGAACCTATCCCTCGGAAGAAACCAACATCGCCACACACAGCGCATGCGGCGCCTCACAAACCCGCCTGCCGTTCCCCAGACGCCTACGGGCAACGTTCCCTTTGCCAGACGCTCACGGGCGTGGACCACAGGTGTTCTTCTCTCCCGCGGCGAGGGCAACTGTTGCCCCACCCAACAAGCTCAAAAGAAAGGCATATGGGAGAGAATTGACCACCGCGCCCAGAAGCTCCAGCCAGCCGAGCGAGTAGGGCCGATATAGCCATCCGAGTGTAAGGGCGAGGCCGCCGAGGCCGAAAAGCATGGCTCCCCACTTGGCTGCCGACGGCACGCGCGCGAAGACAACTTTTGGCGAGCCTGACCGCGCTGATTGCGCAGCCCGCCAGAGGAACTGAGCAAATGCGCCGACCACGACGCCAACCACCACAAAGGGATAGGCGAAGAGCGCAGCAAGACTCAGGGTTTTGCCACCACCCCAGAAAAACCAGCCCACTCCTGCTACGGCGCCCAGCAGCGCCCCCACGCTCCCGCCCGGCGGCGACCACGCCCACCGAGCCACCAACAGCCCCCCGAGCACCCACCCGTAAACGCCAATTAGACCAATATGCTCTCCTGCCAGACGCTCGCCCCCTCGTCAAGCCAGGCGATGGCCCTAGGCTTCTATTACGCCACCAAGTATCCTCCAGGCGGGGAATGCTTGGGAGAAAGCTTAGCCGCCCCACCACGCGGTGAAGGTCCATAGCAGTCTGCCCACCCAGCGGGGCTCAAGGTGAAGCTGAGAGGCGCTAAATACAAAGACGTTGTAGTCATATATGCTGCGTCGCTGAGGCAATCCTTTGAAGCGTACCCCGCCCTAGTTGCGTCGGGCGCCCTAATCGCAGGTAAGGGAGCGCCGCGTTTAAGTATTGCTCTCCCTTCGGCGGCCGGCTTGGCGAC
>Ga0315298_1001960_pt1 | contig 36427 bp, 32 predicted proteins | sample WHS_1_MG_FD_203077 | JGI IMG/M metagenome (GOLD analysis project Ga0315298, IMG submission 203077) | Extremophilic microbial mat communities from Washburn Hot Springs, YNP, Wyoming, USA - WHS_1_MG | ecosystem: Environmental > Aquatic > Thermal springs > Hot (42-90C) | place: USA: Wyoming...
TGTTTTGAAAATAGAAAATGTCTGAATAAAATCTTTTTCTTTATAATCAACTTTATTAACGAAATTCTCGGTAATGCCTCTTTCTCTAAAAAATTAGCTCTTACACAATTTTAGGAACTTTATTTAATTGTAGCCATAAGATTCAAATCGAAAATACGATTCCAGATATCACCATTATCAGTTGAATAGTAAATACCATCAGAAGTTCCTGCAAATATTTTATTGCTGCGACTAATAATAAAAGAATATGTTTTAGCTCCTCTCCAACCTATGTCTGTCCAGGTAACTCCATTGTCCTTAGAACGATAAATGCTGTGTCCATCGGTGCCGATGAAAATATCTCCATTAGAATTAAAGATTATTGATGTTATATTTGCGTTTGACAGATTAGTATTAATTGGATTCCAGTTATCGCCATTGTCTGTTGAATAATATAATCCTCCTTTATATGTCCCCACATAAATGTGACCACTCGGATTGAATGCAAAGGAATAAATCCATGTCCAAGCAATATTTTTATTTACAGCAGTCCATGTTGAACCATTATCAGTTGAACGATAAATGCCAGCATTATCAGTTCCTGCATAAATGGTTCCATTCGGACTAATCGCCATGCAGTTTACCGATTTGTTAGACAAACTTGTTTGCTGCCAGTTATTGCCATTATCTTTTGAAAGAAAAACACCTTTACCATAAGTTCCTGCAAATAAGTATCCATTTGAATTTACAACGAGCGAGCTTATTGGTTCAGAAGCGGGACCATTAGTTTTCTGCCAGTAATTCTGACTGAAAACTTGACTCAATAAGCTGAAAAATAAAATGATTGATAAAAAAATTTTTTTCATTTTACACCCTTATCTAATGAGTAACATCTTTTTAACAACATTATATTTTTCAGTTTTTAACTGATAGAAGTAAATTCCGCTTGCAACATTATGTCCAAGATTGTTAGTCCCATTCCATTCAACATGATGATGTCCGGCTTCTAATTCTCCTTTGAACAAATTTCTAATTAATCTTCCTCTTACATCATAAATGTTTAATTCAACATTGCATTTTTCTGCAAGAGAAAATTTTATTTGAGTTGTTGGATTAAATGGATTGGGATAATTTTGATAAAGTTTATACTCGTATGATAATGCTTCTTCATTTAATGATGTAATTATTGCTCTGAAATCAAAATTTATTTTTGTATAGTTACCAGCAAAATCATAAACAATAATTTCTACATAATTAGTAGCGTTATTTTGAATGTCCTCCTTTGCAGTTTTATAAAATATTTTTGAAGTAGATGGGTCATACATTAATTCTTTTTCTTTTCCGTTAATCAGTATTTTAGAATTTGCTATATCTAAACCGGAACCAAATTTATTTTCTTTGACAACTGCATAAATTTCAGGATAAGCATCAACTATAGAATTTTGTTTTGGTCCATAATCAATTACTTGAGGTGCTTCTTTATCTGATATACTTGTTAATTCAATTCCTAATGCAAATTCCCCAAGTTTATTTGTGCTTACTATTACAGTATCGTTTTTAAGTTCACCTCCAAGATAAACCCAGTTGAGAAGTTTTTTATCATAATAATAGATTTTAATATTTGATGAATCTTCCATACTCAAATTAAATTTCTGTAATTGTTCAGGATGAATAATCATCTTAATAGTATAAGGTGATTTCATTGTATCCTGCAATACTGTTTCTCCGCTTTTCTTAAATGCAATACTCATTATATCACTAATTAAAATGAGATTGCTTTCATATAATTCATACTTATTCTTCGATGAAAAATGATAAACAGTTGCAGACCTGTTCATTCTGATTACTTTAGGTGATTGAAAAGGTTCTGCTTGATAAAAAGAAGGAAGGTATGAACCGACAGTTGTAATTATCATTTCCCCTGTATCGACTGCAGTTCCTACCACAGTACCAATTACATCTCCAACATCAGAGGCAACATCAAGAATAAATTCCTGACCGGCTACAATAATTTTTTCAACTGTGTTGATTATATTTAGAAATGATTGTTTAACTAAAGGAATAACACCGGAGAATAAGTCATAAAGTATTGAAGAAAAGCTGTCGCTTCCCATTTCGTCTGAATATTCGTTCGTATAGATTAAATAATTTTCTCCGTTCAAATAAACTTTAGAAAATTTTCTCGGGAAAGTAATTTCATCATAATATTTCCCATTAATTCCAAATGAAAGTCCTACTCCAACGCCAAGAGCTGCATCAAGGTCAATTCCAAGATTAAGAGCATATCCATTTCCTCTGATTTCAGAAGTTGTAATGTCAATTGGTATTGTTGGATTAAAAGAATTTCTGATAGCTTTTGTAACTTCAGAAAGAATATCAGAACCGAAAGGAACACTCGTGTTTTTAGTGAACAGTCCTAAAATTTTACTGCCTGTTTGTAATAAACTTGGATAAAGTTCTTTGGGAACATCAAATGTAGTGCTGTAATATTTATTTCTTGAAGCATTAAAAAGATTTAAGCCTCCTCCACCTTTGAGTGTAAGACTCAATCCATTAAAATTCAGAGATGGATTAATTTTTGTCTCAACAGTTACTTCGGCTCCTGCTCCTGCATCAAAAAAGCTGAAGTTGCCTCCACTTAAATCAAAATTGTCTTGAGATTTCAATCCGAAATCAAGAGTTGAAAAATTAAAATTAAATGCTTGACTCAATTCAACAGAGCCAGCAGAATTATCGGTAATTGATGGATGAGAGCGATTGATATTATTTAATTTGAGTCCTACTGCAATTCCTACAGATGGATTAAGTGCATTTAATTCAATACCTTCTAATTTTGATTGCAAGCCTACACCAATTGAACCTTCGATTCCTAAACCAGAATAAGTTTTTATTAAGGCATCATTAAATATTGGCAAAACTCCTGCTGTTGCATTTATTGTTTCAATTAATGCTGAAAGAATTGCACCGACACCGGGAGAAAGTCCAATGCCAGCAAAAGACATTGTTTCCAATAAGAAACCAGCTTGAGCCATTTTAATTTCATCGGTGCTTAAGTTCAATTGAGTAAATCCAAATTTTTGTCCAAAGAAAGTTTTTACAGTTGCAGAAGTTGTGGATACTGTAGCAGAGCCTACCGCTACATTTGCTTCGGGAACCTTTACTTCAGTAGTAAGACTTGCTTCCAATCTTCTATCGAGGAAAATGTTTTTATCTTGGTCTAATTGAATTTCCAGTCCTCCGCCTGCTTCTCCTTTAACTGATAACTTAGCAGCCGAAGCAGAAACACCAGCGCCAATCGAACCCGCGGATACACTAACACCGGCACTGCCGCTTGCAAAAACTGTCCATGTTCTTTGAAAAGGTGACGGAATTCTTTTTATTCTAAGTTCATATTGTGATGAGTTGAATGAATAGAAAGTGTCGCTTACAGTAATTCCATTTCCTAATGTAAAAGTCATTACAGAATCTACAAATAAATATCCCGGCAAATCCAGACGATAAACACCTCTCTTCAAAAACATTCCTTCAACATTAACATTTCTGTTAGAAGAAATTAAAAGTGCCTTTACCTTTGAGTTGGAAAATACTTGATTACCATTTGAAGTTAATTTGAAATAACAATAGCCAGTTCCATTTTTAGGAACCTGAATATTTTTTATTGAAGGTCCAGTCTGAAGAGTATCAATTTGCGCGTTTATGTTTAATGCAACAATAGAAATTTTATGAGGTGAATCAATTGTTCCATGATAAGAACTTAATCCAAAATCGTCTGTTGCTTTTATGTAATATTCTATATCATTATTACCTACGAATTGCTGTGGAATTGTTGCTGAATAAGAATTAGGCGATGTAAAATTCATTTGTAAAGATTGATATGTAATCTGTCCAAATTTTCTATAATAAAGCTTGACTTCAGAGACATTATTTGTGCTGTCTGTAATTATTGCAGTAATATTTATTGCTGTGTTCTTTGTTGATGCTTCAACAACATTATGTAGAATTTTTGGTGCTATATTTGGAAGTATTGCTAATTGATATGGATTTTGTGAGGGATTAGTCTTTGGCTCGGAAACTGTAACATTGCCATCAGTTGCTGTAATGTAATAATCAATTCCAGGAGATTTAACCGCTGAAGAAGGAACAATTGCATAGTATTTATCTTCACCATATTTAGTCATTTGAACACTGCTGTAATAGCTCTGGTCAGTTTTTTTATAAAAAAGTCTTGCAGAAACAACAAATGGTTCTATTTCATCTGTAATCACAGCACTAATTTTGAATGAAGTTCCTTCGGTCCATGCTTTACGATGAAGTGCTAAAGTGGAATCTGTGAGTTGTATTTTAGGCATAGATGCAGGATTGTAATAAATTGTATCTGAGCTTACATGAGCATTAAAATTAACAGTGACTACAATTTCTCTTTTTTCATTTTTAGCAATCGGGTCTGAAGATTTGTATTGAACAAGATAATTGCTCGAGATATTGTTAGAAATATAATTTAATATTTGGTTGAAGTCAGAACGAATATCAAATATACTGCCATTTGTAACATTTGTAATTGGAGTAAATTTTGAATAAAGATTCGAATTAGTTAAAACAAAAAGAGTAATTTTATTTTCAAGACAAGAGTTAACTGCTTCATCAATAGTAGCCCCACCTTGATTGGGGTCTTCATCTGTGATAATTATAAAAATTTTTTGTGAGCCTGGTCTAAATGCAAATGATGAAGCTGATTGCTTAATTGCAAAATATCCGGGTTCTTTTCCACCATCGGTTTTGTTTAATGTCCACAAATTATTTTTAAAATATTCAGGGTCACTTACAAGTATTCCATTATTTTCAATTATAGGATTCCCAGAATTTGCTGAAGCACCATATCTGCACAATCCAAGTGCATAATCAACACCTGAAGCAGCAAGATTATTTACGAAGTTAATAACATTATCTGAAACCGCTGATTGCTCATCGCCCATGCTTCCGCTGTTATCCATAATGAAGATAATATCTGCTAATCTTGCATTACCTGATTGTCCTGGTGGAATAATATTAAAATTTTCTGATTGAAGTATTCCATCTTCATAAACCTGAAAGTTTGATAGAGATAATGTGCTTATAGCATTATAGAAAGTATCTACAGATACATTCAATTGTAAATTTGGAAAGTTTTGAATGTCCAGACTTATAATCTTAGCAGAGAGTGGTGCCGCATAACCCTCACCGCTTAATTCAACTTCATAAACTTGATTAGAACTGTAATAAATTTTCAATTTGCCATTATCAATTCCTCGAGTTGAAGGTTTATAAGTAATTAGTATTTCCTTCGATTTATTTGGTGAAAGATAAAATAGAGATGTTAATTCTTTTGAAGTTCTTAATGAAAAATCAGGAGTTAAATTTAATGTTTCATCATACGAAAGAATTAATTGATTTGCCCCTAAAACATAAGTGAAATGATTATTTGTAATTTTTATTGAATCAATTGTAACACTCTGTGATGACCTATTTGTAATAATTAAATGAATTGTTTTGCTGTCTTTCAAATCAACAAGTCCAAAAGATAAAGTTTCTGGAGTGGCAGCAATTCTTGATAATACTTTTCCTTTTAATGGAATGACTATAGGTGAATTGCCTTGTATGTTATTATAAATTAGTAAATTGCCCTGTATGTTAGTTACAGATTGTGGATTGAATTTTAATTTGACAGAAATAGTTTCTGCATTTGCAACCCACTTGTTTTTAGGAGGTGAAGTGCTGAAAGTAAACTGGTTATTATCTATTTCAATTTTGTTTATAAATAAATCAATTGAGCCAGTGCTTGAAATAATCTTCACAGTTTTTTCAATGTAAGAACCAAGAACTACTTCGCCAAAATCAATTTCGTTTTGTGGCAATGAAAATGAAATGCTTCCATTATATGGTGTAGTTGAAAAAGGTTGATAATCAACTAATCCATCAATTTTTTGTCCAATCCCATTTGGATTGTTTGAATGAGTTGGTCCAGAAGGTTCTCCCCAGAAATTATTTTTTGCAATCAAAGTTATTGAACTGTAATTTTTTATTGCATAAGTGTTGTTGTAGAAATCATTATTTATAATGATTGGATTTGCATTATTTCTTGTAACAATTGCATAGTTTGATTTTGTGAATCTACAATTTTTTATTTCCGGTGACGAGTTATCAATATTTAGATAAACATTATTAAAAAGACAATTACTAAACTGTGCAACAGAATTATAACTTATTTGAATTATTGCATCACTGCTTGATAATCCAATGAAATCAATATTGTTAGCAATAAGATTGCCTTTAGAACTGGTACTGTAACCAATTGTAATTCCGGAACTAGTTGGGAAATAAATTTTTGTGTTTGACTCGATAGTAAGAGTAGCATTATCTCTTATTGTCAATCCATTGATGTAATAAGGAGAATTATCGCTTTTTATAATTACATTTTTATTAATAGTACCTTGATAACAAATACCCGGATATAAAACATTTGTATCGTATATTAAATCATTTACATTTACTTCAGCGGCATCTTCAAGAATTATGGGATAATTAACAGCTTTAAAGATGCAGCTGAATACTGATGCATTTGTATTTTCAATCAGCAGATATGAGTTATCGAAAGTGCAATTAGTTAAATTGCCTGTGCCGCATTGATTCTTGAAATAAATTTTTGAATCACTCGAAATGGTACTTTTAAAATAAACATTGTTTGCAATGAGTATTCCTTTTGATGAAGAAGATGAACCCACAGTAATTGGGGTTGATGATGTGAAATAAATTTCATTGCCCGATTCAATTTGTAATGTTGAATTATTTTTAATTGTTAAGTAATCAATAAAATAAGGGATACTATAATTTTTCAGAACATAATCTGTATTAATATCTCCATGAAATAAAATTCCATAATTATTATTGTTTGATAATAAACTTAAATTAGAAGGTATTAATTTCCCGCCATTTTTTAATTCAATTGGATAAACACAATTAGCAAAACTTGTATTATTGATTACAACCTCGCAATTCTCGATTAGGAGATAAGTGTTGTCAAAAGTGCAGTTCTCAAAAGTTCCGCTTGCCGAAGCATCTTTAAAGTAAATTTTTGCATCATTTGATTGCATTCCTTTAAAAATTACCCCATTAGCAATCAAAGTCCCTTTTGAAGTTTGACTGTAACCGACAGTTATGTAAGATGATGTTGTAAATCTAACCTCTACACCGCTTTCAATTGTAAGAATTGCGCCATCACGAATAGTTATTGAACCAGCAACATTGTAAGGGCTATTACTGATTGTCCAGGTGGTGTTTGTATTAATTGTGCCCTGAACGTTGGTTTGAGAGAAGCTTAGAGTAACAACCAAGAAATAAAAGAAAACAAAATACCTAAGATTTGTTTTCATATATTATAATTAATTTGTTGCCTCTCAAACCGAACAGGATAAATCTTTGAGTCTACAGAATTAGGAGAATTTATTCATTAAATTATTTTTCTGATGAGGTATTTTGTTTTCAGAAGATTTACTTGTCTATTATAAAATTAATAAGAAGTAATAATATTGCAAATAAAAAATTTTTTAGTGTTATAAAAATCACAATTAATAAGAGGAATTGACTGAAAGAAAATTTATTATAATTACTTGACAAAGCGAATGATAAACTATATTTTTTGACACAAAATTTGTGAGTTTATTTATTGTATTCCGCGTTAGCTCAATGGTAGAGCATGCGGCTGTTAACCGCAGGGTTGCAGGTTCGAGTCCTGCACGCGGAGCGAAGGGACTTGTGGTTAAGAAACAAGTCCCTTTTTTTATGAACTTGAGCAGTAGAAAATTGTTTTTAGTAAAACAATTCAGGTGCTCTGTTCGCAATTAATTTATTTATTAACATTTTTAGGAGCATCTTTAAGATGGCAGAAAAAGTAAGAGGAACCGTTAAGTGGTTCAACAGTTCTAAAGGTTATGGATTTATTTCACGCAAAGATGGAGATGACGTTTTTGTTCATTTCCAGGCAATCGTTGGCGAAGGCTACCGCAGTCTTCAAGAAGGTCAACAGGTTGAATTCACTATTGCTCAAGGACAAAAAGGTCCGCAAGCTCAGGAAGTAAAAGTTATAAAATAATTCGTTTGCAGAATTTAACTTAGCTTCAATTAAAGCCCAATTAAATTTTAGTTGGGCTTTTTTATTTTAATTTGCTTTTAAAATATTTTTTCAGCTTTTCTAATTTTGGCGAGATAACAAAACTACAGTATGGCTGATGTGAATTGTTGTTGTAATAATTTTGGTGATAATCTTCTGCTTTATAGAAATTTTTGAATGGGCTAATTTCTGTTACAATTGGATTTTCCCAAATTTTACTTTTATTTAATTCTTCTTTTAATTTTTCTGCAGTTTTTCTTTGTTCGTCATTATGATAAAAAATAACTGAACGATATTGAGTTCCTACATCTGCACCTTGTCTATTCAATGTTGTAGGGTCGTGTGTGCTGAAAAATATTTCTAATAATTCTTTATAAGAAATTATTAATGGGTCGAATGTAATTTGAACAACTTCTGCGTGACCTGTTTTTCCAGTGCAAACAGCTTCATAAGAAGGATTAGGAACATTTCCTCCCGAGTAACCGCTTTCTACTTTTATTACACCTTTTAATCTTTGAAAAATTGCCTCACTACACCAGAAACACCCTTCTCCTAAAGTTGCAATTTCATATTTATTGGAACTCATTTTAACCTCTGATTGAATTTCAATATCATTTTGCAAATTCAATAGTAGCATAATGATAAAGTAAAGTTTTATGAATATCATTTTGTTTAGAATTTTTTATTAAATACAAAAAATTCATTCAAATAGTTCATAAAAAATTTTTTGATGTATTTATAAATAGAAATAATTAAATTCACACAGCTTCTATTTCTGTTCCTTTCATTATATAAATACAATGGGGGTGAACATGAAAAAATTTTTTCTTGCATTCCTATTTTTGAAACATTTAATTATTTATTCACAAGTAGCTAATCATATTGTAATAGCAGAAATTTATGGAGATGGGGGCAATAGTGGAGCTATTTATAAATATGATTACGTCGTCTTGTATAATCCAACTCAAAGTGATGTTAACATAACGGGCTGGTCTTTGCAATATTCATCAGCTACAAGCTATAACTACAGTAATAATTTATTAACCTTAAATGGAACAATTAAATCGAATAGTTATTATCTTATTCAACTTTACAGCGGAGGAGATAGAGGAAACTCATTACCAACTACTCCGAATATCACTGGCAATATCAATCTATCTGGAACTGCTGGGAAAATAGCTTTAGTAAGTAATTCTGATGCAATAATTAATAAGTCAGATCCGGATGTTGTTGATTTTGTGGGATATGGAAGCACAGCAAATGAATATGAAGGAAGTAATTATGCAGTTTATCCAAGTTCTTCTGCTAAAAGTCTTTGTAGAAAAGATAATAATGGTAATGAAACTTATGGAATCAATGGAAACGGCTGGGATTCCGACGATAATAGAAATGATTTTTTCTCAAACTCTATCCCATCACCTCTTCCAGTTGAACTAATATCATTTACTGCAATTCCATTTGGAAACAAAGTTCAATTAAACTGGTCAACAGCTACTGAAGTAAATAATTATGGATTCGAATTGCTGCGATTCAATAAATCACCTCATGCAAATAATCAATGGCAAAAAGTTGCTTTTATTCCGGGAAACGGAAATAGTAATTCACCTAAATTTTATTCGTATGTAGATGAACCCTCGAATGGATATGAATTTGTGTATAAACTAAAACAAATTGATTATGACGGCACATTTGAATACTCATATGAAATTCCTGTAAAACTTGAATTGCCGAATGATGTTAAATTGCATCAAAATTTCCCTAATCCTTTCAATCCAATTACAAAAGTTCGATACTTAATTCCTGATAATAATAGTCATTCAAGCAGAAAAGTCATTATTAAAGTATTTGATATACTGGGAAAAGAAATAATAACCCTTGTCAATGATTTTTATTATCCTGGTAATTATGAAGTTGAATTTGATGGGAGTAATTTATCGGCAGGTGTTTATTATATTGTGCTTATTACAGAAAATCAAAAATTTATTAATAAATGTTTGTTAATAAAGTGAATCTTATTCTTGTTTATTACATCAAATAGTCAAACAAAATATTTCAGGAGGAAATATGAAAAAAAATATTGGTACAACAGACAAAATAATTAGAATAATTTTAGGTCTCGCTATAATAATAATTGGAATTTTTGCTCAAAGTTTATGGGGATTAATTGGATTAATACCTATACTTACAGCATTAACCGGCCGATGTTTATTGTATGTTCCATTTGGTATTTCTACATGCAAAACTGAACAATCAGAGAATCACAGTTAATTAATTAAAGCGATTGAATAGCTATTAAAAATATTAAAGCTTTTTTGTGATTAGAATTTAGTGAATGTAATTTATATTCTTCTGTAAATTACTTTTAACTAAAACTTAGAAAATGTAATATCATTTTGCATGCTCATAGAAGCATAGAATGTATATTTTCATTTTATCAATGCTTTATTTAATGAAGGATGATTGATTATTATAAAAGATTCTTAATTGTAGATTTTGATTCACATTTTTAAGCAGGAAATTTATAAAATTCTATAAGGTTAAAAATTAGTGTCCCTTTAGTCCTAAAAATTCCAGTAATCTATTATGAGCATCTTCTGATAATTGCACATTGTATTTTTTGTAAAATTGAATTGTATCTTCTATTGATTTGAAGAAGTGTTGGCAGTTTTCACAGCTTTCGAGGTGAGCTTTAATTTCAATGCACATTGGTGAATTAAGTTCTTCACCAAGATTATCGCATATGTGCATCATTACGTCTTTGCAAGTTGGTTTATTCATAAGCCAATCTTTTATTTAATTCGTTTCTCAAAAATGCTCTTGCACGATGAAGTCTTGATTTTACTGCTGGTATGGATAAGTCAACAATTTTTGCTGTTTCTTCGGTAGACAATCCTTCTACATCTCTTAACATAAATACAATTCTATATTCTGGCGAAAGTTTTTGTATTGCTTCATCGAGAATTTGTTTTAGCTCGTTATTTTCTGTTACATGTTCTGGTGTTACTTTCCATTCAGCTATATGTTTTTCATCAATTAATGCTTCATCATCATCAAGAGAAGTAAACCCATATTTGTTTTCACTGCGGGCAAGCATTAAACAATGATTTGCTACCACACGATAAAGCCATGTAGATAATTTTGAATCCCCGCTGAATTGATGTAAATTTTTTATCATGCTCAAAAAAGTTTCCTGCATTGTATGTTCTGCTCTTTCTTTATTTCGACAGATTTTAAAAGAAAAATTATATACAGTTTGCTCGTATATTTTTACAAGTTCTGTTAAAGCTTTTCTGTCACCTTTTTGTGCTTTTTCAATTAATTCTTTTTCATCCATTGAGTATGATGCCGTTAATTTAATTAAGATTCATATGTTTGGTTGATTATTCAGACTTTTCCATAAATAAATGCTTGCTATTGAACAGTATGGATTCCAATTGTTCTTTCTTGCAATATTTATAACTTTATTGCTATCTGGTAAATTTTTCAATCCGTAATTTAACATTACAGCTTTTCTAATTCCAAAATCTGTGTAAGGAAGAACATTCATTCTTCCTAATGTAAAAATCAAGAACATGTGAACAGACCAGATTCCAATTCCTTTTACTTTTGTTAGCTCATTTATAATTTCTTCGTCGTTCATTGTAGAAATTCCACGCAATGTAATTTTTTTATTTATAATTTTTTCAGATAAATCTTTTATGTATTTTACTTTTGCGTTTGATAAGCCTATTGCACGTAAATTTTCATCGCTTGTTTGTAAAATTAGTTCTGGTGCTGGTTTGTTATTGTAATACGACATAAATTTTTTCTCAATTGATGCAGCAGCATACATAGAAAGCTGTTGCCCGATTATTGCTCTTAATAAAGCAAAAAAGTATTTTTTGTGTGGTTCTATTTTGCATGTGCCGTAGTTTTTTATTAATCTTGATAGCACATTATCATTCTTTGAAAGATGTTCTATAGCTTTTGTAATTTCATTATTTAGCATAATTTTATAAATAAAATGGAAAATCAATTAATAATTACATTAAGTAAAAACAAATTACTGAAAAATATTGATATTTCTAAAATTGATTTCAGTAAGGTTAAAGGAAAATTATTAACTCTAAACGAAGGACAGATAATTTATCGCGAAGGAGATGCTGTAAATGAAATTTATTTGGTAATAAACGGCGAGGTTAATGTTCTAAAAAAACGATTGCTTGGAAAAAGCAAATCATATATCTATTCTGACAATTCATTCTTTGGACATGAAGAATATCTGGAACAAACATCAAGAACTTCAACTGCTGTTGTTTTGCGTGATACTTATTTAATTGTTTTATCGAAAGATGAAATTGATGATTTAATTAAGCAGGACGAGAATATAAAATTAAATATGCTTGAACCAGTTTCTGAGTATGAAGATATTTCTGAAGAAAAAGAGGTAAAGCATTCAACATTCGAAGAATTTACAGAAACAGAAAATGAACAAACAGAAAAATCAGTGGAAGATTTCTTTAAGTCTATTGCAGATGTTTCTTCTGAGAACAAAGTAGTAGAACCTTTGATGGATGATTCTAAAAAGGAAAGTAAAGAAGATGAAGAATTGTCTGATATAGAAAAAGTACTGTTTAATGATGATGGAATTCCAAAACCCGAAGTAGATTTAACCGAGCCATCTGAAGAATACAGAGAAGATTTTTTAGAATCAATGCTCAATGAAAATGGAATTCCAAAACCAGAGTTTGAACTGCCTGAACAAAAAGAAGAAAAAGAAATTCAATCAAATATTAATGATAATATAGATGATGCATTTTTCCAGATATTAAGCGGAGTAGAACAAAGTACTCCAACTTCATTAAGTGAAGAAACTTTAGAAAAAACAAAAACAGAATTCGATGAACTTAATGTTTCACCTGAACATGCTGAAAATGAAGAAGAAATTATCCAGGAAAAGGAAGAGCAAACTCAGAAAATAGAACCATCAAAAGAGGAATTTGAGAGAAAAGATAACATTACCTGGCAGGATTATGAAACAGAAGAAATATTTAAGGAAGTTGATGAGAAATTAATAAACATTAATGAAAAAAAAGAGATTAAGGAAATCAAAAAAGATATAGAGCAAGAGGAAATAAAAATGAAAATTGATCAACTTCAAATGATAATCAAAGCTGCCGAGCTTGTTAACTCAACTATTAAAATAGATGAAGTTTTGAAAAATATAGTTGAGGTTGCGACAGAATTAACAAATGCCGATAGAGGCACATTGTACCTTATTGATAAAGAGAAAAATGAACTATGGTCTTTGATAGCAATGGGTTCAGAAATAAAAGAGATAAGATTAAAAATTGGAGAGGGAATGGCTGGATATGTTGCCAAGACAGGAGAAATACTGAATATTAAAGATGTATCTAAAGATCCAAGGTATCGTTCTGATTTTGATAAAACAAGTGGTTACGAAACTAAAAATGCTTTGACATTCCCTATTAAAAATAAAAAAGGAGAAATAATTGGTGTTCTTCAATTATTAAACAGCAAGAAAGGTGAATTCTCCAAGTATGATGAAGAACTTCTAAATGCAATGTCAATACATTCTGCAATTGCTCTGCAAAATGCAGAACTTGTAGAAAAATTATTGCAGGCAGAAAGAGTTCAGTCACTTGGCAAGATGGCTAATTTTTTGATTCAGGATATTAAAAAGCCAATTCTTGTAAGCAAGCGCTATGCAGAACATTTGAAGAATAAAAATTTATCTCCCGACAATGTTCAAATAGTTGATATGCTGCTTGAACAATTAAATCATGTGGCTGATTTGGTTCAAACTACTTCAAGCTATTCAGAAGGGAAAACAATTTTAAGAACTATTACTGTAAGTCTTAATAAAACATTAACAGACTATTCAACACGAATTGAAACTTATGTGGAATCACGCAATTGTAAAATTGTTAATGAATTTGATAAAGATGTAAATGTAAAACTTGATGTCAAAGAATTTTATCAATGTTATATGCACTTGATTAAAAATGCATGCGATGCAATGCCCGATGGCGGAACAATTACAATTTCTACAAAAAGAGAAGATAAAGAAAAGAAAGTAAAAATACTTTTTAGCGATACAGGTCTTGGCATAGCTGAAAGTCTTAAAGAAAAAATATTTGAGCCGTTTTTCACTCAAGGGAAAAAAGAAGGAACAGGTTTGGGATTATCTATTACAAAACAAATTGTTGAAGCTCACGGTGGAAAAATTGAAGTGCAAAGTTCTCTTGGAGAAGGAGCAACTTTTATTGTTACTCTCCCTGTTGTAACTATTTTATAAAATGACTTTGTGATTGATGATTTTGATTGAGCTGATTTTATTTTATGAATTATAATTTAATTACAATTTTAGGCCCGACTGCTGTTGGAAAAACAAGATTAGCTGCATTATTGGCCAATCGATTTGATGGAGAAATAATTTCTGCAGATTCCCGTCAGGTTTATAAAAAAATGAATATTGGAACTGGAAAAGATTTAGATGATTATATAGTTGACGGGAAAAAAATTCCTTATCACTTAATTGACATCCTTGAACCTACAGAAGAATTTAACTTATTCCTCTTTACACAATATTTTTATAAAGCTTTTGAAGAAATTAATTCGAGAAATAAAATACCATTTCTTGTCGGCGGCACTGGTTTATATCTTCATGCAATTTTGAAAGGATATAAACTGAACAAAGTAGAATTTAATAAACAAAAATATGATGAGCTTAATAAACTAAGTATTGAACAATTAAGAGATAGACTTAAAAAGGTTAATCCAAAACTTCACAATACAACTGATTTAATAATAAAAGATAGGATAATAAAAGCAATAATTATTTCAGAAGAGAAAATGGACATATTGCCAGAGAACCCTGAAATAAAATCATTAACAATTGGAATTTATCTCGATAGAGAAAAAGTAAAAGAAAGAATTAGCAGCAGACTTAAATATAGGCTTGAAAATGGAATGATTGAAGAAGTAGAAAAACTTGTTGCAGATGGTATCACATTTGACAAATTAGAATTTTTTGGACTCGAATATAAATACATTGGCATGTACCTTAAGTGTGAACTTAATTACAACGATATGTTTCAGAAACTAAACAGTGCAATTCATCAGTTTGCAAAAAGACAAATGACATGGTTTAGAAAAATGGAAAGAGAGGGAATAAAAATACACTGGATTGATGGTGCCGATTACAAAGCTGCTGAAAAAATAATTTTAGAAAATTATTTCTCATGAATAAAACATTCGAAAAAAATTTACCATCCTTTGTTTTATCTTACTTAAAAAAACATTCAACAGATAAATGGAGTATCGAAGCTGAAGATTTGAAGAATATTAATAATATAGTTGTAATTCCTGCAATAAAAGAATATGAAAATATAATTAGTTTATTAAAATCTGTATTGGAAAACGATACGATTTATTTCGATGAAACTCTATCTCTTTTTGTAATCAATAATCCCGAAAATTGCAATCATGATATCAAAGAAGATAATAGAAAAACAATTGCATTCCTTAGAAATTTAATAGGCAAAAAAAGTAATGATGATTTTGCAAAAAAGATTTACGAGAAAGGAATTAAAATTGGTTTAGTGGATGCTTCAAGTGAAAATAAAGCACTTTTAGATAAAGAAGCTGGCGTGGGCCTTGCAAGAAAAATCGGGATGGATTTAGCATTAGAAGTTTTTAATTATAAAAGTAATCGAAAAAAAATATTGATTTGCCTTGATGCAGATTGTATTGTGGATAAAAATTATTTAAAAGAAATAATCAATACTTTCAATCAAAAAAATTATAATGCAGCCTGTATTTATTATGAGCATATTCTTCCGGAAAATAAAGAAGAAAAGTTTGCAATAATTTGTTATGAATTGTTTTTGAGATATTATGTAACAGGATTAAAATATGCCGGGTCGCATTATGCTTATCAGACAATTGGTTCAACTATTGTGTGCGATGCGGAAAGTTATTGCAAAGCAGGTGGAATGAATAAAAGAAAAGCTGGAGAAGATTTCTACTTTCTTGAAAAATTAGCAAAGATAACTTCAATTCATCAAATCAATACAACAACTGTATATCCATCAAGCAGAATTTCTTTGCGTGTTCCATTTGGAACTGGTAAGCGGATAAGTAAATTCTTGCAAAGTGCTGAAAATGAATATTATTTATATCATCCCGAAAGCTTTCACATTCTAAAAAAATGGCTTGATGTTTTTCATTCTAAAAATATAATGGATGAAAATTACTATTTGAAAGAAGCAGAAAAAATTCACATTCGCTTGAAAGAATTTCTAAATAAAAATTCTTTTGATAAAGCGATGAAAAATATTTTTAAGAACTCAAAGAACGACGAACAAATTCAGAAACAAAAGCTTTACTGGTTTGATGCATTTAGAACATTGAAATTAATTCATTACCTTCGTGATACAAATTTTTATATGATTAATATGTTTGATGCAATTGATAGATTGATGAAAATGCTTTCTCAAAAAATTGATTTTAAGAGAAATGAAATCATACCTTCTCTCGAAGTGCAACTTGAATACTTAAATTATATGCGAGAACTAAATAAAACTTTTTAGCAATTAACTGCAGGAAAGAATTATGTGTTATGGATTTGAATCAAAGGTTGAAGCAGCAATATTAATTCAGAAAATACTCGAAAGAAAATATGACATTGATGCATCTTCACTTACTGAAACATTCAAGAAAGAAAATATTCGTCCAAACGATAAGATTCTTTGTATTTATAGAGAAGGAAATAAGCTGCAAATTAGTCTAATCAACTGGGGGATTAAATTTTCTAAGGACAAACCTACAATTGTTAATTCAAGAATGGAAACAATCAAAGAAAAGAAATTCTGGAATGATTTATTTATGAACAATAGATGTCTTGTTCCAATGACGAGTTTTTATGAGTGGATTGAAGTTAATGGGAAAAAAGTACAACACAGAGTTTACATTTATAACGAAGAATATTTTTTTGTGCCGGGAATTATTTATAAAGATAAAGAAAATAATCTTTCGGTTTCAATTATAACAACAACTCCAAATAAATTTATTGAACCTTTTCATAATCGAATGCCTGTGCTTTTAGATATTGATGAAGCACTGAATTTGTTATTTGATTCATCTCAAGAAAGTGTTGATAAATTAAAACCTTATCCAAAATATTTCGATATGAGAAAAGAGATAGCTGTTTTGCCACTAAGAAAGAAAAAGCTAAATGGAGAATGAAATTTTATAAGTTAGTAATTAAACCATTCTAAACTTTTTGTATATTTGAATAGTTTTTCTCAGGGTTTTATGGAACTTTACGAAAAATTAAAATCGATAAAAGAAAAATACAGTGAAATCAATGAACAGCTTGCTGACCCGAATATTATTTCGGATCAGTCAAGAATGATTTCCTTAAGTAAAGAAAGACGTGAACTTGAAGAGATTGTAAGAGCATTTAATGAATACGAAGAATTAATGAGACATATTGTTGGCAATCAAGAAATTATTAACACATCGGATGATAAAGAACTTGTAGAATTAGCTGAAAGTGAATTAAAAGAATTATACAAAAAATTAGCCGAACTTGAAGAAAAAATAAAATTACTATTAATTCCAAAAGACCCTGATGATGATAAAAATGTTATAGTTGAAATTAGAGCTGGAACTGGAGGTGAAGAAGCTGGATTATTTGCTGCAGACCTTTATCGAATGTATTCGAGATATGCAGAAAAACGAAACTGGAAAAAAGAATTAATTGATTTAAATGAAACTGGACTTGGTGGAATTAAAGAAGTTGTTTTCTCTCTTTCTGGAGATGGTGTTTATGGTGATATGAAGTATGAAAGCGGTGTGCACCGAGTTCAAAGAGTTCCAGTAACAGAAGCAAGCGGTCGTATTCATACATCTGCAGCATCAGTTGTTATTCTTCCTGAAGTTGAAGATATTGAAATTGATATAGACCCGAATGATTTGAGAATTGATGTTTATAGAAGTGGTGGTGCAGGGGGACAAAATGTCAATAAAGTTGAAACAGCAATAAGAATAACTCACATACCTACTGGAATAGTTGTTCAATGTCAGGATGAACGTTCACAATTAAAAAATCGCCAGAAAGCTATGAAAGTTCTCAAAGCTCGTTTATATGATTTGAAAATGGCAGAGCAAATGAATGAAATAGCAGCACAAAGAAAATCTATGGTCAGGAAAGGCGATAGAAGTGATAAAATCCGCACTTATAATTTTCCTCAAAACAGAGTTACTGACCATCGAATTGGTTTAACTCTTTATAATCTTGATAGTATCCTCGACGGTGAATTAGATGAATTGATTGAGAAATTGAAAATTGCTGATAAAACAGAAAAGTTAAAAGAAGTTTAACTTGCAAGATTAATGTTTTTAATCATTCAGCCGCTTTTGTTTTACATCTTTATTTATGTTTATCAAGTCAGGATATTTTTCGAACAACTTTAATATATCCTCGAAATAAAAAATATCATTTTCTTTATAAAGAGCTTCATAGATTTTTTCAATCAGCTTAAAATCTTCAATTGTGTCGACTGTCCATCTGTAAAATGAATAATCTTTTTCACACGTGAAGTTTTTTATCTTAAAAATTTCCGGATGTTGATAGATATAAGGAGTAACATGTTCTCGTTCATAATCTTGTTTTGCTTCGAGATGAGTTTTTTCTAAGACATTAAAAGGAAAAATTTCAGCATCGAGTCCGCGCGGGAATGTTCTAATAATTGTATTGCTCATATAATCAATTTTTTCTTTTTCATAAAAATCAAAAAAATTATTAGTCATTTTATCAATTATTTGCGGGTCAATTACAGGACAATCAGAAGTAATTCGAATTATCAAATCAGCATTAAATTTTTTTGCAGCTTCATAATATCTTGATAAAACATCATCAGAGCTGCCGCGATAAAAGAGTATATTATTTGTTTTACAAAACTCTTCTACTTTATCATCTTCTGAAAGATTAGTTGTGGCAATAATAATCTGTTTAATAAGTTTAGAATATGAAAGTCTATTTATAACATGCCACAGGATTGGTTTACCACAAAGTTCCTTAAAAATTTTGTTTGGCAATCGGGTGGAACCAGTTCGTGCCTGAACTATGGCAGATATATTATTTGGGGAATTCAGTTTGTTCATAAAAGTAAAAGTTCTAATGTCTAATGATGTTAATAGTAAATCTTTTTATTCTTCTATATGAGGTTTTATCGTTTTATTGATAAGCACTCAAATATATTGTTTATTTAATCTTTATTAATAATTGGATAAAATCCCTTATTGATGAGATAATTTACAATATTAGTTAAATAATATTCTAACTCAGGTATTTTTCTAAATAACAGGTTTAATTTCTCAACTGTTTCACTATCATTTTTATCGTATTCATGCGCTAACTCGTTTCTTAAGTCTCTTAAACTTTTCCATTTATCATAGTCATTAATAATTTCGAGTTGTTCCAATCTGTTAAAAATGTCAATCTGAGATTTATTAATTACATCTTCATCTAGAATAACTAATACACACTTAAAAAGCTTATTACCAATGGCGTCCTGTAGTTTTGTAAATCTGTAAATTAATTGATCTAGAAGAGCGACTTCATAATCAGTAAGTTTAGATAATTTATCAGTTGTAAATGGAAGTAATGATTTCAATTTATTAAAAGCATATTGCATTCTTCTTTGATGTATATAACATTCTGTTATTACTGAATCCAATATATACTCATTCTTTTTCATAGAAGGATACCATCTTCTTTTGCAATCTGATATATAATTTTATTATGAGTAAAATTATTTATTACAATATCAATTTTTTGTTCTCCTAATTCCTTATGAAGTTCTCCTATTAACTTGATTTTTTTTTCGATGATATTATCTTTAACATCAGTCTCTATATATAAGTCTATATCTCCACCCTTTTTATTATCATCTATACGAGAACCAAATAAGTATACTTTAGCATTTTCACCAAAATATTTTTTCGCCAGTATTTTTATAACCTCAATATTTTCTTTTTTTAAGCGCATAATATTTATAAATACATGTAAATAAATATGTTCTATTTATAACAAAGTTAATAAAAATAATTAAGTAAATATCTCTTATAAATTTTCTTTTAGTCTAATATTTATTCAATCAAATCCCAGTTTAATGGTGTCCCTTTTTTAATATCTTTTTTTGCTCTTTTACCTAAAATAATTTTGAAATATTTAGGTGGCAATCCATAAGAAGGCCGAATTGATTTAATGTTTTCTTCAGTTAACAATTCTCCTGCTCTAATATCCTTTACTGCAAATAAAGACCTTGCAAATGTTCTACTTTTTTTAATTTTGTCATTCAGTTCAAATGAAGATTTCCCAAGAGCTTTTTCAACTTGTCTGATTTCATCAACCATTTTTTTGAATTCATGAGGTTCTAAAGAGAATGAAGCATCTGGTCCACCAAGTTTTTTATCAAGAATAAAATGTTTTTCAATAATTCTAGCACCGAGAGCAACGGCAGCAACCGGCACAACAGTTCCTAATGTATGGTCTGATAATCCAACGACTGTGTTAAATTTTTCTTTTAACAAAGGAATAATATTCAAATTGGCATCTTCTATTGGAGCTGGATATTCAGATGTGCATTTCAATAAAGCAATCTGGTCATTATTCATTCTTTTGCAAGCATCAACAGCTTCTTTAATTTCTTCTTCAGTTGCTATCCCAGTTGAAATTATAATTGGTTTCCCTTTTGAAGCAGCATATTCAATTAATGGTATATCAACAATTTCAAATGAAGCAATTTTGTATGCAGGAACATTCATCTCTTCGAGAAAATCAACTGCAGTTTTATCAAAAGGTGTTGAAAAACAAATTAAACCAAGTTCTTCTGCAGTCTTTTTTAATTTAGGCTGCCATTCCCATGGTGTATAAGCTTTTTGATAAAGTTGGTAAAGAGTAGTTCCATCCCAGATAGTTCCCTGCTTAATTTGAAAATATTCATTATCGCAATTTATAGTTATAGTATCAGGAGTGTAAGTTTGCAGTTTTACAGCATCAGCACCGCATTCTTTAATTGCTTTTATTGATTCAACTGCAATATCAAAATTCTGTTGATGATTGGCAGAGAGCTCTGCAATAATAAATACTTTTTCTGTTAAGTCAATATTTGCAATTTTCATATCAATCTTTTTCTAAAATGAATTTTAAATATTTCTCGTTATTAATCATTTCTTCTTTTACGAATTTGAAACCTGCAGACTTAAATCCATTTATAGAAGCTATATTTTCTGGCAAAATATATGCAAAAATATTTTTAATGTTATTGAATTCATTAAAAACTTTTTTACAGCCATCTGTAATTATTTTTTTTGATAAACCTTTTCCTCTGAATTTTTCTGTAATACTGATGCTTACAGTAGCTGAGTTTTCTTCAATTTGAAACCTGATTTGACCAATAAAATTATCGCTTTTATCGAATGCAAGAAGAAATAAATAATTTTTGTCGTTAATTTTATTTTCGAACCAATTTAAATGTTCATCCCATGGTATAAAATTTTTATTAATTGATTGACTGCGAACAATCGGGTCATTTGATAATTCAAAAACTATTTTAGAATCGTTAAGTGTTGCTTTTCTTAAATAAAATTCTTCTGTCTGACAAAATTTTTCAATCAAATAATTTATGACTCTTCTACTTCCCTGACCGTCAACTTTAGTTTTTCCAATACTGCTTATTTTTTTTCTTACTCTTATTGATTTTAGTTTATCAATCTGGTCAATAATCTTCTTTGTGAAATTTATATCGTTATAAGAAATTGGTTCTAAAATAAAACCGGCTTTATGCCATTCTAAAATATTATTCTTTTGATTTTCAGCTACTTCTACTGCAATGGTGGGGGTGCCCGTTACAGCAAGTTCATAAAGTGTTTGTCCCGCTGCTGCAATTGCAATATCACAATTCATCATCAATTCTTTCATTTCATTTGCAGATAATGAATGATAAAACTCTGCAAATCTGTATTTGTCTTTGAGTTTATTAATTTCATCTTCATCTTTATTGCCAAATACAATTTTTAAATTAATATCAGAATTAAAATCATGTATGGCTTTTAATGTTGGCAAGGTCAAGTTACGAATATCCTGACCTCCATAGGTTATTAAAATTGATTTTAATTCCCGATTAAATTTTCTTGGACTTACATTCCAGAATTCTTTTCGTATAGGAATAAATTTAGAACCTAGCAAGTATTCTAAATTTGATTTATGTTGATATGGAAATGATTCTGCATTTATTGTTCCATTTAGAATTATTCCGCTTGAATAATCGAGTCTCATGTAATCATCGATTATTAAAATTATTCTGCAAAATTTTGAAAGATTATCGTAAAATTCTTTACTCGCAAGATATGAATCAATGATAAGTATATCACTGTTAATTATTTCTTTTATTAATGCTGCAGGATGACTTAGCCAGTTAATTAATTTATAATTTGTGTTTGCTAAAAATTTTTTTGCTTTCTCGTCCCCATTTATGTATAAAGTTGGATAAATATTTTTTTCTTCAAAAGCTTGATAAAGAGAAAGGCAGCGTGTTATATGACCATATCCAGTATTTTGAAAACCTTCTGTGATTATGGAAATTTTCATTTCATTTCATTAAGAATTTTTAGAATAGTTTCTGAAATATAATTTAAATCCGATTCGTTCAATGAAGGATATATTGGAATAGAAACTTCTCTTTCATAAAATTTTTCTGCAACTGGGAAATCTCCCTCATTAAATCCAAAATTTTTTTTATAAAAAGGTTGTAAATGAACAGGAATATAATGAACCTGCAGTAAAATATTTTTTTCTTTCATTTTAAGAAAGAAATCTTTTTTAGAAATTTTTAGCTCGTCAAATTTTATTTGCAGTGGATAAAGATGATATGCATGTTTAGCATTTACTGAAACATCTGGGATTATAAATCTATTATCTTGAGAAAAAAAATTATCATAATACTTTGCAATATTTCTTCTCTTTTCAACAAATGAATCGAGTTTTTTCAATTGACAAATTCCAAGTGCACATTGAAAATCTGTAATACGATAATTAAAACCAACCTCGTGCATTTCGTAATACCAGGGTCCGTCATTTTTTTCTAATATTGATTCATCTTTTGTCATACCATGAGTTCTTAATGTTTTAATTCGTTTGTCTAATACTTCATTGTTTGTTAAAACAGCGCCGCCTTCACCTGTGGTAATATGTTTTACTGGATGAAAGCTTAAGTTAACAGCATCAGCATATTTAACTGCATATTGAAAATCATTTTTATATTCTGCTCCGAGAGCATGACAAAAATCATTAACTAATTGAAAATCATATTTTTCTTTTAATGTCTTTAATGCCTCCCAATCACATGGATGACCTGCATAATCAACAGCAACAACAGCTTTTACTTTTTTGTTTTGAGATAAGTATAATTTTATTTTGTCTTCTAATTTGTTTGGGTCTATTGTGTATGAAGAAGAATCTATATCGGCGAAATCAATTTTTGCTCCGGCGTAAATTGCACAATTTGCGCTTGCTAAGAATGTAATGGGAGATGTAATTATAATGTCATTTTTATTCCAGCCTAATGATAAAGCAATTAAATGTAAGCCTGCAGTTCCATTAGCACAAACTGAAGCATATTTACTTCCAAATTTTGAACAGAGCTCATTCTCAAATTTTTTAATAGTTGGCCCTTGAGTCAGCCAGTCTGATTTAAGTATTTCGACTACAGCCTGAATATCATCATCAGAAATTGTTTGTTTGCCGTATGAATAATTGATTTTTGGTTGACGATTGTTAGTAATATTTGAATTCATAATTAACAAATTATTTTTTATGTAAAGTAGTCATCTCAATAAGAATTAAGCTTTCTAATTTTGTTTTAATCTAATCTCCGTATATAATATTTTTAGCCCCATCAACATTTTTTATAATTAGCTCTTTTAATTCTTCTACTGATAGAAAATTAGGGTTCGTCCCGCTGTTGTAAGAAAATCCATATTCACAAAATTTTCCGGGCTTGCTATTACTCTTGGTTCTAAATTCTTCTGTATCCCAGAGTTTCAAATGTTTATTATTGCCAAGCTGAACTGAAGGAAGTATAACAAAATATTTTTCAAATTCAATTGTGTTAAGTGCATCTGCCTGTGTAATCATCTCCTCATGAATTTTTTCTCCAGGTCTTATCCCGACAATTTCAATTTTACATTCAGGTGCAATTGCTTTTGCGAGGTCAAGAATTCTATAAGAAGGAATTTTAGGAACGAATAATTCACCACCCCACATTTTATCCAGACAAAATAGAACAAAGTCAACACCTTCCTGCAAAGTAATATTAAATCTTGTCATTCGTTCATCAGTAATTGGCAGAACACCTGATTTCTTTTTTTCTAAGAAAAATGGAATTACAGAACCGCGACTTCCCATTACATTCCCGTATCGAACGACAGAGAATTTAATATCATGAGTGCCTTTATAATTATTAGCTGCAATAAAAAGTTTATCAGATGTTAATTTTGTTGCACCATAAAGATTAACCGGGGCAGCTGCTTTGTCTGTGCTGAGTGCTATAACTTTTTTTACATTTGATGCAAGACATGCATCAATTACATTTTGACCTCCGATAATATTTGTTTTAACAGCTTCGAAAGGATTATATTCTGCTGCAGGGACTTGCTTTAATGCAGCTGCGTGAATTACAATATCTACTCCTTCCATAGCACGTTTTAATCTATCGAGATCTCTAACATCGCCAATAAAATAACGCATCAGCACACCTTCTTTTTGAAAACGCGGGTCATTCTGCATTTCAAATTGTTTTAATTCATCACGACTGTAAATAATAATCTTTTTTGGATTATATCTTTTAAGAACTGTTTCGACAAATTTTTTGCCGAATGAACCAGTGCCGCCTGTAATTAAAATTGTTTTGCCATCCATGTTTATCCAAATTTATTCAAAACAAATTTATAAAAATTTTTTTGTATTGGTTACTATAAGGAAGTAAAATAAGGGATAAAAAATTGAAAAGGCTCTATTTATGCAACAATTTTCTTTATAGTGTTAACAAAATCTCGAATATCATTCAATGAATTTAGATATTCATATAATTTCTTTATATCTATTATTCCATATTCATGAACAAGCAAGTTCCTGAGTCCTATCATTCTAATCAATTTTTTTCCTAATTCATTTTCAATATAATTATTTGAAACAAGCAAAGTAATCGCTTCTGAATAATTTTGAGGAGTTCCTAAATTTCTTTCAGCAACAATACTGCTTGCAATGTCAATTATAATTTGGATAGTTTCGAAAATTCCATACCTAAGTCCCCATTCATCAACTTTATCTTTAAGAAAATCATCAGGTTTATATGCGTTCTTAATTTTATTAAGAATTTTTAAATTCTCTTCTAATCTCTTTAGTTTATCTATTATCATTTATAAAGCAAATTTATTTTTAGATAATCTTTCTAAAAACAAGTTATGAAATTTGTCGCGCAGTGGTTTGAAGTCAAGGTATCTTAGTATTGCATTTTTTTTAAATTCGTTTACAATGTTAATATCTTTGTGAAAAATTAATATTCCATCTTTAATAATATTATAAGCTAATTCAGGATTAGTATTGTAAAGATTGTTTAGTTTAATTAAATCAATTTCGCAATTAGTTGATATCTCGAGCTCAGAAGATAATCTACCTATTTCATCGAGTGATGGTTCATTATCAAAATAAACTGCTATATCAAGGTCGCTGCCAAATCTAATATTGTTATTTACTCTTGAACCAAATAAATATGCGAAGCTGATGTTATTATTTTCTTTTATTATTTCACTTATGGAATTATAATTCATTGTAATGAAAATTTTATGACATACTTTATATAAAAATAACAAATACTTATTTAAGATGATAAAAAACAATTGGTTATTTTATAAAAAATAAAACAATGGCAATTAATCAATTATGCCATTTATGAGCATGAGTCAATAATAATTCTTCGATATAAATTTCGAGCAATGTTATTAAGCTGTTTTTGGATTAATTTGAGTAAATTTGCTCAATATGCTGAGTGAATTTACTCAATGGATAAAAGACTTATCAAATTAAAGGACAAAGAAATTATTGGAATAATAATTACGCGGCTGTTATTATTTGATTATGATTCTTTCAAAGGCATCAATATAACTTTTAGAACTGGCATTGTAAATTTTGGCATTAAGAAAATAAGCATAATCTCTTAAAATAAAATATCCTTTGAAAGCAAAATGAAGCTTTCTGAAAATGTCATGTAAATAATATTCTTTGCCATCAAGTTTATACATAGGCATTCTTTGTTCATTTTTGTCGTAAAAATGCTCGTGATTAACAGTAACTTTATTATTCTCATCTATTTTTATTTCTTCGTGCCAAGAATGGTCAGCGCCAAATATGTAAATTTTTTTGAATCCAATATTTAATGCTAAAAAAATTGATGGAATTAATACATTGTGTGGCCGGGGCATACCTAAATTTAATTTGAATAACCAATTAATAATTTTTTGAAATCCTTCTATAGGAGTATTGTTATAGTAAATAATTTGAATGTTATTATTCTTCTTAATTGAATTAACTAATAAAGAATTTTTTGCTTTGAAAGGTATCAACAAAGACATTTGCCAATTAGTTTTATTCAAAAGATTATCAATTAATTTTTTGCGTTGGCTCTTAAAGAATTCTGTTGTTTTTTCCATCCAGAATTCCGGGGCAGCAAGCACATAATAATCAGGCTTGATTTTTTCATATTCTTCTGATAACGCAAAAAAATTGACACAAAATTTTTTATGACCTGATATAAATTCATTATTTATTTCCAAATCTTTTATTAAACAGGGACCATTTGCAAGTATTACACATTCACCATCCTTTAACTTCTTGTCTTTAAGTCTTGTAAAATAATTGGAAAGTAAAACTATCTTTATGAAAGAAAAAATAGTTTGAAATAATAATGTGAATGATTCAGATATTTTTTGATAATTCATAATAAGCTCTTCTTAAAATAGCCAATTAATGTATACCATCTATTTTTTATTAGATATATACCTTTTTCAAAATCTAATTTTATGAAGTAATAAAGAGCAATAATAAATGCAGCAAATAGTTTAAAGATGTATTCAAGAACTTTTAAAACTTTTTTAGCAAATGATGAATTGCTCAGCCTTATTCTTTCACTTGCACCAACAACCATCGAGATTTTTTTTATTGACTCAATACTTAATCTGTTATTGTCTATATTATGATATAAAACAAAATCAGGATTGTAGAGATATTTTTTGTTAAATAAATCTAATTGACGAAATATATATTTATCATCGCATCTTAAAAATAAATTAGAATTGAACATTCCGACTTCACTAAATACTTTTTTTCTAAATGCCATACTACAACCTGGAGGATATTTGCTATATGGATATTTTCTTACTTTATCACCCCAATCACTTTTAGTTACCAATCCCCAAAGAAAAACTGACATCCATTTTGGTTCTTCTCCATTTTCATATTTTGGAATTATTTTACCTCCCATTGCATCTACATAAGGATAATTCTCAAAGAATTTAATTCCTTCTTCAAGATAATTGTCTGTCACTTCAGCATCATCATCAATAAATACAATTATTTCTCCCGATGATTCTAATATGCCTCTATTTCTTGCAGCGGATAAACCTTTTTGTTTTTCAACTACATATTTAACATTTAATTGTGGATTACTTTCAATAAATTTTTTGCTGATTTCTTCAGTTCTATCTGTGGAATTATTATTGACGATAATGATTTCATAATCTTCTGGTTTGATAGTTTGTTTAATTAGAGAGTGTAAAGCAAGCGGCAAATATTTTTCTCGATTATAAGTGCATATAATAACTGAAATTTTTGGATTTTTTATCATAATGGGGTACTCAATTATTTTTACTGTATATTCCTTTTAATGCATCAAAAATTTTCTTTGGATTCATCAAATATTCTTTTTCTATATTTTCATAAAACTTTAGCAAATACAAAATAAATGGGAACAATACTATCAACATTACCTTCACAAAAATATATTCAATTCCTGCAGGCAACAAATACACAAAGGAGGACAATACAGAACCAACAACAATTAGCAAAATTATTTTCCTTTTTTCATAAGGGATTTTGTAATATTTATCTGAAATTATGTGTGTAACAATATAAAACAAAACAAAAGCAATTAATGTGTTGATAGCTGCTGCCATTATTCCAAAATAAGGAATGAAAATAAAATTAAGTATTATGTTTAATATAGCAGCTCCCAAAGTTATAGTGGCAATGTGTTTTGTATTTTTTGTTAACATCATTCCCAATGATGCTGTAAGCCGCATTCCACTAAAAGCATATGAAATTAAAATTACCGGCACTACTAAATATGCATCATAATATTCCGGCTTTTCAGAAAATATTTTTACAATTTCTTTACTGAATAACGAAATTGCAATACATCCCCAGATAAATAAAAAAGTTGAGTATGTCATAATCTTGCTAAAAAATCTTTTATCATCAGGTTGTCCATAATACTTGTATGCAATAGGCATTAAACTTAATCCAAATGGCATTATCAGAAACATATTCAGTATGCCTGCAATTCTATATCCTAATCCGTAGAGTGCATTTGCTTCAGTGCCAATTAAGTATGTTATAATATATCTATCACTTAAATTCAATAACATTATACCTAAAGATGCAAATGTAAGCGGAACACCAAATTTTATCGAGAACCTTAATATTTCCATATCAAATTTTAATTTGAAATGACCGAGTAATTTTATTATTAGAAATATCGCTACAACTGCTTCGCCAATTAATGCAGAGAAGAATATTCCTTCGATTCCTTTATTTAATTTAATGAGAAAGTATAATGTGAGAGCAGCTATTATTAAAAGTTTTACAATGCTAACCGAAGAAAAAAATAGTGCTTTTTCATCAGCACGATATTTTGATAAAAATAAATTGTTCAATGTTCTAAAAAGAACAATCCATACAATAATGCGCAGGTAAATTGGTTTTATAACCGGGTTATCAAAGATATTTCCAAATGTTGTAATGAAAAATTCTGAGAACAAAATCAGCAGAATGCAGACAGATAAAAGAAAAAGTGTGAGTGTAAAAAGTGCAGTTTGTTTTTTGTCTTTATATTCATTTGAGTTATTAATAAAAATGATAGATGCTGCCTGACCTAAAAGAAAAATTTCTGCAAGTATATTTGTAGTTACATCTAATAAATCCCAGCTTCCGAATTCGGCTCTGCTTAAATATGCAGTGTAAATTGGAAGCAAAACAACGCCAATTATCTTAGGTGCAATGTTGCTTAAACTGTAAATGAACGCATCTCTTAATGTATCTTTAAGTCGCTCAATCATATTATCATTTATTTTTCTTACGACTCATAACAACAATTGTAATTATTCCTGCATACAAAATTATATTAAGAATTAGTGAAAGATTTTTTCCAATTACGAATGCTTTAGGTTCATAAATGAATTCAACCTTATGATTTCCTTTGGGGACTACAATTCCCATAAATCCATAATTAGCTTTATAAATTTTTGTTTGATTACCATCAATATAAGCTTTCCATGCTGGTAAATATGTTGTTCCAAAGAATAAGAAATTATTTCCGTTCGATTTTGTTTCTACAGTTATGTGTTCATCCTGATATTTTGTAATTACTGCTTTTGTTGTTGTATCTCTTTGTTCAATTTTAAAATCAACATTCTCTAAATAAGTTTTATGCTGTGGGTCAAATGAATCATTTTTAATTGCATTTAAAATTTCTAATGGTTTTTCAGCAACTACGCTGTCTACGAAATACACGCGCGGAAGTGCCTTTTCATTTTTGTAAACAAAAGTATTTGCTGATTGATAAATTGGTACAAATCCATCAGGATTGTAAGATTGATTTGTAACAATGTATTTGACATTTAACATTCTCCATAAAGTAACATTAATAGGAGAAACAACATCAACAATATCCTGATAGGCACGCGGTTTAACTGCAGAATAACCAAAGAAATCTTCGAGCAAGAAATAGACATTGTAATTTGCATTGTTTCTTAAAGAACCAAGAGAACCATCCTGCTTTAGATTCAGAATTCTAAATGGCTCTTTATCATTTTGTTGTTTAATTGCAGTTACATAATCTGGTTCATTGAAAAGCTCATCAATTTGTTTTGCATTAACATAACTTGCCCCGCGATTACCAATTCTAAATAAATCAAATAAAATAAAAAATGCTAAAGCAGTAAGTAATAATTGTTTATTTATTTTTGAATTCAAGTATGCATAAATCAATCCAAATGTAATTGATAATAAAGCCATTGCTATTTGCAAATCACCTCTGAACATATCTGCCATATAATCTGAAAGTGCAATAAACATTTGCGATTCTTGTTGATTTGCCAAATTTGATGCATATGTTTTAACTCTATTTATAAACCAGTCTGAAATAGTTCCACTTAAAATAATTGACAAAACAAAAAGTATAGAAAATATTAATGCTGTGTTTTTAATGTTCTTCAATATCTTAAGATTTTTTTCTTCTCTTAAGGAAATTATTTTCATTACTCCAAAACCGGCAAGAATTGGAAAAATGATTTGCAGAACATGCAATATCATTGAAGGAGTTCTGAACTTATCAAAAAATGGGAAATGATAATACATAAGATTGTAAATAAGCGGGAAGTTTCTTCCAAATGAAATCAAAAGAAAGAAAACTACAACAATTCCGAAAAATTGAATTATTGGTTCTTTCCATCTTATAATTAAAGTGAAAATTGCAAGCGCGAAAATTATTACTCCCATATACATTGCAGTATCTACAAAAGGCATTTGACCGAAGTAAGTATTTACTTCGACAGGTTGATTGTTTGTAAGCGGTCCTTGATAAGTAGATTTTCCAAATCCATAATAAGATGGAACAATGAATGTCAATACTTCGCCTGGAGAGAATGACCAGTTTGTTGCATATTCATATGAATCACTTGTTAAACCTGCTGATTGGCCTTGTTTTTCCAATATACTTTTTGTTCCTCTTGTTGAGTATGGATTGTATTCATAAATCTGGCCATAAGTATCGTAAGACATAATTACTGCAATGACCGCAGCTGTGATTGAGATTATGAGTGATTTTAATAATTGCTTTTGTAAGAATTTATCTTTTTTAATAAATGAATGAATAAAGAAGTAAATAAAATATACTAATCCAACTAAACCGAAATAAAATACAATTTGAACATGAGCACCAAAAACTAAATAGTGAAGACCAATTACAAATAGGAGAATATCAATTAATTTTATTTCTTTCTGAAATTTGAAGAGCATCATTAATATGAAAGGAAAAATAGAAAGAGATATGAGTTTGGTTGTATGTCCAATAAAAAACAAAACAATAATTCCTGTGCTGAATGCAGTTGCCGCAGCAACAAGAAAACTTGTACCACGTGAAGCGCCAAAACTTCTCATAAAGAAAAAAGCAGTAAATGCGAGAATTAATAAATTAAATGTGTAAACAGCATTATAATTTTTGAAAGCAGCAGAATAAATTCTTGAAGCATAAGAATAAATCATTGCTGTTAAATCGTAATATCTTGGTGACATTGAAGTAACCACAGCAGGCATACCGCAAAAAATATATGGATTCCAGAGTGACACTCCTTCCCGGTCTTTCAATGCATATTGACGCATACTCTTTACCTGTATCAAATCACCTGAAGATGTGGTCTTATCCCCAAACATAATTGGTGAAAAAAAGATGAGCATTAAAATTAAAATAAGTAATAATAGTAAAGGAGTATGATATTTCTCTGAAATTTTATTTTCTATAGAAAAACCGATTTCCTTTTTTTGTTGTTGCGAGGCTTGAAATTTTTTTTGCTTACTCATTTATGCACCATTTTTTTATAATAATTTTTAATGAATTTAATTTATTTAATAGCTTTTGATATTAAAACCAAAAAAACTTTGTGTGAAATAATTTTACCACAAGGTTCACTAAGGTTTTCACGAAGTTGCACAAAGGATAAAGCTTTGTGTCTCTTAGTGCTGTACTTTGTGTCCTTCGTGGTTAAACGATGTGGTTCCCTGTGTAAATTTTTCTAACACGGAGTTCCACAAAGGTTTTCACATAGAACCACTGAGCTATACTAAATTTTATTTCTCGCAAAAACCTTAAAATATTTTTTCATTTTTTGAAATAGTGCCATTATTACTCGTTCAAAATTGCTTTAGCATAATTTTCCCAGCTTAATTTTTTTGCCTGCTCTTCAATTCTTCCGCGAGGAATTGGATTATTTAAGAAATCTTTCATTGTCTGATACATCGATTCAATATTGTTTGGCTCGGCAAGATATCCATTGTAACCATGTTTTATTGTTTCTGGAAAATGGCCAACTGCAGTTGCAATAGTTGGCAGTTTGAAATTATATGCCATCGATTCAACGCCTGATGGAGTTGCAACTTCATAAAACAAAACATTGCAATCAGCAACTTGAAAATATTTATGCACTTCTTCATTTGGAACATAACGATTAACTACAACTACTTTATCACGAATTCCTAATTCATCAATTAAATCGAGAGGTCGATAATCACTTTCATCTTCTGTTTCTTTTGTTAACAATTTTTTAATAAATCCAAAAAGTGATTTTTTAATTTTGGTGGACAATTTTTTATTATCCAATGTTTGCCAGAAAGATTCTCCTACAATTAAAAGTGAAACATCATCTCTTTCTTTTGCTAATTTTGCAAAAGCTCTAATTACATTGTGTAATCCTTTATATTTTCTTATGAATCCAAAGAACAAGAAAACATATTTTCTTAATCCCAATTCTTGTCTAACTTTTTCTTTATCTACATTCATATTTGGTGTGAACATATCATAAACAGGATGATAAAGTTTAATGACTTGTTTTTCACCCGTAGAAGAAAATTTTTTATAATCTTCTCGTTTCTGATTTTCATACAGAATAAATTTTTGCTTTGGAAAGACTTCTTTTAATTCTTCAAAAGTTTTGAATGAATGGACAATAAAAGTGTGAGGTTTTGATAAAGCATATTTTAGAAATATTGAATCAATTATACTTCTTTCTTTTTGAGCGACTACATGCAAATCAAATATAATTTCACAAGAGCAGCATTTCTTGAGTCTTTTAGCTATATAACCCATTGGCAGACCTTGAACAGCAATAGCCCATTGAAAAACTATAATATCAGGGTTTAATTCTTTTATTACACGAACAGTATTTCTCCATGAAAGTGGATTGTTATAATTTGTTACATAATGAACTTTTACTGGTGTGCCTTCAAGAAAATTTTTTTGACTTGAATGGTCAATAAAATCTCTTGGAATAATTGATGGATATTGATTAGTCCATGATACAATATGAACTTCTGCCTCTAACTTGCTTAGTGCTCTTGCAAGTGATGATGTGTAATTTGCAATACCTCCTTTAAATTGTGGACCTGGACCAAAGATTACAATTTTTTTCATAATATTTTCTTCAGTTAGAAATTATTTTTATTTATCAAATTAATTATCGCGAAAAAATTTTTTTAAGTATTTCAAATCCTCCTGATCTTTTGGTCTCATCATTGTAGATTTATTTTTTATCAATTCTTTTATACCAATATAATAAATACTTATAGCCGAATTTTTATAAAATATTGAAGCTTCATTTTTATTTACATATGCTTCCTCAAAAGTGACATTTTCTATTTGATTCATTAAATCTATCCTATTTGGTGGAACCCCAAACTGGAAAATTATCCCTGGTTCCATAAGCTCGCTTTTATCTTTGATTCCCGGGATATCATTTCCCCAAAATTCAGAGAGTGCTGAGTATAATTTTTCTACATTTTCTATAGTGTTTTGGTAAAATATATCAATATCTCCTGTTAATCTTGAATGACCATAATATAAAACAGCTTCTCCACCTACAATGATGTATTTTACACTGTATTTATAAAGTAAATAAAGGAATTCAGTTATGTCTTCTGAGAAATATAAATTTTTTTGCATACTCTAACTTCTCTCACATCTTTAGTATTAGGGCCATAAGCTTTTATTTTTAATTCGTAAGCAATTTTTTGACGCTCTTCCGGGGTAAGCGATATTTGTTGAATTATATCCCATTCTTCTGCTTCTTTAAAAGATTTTGCTTTGTTTACAACTCTTTTCATACACAATTAATTTTTATGAATTGCTTTTTAGTCTTGCCACTGCAGCATCATAAACACGGCGCATTCCTTCTTCGAGAGAAATCTTTGGCTGCCAGCCTAATTTTTCTTTCACATAAGTCATATCAGCATATCGTGAATGAACTCCCATTGGTTTATCTGTAAGAGGTTTTATTTCTGGATTGTAATTAGCAAAACTCGAAAACAATTTAATTAATTCGATGAATGTAGTTAATTTGCCAGAACCAATGTTAATTGCACTTCCATCATGAATTTTATCCATTGCAAGAAACATACAATCCATTACATCATCAATATGAACAAAATCTCTGCCCTGTTGACCTGTTCCCCAAACTTCAAATGGATTATCTTTTCTTGCTGCACGATATGCAATTGCAGGAACTGGATAACTTAAATCTTGGTCCTCGCCATAGCCGGAAAAAGGACGAATACAAACTATAGAAATGCCATAATGTTGAGCAGCAATTTTTGCTAAATATTCCCCGGTTAATTTAGTCCAGCCGTAAGTCATATCAGGTTTACCGAGTGTGTAATCGTCAATGTTTATGTAAGATTCTTTAAGGGCAATGGCATTGTCTTCTGTTTGTAAATTTATTGGATAAGCTGCAGAAGAACTTGGATAAAGAACGCGTTCTGGTTTTGATTTTGCAATCCAGTTAAAAAATTCAGCATCAATCGATAAATCTAATGCAACAGCCATCGGGTCACCTTCAATCTTTGCTCTTCCTCCTACAATTGCAGCAAAATGAAATACATCACTAAATCTTTCAATTTTCAATCCGTATTCTTTTAACCAGTTTGGATTTTCATTCAGGTGATTCAAAAATTTTCTGATATCCATTTTCCAAAAAAATAATCTTTCATCTTTACCGAATATTTCAATATCCTTAAATTTTATTGTGATAGAATCATTTAACCATGTTGATGGATGAGTGCCCACAGACAAATCATCAACCATCAGAATTATATCATTTGTTCTTTTAAGTAATTGTTTAACAGTGTTTCTGCCTACAAATCCGCAGGCACCAGTTACAAGATGATATTTCATAAATTTTTCCTTAATTCTTTAAAAGAAAAATAAGAATTTTTATTTAGAATATTTGAAAAGAAATTTTGCTCTTTCGAAGTTTTGTCATAATAGTATAAATAAACTTGATTAATTATAATTCTCAATAAATCGCTGTTTTCTTAATAATAAATTCTATAAATTATTTAAGAATTATTGTAGCCTAGTCGAAATTTATCAGGAATAAGTTTTATGAAATATCGTATCAAAAAAATTTTTTCTGCAATATTTTTAATATTTCTATTAACAGCTTTTGTGAAATGTGAAATTACATATTCTGATTTTCAATACATTCAAATAAGACCTCTCTCAAAAACAGAAAAGGATATAGTCAATTCTTCTGCACAGTTTGGATTTAATCTCTTAAAAGAAATTTCAAAAAATGAACTCAACAAAAATGTAATTATTTCTCCTTTGAGTATTTCAACAGCATTAGGCATGGTTTTGAATGGAGCAAGTGATGAAACTTATGACCAGATGAAAGCAGCACTTGGCTTTTCCGATTTTAAATTTGATGACATTAATAAATCATACCGAAGTTTAGATTCATTGCTCAAATATATTGATGAAAAAGTAATTTTTAATTCTGCAAATTCAATATGGTATCATAATGAATTTAGTGTAGAGCAAAACTTTATTGAGATAAATAAAAAATATTTTAATGCAGAAGTCAACAAAATTGATTTTTCTAATCCAATTGCCAAAGACATAATTAACAACTGGGTAAAGGAAGCAACTAATTCTAAGATTCCTAAAATAATTGATAAAATAAATCCAGAAATTGTAATGTTTCGGAAGTGTCCCTACAAACGGTTGATAAATTTAATAAAAAGTCACAGCATTTTTAAGCCAATCTTTACTTTTTAGTACTACTCCACAAACTTCTAAGGGTGATTTTCCATTCTTGTTCTTATTATTGCCCTTACAATCTGTGTATGGCTTA
>Ga0315298_1001961_pt1 | contig 36427 bp, 35 predicted proteins | sample WHS_1_MG_FD_203077 | JGI IMG/M metagenome (GOLD analysis project Ga0315298, IMG submission 203077) | Extremophilic microbial mat communities from Washburn Hot Springs, YNP, Wyoming, USA - WHS_1_MG | ecosystem: Environmental > Aquatic > Thermal springs > Hot (42-90C) | place: USA: Wyoming...
ATGAATACTTGAGGAAATAGCAGTTGTTAAGAAAGGCGACTAACTGTTTTTCTTTTATTGTAATTGCCCGAGGAAATGAATACTTGAGGAAATAGCAGTTGTTAAGAAAGGCGATTAACAGTTTTTTCTTTTATTGTAATTGCCCAAGGAAATGAATACTTGAGGAAATAGCAGTTGCCAAGAAAGGCGATTAACAGTTTTTTCTTTTATTGTAATTGCCCGAGGAAATGAATACTTGAGGAAATAGCAGTTGTTAAGAAAGGCGACTAACTGTTTTTCTTTTATTGTAATTGCCCGAGAAGATGAATACTTGAGGATATAGCACTCGTTAAGAAAAGCGATCTCCCTTTCTGCTCTTATCTTTTTTCTCTCCTCTTATAATAGGAGGTACCTTTTTTACTTTTATAATAGATTTCTACCAAATCTTACAGTATGCCCCGCGCATTTCTAATCACTGTTGAGCAGGATGTGGAAGGAAAGACCGAGAAAGGCGCTGATATAGCCTGCATACGATTAGTCCTCAGAAAAGGCAAGGAGGTCTTTCTTAAAAATGTCCACTTCAACCCCCATTTTTATTTTATAGGCAAGATGGAGAAGGAATTCTCAGATATCCCGCAGGTGAAAAGTTTTGAAAAAGTAAAGATGCACTTAGGTATGGAACAGGTTGACGCTTATAAAATCACATGCTATGACCCTTCCGATACGCAAAAACTCCACCGGCTTTTTGAAAAGTTTGGCAGGTGCTATGAGTTTGACATCCCCTATGTGCGCCGCTTTCTCATAGACAGCGGTGTTCGTGTATTCTCAACTATTGAGTATGAAGAGCTCGATGACACATTCATAGAAATCAAGCAGTGCATTGATGAGATAAGCCGGCTGAATATGCTCTCATTTGACATTGAGACCTACAACCCAGCAGGTGTCCCGCGCCCCAAGGTAGACCCAGCAGTGATGATAAGCTATGCTGATGGTACACGGGCCGGCGTGATCACATACGGCGCCTCGCATAATGCCCACGTGATAAAGGTGCAGGATGAGAAGGAAATGATTGAGCGGTTCTGCGGGCTCGTGCGCGAGAAGGATGCAGATGTCTTGTTTGGGTACAACTCTTCAGATTTTGACCTGCCTTACCTGCGCGATCGGGCACACGCCCTTCACACCTCACTCGCACTCGGCAGGGATAATACAGGATTTACGCTCAGGAGACAGGCATTTTTCTCGTCAGCATCCGTACAGGGCCGCCTGCATATAGATGTATTTCACATGATCCGTTTTCTCGCCACGATAGGCGCGCTCAAAACGAACACCTATACGCTTGGCGAGGTATACCGCGAGGTATTCGGCGATACAAAGAAGCAGGTTAACAAGATGGACATATGGAAGATGTGGAATGTCAACGAGGAACGCGAGCGCCTGATAGAGTACTCGATGGATGATGCATACACCACACACCGTTTAGGCGCAAAATTCCTTCCCATATTCGTAGAGCTTGCACGCATTGCATCTACAACAGTAGAGGATGCAGTCTCCTCAACTACGGGCCAGCTCGTTGACTATGTCCTGCTTAAGGAAGCGCACGCCCGGAACATAATTGCACCAAACAGGCCGCGCGAGAGCGAACTCCTTTCGCGCGAGGATGAGCCGATTGAGGGCGCATATGTGAAGGTTCCCACCCCGGGTATATACAAAGATATAATCGTGTTTGATTTCCGCAGCCTCTACCCAAGTATTATCGTTGCGCATAACATCTCTCCTGAAACGCTCAACTGCTCGGACTGCACTAAGGAGGAGGCATATGTATCACCTGATGGTACGCGGTTCTGCTCAAAGAGGCGTGGGATAATTCCCGAAGTCCTCTCCCGTATACTTAAACACCGGTCTGCCCTCAAGAAGCAGCTCAAATCCCTCGATAAGGATTCCGAAGAGTATGCATACGCATATGCGCGCCAGTACGCATTCAAAATACTCGCAAACACATTCTACGGAATGTTGCGCAATGTCCGCGCCCGCTGGTACTGCAGGGAATGCGCCGCCGCAACAACAGCATGGGAACGCTTCTATATAAAGGATGTAATATCGAAGGCAGAGAAAGAAGGGTTTACCGTTCTCTATGCGGATACAGACTCTCTCTTTATCGAGCTCGGCAGGAAAACAGAGAAGGAGGCGCTCTCATTTGTTGATAAGATCAATAAATCGCTCCCGGAAGGCATGGAGCTAGAGCTTGAGGACTACTATACGCGCGGCATATTTGTATCCAAGAAATCCGATTCTGTTGGTGCAAAGAAAAAGTATGCGCTCCTCTCGCGAAGCGGGAGCATAAAGATAAGGGGGTTTGAACTGGTGCGCCGGGACTGGTCGCAGATTGCTGGCGATACACAGCGCCGTGTTCTTGAAACTATTCTTAAGGATGGAAGCCTGGACAAGGCGCTCCAGATCGTCAACTCAGTAGTGCAGGACCTCCGCGATAAGAAGGTGCCCAAAGAGAAGCTGGTGATCTACACGCTCCTGCGCAAAGGGCTTGATGAATACAAGTCCATCAGCCCAGAAGTGTCCGCCGCACTTAAAGCGCGCAAGCGCGGTAAAGAGGTGGATGAAGGGATGATGATCGGATATATAATAACTGAGAAAGGAAAGGGCATCTCCGATAAGGCCGAGCTTGAGGAGTTCGTTGAAGAGGGCGACTATGATGCAGATTACTACATCAACAATCAGGTGCTTCCCGCAGTGGAGAGCATTCTTGGAGAACTCGGTTATGGAAGCGACCTCCTCAAGGCCGGGAAGAAACAGCAGGGCCTAGGAGACTGGCTCTGAGCAAAGAACCAATAATTAAAAACAGAACGGCAAAATTCTGCACAAAGATTTATAAATCAATGCCCCATTTTTTCAGGTTTTTCATCACCTTTTTAAACTTAATACATTTTAACATAACAGCCACCGGTGGTAAGTTTTGAGCAAGAAAAAAGAATCCTTCTCCGTATTTGATCATGTCCTTGTGCCTAAGCACGAAATTGTGCCTGATTCTGAAGTTGAGGCTGTTTTGGCCGAGCTTCGTATAGGGTCCAAGGACAGGCTGCCCAAGATTCTCCCAACCGACCCATGCGTGAAAGCGCTGGGCGCAAAGCGCGGCGACCTCATACGCATATTAAGGAAGGAGCCGACTGGAGAGGCAGTATACTACCGCGTGGTAGTTTGATGTTGGCAGGTGTTATCTTATGAAAGAAGAGCTTCTTCCGCTTTATCTTAGGGCAAACCCTCCCGCACACCAGCACATAGAATCTTTCAACAGATTTTGTGATTATGGCCTTAGGGAGGTCATCCGCTCAATAGGCGCTATTGAGCCGGGCATTGAAGGCTACTCATTCAAGCTTGGGAACATCCGCATAGAACAGCCAATGGTTCAGGAGGCAGATGGTTCCAGAAGGCTTATCACCCCTATGGAGGCAAGGATGCGCGATCTTACCTATGCCTCCCCCATCTTCCTCGAGATTATGCCGACCATAAACGGCATTGAGAGGGAGCAGGAAGAGGTATTCATTGGCGAGCTTCCCATAATGGTTAAGTCAAAACCCTGCCATCTATATGGCCTTGGAAAAAACGAGCTTATAGATATGGGCGAAGACCCGCTTGATCCCGGCGGCTACTTTATTGTAAACGGGACTGAAAAGGTGCTGATCTCCCTTGAGGACCTTGTTCCCAACCGTGTGATTGTGAGCAAAGACTCAGCGAAAGGCATCATCATCTCAAAGGTATTCTCAACGAGGTTTGGGTTCAGGGCAAGATGCAGCATTGAGAGGACAAAGGACGGCAAACTTCAGCTTACATTCCCCGCTGCCCCGCCCTCCATGCCCATCATTCCTTTCCTCCGCATTCTCGGCCTGAAGACCGATAAGGAGATCCTGAACGCATTCTCTGACAGCCCGACTATACGCTCAGATGTCCTTTACAACATAGAGCTTGACCAGGCAAAATCCTATGATGAGGCGCTCGACCTCATTGGCAGGAAAGCAGCCCCGGGACAGGCGCGCGAGTTCCGCCTGAAGAGGGCAGAGATTCTCATTGACACTTACCTTCTGCCCCATCTCGGGACAGAGCCGGAAGCGAGAGTGCTCAAGGCCAAATACCTCGTGGGAATGCTTGAGAAGGCAATCCTCGTCGCAAACGGCAAGATGTCTGCTGATGACAGGGACCACTACATGAACAAGAGGGTACGGCTTGCAGGTGAATTGATGCAGGACCTGTTCAGGTATGCATTCCAATTCCTCATAAAAGATGTCACTTACCAAGTGGAGAGAAGCGTAGCACGCGGCCGCCGCATCACGGCAAAGACGGCAATACGCCCAGATGCACTTAGCGATAGGATAAAGTATGCGCTGGCCACAGGCAACTGGATAGCCGGCCAGACAGGTGTTTCGCAGATGCTCGACAGGACAAACTTCTTTGCTACAAACTCGCACTTAAGAAGGCTCATCTCCCCCCTAAGCAGGAGGCACCCGCATTTCAAGGCGAGGGACTTGCACGGTACGCACTGGGGGAGGGCGTGCATTGCAGAGACGCCGGAAGGTCCGAGTTGTTCGCTGGTTAAGAACTATGCCCTTATGGCGGAGGTATCTATGCCCACGGCAGCCACTGATGACAGTGCAGTGATACGGTTCATCAGGACCAAGAATGTGAAGGAAAAGGAGGAATAGGTGATAATGATGACTTCTTCCAAGGTTAAGCACGAAGCAGGCCAAGAGAAGACAAAGCACGCAGTTGTCTATCTCAACGGCCTCTATATGGGCTTCCATGAAAATGGTAAAGAGCTCGTAAAAGAGATAATCGCAAAGAGAAGGGAGGGGGAGCTCACACCCAACCTGAATGTTTCATACAACCCCGCAGTTGGCGAGGTCCACATCAACACGAGCGGTGGCCGTATACGCAGGCCCTACATCGTTGTAAAGAACGGCAAGCCCCTGCTTACACAGGAGCACATTGACAAGCTCAAGAGCGGTGAGATGTCTTGGAACGACCTTGTTGCTAAGGGAATCATTGAGTACTTAGATGCAGAGGAAGAGGATTCACTTGCATACATAGCAGTGACAGAGGAGGAGCTTACCCCTGACCATACGCATCTGGAGATTGACAACTCAAGCATAACCGGTATTATTGTATCCACATTCCCCTACCCTGACCACAACTCCTCCCCGAGGCTCACTATGGCTTCATCAATGATGAAGCAATCTCTTGGTCTCTACGCAGTCAATTTCAATTACAGGCAGGATTCAAGGGCGCATATTCAGTTCTATCCACAGGTCCCTCTCGTACAAACCTCTTCTTACAAGGCATTGGAATTTGACAAGAGGCCCGCAGGCCAGAACTTCGTTGTTGCAGTGATGAGCTACTATGGGTATAACATGAGCGATGCAATTGTGCTCAACAAGAATTCAGTTGACCGCGCACTCGGCCGTTCGGTCTTTTACAAGACATATGAAACTGAGGAGAGGAGATACCCGGGAGGTCAGAAGGACAAGCTGATGGTGCCCACACCCAACATTGTGGGGTACAGGGAGGAAGAGCTTTACAAGAGCCTTGATGAGGACGGCATTATCATGCCAGAGGTTAATGTAAAGCCGCGTGATGTTCTCATAGGCAAGGTTTCACCGCCGAGGTTTATGGAAGAGGTTGCAACATTCGGCATTACTGAGGAGAAGAGGCGTGAGAACTCCGTTACTGCAAAAGGCGGCGACTATGGCATTGTTGATTCAGTAATGCTGAGCGAGAGCCTTGCGGGCAACAAGCTCGTTAAGGTAAAACTGCGCTCCCTGAAGATCCCAGAGGTGGGCGACAAGTTTGCGTCAAGGCATGGCCAGAAAGGAGTAGTCGGCTATCTCTGCCCGCAGGAGGACCTGCCGTTCACTGCGCGCGGCATTGTGCCCGATCTTATGATCAACCCGCACGCAATCCCGAGCCGTACCACTGCCGGCCACATCATTGAGATGCTTGGCGGCAAGGTAAGCAGTATGAGCGGGCGCACAGTCAACGGAACGATGTTCTCCGGAGAGAAGGAGGAGGACCTGCGCGCCGAGCTCAAGAAGTACGGTTTTGAAGAGACAGGAGAGGAGGTCCTGTATGACGGGATTACCGGCGAGAAGCTCAAAGCCAAGATATTCATCGGTGTAATTTACTACCAGCGTCTCCATCATCTTGTGAGCAATAAGATGCACGTCCGCTCACGTGGCCCGGTACAGCTGCTCACCCACCAGCCCACTGAGGGTAAGGCAAGGGAAGGTGGCCTTAGGTTCGGTGAGATGGAACGCGACTGCCTCATAGGTTATGGTGCATCCCAGCTGATCAAGGAGCGTTTGCTTGAAGAGAGCGACAAGTATGTTGCACTCGTATGCGCAAACTGCGGCGCACTCGGCGTGCACGATTACGCAAAGAGGCGCGACTACTGCCCTGTATGCAAGGGAACGCGCATGGAAAGGATTGAGATGAGTTATGCATTCAAGCTGCTGCTTGATGAGATTAAGTCTCTTGGGATATTCCCGCGCCTCAAGCTGGGCGATAAGGGGAAGTAAATATATAGTTGTGGAGGTTGTTGTTATGGCAGAATTCACGGAAAAAAAGATCGATGCAATCAAGTTCACGCTATTCTCACCCGAACTGATACGCAAGATGTCCGTAATCAAGGTTACTGTCCCCGACACATATAATGAGGACGGCTATCCCATAGATGGCGGGCTTATGGACCAGCATATGGGTGTTATTGACCCCGGCCTCCGTTGTAAGACGTGTGGCGGAACTGTGCACACATGCCCGGGCCATTTTGGGCACATCGACCTGGTGCGCCCCGTGCTCCACTCGGAGTTTGCTCGTGTGGTTGCAGTTCTGCTTAAGGTGACATGCTCATCCTGTGGCCGTACGCTGATCAAGAAAGGCGCAAGGGATGCAATGAACCAGCTGCTCGGCGAGGAGGAACTGCTTGCGCAGATGAAGAAGGTGAAGAAGTGCCCCTACTGTGGCGCTAAGCAGGAAGACATAAGATACGAAAAGCCGACTACGATAATGGAGGGCAAACGTGTGTTGCTCCCGATAGAGATTCGCGAGCGCCTTTCAAAAATTCCCGATGAGGACTTGGAGATGATCGGGTTTGACCCGGAGAGCGCCCGCCCAGAGTGGATGGTGCTTACAGCACTCCCAATCCCCCCTGTACAGATGCGCCCATCAATCATTCTTGAAACTGGTGAACGCAGTGAAGATGACATCACGCACAAGCTTGTGGATATCATCCGCATCAACCAGAGGCTTGAAGCCAACCTGAATGCAGGCGCACCCCAACTCATCATAGAAGACCTGTGGGAGCTTCTGCAGTATCATGTAACAACATATTTCAATAATGAGAGTGCAAACATCCCGCCCGCAAGGCACAGGTCCGGCAGGCCACTCAAAACACTCTCACAGAGATTGAAGGGCAAGGAGGGCAGGTTCAGGTATAACCTTTCAGGAAAGCGCGTCAATTTCTCTGCAAGGACCGTTGTATCCCCAGACCCGAACATGAGCATTAATGAAGTGGGCGTCCCGCTCGCAGTTGCTGAGGAGCTCACTGTTCCGATCTATGTCACCCCCTGGAATATTGAGGAGTGCAAGAACCTTATGCGCCGCACCGAGTACCCGCAGATCGTTTATGTCACTGATAAGGATGGGAGGCGCAGGAAGCTGATGGACAAGAACCTTGAGGAGCTGCTTGCTGCCATTGATGTGGGATGGGTGCTCGAGAGACAGCTTCAGGATGGGGACCCCGTAATATTCAACAGGCAACCATCTCTCCACAGGATCTCTATGATGTGCCACAAGGCAAAGGTACTCCCGGGCAGGACATTCAGGCTGCATGTTGCAGTCTGCCCGCCGTACAATGCAGATTTCGATGGAGATGAGATGAACCTGCACGTCCCACAGACATATGAAGCGCGTGCGGAAGCAGAGGAGCTCATGCTCGTTGAGAGGCAGATAGTTTCCCCAAGGAATGGCACTGCAATCATACAGCCGAACGAGGACCACGTTTCAGGTGCATACCTGCTTACCCGCAAGGGAGTGAAGCTCACAAAAGAGGAGGCAACAAAATTCCTGGGTGCAGCAGGCATTTATGAACTGCCCGAACCGGAGAAGGACGGCACATATACGGGCAAGAAGGTATTCTCAATGCTGTTGCCGAAGGACCTTAACTTGGAATACAAGACAAAGTTGTGCAGGGAAGTGGGCGAGTGTACAAAGGAGAAGTGCCCATACGATGGCTATGTGATCATACGCAACGGCGTACTTGAGCACGGCTCCATGGAAAAGAAGGGGTACTCTGGTATGATTCTCGAGAAGCTGTTCAGCGACTATGGCCCTGAGGTTGCCCGCGAGTTTATAGACCGCTCTACCAAGATGGCCGTCTATGCAGTTACGCATTTCGGGTTCTCGGTAGGCATTCAGAACTATCATATTGACAAGAATACGATGGAGAAGATCTACAGCATCCGCGACAATGCAGTTAAAGAGGTTGAGGGGCTCATCGTCAAATACAAGAATAAGACGCTCCAGAGGTCTCCGGGTAAGACGCTTAAGGAGACATTAGAAGAGCAGATAATGGCAGTACTCGGCCAAGCGCGTGACTCTACGGGCGCTGTGCTTAAGGACTATTTCGGGCAGGGCAATACTTCGATAGTGATGGCCAACATCGGTTCAAGGGGTTCAATACTCAACGTTATCCAGATGGCAGCATTCCTTGGCCAGCAGGCCGTGCGAAGCAAGAGGATAAAGCGCGGGTATAAAGGCAGGGTGTTGCCCAGCTTCAAGGGGACAGACTTAGGTGCATACGCAAGGGGGTTTGTCGGCTCGTCATTTATGAAGGGCCTTACACCGAGCGAGTATTTCTTCCATGCAGCAGGTGGCCGTGAATCGCTCGTTAATACGGCTATCCGTACTGCGAGGTCAGGGTATATGCAGAGACGTCTGATTAATGCACTGCAGGACCTCTATGTTGATTATGACAGAAGCGTAAAAGATTCTGAAGGCAATCTCGTACAGCTCCGCTACGGCGGGGATATGAAGGACCCGATGAGGGCAAAGAAGGTGTAATTCATGGCGAAAAAACTTGTTGATCCGGGTGAAGCAGTAGGCATCGTTGCGGCCCAGTCGCTTGGTGAGCCGGGTACGCAGATGACCATGCGTACATTCCACTATGCAGGTGTGGCCGAACAGGTGCCCACAGGTCTTCCAAGGCTCATTGAGCTGGTGGATGCGAGGAAGGAGCCGGCGAATGCAATCACGGACATATACCTTGTACCTGAGTATGTAAAGGATCAGAAGAAAAATGAGGAGATTGCATCGGCACTGGAGTACATCTCGCTTGCTGATGTGTGCCATGTTACTGAGAATTTTGAGAAGCACGAGATCCGCATAAAGGTGGATATGAAGTTTGCACAGTCAAAGGGCATTACTGTTAAGGATATCATATCCAAGATGAAAGAGGGGCTGGGCAAAGTCGGGAAGATAAAGTCAAAAAACGACCAGGTGCTCTTCCAGATGAATACCTCATTTGCAAAGCTGAGAAAGATTACAATGAAGATAAAAGCGATTCCCGTGAAGGGCGTGAAGGGCCTTACACGGGCGACCGTAGTGCACGATAAAAAGGCCGGTGAATACTTCATCCGCGCCGCAGGGTCAAACCTCCACGATCTCAAGAAGATTGAGGAGATAGATTACAGCAGGATCTACACGAACAATGTTCACGAGATTGAGAAGCATTTCGGTGTTGAGGCGGCAAGGAATGCACTGCTCAAAGAGATAAAGCAGGTGATGGACTTGCAGGGGCTTCTGGTGGATGTCAGACACATAATGCTGATTTCAGATGCAATGTGCGCCCGCGGTTTTGTTGAACCGGTTGGGAGGCATGGGCTTTCAGGCAGGAAATCCAGCGTCCTTGCGCGTGCAGCATTTGAGGAAACGGTTAAGCATCTTGTCAATGCCTCCCTAGATGGTGAGGAGGACCCGCTCAGCGGTGTTACTGAAAACATCATCATAGGACAGACTGTAAAGTTGGGCACTGGCAAGGTAAAGCTGATGATGAGATAGATTGTTTATGCTAGTAAAGGTGATATGAATGGATGTTCAGAAAGCAATCCGCATGGCGGTTGATAGTGGAGAGGTGCTTCTCGGGAAGAATGAGGCGCGAAGGTCGCTGCACACGGGCAAGTGCAAACTGCTTGTGCTTGCGCAGAACCTTCCTTCAGACCTCAAGCTAACCCTTGAGAAAGAGGCAAGGCTTGCGGGTATCCCCTATTATGAATTTGAGGGTACATCAAGCGATCTTGGCGGGCTTTGTGGAAAGCCCCACCCAATCTCAGTAATGTCCATAATAAACGAGGGTGATTCAGACATTCTCTCCCTCGGCAAGAAAGGGTGAATCTTTGAAGATATCCAACGATGAAATCACTTGCATGCGGATGTTCTATCAGATGACCGGGGTTGAACCGTCGGATTGCATCATTTCTGCCGAAGGCATTGCCTTCCTAATCCCGCCCGCACAGATGGGCCGGGCAATAGGGAAAGGCGGCTTAAACATACAGAAGATGAGGAGCCAGCTGAATAGGAACATCTTCCTGTTTGAGGAGTTGGATAATGAAGAAGAGTTCGTCAAGAGGTCGCTCAATGTTGAGTCGCCCCAACTTCACGAGACAGAGAAAAACAATAAAAAGGTTATCTATGTTAAATTAAACGCTTCTGATAAGCAATCAATGAAGAGGGGCGCCGTTGTTATGTTCGCCCGCGAGCTTTTCAGCAGGATATTCGACAAGGAGCTGAGGCTTTATACCCAATAACAGGTGATATGTTTGGCACGAGGAGAAAATGCTGCAAGGATCATGAAAAAGCAGCGCAAAAAAAGAAGGCTTGCGAAGAAATCGCTTGCTGCTAAATACATAAAGCACAAGTATGATGCTCTTGAAGGTGCTCCGATGGGCAATGGCATTGTGCTGGAGAAGAGAGTAATAGAGCAAAAGCAGCCACACTCGGGGCTTATCAAATGCGTCAGGGTGCAACTCAGGAAGAACGGTCGTGTGGTGACTGCACATGTCCCGCGCGATAAGGCAATCTCGTTCATCGATGAGCACGATGAGGTTACAGTTGTCGGTCTCGGCGGCTCGCAGAAAGGGCAGATGGGTTCAATATCCGGCGTCAGGTATAAGGTGATTGCAGTCAACGGGATTCCGCTCTCAGAACTTAGAAAAGGAAAGAAGCAGAAGACCAAGAGGTAAGGTGTGTGTATGAGTGTCTTAAAGCTTTTCAACCAGTATGATTGGGATGGCATAACCGTTACAGATGTGGGCATTGCCAAGTACATCTCGCTTGAGCCCGTTATTCTTCCGCACTCGTTTGGAAGGCAGGCAAAGAGGCAGTTCGGCAAGAGCAGTGTAAATATTGTGGAACGCCTCGTTAATAAGCTGATGAGGGGTGGAACCGGTCAGAAACTCTCTGGCAAGGTTATCAGGACTCACGGCAACCTGCAGGGCAAGAAGACGCGCGTTATCCACATTGTTGAGGAGGCGTTCTCCATTATATATAAGAGGGAGAAGAAGAACCCGATACAGGTGCTGGTGAATGCAATAGAGAACTCTGCACCGCGCGAGGATGTTACGCGTGTGCAGTTTGGAGGCGTTTTCTACCAGGTTTCAGTTGACGTGGCGCCCTCGCGAAGGCTTGACATGGCGCTACGCAACATTACCCTTGCGACTATTATGCAGTCTTTTGCGAAGAAGAAGACGATGGCAGAGGCGCTTGCAGATGAGCTCATTCTCGCTGCAAAGGGCGATGTGAACAGTTATGCGATCAAGAAGAGGGATGAGACTGAGAGGATCGCTGCTGGGGCACGATAATTTTTCATTTCTCTTTTTCAGTTAAGAGGAGATTGATATGACAAGAAAGGAATTCATGGCATCAGAAGTTCAGAAGCTTATGTCCAACCTGAGTTACATCAGGAATATGGCTATTGTTGCGCACGTGGACCACGGTAAGACCACGCTCTCAGACAGCCTGGTAGCCCGTGCAGGGCTGATGAGCAAGGAGCTCGCAGGTGAGCAGAGGGTGATGGACTTTGATGAGATTGAGCAGAAGAGAGGTATCACCATTAAAGCAGCGTACATCTCGCTTGGGTTTACATACCAGGGCCACGATTACATGATTAACCTCATCGACACGCCGGGGCATGTGGATTTTGGAGGCCATGTCACTCGTGCGATGCGCGCAGTGGATGGCGTTATTCTCGTTGTTGATTCTGTGGAGGGTGTGATGCCCCAGACCGAAACGGTTCTCAGGCAGGCGCTTAAAGAGCGTTCGCGTCCCGTAGTTTTCATCAATAAGATAGACCGGCTGATCAATGAACTCCAGCTTGACTCAAAACAGATGCAGGACCGCCTGCTCAAGATTATAATGAAGATCAACAAGCTCATAACCCAGTTTGCACCGCCGGAGTTCAGGGAAAAATGGCAGATAGATGTTGCAAAAGGCAATGTTGCATTTGGCTCTGCATTCAACAAATGGGCGATCAGTGCGGTTTCAATGAAAAGGTTCAACATAACATTCAACGATTTGTACAACTACTGCAAGGAGGGTAAGCACAAGGAACTGTCAGAGAAGGCGCCGCTTGATGAGGTTATACTTGAGATGGCAATCCAGCACCTGCCAAACCCTGCAGAGGCGCAGAAGTATCGTATTGATTCGCTGTGGCACGGCGAGCATGATACTGAGGTTTACAAGAGCATGACCAACTGTGACCCGAATGCAAAGCTTGCGGGTGTGGTGTTTGGTGTGGCTATGGACCCGCATGCAGGTGAGGTTGCAATATGCAGGCTCTTTGCGGGAACTGCAAAGAAAGGTATTGAATTGAAGCAGATCTCAAAGCAGACTGGCGGCAAAATCCAGCAGGTCAGCATATATATGGGGCCTGACAGGATTAACATTGATGAGGTGCCCGCTGGGAACATAGTTGCACTTGTAGGCCTGCACGATTTGTATGTTGGGGAAACAGTGTGTGAAGTTGAGATGGAGCCGTTTGACCAGATCAAGCACTACTCGCAACCAGTTGTGACGAAATCAATAGAAGCAAAGAACCCGAAGGACCTGGTCAAGTTGATCGATGTCCTGCGTGGCATTGCAAAGGAAGACCCAACATTCAAGGTTGAGCTTAATATGGATACAGGTGAGCATCTTATATATGGTATGGGAGACCTCCACCTTGAGATTGTGGAAACGAAGATCATTAACGAGAAGGGCATACCTATTGAGGTCTCCCCGCCCATTGTGGTGTACAAGGAGACTATAAGCAAGAAGTTCGGGCCCGTTGAGGGAAAATCGCCGAACAAGCACTCAAAATTCCAGGTTATTGTTGAGCCGCTTGATGAGGGCGTTTATAAGGCAATTGAAGAAGGCAATATACCTGAAGGAAAGGTGCGCGGGAAGACGCTCCAGGAGCTGCTTATCCAGTACGGGCTCCCGCGTGAGGAAGCCAAGAATGCGAAGTATATCTTTGGCGGCAATCTCTTCCTCGATATGACCAAGGGAGTGCAGTACATGAATGAGGTTATGGAGCTTCTTATGCAGGGATTTGAGGAAGCAATGCAGCAGGGGCCCCTCGCAAAAGAGAAGGTTACTGGTGTGAAGGTGTCTGTTGTTGATGCGGTTATCCACGAGGACCCTGTTCACCGTGGCCCTGCGCAGATCATTCCGGCAATCAAGCGTGCGATTTATGCGGGTATGCTGAGTGCAGGCGTAACTCTGCTTGAGCCCAAGCAGAAGCTGTTTGTGCAGGTGCCTCAGGAGTATATGAGCACAGTGATTAATAATGTACAGGGCAAGAGAGGGCAGATCCTTAATATCGAGCAGGAAGAGGAGATAGTGGATATAAACTCCAAAGTTCCTGTGGCGGAGATGTTCGGTTTTGCGAATGTCCTGCGTGGTGCTACACAGGGCCGTGCAGTGTGGTACTATGAGTATTACGGCTATGAAAAGCTACCAAGAGAGTTGCAGGATAAGATTGTACGCGAGATCAGAAAAAGAAAGGGAGAACCCGAACAGCCCCCAGATGCATCATTCTTTATGGACTAATTTTTTTACTCCATTTTTATTATCTGCCTCTGCCTTTTGTCCCGGTAGTAGTTATAAGCTGCGGATATTTTGGTTGAATGGGCTGTTCACTCTCGTTTATTTGCTGCTGGTATGTGGAGTCCTCTGGATTTACTTGATCCTCTTCATTTGATTTTTTTGATCCTTGATTTTGTTTTTTATGTTTACCTTTCTTTTGTTTTTGTTCTTTATCCGTTTTTACTACAGTGGTTTGGTCTGTATTTTCGGAATCTGCATACACGGGATTGGAACAGGTTAGGGCCAGAATGATTCCCGCACCAACCGCTACACGGCCAATGTAATTCATTATGGATTCGCTTTTCGGTGTTTGCTTGGCAAAAGAATTCTTACACTCATTGGCCTGCCCCTCATTCCTTTTCAAAATTTTCATAGTCATTTATCCACACCCCCAGTAAGTAATGTACGATAGGCATTATTTTATAGTTTTTGTTTTTCGCAGAACTGTTAATGTTAAAATATTGAGCACTTACATTCGAGTAAATTTTATACACATTTGAGTAAATATTTTACTCGTATAAGAAAGATTAGAATAGATTATTTTTTACTACATTATCGTATACGATCTTGCTCCATCCTTCCATCTGTCCATATAGTTTCCCGATTTCCTCCTTTGTAAGCAGTCCAACCTTTCTGTTTGAGTCTCTCTCCTCAGGTGCAATATCTATCTCCTCATTATCTCCGTTGACAATGAAGACCACACCGAGATGCACATCCTGTACATCTTTTCCGCTCCCGCTTCCTCTCTCATTTATCAAGCCAATAAGCTTGGGCTCAAACCTTCCATTATACGCAACTTCCTCAAAAAATTCCCTTCTCAGCGCCTGCGCCAGTGTTTCATTGCCGAAATCGCCCGGGTCTACGTGGCCCCCAATCCCAAGCGATTTTAGATTGTACAACCTTTTCTCCCCGCCTGCAAGACGCTCATAAACAAAGTATCTATTGCCATGCCTGAACAATACATAGGGGATGATCTGCTGGTAGTGCGGGTTTGATTCCATCCCATCATCTCCGAATCGCTCCCTGTACTCTCCGTGCTCTCTTATGAGCTTCTCAATATCAAAGTGCTCCCCCGCATCTATTCTTCTGAAGCCGTAGAATAACCTCTCATCATTTTTACCGAATATGTGCTCATTTTTCACAACAAGACATCTCTTTTCCATAATACTCATCTTCTTTTTTTCTTCGGAAGCTTTATGAAAAATATGCTGTCATCCCCTTCTATAATTATGGGGTCATGCTGGGCCAGTGACCCTATATTAATTTCAAATACGCCGTTATCAAGCACCCGCACATCAGATGATTCTGGAACCTTTGATGAATCTCCATCCTTTGCCTTGAACATGAATGAGGTGCCGTTGCACCTGGTGCACGCGCGCATTGTCACGAACTCCCAACTCTCGTATTCTGCGCCGCATTTAGTGCACGTGTGCACGCCGAGCCTTATGCTGTTCACGGCTTATCACCACCAAACCCTGCAAGCAGGTTGATTTTGCTGCGGTCGTTCTTTATCTCCTTTATGATTTTTGCCGGGCCGATAACAGTCAATCCGCTCGTCTTCCCGCCGAGAAACTTGATCACCTTTTCTTTCCACTGATTGGTCTCAACGGGCCCGAGGCTCGATATCTCTATTCCCGTAAATTTGTCGTTGACGAAGTTCATCGTCTCCTCAATAAGCGCCCTCTCTTCATCCGGTGTAAGTTTCTCCTCAAGCACTATGAGGCTCCCCTTTCTTATCACCTTGAGAAGGTAATCAATGCGCTTGGAGCTTTCAAGGTCTTTAAGCGCCATTGCAGATACAAATTCTATCCTTATATCCGGCATCAGCCCACCCTCTCAAAGATGGTCTTGTAGAGCTCATCTATATTGTGCCCGTTCTTTGCGGATATGCGAACAAGCGGATACTGCGGGAATGCCTCCTTTATTCTCTTCACATTTGAGCCAGGAAGGTCAATCTTGTTCGCAACGAGTATCACAGGGATATTCCTTGCCTCCAAATTCCCGAGTATAGTAATATTGACTTGTGTGTAGGGGTCTTCAGTCGAATCCATCACCACAAGCGCTGCATCTACATTTTCAAGCCATTTTATTGCCTCAATAATGCCTTTTGTGGCCTCCTTCGCCCTTACCCGTGCCTTCTCCTTATCAATGCCGTATTTAAGAAAATCCCTGTAGTCAACCTTTGTAGCGATCCCGGGCATGTCCAGAAGGTTCATGTTCAGCTTCCTGCCGTTCACTTTCATTGAGACCTTCTCTTTCTTCTGCACTACACGCGTCTCGTGAGGCACTTCGGAAACTTTGCCCAGCGGCTCTCCCACAAAATCCATTGATATCTTGTTTGCAAGCGTGGTCTTGCCGGCATTGGGCGCACCATAAAGGCCAAGGCTCACGCTCTTTGCACCGAAAAATCTCTCTACCAGGCTATGAAGCCAGTCAAGCATATTATCACTCGCTCCACTGGGAAAATTAGGCGTTAAAATATTATAAATGAAATGAAGTAGCTACTTGGAGGAGGCATTTCTTACATTTGCCACAATCATCTCCTTGATCTTTTTTGCATTTTCTTCATCAAGGCCGTCGATGTGCGCAAATACTATAAATGAAATGAAGAAGCTACTTGGAGGAGGCATTTCTTACATTTGCCACAATCATCTCCTTGATCTTTTTTGCATTTTCTTCATCAAGGCCATCGATGTGCGCAAAGTCCTGGGAATGCTCAGCAGCAGTCATCAGGTGAACATCGTATATCCCCAGTATCTTATCGAGGAGATCCTGGTCAATGTATACCTCCTCTACCTTGTCATATGTGATTGAAAGCTCCTTCTTTATCACAATTCCTTTTCTTATAACAATCTCATTCTTCCGAATATCGTAATAGTAGTTCTTGTTGTAAAGGTGGTTGTAGAAGATAAGCCCGATAATCACAACGATGAGCAGGGCAATCATAATGTAAATGATCGTATCCGCAAGGGATGTGTAATCCCCACTGCTCAGGTAGATCCACATACTGATGAGCACGCTCAGCACAACAATAATGAGAAGCGATTGCACAACACCTGCGATTGTTTTCTTCACAATCTTTTTCTTTGAGAGCGGGATGGCATACACGGTTGCATCATTGCTTTGTTCATAAGCAGCCATAATTGATATTTCTTCAGAATTAATTTAAGCTTATGATAATGGGCCCGCCCAGAATTGAACTGGGGATCTCCACCTCTCTCAGATGAGATTTCAGCATGTAAGGGAGGCGTCTTAACCACTCGACTACGGGCCCCTGTGGGTTTAAGGGCATTAAATAAATAATAAGTTATGCACGCTTCTCTTAAAAGATTTTGTAAACAATTCATGCAAGAGTAATTGTGATTTCTACACCCTCTTCTTAAAATAGAAAGGTATATAATCCCCTTTTTATCACATATATACTGCCTTTATGGTGAAAACATGTTGTCTGAAACGCTTTACAATAAAATGATGTTAGATAAGGAGTTCATGTCTAGTATGAACAAGGCCGGTATTGCAATGTCCGGCTATGCTGGATGCGATGAGAGTGAAAAAGAGCATCAGGGCGCCCGTCTTAATTCTGCATACAATGATTATCATAAGGCAGCATTTGAGTTATCCCTGCTGTTTTCGCCCCGTGCATCACGTGTCCCCTCGGTTATAGGCGATTTTCTGCTCACGGTCGCAAGCATTGCAAAGATCGGAAAGCACTACCTCGGCAATCTTAATGAGATTATTAGCAACAGCAACCTGAGCAAATCTGGTGTGAAGCGGCTTGACAAGGTTATGTCCAATATCAATCAGATGCTCATTCAGCTTGACAATTTGGATGCCGATGTATCCTCTTCTATCGATGTATACATAAACACAGGAAAACCGCCGGAGAGGCAGAAGATATCCGCATACAGCAAATCCCTTCTCCGTATAAGAAGGTCATACTTCCGTGTTCACAACAAGCTCGGTGCACTCGAGAAGCACCTTAACTTTTCATCCTGCACATACAAGCCGTATGAGCCCCTCGTGATGATGCTCCGCTCACAGCAGGGCCCGCGTGCAAGAAAAGGCTCTTTTTCTTCGGCGAGAAACTATTCAGAATATATGGGTATGCTTTCAGGCAATGCAGCAAAATATGTGGAGCAGGTTTACAACTTTGAAGCGATTGTTCGAAGCCGTGGCAAGAGAAAAGAGAATATGGACATTGCGAACACAGCATTCATCGTGAACTGCAAACTTCCAAGAGAAGTTGCACTCAAGCATGCAAATGCACTGAGAAGCCTGCACCCAAGCATCATTTACGGCGAGGATACAACCATTGCACAGAAACTGCAGAAGCCGAATGCACAACCCGCACAAGGCAGGTAATTGGTTATTTTGATTAAATAAAAAAGTAGGAATTAGGTAAATGACTTACCTTCTTCCAGCATTCTTCATTTTTGCCCTGTAAACATATCCGTCGTCGCCGACGTAGTAAAGGTAGCCGGATTCCTTCTGAACTTTCTCCGTTCCAACCTTCTTCTTCCTCCCGCCTTTGTTGTGCCTCATTGGGACTGCCCAAACATAGCCGTCCTTGCCAACATAGTAGAGGTAGCCGTCTTCACGCTTTATCTTTTCAGAACCAATCTTCATTCCCATCTATTACACCTCCAAATTGTAATACCATATTCAGAAGGAATATTTATAAAGATAATTCGAAGGCTAGAATATATATTAATAGGGCGTCCATTATATAGCATGCGTTTTTATCTCGTTGTTTTTCTCCTTGCAGTGCATTACGGGTTCTGTGCATCTGCCTGGCTAGGCCTGCCCGCAGTCGCTGAAGATGGCGAAGGCACTCTCATAAACATGAGCGTGGAAGAACGGCCGGGGGCGGGAGATGTTTATGTCTCGATCACGCCGTTTGCCGGGCAGGCATTCCAGGAGTCAATGCACTCATCAGTAGCGTATGTAAAATCAAGGTACCCGATTGATGACAGGGATTTTCTTGTAAAGAGCAACGCAACAATTTTAGCATCCTCTCTTGATGGGCCGAGTGCGGGTGCTGCGCTTGCAGTCATGATGCGCAGCCTCATTGATGAGAAACCGCTGAGGCACGATATTACGATAACAGGAGGCATAGATGCAGAAGGAAATGTGATAGGTGTTGGCGGGCTTGCCGAGAAGGCGGATGCTGCCGGTGCAGGTGGCAAGAAGGCAATACTCATTCCAAGTTCAGGCCCGGAAGATTCAGCACTGCTGGACCGCTTATCCCGGGAAGAAGGGATACAGGTGATTTATTATGACCGCATTGATGATGCATATTCGCTCCTTACATCACAAGAGGACCAGACATACAGAACACGCATCATCTATCCCACATCGCACTATTCATTCTCTTCGTCGAACATTACACGTGCATCCCCCAACCCCTCTTTTTCGCATTCTGTGCAACTGATGGTTGATGAGCTTTATTCAGATGTTGAGCATATCCGTGGTGTATATCCGAATGCATACAACTATCTAAAAGAGAAAGCCGTCCTTGCAAAATCACTCGCTGATAATGGATACACATACAGTGCGGGCAATGAGGCATTCCTTGCCCTGTGCAAGCTCCGCACACTCGATGGAAGCATTTCAGAAGAAGACCTTGCGCTTGAAAAATCGGCAGTTGACAAGTGTATGGAAGATGTTGAAGCAAACCTTAATTCTTACAACGGCTCACTGGATAATTATCCGAATGCAGAGCTCAGGCTGTTCTGGGCAAGGCAGACGATGGACAGCCTACCTAAAACACATTCCCTCTCAGCGAAGGTGCTCTCCCTCGATACAATGTGCAAGGCACGCCAGTGGTGTATGATCGCGAGGGATTTGTCTTCGGAGCAAACCGCAGGAAAACCCGCTCTGAACAGGAGCGCATTTAAAGAGAGTGATGAGAAGCTGTTGAAGCAGTACTTCCTCACTAAGGGCGCGCACTTTGCGAATGCAGTAGATGCATACAACAGAGGTTATTACGGTGCTGCACTAATGGAACTCTCAATGCACGAGAGCGAGGTGAATGATTCTTATGATTATGCACTCTCCAACTACACTTCGCAGAGGCCATGGGTGCAGATGATGTTGGCGCATGCATCTTACCTGGGCTCAAACCCGGAGTATGGGCGCGACTCGCAGAAGAACATCCAGCGCTTTGCACTGTTTTATGATATGCACATTAGAGCACTTGAAGATGCAAACATCTCCGTGCAGGGGCAGATGAGTAATGAAACGCAGTGCCCCCCAATTGTACAGCCAAGCGAGTGCGTATGCGATCCTCTCCAAGGGTATGGCTATATATTATTAATCTTAGTATGCATATTAGTTGTTGCAGTATATGTATTCCTCCTGCGCCGCGGGAGAAGGAAAGGAGGTCTTTCAAAGTGGAAAATAAAAATCAAATGACGGCAATAAAAAGCCTCTCATCGCTTCTAATCTCGCTTCTTGCAGTCATCGGGATTATATTCACGCTGCTCACCTATTTTGTAGTATCCCCAGCGCTCGCATCCCTTGATACATCATCAAAGACAATATTCTCATCGCTAGTTACAATAGCGGATTCGGCTGCATACAATAACAAGGCAACCAGTGATATGCTCTCTAATTATGCTACCCTCCTTGACAGGATGGAATCATCAGTAGGAAACACCACCGCGGGTATTTTAGCAACACGCCAATCTTTGATGAAACTGCAGGCCCTCAGCGGATATAATCTAGCGAACGAGACGATACAGCTCAAGAATTCTGAGGACAGTCTCAATTCGCTTAAGGTTGAGATAGAGAATGCAAAATCATCAATTCAGAACACCGGGCAAGATGCGCCAAAGATTGATCCAGATCTTTCAGCTGTTGTGCTCAAGGCATCGAACAGCTTTGGGGTTTCCATCTCCTCGCTTAACACATTATTCACAGGTATGACTGTTGCACTCGTAATTCTGTTTCTTTGCATGATTTTGCTATCCGCAGAAGGTTTGCTTTCTTGAAAAGTGAACAAGCAAAAACCAAGAAAAAAATGACCAAATATTAAACAAGCAAAACCCAAGTAAGCAAGCAATAACCAAGTAAGCAAGTAATAACCAAATAGTAGACCAGTAAAAACAAGCAGAAACAAAACCAAGAAAAAAATGACCAAATATTAAACAAGCAAAACCCAAGTAAGCAAGTAATAACCAAATAGTAGACCAGTAAAAACAAGCAGAAACAAAACCAAGAAAAAAATGACCAAATATTAAACAAGCAAAACCCAAGTAAGCAAGCAATAACCAAATAGTAGACCAGTAAAAACAAGCAGAAACAAAACCAAGAAAAAAATGACCAAATATTAAACAAGCAAAACCCAAGTAAGCAAGCAATAACCAAGTAAGCAAGTAATAACCAAATAGTAGGCCAGTAAAAACAAGCAGGTGCAAAACGAAGAAAAAACAATTAGGTAATAAACAGCTTACTTGCAATTTGTTTTTTTGTTTTTTTATGCTCGCTATCTGAGAGAAAAAACAGCTTACTTGCAATTTTGTTTTTTTGTTTTTTGTATGTTGCTATCTGAGGGAAAAAACAGCTTACTTGCGTTTATGTTTTGTTTTTTTGTTTTTTTATGGTTTTATTCTTTCGTAATAATTCTTGATAAAAAAATCACTCGCCGTATTTTTCAGTTCTGCCGGAATATGCAAGTATAAGCCCCATCAACTCGCTCCCGTTTATCTCACATAACTCGCCGGCCCTGCAGTTTACCTCGCAGAATTTCTTCTTTCCGTAATCCCTTGCTTCCACATTTGAGATAAGCACTGGCACCGGCTCATGTGAATGCTCTCTCTTTGTGGGCGGTGTTGAATGATCGCCCGTTACGATTATAACTGCATCCTCCTTTCTAATCATTCCCAGCATCTTGTCAATTCGTTTTATCATCTCAATTCTCTTCTTGACATCCCCGTCATGGCCGGCATTATCCATCGCTTTAATATGCAGGTAGATGAAATCATACTCCGGCAGGTGATTGAGTGCGGCACGCGCCTTCGCTTCCAGGTTTGTATCATAAGTCCCCGTGGCCCCATTCACGATACATGTATGCATACCGAGATAGCGTGCAATACCTTTGTAGAGTGCAGCACCTGCAATACAGCACGCCTTCATCCCGAACCTTTTCTCAAACGGCTCCACCTTCCTGTATGTGCCGGCACCTCTCAAAAGCAGGCAGTTTGCGGGCATCTTCCTACCTTTATTAATATTGCTTCTTGATAGTATCCCGTGTACAACACGCGTATACTTGTTTATCGCTTTTGACAGTCCATCTTTCTCCTCTACTCTCCTTATGGCCACGCCCGTAGCATGAGGGTCAGTGTCAAGGTTTTCGATATGCATTTTTCTTGCACCGCGCACAACAACTGCACCCCTGTGCTCCACACTTGGCCTGAACAGGAACTCAAACCCATCTATTTTTAGTGATGATATCTCGCGTCCAAGTGCATGCGCCTCTTGGGTGCTGATCCTCCCCGCCCGCCTGTCAATTATGCGCATATTTCTGTCAACAGTGGCAAAGTTCGCCCTGAATGCCACATCCCCCTCCCTGAGTTCCATCCCAATACCGAGCGCTTCAAGGGGCCCTCTCCCGGGGTAATACTTCTCTGGAGGATATCCAAGTATATTGAGTTGGGATGTATCACTGCCCGGTGTTATACCCCTGCCTATTGGATGCATAAGCCCATACACGCCGTTCTGCATAAGCTTGTCAAGATTTGGTGTGGGCGTCAACTCCCACTCGGTTTTCCTTCCCTTCACCGGAAGGCTCCCCATACCATCAACAAGGACGAAGATAACTTTGCGCTTCTCTTGCATAATTCAATATCAGCGGTTAATATTAAAAATCAAAATTAGATGAGAAAAGAAAAGACCACTCAGATGTTTGACGGCTCTTTGCATGTATGTGCGCTCTTATCACAGTATGTCCCCGCACCGCAATCCTCATCAACATTACAGTGCCCTGACTTTGGTACACATCTTCTTGTTGCGAGGTTGCAGTATTCCCATGATCTGCAGTCCTTTTCATTCCCGCAGAACCCCTGCTTTACCTTGCAGTAGTGCGTTTTTACTTCGCATTCCTCCCATGCATTGCAGTCATTGTTGCTGTTGCACCTGCCCGCGATCACTGTGCATGTCTTCGTTGCAATTGTGCACAGCTCCCATGATTCACAGTCAAAATCATTTATGCATTTGCCCTTGAGCGGGGTACACTTGTGTGTATCCTCATTGCAGTACTGCCAGTCACCCTCACAGTAATCTGTTGAGTTGCAGAACCCTGCACGCACCTGGCACACACCGCGGACGGCATCACACTGCTGCCAGCTCTCGCAGTCAGCATCAGTTGCGCAGAATCCTTTTTTGAATGTGCACTTGTGCGATTTCTTGTCGCAGTCATACTTATTTGCATCACCGCAGTCCGAACCAACCTCACAGAACCCTGCACGTGCCACGCATGTGCCCTTCTCACTGCACTTCTGCCAGGTCTGGCAGTCGCCATCCGTACTGCACGTCTTCGCATTATCCCCTGTGCATCCCATTAACAGGATTGGAAGCACCAGCATGATTGCAATCAAGAGCGCATCAACACTTTTCATAATGTAAGACCTCCATATTCACTCCAGATTTTTAGTATGAGTTCCTCTTCTACATCTTTTATATTTTTCCATTGCAGTGCCTTACTCTTCTATCCACTTTTTATAGAATAGGTAGAACACCGCAACTGCAAGCAATGCAAGCGCGCCTATAACCGCAATTATTGTATAGTCATCCCCAACGGTTATATTCTGCTTTACAGGTGTATACCCGGCGCGCTTCACCTCAAGTTTATACTCGCCTTTGGCTGGCGGTGTAATCTTAACCTCGCCGTTAACATTATCATATCTCAAACTCCCGAATATCACAGTCACCCGGTCCAGCGGGTTCCCATTCTCATCACTAACTTTTACCTTGAATGATGAGCCGAACCCCACGCTCGATGGCACGTTTACATTCATCTTCTTGCCCGCACCGGTTCTCTTTACATCCACGGAAGTGTACGGTGGCAGTTCCTCACCGTCCGCACTCACAACCCTGCATAAAATCTTTGAACTTCCCATGGGTACAGAACTGACTGGGATCCTCCCGATATAATTATCGCCCACAGCGCTTGCATCAACCCACGCGCCCTCTTCAGCCTTTACCTGCACCTTGTTTATGGTTGTATCCGCATACGGATCTACAACCACCTCAACTTCATCAACACCTGCCACATCATCCCCCTGACTTGGGAAAAGAATACTGCACGAGGATGTTGAAAGCGCAGCAATCGTGCCATTCTTCGAGAGTGCATATATCATACTGCCTTTCTTTACAATCTCCGCTTTGACAGGGAGCCCGGAATCGTAAGCCCAGTTGGTATCACCATTGTGGCTGAAACCATACATCGTACCGCTATCTGATAGCGCATAGATCCCACCATCAGTCACTATTGGCTGTGCAGCAATCTCGCTGGATGCATCCCTGCACCAGTTCTCGCTTCCATCAGCGCTGTATGAGCATATCTTGCCTCCAACAGTTGTTACGACAATCTCCTTGGCATTTGCATATATATCCGAGGCAACACTCGTCCCATCCTTGGTTGATTTGACCCACACAATGCTTTTGGGCGACTTTGCGGAAATCCCGTATATCTTCCCGCTGAAACTCCCGAGGATTATCTTGTTATCCTGGAGTGCGGGCGATGATTTCCAGAATACATCGCTATACCTTGCCTGGTCAATCACAACACCGTTGGCGCGGGATAGTAGAAGGAGAAGACCGCTATCGCACGGTACAAACAGTTTATCCCCCAAATTGAGCGGGGTCGCTTGCACAGAGCACGGTGTTCCCTGCGCCCACACAAATGAGTTTGTCTGCGTGTTTAATGCCTGCACGCCATTCGATGTGGGTATGTAGATGTTCGGCGCAACAACGAGCGGGTCATTGAGAATCTCTCCCGTAGTGTTGAGTGTTTTTATGATGGATTTTGTCCCCTCATTAACAATGTAAATATTGCCCTCCTGCGACGGCACGATGAGGAGTGATCCCATCTTGATGGGTCTAAGCAGAGCCCCCTTAAGTTGGAGCGACCATACAGTCTTGCCATCAAGCAGGTCAAGTTTGTAGAGCGTGTCCATAGTTGTGGCATAGATGTAACCGCTCTCCACAATGATCCCACCGGTTGCATCTTTTGAGAGGTCGGCTGACCATTTCATCCTGTCAGCGAATGTTAGGGATAAAAGTAAAAGCAGGGCAATCACAACTTTTGTCACCGCCCTCTTCATATAAAGCCACCTGCAGCTACTCCTTCAGGAGCTTATCATAAGCGCCCTGCTTGACTTCGTTTATCACATCCTTTGCATTCTTGCCTTCACAGGTTATGTTCATGCTCACGCAAGTCCCGAGCACCTGCAGTACGCCGTTCTTTAATGAGCCCGTGTTGAGCGAGTCGCGCTTCATCTTTGCAATCTTGACAACCTTATCCATAGTTATGTTGCCGGCGACTGCATCCTTGTTTCCTGCCCCCTTCTCTATTCCAATCTCCTTTATGATGAGCGCACTCACAGGTGGGGAGCCCACTTCAATCTCAAAATCCTTTGCAGTGGTGTCCAGGATTACCTTCACCGGGACCTGGATCCCCGCAAAATCCTTTGTCTTCTCATTTATTGCGGAAATCACTTTCTGTATGTTTATCCCTGTCGGCCCAATAGCCGGTCCGAGAGGCGGCCCGGCAGATGCTTTCCCGCCTGAAACCAATGCATTTATTGTCTGTTTTGCCATGTTTACCACTTACCCTTCAGCTTTTTGATGAACTTTAAGCCACGACAGTTTGGTCGTGATTGGGATGGGGACAGTAACCTCAAGCAGCTCAATAGTGGCCTCCTCTTTCTCAAGGTCCACCTTGACCACCTTCGCCCTATCCCCCTTGAACGGCCCGTTGATCACTTCAACCACATCGCCTTTTGCGACGCTGAATATCTGGGGCTTTGTCTCGATCATCTTCTTTATTTCATCTTCAGATATCTCGCCGGGGAGAACGCCTTTGATGTTAGGCACCTGGAATGCTGCCTTCTTTGCATCTGATTCCTCGCCCGCCTCAACGAGCACATATCCTTTGAATCCATCAAGCACAAGTATTGATGAAACATTAATCTTGAGCTTTGTGATGCGGTTCTTCAGGAGGTCCGCAACGATCTTCTCCTGCCCGGCTGTGACGCGCAATGCATAGTAGCCCATATTACCTACCCACCTATGAGAGAGAACGCCAGCGTGATGAGGAAGCCGACCATTCCTATCCCGAATGCAGACAGCACAACGATCTTGAACATCCTTGAGAACTCTGCGCTGTCAGGCTTCTTGGCGACTGTCATCACCCTCTGCGCCTGGTTTATGAAATCCATTATGAAAAACCCCATCTTCATCACACCTCTCGGCTTACTATATTACATCAAGCTCAATATCCATATTGCTGAGCTTCTGCTGTTCAAGCGAATACTCGGGGAACTCTGCACCCGCAAGCACCACGAGCACGCGAATGGTATTCTTTGGCATTTCCTCATCAACACGCGCTCCCCATATGATATGCGAATCCTTGGCGATTTTTGCAGATACTTCTGTTACCATGAGCTCTGCCTCGCGCAGTGTCATATCCGCACCGCCAGTCACATTTATGAGCGCCCTGCTGGCATTGCTAATGTCTGCGTCGAGAAGCGGTGAGTTCAATGCCGCTTCAATTGCCATCTTCGCCCGCTCGTTTGTCTTTGCATCTGCAGTCGATTCACCCGTTCCTATCACAGCATACCCGCCATTTATTAGTATGGTCTTCAGGTCCGCAAAGTCGAGGTTTACGAGCCCTGCTTTTGTGATGAGTTCAGTGATGCCTTTTGATGCACCCGCAAGTACCTCATCTGAAACCCTGAATGCAGTATTCAGCGGGAGGTCGGGTGCTATCGTGAGTAGTTTATCATTTGTGATCACGATGGTTGTATCCGCTTTCTTGCGGAGTTTTGAGAGGCCTTCAAGTGCATTCTTTCTTCTCTGTCTGCCTTCAGAGAAGAACGGCAGTGTTACAACGCCAACGGTGAGTGCGCCCATATTCTTGGCAATCTCTGCTATGACGTGTGCAGAGCCGGTACCAGTGCCCCCGCCAAGCCCGCATGTAATGAAAACCATTGATGCGCCTTCAATCGCTTTCTCAATCTCTTTTGCACTCTCCTTTGCAGCGGCCTCTCCAATCTCTGGGTTGCTTCCTGCGCCCATCCCCCGCGTGAGCTTCTTCCCGAGCAGGAGCTTCTTATCCGCTTTTATCTTGAGCAACTGCTGGACATCCGTGTTTGCTGCAATGAGTTCTGCGCCTTCAATACCCATCTGGGCGAGCCGGTTGATCGTGTTGCACCCGCTCCCACCAGCACCGATCACGCATATCTTGGGCATACTCTCCTGCAGGAAATCGAGCAGTTCCTTATCCTCATCATTCTTGATCGGAAGGCCGTTCGCAATCTGTGCAGCGTCGTCGCCTTCCCTGTGAACATTAACCATCTGACCTACCTCTGTTTAGACGTAGGGAATTAAACCCGTCAACATTTTTAAACTTATATATAGAATTATTTTCCTATGAATAAAAAGGCGCAGCGCATTGTACGGGATATCAAGATGCTCAGGATTCAGGGCGCACGCACCATCGCAAAGGCGGCTGTTGATGCGCTTGCATCAGAATCCGATTCGTTCACCGGCAATTCGCGCGATGCCTATCTCTCCGCACTGCTCGTAACTGCCGATGCGCTTGCAGCGGCTCGGCCCACAGAACCCATGCTTCGCAATTATCTCCGTTATGTAATCAATTATGTGCAGAGGGATAAGGATGCGCCCGTTTCGGAGCTCAAACAGCTCGTCTCCTCATTGCAGAAAGGCATCTACAAGGATATGGAGAGGTCAAAGGCGGAGATCGTAAAGTATGGTGCAGCACTCATATCCAATGGAAGCACATACCTTACGCACTGCCACAGCTCCACAGTTGTGGGTATATTCACAAAGGCATATGATGAGGGCAAGGATTTCGCGGTTATTGCGTGCGAGACGCGCCCGCTCTATCAGGGTGTGAAGACCGCGCGGGAGCTTGCATCGTACGGGATTCCCACAACGCTCATTGTTGATAGTGCGGCATATTCGCACATACGGCATTGCCATGCGGTCTTTGTGGGCGCTGATGCGGTTATTGCATCCGGCAATCTCATAAACAAGGTAGGCACCGCCGGGATTGCACATTTTGCGCATTCGTTTGAGATTCCATTCTATTCTGCTGCTGAACTGCACAAGTTTGACCATCTGACGCGTTGGGGTATGCCAGTGCCCATAGAACAGCGTTCACCTGATGAGGTCCTCCGCGAATCGCACAAGACAAAGAACCTCTCAATTGCAAACCCGGCATTTGATGTGACGCCGGCAGATCATGTTACAGCATATATAACCGAGAAGGGGATAATACCCCCGCAGTCGATAATGCTTCTCGCTTAGGATGTGGATGATTGATATGAATAACAATAGCAAGAGGGAGCACGTGAAGGTGGAGTACAAGATTAAGGTATTTGATATAGGGGCAGGTCTACCCATCATTGTACTCAATGAAACGGAGGCAAAACAGCGCGACCTCTTTGTGGGGGACCGCGTTGAGATGGAATACAAAGGCAAAACCACCTCTGCAATAGTGGATACCTCCCCGTCAATGGTGAAGGAGGGAGAGGTAGGCGTATTCATAGAGATTGTTGATGCTCTCAAGTGTATGCCCGGCGATCGGGTGGTTATAACACCGCTTGGAAAGCCGGCTTCTGTGGATTACATACGCAGGAAGCTCGACGGCAATGAGCTTCACGCAAGCGAGATTGAGGAGATTGTGAAGGATCTTATGGCGAACAAGCTGAGCGAGGCGGAGCTTGCAGTGTTTGTTGCAGGTGTGTATGCAAAGGGCCTTAATGCAGAGGAGACGGTATTCCTCACAAATGCAATAATGCAGTCCGGGGATACACTGGACCTTGGCGTTTCACCGGTTGTTGATAAGCACTGTGCAGGCGGTGTGGCGGGCAACCGCACAACAATGGTTGTGGTGCCTATTCTTGCAGCTGCTGGCGCATATATGCCGAAGACATCATCACGCGCGATCACATCCGCTGCTGGGACTGCAGATACTATGGAAACACTGTGCAATGTTAGTTTTACAAGTGATGAGATACGCGATATCGTGCTGAAAACGCACGGGTGTATTGTGTGGGGCGGTGGTGCGCATCTTGCCCCTGCTGATGACAAGCTTATCAGGATAAGATATCCGTTCCGGCTTGACCCGCGCGGTATGCTGCTCGCAAGTATAATGGCCAAGAAGAAAGCGGTTGGGTCGCAGTTCCTGGTTATAGACCTCCCGATCGGGCGGGGCACCAAGTTTGAGGACCCCTCTAAAGCGAAAGAGCTTGCAAAGGATTTCATAGATATTGGGAACCGGCTCAATATCAAGACGCAGGTATTCCTCACAGATGGGAGCGACCCGATCGGTTATGGTGTGGGCCCGGCGCTTGAGTGCAAGGATGTGTTTGAAGTGCTTCAGGGTGCAGGCCCGCAGGACCTGTTCAATAAGAGCTGTCTGCTTGCCGGCTCGCTGCTTGAGGCGGCTGCGATTGCACCGAAAGGCAGCGGGTATGAGATGGCAGTAGGGATCATAAAGTCTGGGAAGGCATTCCAGAAACTGCGCGAGATTGTGGAGGCGCAGGGCGGTTCACGAAACCTCAGTGTTGATGACCTGCCGATAGGCAAGTATAAAGCGGAGATTTATGCTGAGATGGATGGCCGCGTTGACCATATCAGCAATTCAAAGATTGCCAGGATAGCGCGTGCAGCAGGTGCACCCAAAGTTAAGGGGGCGGGGTGTGTGCTCAAGTGCGAGCACGGGGACCGCATAAGAAAAGGCGAGGTTATAATTGAGATTTATTCTGATTCGGAGGCAAAGCTTGATTATGCACTCAAGGTTGCGCAGGAAGTCAACCCCGTAGAATTCCAGAAGATTGTGCTCGGCGAATACAACAAGAACAACTTTTAGTTTTTCATTTTGCAGTGTTTTATGCGTTGCAACTTTCAGTGCAGTCGTGGATTTAAATTCTTGCCCCCAAATAAATTCATGAAGTTGGGGATTCCTATTATCGGCCTCGTGCTGATCAGTTTGCTTGTTTCTGGATGCTGTGCTCTCACTGGCGGGGCACAGAACGAGACAGAAAGCAAGGCCGCGGTTCAGGAGCAGTTGCAGACGCGGTATCCCGAGGTAGCTAATCGATGCAGTAATATGACTGATTGGGCGCTGGCAGGGTGCGTAAGCGATGTTGCCAAGGAGCAAAATGATTGGGAGCAATGCATGAGCCTGCCTCTCCTTGGTATGGGCCCCGGGGTGTGTGAATGCATCACTCAATTCAGCATCAAGACAGGAAATCTCTCATTATGTGAAAAGTGTTCTATGCCTAAAGAAAAAGGATACTGTAGGGCGATGGTCACGGGCGATTGGACTGAATGCCAGAGAATAGTATGCGACTTCACGTGTTCATTTGAGTCAGAGCAGACTCAAAAGGACTTGTGTACGCAATGGGTTGCCCTAAATAGACACGATCCCGCAATCTGCAATCAGATTCAAAATGAGCAGTATAGGGATCAATGCCAGAGCATAATAGCAAAAGCAAGGCACGATTAGATTCATTAATTAACTTGCATTTTGGTCCTCAATGTGCTGTTTGATAGGGGAGATGCGGTTCCTTGCTTTACAATTTTTGTTTGTTTTTCCTGCTTTAGTTTTTATTCATTATTTGCCTATTTTACTCTTGTATGCCAAAGTTTAATCTGCTGAATGATGCGCGCATGAATGAACTTAGCAGGGACATTATGCATGCCGATTTGAAGATGGGCCCTGAGGAGTATGTGCGCTATGCATTCATAGTATCTCTTGCAGTTTCAGCGGGGTTAACGTGGCTTTTTTCAGGCATAATAAGTGATGTGGCCCTCCTGCCTCTCTTGTTCATTCTCTTTGTAGTGGTTCTGGTTCTTCTCTCCCTGCGCATCCCCAAGATACTTGCAAGGAATCGCGCGTTCAAGGTTGAGGCAGACCTGCCGATCCAGCTCCGTGCAATCTCAACCGAGCTTGCGATAGGCATCCCGTTTGAGAGCGCGCTTGAGTCTGCTGCATCTTCCGGCGATTCTACACAGCCGATATTCCGAAGCATCCTGAGCGACCTCAGGAATGGGATGAGCCCGGCTGAGGCGATGGCGCGCGCCCGTACGCTCGTGGATTCGCGTATGCTCGATAAGGTGCTCTCGCATCTTACATTTCTGTATTCGTATGGGTATGAGGGGAGCGGTCTTGCCAAGCTTGTGGAGGAGATCAGTGCAGAGCACAGGGCAAGGATACGCGAGTTTGCATCGCGAAGTTCGGTTATGGGGGTTCTGCTCATTGCGCTTACATCTGTGATCCCGGCCCTTGCAACCACATACATCTTAGTCGGCTCTTCGTTCATGGACCTCTCGCTCTCCCAGACAGATATATATCTCATATATATAGTGGCGCTCCCCATGCTCACACTCTCGCTTCTCCTGCTTATACGCATGCTCTCACCGCACATATCAAAACGCGGTGCGGAGTTCCTGTCCAAGGATGAGCTCACCAAGTTTACGATATTCCTGAGCAGGTATGGTATAACAGCACCTGCCACAAAATTCCTGATGTACCTGGTTCTTGCTTCTGTTGCACTCGCTATCATTGCATTTATCATAACCGCATCGCCGTTTGCATTCATAGTCCTGCTCCTGCCATTGCTTGTGTACGGTGTGTTCCTCTATCTCGATGACCTGCGCGTGTCATCTATGGAAGAGTATATGCCGGATGCGCTGTTCTATGCTGCATCTCTTCACAACTTCGGGATGGAGAAGGTAATCTCGGAGATATCGCGGTCAAACTATGGCGAGCTTGCAAAGGAGTTCAGGCGTGCGGACCGCCAGATTAATGGGGGTTTCTCGGTCCGTGTTGCACTTCAATCCATAATCGATAGGAACCGCTCGCCGATAATTGAGCGCGGCATCTCACTGCTCATTAAGATACATGAGGTGGGTGCATCGCTTGAGAGGGCACTCAAGAATACTGCAGAGGATATACATGATATATTCCTGCTCCTGCGTGAGAGAGAGGCGGTGCTCTCAATGCAGAAGTATAATCTTCTGCTGGCATGTATTCTTGTACCTGCAATATTCGGTGCGGTCCTCGCGCTTGTTTCCTCCCTTGACCTCTCTTATATAGAGAGCCTTCTTGCAACAACTTCATCGCGCGATCTTTTGCCAGCAGTTGAGTTTTCAATCACCATATATCTGTTTGAGTTTTCAGTATTAGCGAGCCTCTTCCTTGCGGATTATAGCGGGTCATGGAAACGATTTGCAGTGTATCTTGTATTCATATTGCCTATCATATTTGCAATATTCTACATAGTGCGCGGAATTTTGTAGATCTGGTTTACATTGCATTATCTCGTATTTGTCTTACGTGTGATATTCGCAATATTCTACCTAGTTCGTGGGATTTTAGATCTAGTTTACATTGCATTATCTTGTATTTGTCTTACCTGTGATATCTGCAATATTCTATATAGTGCGCGGAATTTTGTAGATCTAGTTTACATTGCATCTTGTAGTATCTATATTGCCCATCATATTCGCAATATTCTACCTAGTTCGTGGAATTTTGTAGATCTGGCTTGCATTGCATTATCTTGTATTTGTCTTATCTGTGATATTTGCAATATTCTATATAGTTCGTGGTATTTTGTAGATCTGGCTTGCATTGCATTATCTTGTATTTGTCTTACCTGTGATATCTGCAATATTCCACATAGTGCGCGGAGTTTTGTAGATCTGGTTTACAGTGCGGTTATTGCAGGCATACAGTGCGGTTATTATAGGCATACAGTGCGGTTATTGCTGGTTTACAGTATATTTTATTTATCTTGCTTCACTAAATCTTTAGTATTCCAAGCTGCATGTGAATTCTGTGAATACGACAAGTGCATTATTGATAATCGCAAATGTCGTAATATAAACTGCATTATATATACAAATGTGAACAATAGAGGTTTACTTTTATAAACCTTATCATGCAATCAGAATAACATCGGAGTGAGGCTAAGCCATAGCTTCCTCCATACCCCAAAAATTGAGGTGAAAGAATGAAAAGTCTGAATACGAAGAAGATAGCCGCTCTTGCAGCAGGCGCAACCCTTTTGGGAAGTGCATTGCTCGGGGCAGGCGCAGTGTCCTTCGGGAACACTGAATTAATTAACGCCAACGGCGTACCTGTGGCCAAGGTAGTTGTTGGTGCTGCTGCGAAGGCAAGCGACGGAGTAGCGGCTGCAAACATTGCTGCTGTTCTCGGGAACATGGCTTTCAAGTCCACAACGGTTACCGCAAGCCCAGTTGGTCTTGACGGATTGACCTGTGCAGCTGGTAGTGCGGGCACTTGCGATGTTCTCAGCAAGTCCGTGACCCTTGAGGTTACCACACCGGCAGGTGTTCTCCCTGCAGGCGCATATGGATTTGAGACCTATATCTCAGACTACATTGACGCTGCAACAAAGAACAGGGCGCAGGATAAAATAACAGGCGACCCATGGACTGGTAGCTCCAGCGACCAATTGACTGCACTGAAGATTACCGGGAGCAACTATCCACCTCTTGCAGACTATGTGGTGCACGACACACACACTGGCAAAACATATGACGAGAACCAGTACCTCTATGTGAAGTCCAGTAAAGTGTACTTCTCCGGTGATGATGGTGACTTCAGGTCAGAGAACACAAATGTTGCATACGAGATCGTGTTCGGCAACGATGGCCTGCCAGTCTGTGGTGATTCACAGAGCGGCGACTGGGCGTACTGTAAGAACAATAAGACGGATTATGACAAGGAAACAGAGAACCACAGGGTAAAGATTAAGTACCTTGGTGATGAGTGGGTCGTATCTGACATGTCTAACCCAACGAACTGCGCTAGTGATCCCAAAGCAGGTAAGATAAAGCTTGCAAAGGAGAGTGCATACTCACCCAAGCTGCAGATCGGAGAGTCCCTTGACCTTGGCGATGGCAACAAGCTCGTGCTTGGAGACCTTAAGCCCGCGTCTGGAGGTCAGGGAGAAGATCGGGCAATCTTCAGCGTAAAGAATGCTGCTGGAGAGGAGATAGCCAACAAGGTCGTTGCAGCAGGTGACACTGTAGATATTCCTGCAGGTAGCAACACCTACAGGGTGCATGTCTACCAGGCGGCTCCGGGTTATACACTTACCGAGAAGTGGGCAGAAGTGGCTGTGTTTGCCAACGAGTTGACCCTTGAGAGCGGTAAGAGGGTTGATGACACCGATAATAAGGACTACAAGGTTAAGCTCATATGGAAAGACAGGGATGACGATACAAACCCATCGTGTGATGCATTGCACAAGATCCAGATCTACCTTCAAAAGACAGGCCAGTATGCCAACCTGAACCCAGGAGAGTCCCTCGATGTCCTGAAGAACCCCGCAAAGTGGAGGTTCACATTCAGCGGCAACAAGTTGCAGGACAAGGACTATGTCCCAGTTACCTTCACGCTTGAAGGTGCTAGTGGATACTCCTACTACCACAATGCAACAGTCTCAGACCACGGATCGGACATTGACTACACTGCAGGCTCCGGAAAAGAGGGTGCAAAGGTTGTGAGAGTTAGCGCAGAGGGCTCAGACATTTTCAAGTTCCACGATATGAAGAGTGAAGAGATTAACACACGTGAGTTCGTCTGGGTACCTGTTTCGCAAAACCTTTCCGCCAATGATACCTTTACCAAAAATCAGACAGTGCTCGTTGAGGTCAGTAGCGGTGACTATGTGCCTGTGAAGAATGAAAAATCCGGTGGCACCATATATACGCCATACAATGAGGGTATCAAGGTGAATTACAACTTTGGAGGCGCAGAGTACCCAATGTGGTTCATGCTGGGCTACTACAATGGAACCAATGACAATGCATTCAATTCTTCGCAAGCAGATGGTAAGCTACCAGTTGACGGTTACTACACTGCTTGGATAAGCATTGGTGAAGATGCAGGCAACAGCAATGCTGACTGGCTCGGCATCAGGGCTGTCCAGAAGACCAAGGATGGCGCAGGCACTGTTCCGGGAAGCGCATCGCTGGACTTTGAGTTTGACTTCTCCGGCATAACTGACGGCTCTGATGAGAACTATGTGATCTACAAATCCTTTACACCATCGCCATTCGGTTCTGGTGCAAAGACGATCACAGGCTCAGAGGGCGATGGTGACTACAATGTGATCGGCAACGCATCAACGAAGATCGATAAGGACTTCTACTACACTGAGAGAGGTTCCTATGTCGACTCTTCAGACACAGGGTCTGGCACATATACAGTGAACCTTGCAAAGGATGTTGCGAGCCTTGCATTCATGTGGCAGTCCGTCAGCACAGAGACAAGCGGTTCTTCAACCGAGACCTACTCCAACCTGAAGGAGGGTGACGAGATCACTCTGTCAGATGGTGTGAAGGTTAAGGTGAAGTCCATCGATGTGCAGACCGGCAGATGCACTGCAGGCAGTGCAAGCGTCTCAGGCCTTGACAAGGTTTCGTGCCAGCTCAATGTTGCTGATGCGAAGAACCTTGGTGAGAGGCAGGACGTGCCGACCGACCTCGTGGTGCTTGACAGCAATGCAGGCAGCCTCGAGACAGTGATTGCAGTCGGTGGTAATGCAGTGAACACCGTCACTCAGGCAATTCTCAGCGGCACAGGTGTGAAGCTTGAGAAGGCAGGTGACGTGGTTGTGCAGGAGGTCGAGAATGGTAAGATCGTTGTTGCTGGTTACACAGCAGACGACACCATGACCGCTGCATCCCAGTTCATTGCAAAGCTGAAGGCATAAGCACCAAAAAACCTTTTCTTTTTTTTAATTTCTTTTTGTAAAAGTGCTCTCGGTTTTTCTGATTAGTCTCTCATTATTTGTGTTTTATTAGTTTTGAGCAATTGTTAGTTTAGTGAAGAGAACAACTCTAGAAATCAGACTCGTTTACTTTATAGCTACTCTTAAATTCATAGTTTGTTCTGATCATCGATCAATCTAGGGTAGTCCGTGTTAGTTTAACGAGCAAACAAAATCCAGAAATCAGAGGTATTAATTATAGGTACTCT